>Ga0268298_10004630_pt1 | contig 13308 bp, 11 predicted proteins | sample WWTPWeurt_MetaG_FD_194462 | JGI IMG/M metagenome (GOLD analysis project Ga0268298, IMG submission 194462) | Activated sludge microbial communities from WWTP in Nijmegen, Gelderland, Netherland - WWTP Weurt | ecosystem: Engineered > WWTP > Aerobic digester > Activated sludge | place... | reverse complement strand
CGCGGTAGTTGCAGGCGCAGTGGACGATCGTCGTCGCGTCCAGGCAGGCGGGGGTGACGCGGCCTTGGCAGATGGGGTCGACCCCAGGAAGCGGACTGCAGAAGGCCCGGCCCGCGCACGCGGGGTCGAAGCCGCTCGCCGAGACATCGGCGCAGCGGGCGCCCATGGCGCAGGTGGCCGTCTCGACGCGAAAGCCATAGCTCCAGCGGATGAGCGCGCCGGCCTGGCAGCCCTGCGCCTCCGAGCGGTCGCGGAGCGCGGGGGGGCAGTCGGGGTCTGGCGCCGCCTGCTCGGCGCAGAGGGCAACGCCGGAGGCCGCGACTACGCACGTTCGGGCGCCGCAGGCCTCCCGGCTGAGGGACAGATGGCCGCTGAGCTCGTTGTCGGCCTGGCTCCGGCAGTTCTCCGCTCGGTTCTCGGCGCATTGGCCCCCGATGACCCGGCACTCGTCGGCCTTTCCGCAGGCGGCGAGGGCCAAACAGATCACCAAACGGCGCACACCACTACTCATAGCGGACTTCGCCCGTCGAGACCAAGCAGGCCTTCGTCCGTGACGGGGGTCGACTCCCGCACACCCTCGGAATAGGACGCCTCTGTGCCTCTCTTGCGGGTGAACGGGACCGAGCTCTACTACGAAGACACCGGGGGAGACCTCCCGCCGATCGTCTTCAGCCACGGCCTCCTCTGGAGCGCGCGCATGTTCGAGGCGCAGATCGCCCAGCTTCGGAAACAGTATCGCTGCATCGCCTATGATCACCGCGGGCAGGGCCGGAGCAAGGCCGACGTCGCCCGGTCGATCTCCATGGAGACCTGCACCGACGATGCGATCGCGCTCATCCAAGATCTCGGCCTCGGCCCCTGTCACTTCGCGGGGCTCTCGATGGGGGGCTTTGTGGCCATGCGGATCGCCGCTCGTAGGCCCGAGCTGCTCCGCTCCTGCATCCTCCTCGAGACCTCAGCCGACCCTGAGCCGCCGCTGAGCCGCCGCAAGTATCAGCTGATGAGCGCGATGTTCCGCACGCTGGGCCCGGGCGTGCTGGCGGGCTCGATCATGAAGGTCATGTTCGGCGAGTCCTTCTTCACCGATCCCAGCAAGGCAGCGCTGGCCAAGGCAGCGCGGGCAGAGTTGGTTGGCCTTCGGCGTGATGTCTGGCGCGCGGTCAATGGCGTGCTCGAGCGCGACGGAGTGTACGAGGAGATCGTGCAGATTCGGCTCCCCACGTTGGTCATCGTAGGTGAGGAAGATCGCGCGACCGTCCCCGCCAAGGCCGAGCGCATCGCCGCCCGGATCCCAGGGGCCAAGCTAGTGCGTATTCCCCGCGCCGGTCATACCTCCAGCGTCGAGCAGCCGGAGGCGGTCAGCGATAGTATCGAGCGCTTCCTCGCTGGGGTTCAGGGGTCCTGATTGGCATCGCAAGTTAAGTTGCGCTGGTGGGTCAAGTGGGCTTCCCGGGTCGGCGCGACGGTGCTGTTGCTGGGCGCGCTCACCACTTGGCTCACGACCGAGCACTTCGACGCTTTCGGGGGCCAGCCGAGCGCGGCCTCCTTGGCGCGCATCCAGAGCTCGCCGCGCTTCGTGGACGGGCGCTTTCAAAACGCCGAGCCGACCGTGCTGATGGCCGAAGGGACCTCGACCTACTCTTGGGTGAGTGAGTGGCTCGGAGGCAAACAGCTGCGGGTGCCGAATTGCCCGCTCCCCTACGCCAAGGACACCGCGCTCCGCCTGGCCCAGCCACCACCGAGCGGGCTCCGGGTGACTTGGCTCGGGCACTCCAGCACGATCCTCGAGATCGACGGCACAGTCATCCTCACCGACCCCATGTGGAGCGAGCGAGCCTCGCCGGCCCAGTGGGTGGGGCCGAAGCGCTTTCACGCGCCGGTCCTCGCGTTGGCCGACCTACCGCGGGTGGACGCCGTGCTGATCTCCCACGAGCACTATGACCACCTCGATATGGGCACGGTGCGCGCCCTCGCCGCGCGCGGCGTCCCTTTTCATGTGCCCCTGGGCATCGGAGGGCACCTCGAGCGCTGGGGGGTACCGCAGATGCAGATCGTGGAGCACGACTGGTGGCAGCGGGATCTGTTGCCCGGGGGCCTGGCCATCGTGTCGACCCCTGCCCGCCACTTCAATGGCCGAGGATTTCCTGGTCGCCTCGGCGCGCTGTGGACCTCCTGGTCCTTGATCGGGCCGACTCACCGGGTCTTCTTCAGCGGCGACACCGGCCAGACCGAGGCCTTCCGCGCGATCCGCGAGAAGGAAGGCCCCTTCGACGTCGCGCTGCTCGAGATCGGCCAATATCACGTGAGCTGGGGAGATATTCACCTCGGCCCCCTCGGCGCGCTGGAGGCCTTCGATCGGCTCGGCGCCGAGACCTTGATCCCCATCCACTGGGGCACCTTCGAGCTGGCCTTCCACGCCTGGTCCGAACCGGCCGAGAGCCTCCACGTCGAGGCTGAAAAGCGTGGGATTCGCTTGGCCACCCCCGGCCTCGGCAAGCCGGTCGAACCCACCTTGGTCCGGACCAGCACCGCCTGGTGGCGCGCCCTACCGCCGATCGCCCCCGTCTGCCCGCCCTGAATGTTCGACGATCCACTCCATCACCGGAGCATAGGTTCCCCAAAAGAAGCGCTGCTCGGCCGACCCATGGGCGAAGTATCTCCGCCAACTCAGGGTCCCCGCCCGCTCGGGATCGCCGAGCTCGATCGCCGTGTCCACGCAGTCCCCTGCCAGATAGTAGGTCCGACCGTGGCGAACCAAGCCAGGGAAGCGCAGCGGGAGCCCATGCCGGGCCAGGATGGCCTGTCCCTCTTCGGTGGCCTCGATGCGGTGCTCATACAAGACCTCGGCCCCGCGGGGCTCGAGGAGGTCGATCCAGTACAGATAGTGCGCCTCGCCCGGGAGTGACTCCAACTCCGCGAGCGTCGAGGTCTTGACCAGGCTGAGGATCTCCCGGGCGATCTGGGCGGGCGGCTGGAGCACCACGATATCCACGTCGTCCTTCACCATCACCAGGCCCGGGCCGACCAAGTCGAAGGGCCGGCGGTACACCCGCTCATAGACTCGGCCCACCCACTTGGGTACCTCGTTTTCGTCCTGCAAATCAGGCCAATATCGCATGACCCAATGGGTCCAGCGCACGCCGAAGAGGCGCTCCATCCGCGCCCGCACCGCCTCGGAGGTCGGCGAGGCGAAGGTGTTGAACTCCCCGATGATCAGCCCTCCCCGCGCCGCCAAACCTTCGATGGCCGCGGCCTCGGTGCTGGTCAGACCGCCATAGATCTTGGGCGAGCGCTCGAGCGCCGCCACCTCTCCCGGCTTCTCATAGTCTTTGACATAGACCCCATAGGTATCCGCGATGAAGAGGAGGTCCTTGCCGGCCAGATCGGCGGCCGTGAAGTCCTCTCCGCGGCGGGGAATGGGGCGAAAGCCGAGATAGTCTGAGGCTGGGTCGAGCGGCTGCCCTGAGGCCGGGGGACGCTTCCAGGCGTGGAGGAGCCAGTTGAGGTTGTGGTGCTCGCGATAGTTGCGAAAGGGCACGGTCTTGTCGACGATCGCCACCTCCAAGGGCCGCGCCTCCTTGAAGTGGTATACGGTGAGCGGGACGAGCCACCAGGCCAGCACCAAGGCCACAAAGCCCAGCGCGGCGAAGCCGATGCTCCGCGGAGTCACCGGCGCGCCCGCTCCTGAGAGAGCACCAAGCGGTACCGTTCGACCAGCCCGACCCTCACCGCCTCACCCGAGGCGATGTCCAGGAGACGTTCGAGCTCGTCCAGCGCTGCCGAGGCCGCCGGCCCGAGCTCGAGGAAGCTCGGTGTGCGCCCATAAATCCTGGCGTGCAGCGCGTGGAAGCGGATCTGGGTCTCGAGCGACGCGTTGAGCGGAGCGATCGCGCCGATAACGGGCCTAGACGCATCCGCCCCGGGCCTGGCGCGGGCCAGCCGGAGCAGACCCGTCGCGAGCCCCCGCAACGTCGCGCCTTGGAGGAGCCCCAGCGCGGCCCAGGGCTCGCTACTCTTGGTCTCGGCCAGGCCCGCGGCCAGATCGTCCCGGAGGCGGGCCAAGAGCGCCGCGCCCGATACCAGATCCACAAAGGGCGTTAACTCCTCCTGGGGGAGCTTCGAGACCACGTCCAAGGCCTCGGGATAACGCGCCAGCTCGATCAGCGCCTCGGCCGATAGGAGTCGAAGCCCGGGAGGATCATCCGGCTGAGCCAAAGAGATCAGCTCCGCGTAATCTCCCATGAGTAGCAGGTGGACAAAGAGCGGCTCACGCCCCGCGGCCTTCCCTTGGGCGGCGCGGAGGAGCCGGCGCTTGAGCGCGTCCTCGCCCAAGCTGCGTCGGCGCGCAGGAGGCAGCGCCGGCGCTGGGACATAGGGCACCCGCACCAGACCCTCCACCTCGGCGAAGATCGCCTGGATCTCCTCCACCATGCGCCGCGCCCGAGCGAAGCCCAGATAGCGCCCGATCGAGGCGCGCCCCTGATGGAGCAGCTCCACCGCCGCCTTGGCCTCGAGCCCGCCCACCACCGCCGCGAAGAAGTGGGACAGCTCGTCTTTGGCCAGGCGGCCCACGTGCTGCTCGATCAGGCCAAAGCGCTCAGCCAACGCCGAGGACAAGGCGGGATCCATCTCCTGCTCGGCGCCGGCCACGATCTCGGCGATCTTGAGCTCCAAGGCTCCAAACCGCCCGTCCTCGTCCGGGTGCAAGACGCCTTGCGCGATGTAGCGCTCCACGGCCTCCGCGGAGAGGCCCGAGCGCTTGGCCAGCTCCGCACGCTTCAGGGGCTTGGCCGAGACCTTGGCGGTCTGCCCCAGGAGGTCCCCGGCCAAGTCCAGGGCCCGCGCCGACTCCGCCAGCCGCCCCTCGTCGAGGACGGCCTTGATGCGGTCCAGCGGTAAGTAGCTCTCGGCCCGGAGCCGCTTGATCAGGAGCAGCTCCTCCACATGGCGCTCGTCATAGTAGGCCATGTTCTTGAAGGTCTTGCGGGGGGCCGATAGTAGGCCTAGGCGCAGATAGTGATGCACGGTCTCGCGGGGAGTCTCCGTGCGCCGGCACAGCTCCGCCATCTTGAGGCCGGGCGCGCTCACAGGCTGTAGCTATAGCCGAGGACGAGCTGATCGTTGTGGCTGTAGATGCCGCCGTAGCCGTCCTTCTTCCCCTCGATGGCCACCCCGCTCAGGCGCAGGCTGTGATGATCGTCTGGTTTCCAGCGAACCGTGGGGGAGATGATCAGATCTTGGCGGGTGAAGGTGGTGGCCAGCCCGAGCTCGAAGACGAGCTGACCATCGAGCACGGAGTAACGCGCCCCCGCGCTCATCCCCGGCAATAGTACGGTGCGCGTCGCAATTCCACCCGGCGCGGCCTCGCGCGGCTCAAAGAGCGCCAGCCGAAGGTCCCCGGGGACGTCGAAGACCAAGAGCGCGAAGCCCTCCATCGTGAAGAAGAAGCGGTCTCCGTCGGTATAGTCGAGCCCCACCACCACATCCATCCAGGGGAGCGCGACCGGGGCAAAGTCCTGCGTATAGAGGGTGCGAGTGAGGGTGTAGGCCACGTCCAGCTTCAGCACCACCGGGTCGAGGGCATAAGTACCGTCGAGGCCAAATAGCGTCCTCCGGGGATACTCCCCTCCAAAGAGGCGCTCGCCCCGCTCCAGCGCGTGCTCGAGGTCCGAGAAGGCCTGCCCGAAGGTCGGGTCGCTGAACGGGATCGGCCTCCCGAGGGTGATATTGTCCAGGAAAGCGCCGGCCACGATGATGAGGTTCGGATCCAACTTCACCCGCGGGAAGTGCTCGTAGCCATGCACGAAGGTGAGCGACAGCTCGAGGTCGCCGACGTCGAGGGTGCCCCGCAAGCCCAGGGTAAAATGGTCCGGCCGGTCGGAGGGCCGGTCGAAGGCGAGGAGTTGGTCGGCGAAGCGATCTGCGACCGGAGCTCCGAAGGCCTGGGTGAGATCGGGCAAGACCACGCCTTGGGCCGTCAGGATCTGCGCGACCCCCGAGTCCCAGCCGCTCACGAAGAAGCGTCCCGGCGTGAAGAAGGGCTCGAAGACCCCGCGCAAGGTCAGGGGCCCGACCCGGCCGACCGCCTCGGCCGCCAGCACCGGGAGCTTGGACTCTCCCGGGTTGCCGACGATAGTACGGCGGAGGTCCGGGGGATTGAGGACGTCGCAGGGCGCGACCAGATCGCTCGAGCCCCAGTTGAAGACCAGGGCCCCGACCCGCAGGTGGAAGGGCCCGCGAGCCCAGGTCACCGAGGCCTCCGGGAGGTCGAGGTAGAGCATCTCGCGATCGCTGCCCTCGCGGGAGATCGCGGTGGCGCTGACGAAGCTCGGCGCGGTGTGGGCCGAGAGCTCCTCGGTGAGATCGACGTCGAGCTCGAAGCGGCCGCCCAGCAAGAGCTCGAAGACCTGCTCCCCGCGACGATCGAAGCTGGTGTCGAGGGCGAGCTGGGCGTCGAGGCGGGCGCTCCAGGAGATCCGCGGAACGAAGCGGGGCGTCTCGGAGGGCGCCTCCTCGGGGAAGAGCGCCGGCGCGACGCTGGCGGTCTCGATCGGTTCGTCGAATAGGCCGCCACCACCGGCGGTGCTGGTGGCCACCAGGGCGAAGGGGACGAGCAGCGCGGGGACAGACATCAGGAGAGAGGCTCAGCGCTCCAGCGCCTCTTTGGAGAACTTCCCATCGGGGATCGCCGACTTCGTATCAAGTGCTACGACGAGGAGCCGGGTGGAGGTGCCTTTTTCGGGGGACTCCATGGTGGAATCCAGGGTCACCCAGCGGTCGTCGTGCTTCCCGAGCTTGTTCACGACCAGGCGCTTGTCCGGGGTGGCCTTCCCGGGCGCGAAGAGCTCCGTCTTGAGCGGAATATAGCGCTCCTTGTGAACCCATACCTTCAGCCGGTCATAGACGGTGTCCGGAGCGATGGAGGTGCCCTCGATGACGAAGGTGTCTTCGCCTTGGATCTTGTCGTCGGGCTGGCTCTTCCAGGTCCACAACTTCACGTCGCGGCCCTCCAGATCGGCGTAGGAGAAGTCGGTGCCCACGAAGCTCTGCGACTTCTGGGCGCCCACGATCCGCTTCACCTTCTTGAAGGCGGGCAGATAGATGAACTGCTTGGTCTCGCCGTTCTCCTCGACCGAGAGGAACTTGGTGCCGGCGACCTCGGCCGGCGCGCTGAACTCGATATAGGAGCGGGAGGCGCCGCTGGCGCGCTTGACCCAGGCGGTGAGCCTCCTCTTGCGCAGCGCCTGACCGTCCTTCATCACCTCGAGATCGAGGGTGGCTTGAGCGTCGGTGGTGGAGAACATGGTGCTCTCCAGGGCCTTCTTGGCGATCTCATCGGGGCTCGGGACGGCGCTCGCGGCGTGCCCCACCGTGAGTAACGCGGCCAAAGTCACCGTTTTAAGGATCATCGATTCTCCTCACCCTTACTCGACGCGCTGAGGTCCACGATATTCGTGTAGCCGAGGTAGGGCTTCGTCTCGTAGCGCGTGATACGGCCGATGTTCTTCACGATCTCCGCCATGCGATCGCACTCACGCAAGATCCGGGTGAGCTGCACCGTAGCCGGGGCCTCCGGCGGGAGCTTGCGCGCCATCAGCTCGGCGGAGCCCAAGATCGAGGTGAGGGGCTGCGACAACTCATGGGCGGCCGCGCCTGCCAGCTCCACGATGGCCGACTGCCGCTCGCTGACCTCGAGCTTGCGCTGGGCCCGCTCGAGCTCGGCCTCCATTCGGAGGCGATCGCGGAGATCGGAGAAGACGCCCACCGAGGCGATCTCTTTTCCGCCGTCGTAGAGCAGCGCCGCCGCCAGGCTGATCGGCACCTGCGTCCCGTCGTGGATGGCCAACTCTTCGCGGCTCGATAAGTAACGCCCTACCCCGCCATAGTCTCCCGAGCGCAGGCGGCGCATGATCTGGCGGCCCACGCCGGGCGCGTAGAGGTTCTCGGCCGACATCTTCCCGACCACGTCGTCGCGGCGATAGCCGGTGATGCGCTCGGCCACGGAGTTGAAGATCAAGATCGTGCCCTTCATGTCGGCCGCGACCACCGCGTCGGCGCTGGACTCGATGACCTTCTCCAAGAAGTCCTTGGTCTTGCGGAGCTCGTCCTCCATGAGTCGGTTCGGGGTCACGTCGCGGAAGGAGATGATCGCCGCGGGGTCCTCGCTGTCGGGATCCAGTGAGGCGGTGGAGAGTGAGAGGATCGCGCTCTCACCGCTGGCGCGCAGCACTGGGAGATCGACGCGGCGGCGGTGATGCCCGCGCCGAAACCCGTCGAGGAGCTCCTCCACTACGGTGCGTCCCCGCGGCTCCACCACGTCGAGCAAGCCGAGCTGAGTGACGTCGGCGGAGGTGAAGCCCAAGATGGAGACCGCCTCCCGGTTGGCGAACAGGAATCGCCCCTTCACGTCCACGATCACCAGCCCATCGCCGGCCAGATCGAAGAAGCGCTGATAGTTCTCCAGCTGCTGAATCCGTCGCTCGGCCCGATTTCTGGCGCTCGCCGAGCGCTCGGCCCGGTCGCGCACCAGCTGATAGAGGCGCGCGTTGCGGAGCGCAATCGCGGTGACATTGGTGACGATGGCCCCAAACTGCACCTGGTGAGGGGAGAGGAAGCGGGCCCGGACCGCGGCGCCACGCACGTGGATCACCCCGACCACCCGGTCGCCCTGGAGCACCGGGAAGAGCACCGTGCTGCCGACCGGCTTGCCTCGGATACGCTCACGGACGGCGTCAAACAGCGGAGCGCGGGCCACGTCATCGATGATCAGCGGTTGCTTGGTGCGCACGACCTCCGAGATTTCGGGATAGTGCGCCACCGATAGTTCATGGCCCCCGATCTTGGCGTCGTCCGAGGCGGCAACCACGAAGGCCGAGTGCCCATGATCATCCAGGAGGATGATCGAACAGCGCTCACTCCCCATGACGTCCGCGACCTGCCGGGCGATGTGAAATAGTACGCCCTCGATGTCACCGGTGTCCGCCAGCGTATGGGAGAGCTCGAGGAGCGCCGCCAGATCGCGCCGCTCGACCTCGAGCTGACGAGAGGTGCGGGTCCGGTCGACGGCGCGCTGGACGCGCAGGCGCAGCTCAGGGAGCGAGCGCGAACCGTAGTAGACCATGGCCTCCACCGCCCCCAGCGCCAACGCCCGAACCACGCGGACCGGGTTCTCGGGTGAGGCCAAGACCACCAGGAGCGGCGAGGAGGGGATGGCAGTGGTGATCTGATCGTCGGGGACGCCGGGCCCCAGGATGGTCACCTGCAGCGCGTCGCTGCGATCGGAGCGGGCGTGATCGGAGAGCTCGCCCATGAGCGGCATGAGCTCGTCTCGAACACCCTCCTCGGGCTCTGTCACGATGACCGCTGGGCGTGATGCCCCGCTGTTCTCGCGGTCGACCTTGATCGCCACGCGCGGAGCCTACGCCGGTCTGGGCACCGGCCTCAACCGGTCAGGCGGTCTGGATTGCCTACACCGAACGGCGGCGGCGGCGGGGGGTTCTCCCGCCGAGGGCGTATCAATCGGAGCGCGGCGGATCGCGGAGCCGCTGATAGAACCACCAGTGGTGGCCCTCGAGGTCGGCGCACTCATAGCCGCGGTCAGCCCAATACTCCGGGCCATGATCGACGACGGCCAGCTCGGCGCAGATCACCGCCCCCGCGTCTTTGGCCTGCAGGTAGTGGGCTTCGACGTCGTCGACGTAGAGCATCAGGTTCTGGGTGTTGACGCCGTCGATCTGGGCGGGGCTGCGGCGATAGGGGAACTTATCGGTCTTCCCGGCCTCGCCGACCATGATGAGGCCGGCGCCGTAGACCAGCTCAGAGTGCTCGATCTTCCCGCCGGGGCCTTCCACCTTGACCTGCACGTGGAAGCCAAAGGCCGCGCAGAGCCAATCGATGGCGCTCGCGGCGTCTTGATAATAGAGGGCACAAGAGATGCGAGGCCATCCGAGAGGAGTTGGTTTCATCGTTTCCGCTCCGTTCGCGCTACGACGAGCGCTTCTTCCCATACCGCGCGCACCGGGACCCCCGCGAGCTCGGCGAGGCGCTCGCAGTCATCGTGCTCGGGCATGAAGGTATCTTGGGGGCCGCCGCGATCGGACCGCTTGACGCGCACGCGACCAAATCGGGTCTCGATCTCCTCGAGGTGCCGCTCGGCGCGGATGCGGCGGAGCGGGCTGACTCGCACCCCGAGCGTCGTGCTGTGGCGCAAGTAGGCTTGCGCGACCGCGTCCACCTGGGCCGTGGCGACGATCGCACAGACCTTGGTGCCCAGCCGACCCTTCTTCATCAGGATGGTCTCGCACCATACGTCAGCGGCGCCGGCCCGGAACAGCTCGCGCTCGAGGGCGCCGAAGTGCTGGGGGCTCATGTCGTCAATGTTCGCTTCGACCTGCGATTCGAGATCGGAGGACGTGGCCAGCTCCGCGCCGCGGCCGAGGATGGCCCGCACGATGTTGGGGCGATCCGGCCAAGCGCGATGCCCCGCGCCCGAGCCGCTGCGCTCGAGCTCGAGGCTCGGCATCGGCCCAAAGCGGGTCGCCAGCGCCTTGAGCAGCGCGGCCCCGGTCGGCGTTACGGTCTCACCTTGAAGGCCGGTTTCGGCCAGCGGAACGCCGGTCAAGATCGCCAGCACCGCGGGCCCCGGCAGCGGGATCGGACCGTGCGCGCCCCGCGTGAGGCCGCGGCCGATCGGCACGGGAGACACGACGATCTCATCGGGCGCGAGCGCGGTGATCAGCGCTGCCACCCCGACGATATCGGCGATCGCGTCATCCCCGCCGACCTCATGAAAGGTGACCTCCTCCACCGGGACTCCGTGGGCCGACCCCTCCGCCGAGGCCAAGATCGCGAAGGCCGATAGCGCGAGCGCCTTGGTCGAATCCGGGAGCGAAGAGCCTTCGATCATCGCCCGAATCTCCCGATACGGCCGAGCCCCCGCGTGCGTGTGCGGTACGTCGTGGACCTGCGCGTGGGCGTGCCCGTGGGTGTGCGCGTTGTCAGGCTCCTCGCCGTGCACCGAGAGCAGCCGATACCCAGTCAACGCGACATCGACCCGAGTCGCCCGCAGCCCGGCTGGCCAGGACTCCGTTCGCGTCACCGAGATATTGTGAAGCCCCATCGCGGCCAGCGCTCCCCGCACCGCCTCCAAGTCCCCGCCCAAATCCAGGAGCGCGGCCATCAACATATCCCCGGCGGCCCCGCCGACCAGGTCGAGATACAAGATCCGCTTCATCGCAGCTCCCGCTCTGCATTCATCAGCGCCGCGAAATACCCAGCCCCAAAGCCATTGTCGATATTCACCACCGTCATCCCGCTGGCGCAGGCGTTGATCATGGAGAGGAGCGCGACCATCCCGCCGAAGTGAGTTCCCGTGCCGATCGAGGTCGGCACTCCGACGACGGGGCGAGAGATGAGGCCCTTGAGCACGCTGGGGAGCGCCGCCTCCATCCCGGCCACCACGATCACGATCTCGGCCGACTCGATCTCATCCCGCCGCGCCAAGAGTCGATGGAGCCCCGCCACGCCGACGTCGCGCACGCGCAGCACGGTGTTGCCGAAGATCTCAGCCGTGCGCGCGGCCTCCTCGGCCACCGGCTCATCGGCGGTCCCGGCGCTGACCACCGCGATGGTGCCGCGCCCGCGCGGGGAGAGCGGCTCACCGACGACCAGGAGGCGCGGGACCGGCTCGATCGAGGCCTTGGGCGCGACCCCCGGCGCGAGCAGCGCCAGCACCTCGGCCGCGCGAGCCGCCTCCAGCTTGGTGACCAAGGCGGTCTGACCGCGACCGGCGATGGCCTCGACGATACGGGCGATCTGGACCTCCGTCTTGTTGAGGCCCCAAACCACCTCCGGCAGACCCGTGCGGAGCGCGCGGTGGTGATCGACCGAAGCGAAGCCCAGGTCTTCAAAGGGCAGCGTCTCCAGCGCCTTCATGGCCGCGCCGACCCCGGTCTTTCCCCCGGCGACCGCCTCCAGCAACGCACGCAGGTCTTCCGGACGCATCGACGCGATCTGCCCCGACCCCCGGCGCGCGGTCAAAGGTATTCCGGCGCTCGATGTGCAAGAATCGCCGCGGTGAAGCGGCCCCTCCCCAGCACGATCATCGCGCTCGGCTTCACCAGCCTCTTCACCGACATCGGGACCGAGATGATCTTCCCGCTCCTGCCCGCGTTCTTGGCCACCTTGGGCGCGGGGCCTGCTTTCCTGGGCATCCTCGAGGGGGCCGCCGACGCGACGGCCAGCCTGCTCAAGCTCTACTCCGGCGCTCGCGCCGATCGCCGTCCGAAGAAGAAGCCCTTCGTCGTCTTCGGCTATGCCTTGGCCTCGCTGGTCCGGCCGCTCGCCGGCCTGGCGACCTTGCCCTGGCACGTCTTCCTCATCCGCATCACCGACCGCATCGGCAAAGGCCTGCGCTCCTCGCCGCGCGATCTGATGTTGGCCAGCGCCGCGCCCCCGGGGGAGGCCGGGCGTGCGTTCGGCTTCCACAACGCCATGGACCACGCGGGCGCGCTGATCGGACCATTGATCGCCACCGCGCTCGTCGCGTCCGGCCTGGAGCTCCGCGCCGTCTTCTTCTGGGCCTTCGTCCCCGGCGTGCTCGCCGTCGTCGCGGTGATCTTGGCCAAAGAGCCGCCCTCGGCCGTGTCAGCGGCGCCCGCGTCCGAGGCAGCTCCGGCCCTCGCGGCGGCGCTCCCCGGGGCACTCCGCCGCTACTTATTCGTGGTCGCCCTCTTCTCCTTGGGCAACTCATCCGACGCCTTCCTCCTCATCCGGGCCCAGGAGCTCGGGGTGAGTATCTCGACCCTCCCGCTGCTCTGGGCGGCGCTGAGCGCGGTGAAGATGGTCAGCGCTTGGGTCGGCGGGAGCCTCTCCGATCGCGTCCCTCGCTCGAGGCTCATCGGCCTCGGCTGGGGAGTTTATGCCCTGAGTTATGTGCTCCTGGCCGAGGCCACCCAGGCCTGGCAGGTCTGGGCCCTCTTTCTGCTCTATGGGACCTACTATGGGCTCAGCGAACCGGTCGAGAAGGCGCTGATCAAGGATCTGGCCCCCGAAGCTGCGCGGGGCCGCGCCTACGGTATCTATAATTTCCTAGCGGGCATCATGGCCTTGGCGGCGGGGCTACTCACCGGCGCGATCTGGCAAAAGCTCGGCGCTCAAACGGCGCTGATCACCGGGGCAGCGATCGCGCTCTTCGCCGCGCTTCTCCTCATGGTTTGGGTGAGGCCGCCCGCCTCCGCAGCAGCCACAGGCCGATGACCAGCAGCAGCCCCACCGCGCCGGGGATGGCTCTGGAGGCGCTAGTATTAC
>Ga0268298_10004629_pt1 | contig 13308 bp, 9 predicted proteins | sample WWTPWeurt_MetaG_FD_194462 | JGI IMG/M metagenome (GOLD analysis project Ga0268298, IMG submission 194462) | Activated sludge microbial communities from WWTP in Nijmegen, Gelderland, Netherland - WWTP Weurt | ecosystem: Engineered > WWTP > Aerobic digester > Activated sludge | place: Netherlands... | reverse complement strand
TCCGTACGAACCGAGACCTTGAGGCAGGCGCGCGCCGGGTTGTCGCAATCGGCTTGAGTCACAGCGAGGCCCGCCAGCGCAGAGGCGACCAGCACCCGGCGGCGGGCAAGGACGGCTTTCCGATCCGAGTCGTTCTTCATTTCACCGCGCTCGCGCCGCTCGGAGCCCTCTCCCACGACTGCCTCGTTGACGCAATCGCCGTGCTTGGCTAATCGCCGCTCGCGGTGCCTCTCGTCGTCCAAAAATACGGTGGAACTTCCGTTGGCAGCCTCGAACGCATGCGCCACGTGGCCGAGCGCGCTCTCGCCTGTCAGCGTCAAGGCAACGACGTGGTGCTGATCGTGAGCGCCATGAGCGGCGAGACGAATCGCCTGCTCGGCCTGGCTCACCAGGTGAGCCCCACGCCAGAGATGCGCGAGATGGACGCGCTGGCCGCCACGGGAGAACAGGTGAGCGCCGCCCTGGTGGCGATGACCGTCCACGCGCTGGGGGGCAAGGCGCGGAGCTTGCTCGGTCATCAGGTGAACATCCAGACCGACGCTGCGTTCACCAAGGCACGCATCCACACCATCGAAGGGAGCAAGGTCCGCTCCACTCTCGACCGGGGGCAAATCGCCGTGGTGGCTGGCTTTCAGGGGGTCGACCCCGAGGGCAACATCACGACCCTCGGCCGCGGCGGCTCCGACACGTCGGCTGTGGCGGTGGCAGCGGCGATCAAGGCCGACGTCTGCGAGATCTATACCGACGTCGATGGCGTCTACACGACGGACCCCAACGTGTGCCCATCGGCCAGGAAGATCGATCGCATCAGCTACGAAGAGATGCTCGAGCTCGCCTCCCTCGGCGCCAAAGTCCTCCAGATCCGCTCCGTCGAGCTCGCCATGAAATACGGCGTGCCCGTGCACGTGCGCTCCTCCTTCAACGACAATCCGGGAACCATGGTCACCAACGAAGAAGGCCTCGAGGCCGTCGTAGTCGCCGGCGTCGCTTACGACAAAGGCGAAGCCAAAGTGCAGCTCATCAACGTCCCGGACCGTCCGGGCATCGTGGCGGCCGTGTTCGGCTCCCTGGCGGATCGCAACGTGTCCGTCGACATGATCATCCAAAGCCCGTCTCGCGAAGGTGGCACCACGACCGACGTCACGTTCACCGTGGCGAAGACGGACTTGGCGCGCTGCAAGGATCTCATAGAAGAGAAGGCGCGTCAGATCGGCGGTGCGGCGGTCGAATACGATCCCGACATCGTCAAGGTCAGCATCGTCGGCCTAGGGATGCGTTCCCACGCGGGCATCGCCTCGAAAATGTTCTCGCTGCTGGCGGCCGAGGGCATCAACATCCAGGCCATCAGTACGAGCGAAATCAAGGTGAGCTGCCTGATCCATTCGAAGTACACCGAGCTCGCGGTGCGCACGTTGCACGATGGGTTCGGGTTGGACAAAGGGCCGGGCACCGGCGGGCAGCCAGCGAGCGCCTGAAAAAACTGCCGGCGCGTGGCCGCACGGCGCGCGCGCGGGCACACGTGCGCCGACGGGTGAGCCCGAAGGCCTGGCGCTCGTCCCGGATTCGTCGCAGGATACGCGTGGCGCGGCGTGCTACGCCCGTCCTCCGTGGTCGGTCGAGGTGCCGGCCACACTTGCTTTCCAGAGGAGCACCACATGAAGGCGATGTCGCTGGCACTGATGGGCGTGGGTCTGATTGCACTGGCCGCCATGGGAGCGTGCCGGTCCGAAGGCTCGAGCGGCGGCGGCGGCGGCGCGGGCCTCGGCGGTGGCGGCGTGGGCGGAGCCGTTGGTGGCGCTGCTGGCAGCAACGTCGGCGGCGCCAACACGGGCGGCGGCAACACGGGCGGCTCCAACACGGGGGGTACCTCGGGGGACGGGGGAAACTGCGTGAAGGCAGCCAAGGAGGACACGGACGCCCTCTGCAGCGACGGCTGTGACAACGATGGCGACGGCTTCCAGGACTGCGACGACTTCGACTGTGACGGCAAGCCCGCGGTGTGCCCAGCCAAGCCCGTAGAGAACTCCAACGCGTTGTGCTCCAACGGCACCGACGACGACGGGGACAACAAGATCGACTGTGCGGACACCGATTGCGCGAACGTGTTGGTCTGCAAAGGGGAGAAGACCAACGCTGCGTGCAGCGACGGCAAGGACAACGACGGCGACGGCAAGACCGACTGCGCCGACACGGACTGTCAGAAAGAAGCCATCGTCGTTTGCAACGGACCGAACCCCGTGAGCCCGCTGCCTGCGAAGAACACCTGGCCCGCGCTGGTCAAGACCGCGTGCAGCGACGGCAAGGACAACGACAACAACACCTTCACCGATTGCGGTGACTTTGGCTGCCTGGACTCCATCGAGGCGCTCGACTGCAAGGACCTGCCGGTGGAAGGCGACAACAAGACCTGCTCCGACGGCATCGACAACGACAAGGACGGCAAGACCGACTGCGCCGAGAAGGCCTGTCAGTCCGAAGGCATCGTCGTGTGCAGCAAGACCACGCCGGGCCAGCCGGCGAGCCCCCTGCCCCCCGAATCTCAGTGGGGCTCTCTGGCCGACGCCGAGTGCAAAGACACCAAGGACAACGACAACAATACCTTCATCGACTGCAAGGACTTCGGCTGCTCCAAGAACGGTGTCGTGACCGTGTGCAACGCCGAGGCAAACGACGTCACCTGCAAAGACGGCAAGGACAACGACAACAACGGTTTCACCGACTGCGACGACTTCTCGTGCAGCGACAACCCGTTCGTCACCGTGTGTCCGACGGAGAACTCGTACGCCGAGTGCAGCGACGGGAAGGACAACGACAACAACGGCTTCGCGGACTGCGACGACTTCTCGTGCAACCCCAAGACCGGCACGAAGAGCCTCGCCTGTCAGTGAGTCGCGTCTGCGCCTGAACGAAAACGGCGCCGCGGGTGACCCGGCGCCGTTTCGTTTTCCCAGCTCGAGTTGGACGAGCGTTCCGTTTCGGTCACATCATCGGCTGGAAGAGTCCCAGCACGGCTCCGGTGGGCTCCTGCACTGCAGAGATGCGGCCGACCTTGGGGACCTCGATGAGGGGCATCAGCACCTTGCCACCGAGCTTCTCGACCCGCTGGTTGGCGGCCTCGAGCTTTTCGACGACCACGTAGGTGAGCCAGTTGGGTGGCATGTTCTCGGCCTTCTGCACGTCCGCGACCGGGCCCGACTCCGGGCCGAGCACCAACATGTCGGGGCCCATGTTGTCGTGCGCCTTCCAGCCGAACACCTTGGAGTAGAAGGCCTTGGCTTTGTTGGTGTCGCTCGTGGACAGGGTCTCCCAGCAGAACTCGCCGAGGCCCGGGCGTTCGGGCGGTGGCGGCCCTTCGCTGTCGCCCTGGAGCGCCGCGATGGCTGCGCCGGCGAAGTCGACGAAGATGCAGAAGCGTCCGACGTCGGGGATTTTCGTCGGCGGAACGATGACTTTTCCGCCCTCTGCCGCCGCCAACTTGCTCACGTCATCGACGTTTGCCACCGACACGTAGCTCAGGAAGTGCGTGGGTACGTCGGGCATCGGTTTTTTCATGAGTCCACCGATGCCGCGGTCGCCGAGCTTCACGATCGTGTACTTCGTGTCACCCATCTGCATTTCTTCGAACTTCCATCCGCAGAGCTCCCCGAAGAAGCCCCGCGCTCGGTCCGTGTCGTCCGTCATGAGCTCGCGCCACACTACCCGCCCCAAGTTCTTGCTTTGAGTCATCGATCCTCCTCTTGGCTCGCCCCCCTCGCGGGCGGCGGAATATGACGCCTAACATATCGTCGGGAGCGCGAGTACCCGCGTGCTGGGCGGTGCACCGGTCGTAGGGCCGGCGACCGAAGCGCTTCTCGCGATGCGGATTTCGATGCAGAATCCGCCCTCGGATGCCCTACCCGTCCGACCACAAGCCGAAGACCCGAGCACGCATCGTGGGTGAGGCTTCGCGCCTATTTCGTCGATGGGGATACGATGGAACGGGTGTGGATCGATTGATGGACTCCGCCGGCCTCACGCGCGGCGGCTTCTACGCGCATTTCCGCAGCAAGGCGGATCTGTTCGGTCAAGCGTTGGCATTCGCGTTCGACGAGTCGACTCTGAACCTTTTCGAGAAGGGGCACGAAGCGCTCACCGGAGACGCGTGGGTGCGGGCGGCCGCAAGACGCTATTTGTCTCCGCGGCACCGAGGCCGGCCCGAAGAGGGATGCGCGGTGCCGGCGCTGGGCGCCGAGGTTGCCCGCGCACCGGTGAGTGTCCGCCGCCTGTTCGAGGTGCGGCTTCGACGCGTGCTCGACGAAATCGCCGAGCGGTTGGGAGGCGGCTCGGAGGGCCGACGGGAAGCCACGGTCTTGCTCTCCTCATGGGTCGGGGCGCTCGTGCTCTCCCGAGCCGTCGCCGACCCGCGCTTCGGCGAGGAGATCCTCGCCCAGGTCCGGGCCGGCACGTCCCGTCGCGCGCCGCGCGCGCCCTGACCGGGCGCGGTTCGTGCCGTGCGTTCCCGCGCCGATGGCGAAAAATACCGCGCTTTGCCCGCCAACTGGCCGCGCGCCCCGTCCTGCGGGCCAGTTTTGTCGCGGCGCGGCCGGGCCGTGTTCTAGTCTGACTCCGAGCCCTTCGAGCTCGAGTCCGCCGTGACCTCCGAAGCGTCTCCCGAGAGCGAACCGTTGCCCCGGAAGTTCGGGCGCTTCGTGCTGTTCGACAAGATCGGCGAAGGCGGTATGGCGCGCATCTTCCTCGGCCGCCTGAGCACCGAGCTCGGCGGTGAACGCTTGGTGGTGGTCAAGCAGATCCTTCCCATCCTGGCCAGCAGCCAGGAGTTCTCCCGCCTCCTGATCGAGGAAGCGAAGCTCGCAGCGAGCCTGTCCCACGGCAACGTCGTCCAGGTCATCGATCTCGGTCGCGAAGGCGACGTGCTCTACATCGCGATGGAGTACGTCGAGGGTTTCGATCTCTCGGACCTGCTCAAGCGTTGCTCGCGGACCAAGACGCCGCTGCCCGTGGAATTTTCACTCTTGATCGTCATCGAGACCTTGCGGGCTCTGGACTATGCGCACCGCAAGAAGGACTCGAGCGGCAAACCGCTGGGCATCGTGCATCGCGACGTCTCTCCGTCCAACGTGTTGGTCAGCTTCGATGGGGAGGTGAAGTTGTGCGACTTCGGCATCGCGCGCGCGATGGGCGTCGGCGCCGAGCTGCCCACCGAGGCGATCCAAGGCAAGGCCGGCTACATGAGCCCCGAGGCAGCAGCCGGCGGCAACGTGGATGCGCGCTCCGACGTCTTCGCCGCGGGGGTCATCTCTTGGGAGCTCCTGGCAGGCCGGCGCCTCTACCGCGGAGAGGCGGGGCGACCGCCATCGCTCGAGCAGGCGCGTCAGGCGGTGGTTCCGGCGCTGCCGACGCGCGGGCTCCCGAACGAGAGCCGCCTTCACGCCATCGTGGAGAAAGCCCTGGCGCGCGCACCTGCCGATCGCTACCCGAGCGCCAGGGAGTTCCAGCGAGAGCTGGAGGACTACGTGGGCGAGGCGGGGATGGCGCTCAGCCCGTTGCGCCTCGGGGAGTGGCTGACGGAGCACTTCGGCGCGGAAATCGTCGAGCGTAGGCGCAGCCGGGAGCGCGCCGCGAAGCGCCACCAAGGGGGCGGCAACGTGGAGCTCGATTCGCTGGCAGGCATGGCCGCGCCAGCGCCGCCCGAGCCCGTCATTCGCAGCGACGAAGTGGCCCCGCCCTCACGCATGGAACCGGCACCCCCATCGCTGGTGGGGGTGGCGCATTCACGACACCCCCCGCCCGAAGCGGAGCGCGAAGGGCGTGGGCCGAGCTTCCTCCTCTGGATGTTGATCGGCGTGGTGATTGCCGTGATCGTGATCGCCGCCGTCGTGCGCTGAGCTCCGCAGCTTCGCCTGCTCGTTCGCCCGCACACGGGCGAATGTGTCGCCGACTCGCGCATGGTCGAGTAGATCCGAAGCGTGCTTCTTGCCAAGGTCGCCGTGCCCGTCCCGCTCGGACAGGCATTCACCTACTCGGTGCCGCCCGAGCTCGAGCTCCGGCGTGGTGCGCGCGTGCTGTGCGATTTCGGCCGCAGGAGACTGCTCGGCATCGTGCTGGAGATCGCCGACCGTGAACCCGAAGTGCCGCCCGAGAAGCTCAAGCCGATTCGCGCTCTGGTCGATCCAGAGCCGGTGCTCCCCGAGGAGCTGCTCGACTTCCTCTTGGAGCTCGCCCGTTACTACCTGGCACCCGTCGGAGAAGTGATGCGACTGGCACTACCCGCTGTCGAGCGTGGCGTTGCGCGCTCGTTGGGTGACCTCGGCGGCGCGCGCACGGTGGGTCGCAGCGTGCAGCTGGCGCGGGCACTGCCAGGAGACGCTTCCGCGCTCTCCAAGGGGCAGGCGCTCGCCGTCCACCAGGCCTTGCTCGAACGCGGGCCGACCGAGCTCGCCGCTCTCAGTCGCGAATTCAAGAGCGCGCGTGCCGCCGTGAAGCGCCTCGAAGCCTTGGGTCTCGCGCAGGTCGAGAGGGTGGTCGCGGAGCGCGATCCGTTTCGGGCTCAGGTCGAACGCGACGTGCCGCCCGAGTTGACCCAGGCACAAGCGGAAGCGGTGCGACGGATCTCGGAGCCGCTTTCGGCCCGCGAGCGCGCGGCCTTCTTGCTCTACGGAGTCACCGGTTCGGGCAAGACAGAGGTCTACCTCCGCGCCGTCGAGCTCGCGATTCGCGCCGGCACTGGCGTCGCGGTGCTGGTGCCCGAGATCGCGCTCACCCCCCAGTTGGTCGGGCGCTTCCGCGCGCGCTTGGGCGAACGGATCGCCGTGCTCCACAGCGGACTCCGCGATGGAGACCGACACGCGATGTGGCAATCGTTGCGGCGCGGAGAGGTGCAGATCGTCGTCGGCGCCCGCTCCGCGCTGTTCGCCCCGGTGCAAAACCTCGGTCTGATCTGCGTCGATGAGGAGCACGACGGATCCTTCAAGCAAGAAGAAGGCGTACGCTACAACGCGCGGGACATGGCGCTCTTGCGCGCGCACCGCGCCGGTGCGGTGTGTGTACTCGGTTCCGCAACGCCTTCACTTGCGAGCGAGCTCGCGGTACGAGAGGGACGCCTGACTCGACTGGTGTTGCCCGATCGAGCGCGGGCGCACGCGGTGCTGCCGCGGGTGGAGCTCGTCGACTTGCGGCGCGTCGGGCCGGGACCGACGGGGCACAAGCTCCTCAGTCTGAGCCTGCACCGGGCCATCGAGAAGACGCTCGACGAACGCGGGCAGGTGATCTTGTTCTTGAACCGCCGCGGCTTCGCTCCGAGCCTGATTTGCGAATCCTGCGGCGTCGTCGTCGAGTGTCCGAGCTGCGCCGTGGCGATGACGCTGCACCGGAGCGGTCGACCCCGGCTCGCGTGCCACTACTGTGACCGCACCACGCCGGTCCCAGAACGTTGCGCGAGCTGCAAGAGCCCTAGCCTCTCGGAGGAGGGTGCCGGCACCGAGCGCATCGAATCCAGCTTGGCCGAGGCATTCCCAGCTGCGCGCATCGCCCGTCTGGACCGCGACGTGGCGGCGGGCGCCAAGAGCGAGCCCATTCTCGAGCGCATGCGCCGCCGGGAAATCGACGTCCTCGTGGGGACCCAGATGGTGACCAAGGGCCACGACCTTCCGTTCGTCACCTTGGTGGGCGTGCTCAACGCCGACGCTGCCCTCTCCATGCCGGACTTCCGCGCCGCAGAGCGCACGTTCCATCTGTTGGTGCAGGTGGCCGGACGTGCCGGGCGTGGGCAAAGCCCGGGCAGCGTGCTGATCCAGACCTGGCAGCCCGAGCACCCTGCCGTCCGGCTGGCTGCGCACCACGACGTCGATGCGTTCGTCGAGCGCGAGCTCCGCGATCGCGAAGAGCTCGGCTACCCCCCGTTCCGGCGGCTGGCGCTCGTGCGAATCGACGCCGTGGAAGAGTCCCGCGCGCGCGAGGCAGCAGACCGCCTCGCTCGGCTCGCGCGTCGCGCTGCTGGGCCTCGCGTGGAGGTGCTCGGTCCCGCTCCGGCGCCCCTCGCTCGGTTGCGCAATCGCTACCGGTTTCGCTTCCTGGTGCGAGCGGTCGAACGAGCCGAACTGCGGCCGGTGCTGCTCGCAGTCGCGCGCGCCGGGGCTGATCGCGCCGTTCGTGTCGCCATCGACGTGGACCCGATGAGCATGCTGTGACCCGAACGCCGGATGGTTGGAAGTGTCGCCGATTTTCCGGCGGTGATGTATGAGTCGCGGGATGTCCTCGCGACTGGTCGGCGCGTTCGTCGGGCTCCTCGTCTGGGGCGGCTCGGGTTCGGCGCATGCCTACGAGGAGCAGTGGCACTTCGGAGGGGGGCTCGGCGGTGCTGAATTCGTGGGCTCGGCTGCCGGCATCGGTCCCATGCTCGGCGTTCACGCCGCCTACGACGTCTCCGACATGTTCGACTTCCGCCTCGAGCTGGGGGCGGCCGAGCACGAGTTCGTCGATGGCGAGCCGACGCGGCTCTACTCGGCTGCTGCGGGCGTGGTCTACAAGCTCGACGTGCTCGAGTGGGTGCCCTACGTCGGAATCCTCGGCGGCTACTATGCGTTCTCCGGAGGCCCATGGCCGTCGCATCTTCGGCAGCGCGAGCTCGGCCTTTCCATCCCGCTCGGCCTCGACTACACGTTTTCTCGGACGTTCGGCGTGGGCGCACAAATCCGCTACCACGGGTTCCAGAGCGATCCGCTCGGTGGGGTGGGGGATGCGCCCTACTTCAGTGCGCTCCTCCGGGCCGAGTACCGCCTCGGCTGGTGACGTTGGGCGCGCGGCGTGGATTTTCGGCCGAATCGGCTGAGCGTGCTATAGGACCGCTCACGATTCGGCGGCGGATTCCGAGTGAGCGGCCGGCGCTGGACCTTGGACGGTGGTCGAAGGATTAGCGGATGAGGCATTCGGGCAACCTCGCGTGGCTGGCTCTCGCGCTCGCTGCCTGTGCACGCGGCTCCGCGTCGCCGCCACCCACCCCCAGTGAGTCCGCACCACCGGTTCTCGGGGCTTCCTCGGCCGATGCCGCCGTCGCCGAGTCCGCTCCGTTGCCTTCGGGCGAGTGGAGCGAGGCGATCCGCGAGCAACGTTGGGCGGACGCGGCGCGCGCGCTCGATTCGTTGGGACCCTGGGCGAAGCGCTCGGAAATGCGCTTTGCCCGGGCTCGGGTGGCTCGGGCGTTGGGGGACGACAAGCAGGCGGTGGCGTTGCTCGACGGGCTGGAGACAGCTCTTCCGACCCTGGCTCGCGAGATCTCCGAAGAGCGGGCGCTCGCCGAGGCCAAGGTGGGCCCATTCGAGTCCGCGGCCAAGTACTTCGAAGGCAAAGGCTCGTCCGAGGCCCTGGTGATCGCGGCCAAGACCTGGAAGCGAGCCGGCAAGCTCGACGACGCGAGGCGCGCGGCCGATCGAGCCGTCGGTCTGGCGGCGACCGGTGGCAAGAAGAAGAAGGGCGGCCCGAGTCGCGACGAGGTCGAAGCTCGCCACGCACGCGCCCAGATCGCCGACGAGCAGGGCGCGGCCGACGTGGCGGCGACCGACTACCGCTGGCTCGCCACGTTCGCTCCAACGGCGGACTTCGCCAGCGATGTGGACGCGCGGCTCGAGAAGCTCGCCCCGAGTCGCGCTCTCAGCAAGCGCGAACGTTACGAGCGCGCGCTCGCCATGGCTCGTGCCGGCAAGATCGAGCTCGTCGAACGAGAGGTGAGTGCCATCGAGCGCGCTTCGGGTCCGGGCGTGAGTCGTGGCGAAGTGCTCCACGCTCGCGGCATGGCGGCCTACTCTGCCCGCGAGTTCGGCAAGGCCGCCGACTTGCTCGAGGAGGCCTCGCGCGCGGGTGGGGAATACGCGGCGCACGACCTGTTCCATTCGGCGCGCGCGTTGTCGCGCGCACACAAGGACGACGCGGCGATCGCCCGCTACGGTGAGCTCGCGCGTCGCTTCAAAGGTAGTCCTTACGCGGAGCAATCTCGCTTTCTCGCCGCGCGCCTGCTCTACGTGAGTGGTCGTTGGAAAGAAGCCGCGAACGCCTACTCCGTGTACAGCAAGCGCCACGAAAAAGACGGCCGCTTCTCGGAACAAGTGGAATACGAGCGCGCGGTCGCGCTGCTCGCCGCGGGCCAAGCCGCCCGGGCCGAAAAGGCCCTCGGGAGATTGGCAGATGTAGAGAACGTCGACGCCGATCGCGCGAACCTCCAGGAGCTCGCGGGGGTCGCGCTGGCCTCCCTTGGCAAGACCGATGCCGCTGCCCAAGTGTTCCGCCGCGTGATCGAGGCGCGCCCGCTGTCCTTCGCGGCGCTCGCGGCCACCTCCCGGCTCAAGCAGATGGGGCAGTCGCCTCCACCCTCGATCGAACCCGCGAAGCTCGGCGCGGTGCGCGACGAGATCAAAGTGGCGCTGCCCCAAAAGGTGAAGCTCCTGCACTCACTGGGCTTCGATCTCGACGCAGAGCGCGAGCTCGAGCGACACGAAGAAGCGATCCGCCGCGAACACGCCCCCCGTGGCGACGAAGCCCTGTGTCGCCTCTACGGGGAGCTCGGCCCCGCCGCGCGCCGTTATCGCGTTGGGCAGAAGGCAGCGCGGCCGACGGATTTGAACCGTGCGCCGTCACCCGACACGCGTTGGCTTTGGGACTGCGTGTATCCGCGTCCCTACGAGGATCTGGTGCGGAGCGCAGAGAAGCAGTGGGGTCTGCCGAGCGATCTCTTGTATGCGGTGATGCGCCAAGAGAGCGCCTTTTCCCCTACTGTGGTTTCGCCCGCGAACGCCGTCGGGCTGCTCCAGTTGATTCCGCCGACGGCGAAGAACGCCGCACAGGAGCTGGAGTTGGCGTTCGAGCCGCTCCTGCTCTCGTCGCCGGCGTACAACATCCGCATCGGTAGCTTCTACCTCTCGAAAGTGCTCGGAACCTTCGGTGGTAACGTGGCCCTGGCGGCTGCGGCCTACAACGCAGGTCCGAGTGCCGTGAGCCGCTGGCTCGAGACCGGCGAAACGCTACCGCTCGATGTCTTCGTGGCGCGAATTCCGTACGATGAAACGCGAAGCTACGTCGGGCGCGTCGTCGGAAACCTCGCACGCTACGCCTATCTCAGTCGCGGAGACGAGGCCGTGCCCGCGCTATCGCTGGACATTCCGAAAGGGCTTCGCGCGACCCAGGGCGCCTACTAGGCAGCCGGCGGCCACCGGTCGCGAAATCGAGAGGTTACGCGGCTGCTGCGGGACGCAGGTCGATATCGAAGCAGCGCCACGTCGGCCGCGGCCGGCTCAGTTGCACGACCAGCAGATGAACTCCTTGGTGCCCGGGCTCGAGTAGCTGTTCTTGCAGCCAGCGTCCTGCCAGGTCTTGGAGTCCGTGACGGCCGTCTCGCTGACGGCCTGGGCGGTCGGCGCGAACTTCGTGCAGTAATCGACACCCGTCGCGGTACAACCGGTGCCGCACCCGGGACCGGTCTGCCAGACGTCGGTGTTGGGCAGCTTGTAGACGTTGAGCTTGCCGCACCAAATGGCGAAGCGACCGACCTCTTTGCAGGACGGACTCGATGGGCAGTTGCACGCCCCGCCGCCGGTTCCGCCGCTCGAGGTTCCACCGCTCGAAGTTCCACCGCTCGAAGTTCCACCGGTTCCACCGTTCGAGGCTCCGCCGGTTCCGCCGTTCGAGGCTCCGCCGGTGTTCGAGGTTCCGCCCGCGGCCGAGGATCCACCGGTCCCTGGAGTTCCTCCCGCCGTGCCACCCGTCGAGCTCGAGCCCCCGCTGTTCCCGGCGTCGCCGCCGGGCAGCTCACAGCGATTCTTCACGCTGTTGCACACGTAGCCCTCTGCGCATGGGCAGGCCTTACCCTCGACGTCCACTTCATCCACCGTGCAGGCCGGTAGACACAACCCAGGCACGAGAGCCCAGACAGCCGCGCGACGCATCCCGTTAGTTTCGCTCGGATCCGCCCAGGCCGCCAGCGTGCTTCAATCGCAGCCTGCGCCGATCGGACCCGCGATCCCGCTCTTGAAGTGAGCGCACTCAGCGCCGCATGCGCTTTTGCAGGGGGAGTCGCAGCACACACACCAGAGGTGTGCGTCACCGAGCTCACTTCCCACAGGGTACTTCTCACGGCATGCGATCTCGCAGTCTGCTTGGGGATAGCCTCCGTCGGCGTCGACGCTGCTCGGCGGTGGGCAAGCGCGAGCGCAGCCCAAATACGAAAGGCAGTCAGCGTTCGCGATGCAAGCGTCACGCTTGGCTCCGCACGGCGTGCTGGCGCGCGGGAGGCACTCGACGCAGCTCGCGCCGGCGTCGTCGAGCGGTGGCCAGGTCGCGTCGGGTACTCGCGGAGGTTGTCTACTCGGCCGCGGCAGCGGCACGGAGCCGGTAGGCTCCGCTTCGGAGGAGCCGTCCGATTCGGCGCGCACCACCGCCGGCGGAGCTGCCCGGTGCGCCGGTGAGCACTCGAGCGTGAAGAGCAGGCCGAGGCCTGTCCCGAGCCAGCGCCGCACGTCAATACGCTCCGATTTCCAAGGCCACGCCGCGCACCGTGGAGGTCGCCAGCGCGCGCATGCCGTCAGCCGCCCAGTGTGCTGCGAACGCATCACGCAGCACGAGCTCGGCCACTTTGCCCCGAGGCGAGAAGCCCCATTCGGCCTCCTGGGATATGTCGTCCGGGTCGGCATACGTGCGCCAGACGAAATAGCCGGCGAAGGAGGGCTCTTCAGTGAAAGCCGAGAGCAGCGCGTAGTAGGCCTCGGCTTGTGCCAACTCGTCGACCACGACGTTGCTCATGCCGTCGGGCCATTCCCAGGGCTTGATGGCCGGGTCTTTGCGAGTCGTGTAGCCGAACTCGGTGAACACGAACGGCTTCTTCCAGCTCTGTGAGAGGGCTGCGAGCCGTTCGCGCACGTCGCGACCACCCTGCATCAACTCGCTGCGGCTCGCTCCTTCCTTCTGCGCGAGTGGGAAGAAGGCGTTGATACCGATCACGTCGAGCTCGCCCAAGGTCACGGTGCGGTCGACGTCGTCCCAGTTCGCGGCGTACGTGACGAGGCCCGGGTAGACTGCCCGAACGTCGCGAACGAGCGCAGAGAAGCTCGGTGCGCGCGCCGTGGTGACCCAGCTTCGGAGCTCAACCCCCACCGAGAACATCTCGACGCCGGTTTCCGCAGCCAACTTCGCCCAGCCGAGGACGAACTCGCGATAGCTCGCAGCCCAGGTCGCCCATTCGGCGTCGCCGCCGGGATCGATGAGCGCTCGCCAGCCCCCTGTCTCCACCCAGAGGTGCGGAACCAAGAGCACACTCAGACCTTCGGC
>Ga0268298_10004628_pt1 | contig 13310 bp, 10 predicted proteins | sample WWTPWeurt_MetaG_FD_194462 | JGI IMG/M metagenome (GOLD analysis project Ga0268298, IMG submission 194462) | Activated sludge microbial communities from WWTP in Nijmegen, Gelderland, Netherland - WWTP Weurt | ecosystem: Engineered > WWTP > Aerobic digester > Activated sludge | place... | reverse complement strand
GTCGGATGCGATTCACGTCGAGAGCAAGGTGATCCCGGAAGTGGACATCACCTACTTCTTCACCAAGAACATCGCGGCCGAACTGATCCTGACCGTGCCGCAGAAGCACGACGTCAAGGTGAAGAGCAGCGCGATCGGCGCCTTCGACGCCGGCCATTTCTACCTGCTGCCGCCGACGCTGACCGCCCAGTGGCACTTCAATCCGGATGGCGACTTCCGTCCCTATGTCGGTGCCGGCCTCACCTACTCCGATTTTTCCGGTGACCAGCTGCGGGTGCCCGGCGTCACCGGCCTGCATCTCGACAACAGCTATGTCGGCCTCGCCGTCCAGGCCGGCTTCGACTACAAGATCACGAAGAATGTCTTCTTCAACATGGACATCAAGAAGGCGCAGGTGCGCAGCGACGTCGAGAACGACGCCGGCGTGAAGGTCTCCCGTGTCAAGGTCGACCCGATCCTCTTCGGCGTCGGCCTCGGCTGGCGCTTCTGAGCGACATCACAGAAAATTGTCGCCCCGCAGAGACAGGGCCGGATGCAAATCCGGCCCTTTTTTATTTGACGGCAGGGAAATCAGCGGGAAGAAAACAGCTGGCGCAAGGACAGCGCGTAGTCGGCAGCCCCCGGCGCCCCCTCGGCTGGCGCCCAGGGCGCCAGCTCCTCCGCAAGCAGCGGCCGATAGGGCCCCGCCTTGGCCTCGAAGATCACCGTTCTGGGCAACAGGGCGAGCACCGTGTGCCAGGTGCCATGGGGAATATCGACGCCACAGCAGTCCGCGCCGGGTGAAAGCTGTCGTGACGTCACCACCGTGCCCGCATCGTCGAAGATGACAACACCCAGCGCACCGGCAACGACGATGATCGACTTGTCCTTCGCGGGATCGAGGTGGCGGTGTGGCGGCAGCCACGACCCGGGCTCTATTGCAGCCAACAGCCGGTGTGCGGGAAAATCGTCCGCCGGGTGAAAGTTGAAGTTGGCGCGCAGGCGCTGGCGTGACCGGGCGTCGGCAGACACGGCGGCGAGCAGCGCCGCATCGATGAAGCGCGTCATTTCAGGTTATGGGCCACCAGGGTCAGCACACTTGATCCGGCAAAGGCGACGCGGATGTAGCGATTGTCGTTGCCCCACTGGCAATTGCGCAGGCCAAGCATCTCGTCGCAGCGATCCGGCTTGCCGAGAATGCCGACGACCTCGTCGTAGCTCTGTCCCACTTTCAGTTTTTCATAATGCGCCAGGTCAAGCCGGCCGCAGCCGACGAGTGCCAGCAGCGCCAGAACGATAGCGAGTTGTCGAATGTGCATGATGATTCCTTCCGATGGACTGAAGCGCCGCTGATCTTGCCAGCGCCTACTGGTAACGAATTTCTACCGATTCGGCACTGAGCCACTCGCCGAGTGCCGCCAGCAAATCGTCCTCGAGTCGCACGCGCGCCGCATCGCCGAGCGCCAGTTCACACTGCGCCTCGCCGTTACGGTAGGCGATCCGCACCGGGCAGGCGCCTGGCGCGTAGGCGGCGAGCAGGGTCTTGAGCCGCAGCGCAGCGCCGCGGTCGTTGCTCACCTGGCCGTTCAGCGACAAGCGCAGTTCGCGTGCAAAGCGGCCACGGGCATCCGCCAGCGTCATGATGCGCTCGGCGGTCACGCGCACCTTGCCCTCACCGGCGAAGTCGTCCTTCGACACCTTGCCCTCGATGATCAGCACTTCGTCTTCACGGAGCTTGCCCTTCTCGGTTTCGAGCACCTCGTTGTAAACCGCCACCTCCTGCGGCTCGGTCCCATCGTCGAGCGTGACGAAGGCCATCTTGCCGCGAGCGGTGAGCTTGGTTCGCGTCGCCGTCACGAGGCCGGCCAGCAGCTGCAACTCGCGCGAGGGTTCGAGCTTGTCGAGCGTCCGCCGCACGAAACGGCCGACCTCGCCCTTGACGGCATTGAACGGATGTCCGGAGAAATAGAAGCCGAGCGCCGTCTTTTCCTCGGCGAGTTGCTGCTTCTCGCGCCAGCGCGGCACTTCCACCGGCTGCGGTGCATGCACCTCGGCGACGCCCCCCATGTCGAAGAGACCGGCCTGCATCGCGTTGCGCTCCTCCTGCTCGGCCCAGTCGATGGCGATACCCACCGTGGCGAGCAGGCGCGCCCGATGATCGTCGATCGAATCGAAGGCCCCGGCACGGATCAGCGCCTCGATCGTGCGCCGGTTCACCATGCGCTTGTCGACCCGCTTGCAGAAGTCGAACAGATCGGTGAACGGGCCGGACTTGCGCGCTTCGAGAATGACGTTGACGGCCTGCTCGCCGGTGCCCTTGACCGCCCCCAGCCCGTAGCGGACAGTCTTCGCATCGACCGGTACGAAGCGGTAGTCGGAGGCGTTCACATCCGGCGGCAGCACGGTGATGCCGTTCTTCACGGTGTCTTCGTAGAAGATCTTCACCGTGTCGGTATTGTCCATGTCGGACGACATCGTCGCCGCCATGAAGGCGGCGCAGTGATGCGCCTTCAGCCAGGCGGTGTGGTAGGTGACGACGGCGTAGGCGGCGGTGTGCGACTTGTTGAAGCCGTACTCCGCGAACTTGGTCATCAGGTCGAACAGCTGCTCGGCGAGCGCCGGATCGTAGCCCTTCTTCTTCGCGCCCTCGGCAATGGTCTCGCGGTGCTTGGCCATCTCCTCGGGCTTCTTCTTGCCCATCGCCCGTCGCAGCATGTCGGCGCCACCCAGCGTGTAGCCGCCGATGATCTGCGAGATCTGCATCACCTGTTCCTGATACACGATGACGCCGTAGGTCGGTTCCAGGCAGCCCTTCAGATCCGGGTGGAAATAGTCGATCGCCTGCTGGCCCTTCTTGCGCAGGATGAAGTCGTCCACCATCCCGGAGCCGAGCGGGCCGGGGCGGTAGAGCGCGAGCACGGCGATGATGTCCTCGAAGCGGTCGGGCGCCAGCTTCTTGAGCAGCTTCTTCATGCCCTCCGATTCGACCTGGAAGATCGCCGTCGTGTTGGCGTCCTTGAGGATCTGGTAGGCCGCGGGGTCGGTGAAGGGCAAGGCCGCGAGGTCCGGCTTCGTGCCGGTGAGCCGCTCGACGTAGCGCACGGCGAGGTCGATGATGGTGAGGTTGCGCAGGCCGAGGAAGTCGAACTTCACGAGGCCGACCTTCTCCACGTCGTCCTTGTCGTACTGCGACACCACCGAGGCGCCGCCGTCGGCCGAATAGAGCGGACAGAAGTCGGTCAGCTTGCCCGGCGCGATGAGCACGCCGCCTGCGTGCATGCCGACGTTGCGCGTCAGGTCTTCCAGCTTCTCGGCCAGCTCGAACAGCTCCCTGACCTCTTCCTCGGCCTCCATCTTCTCGCGCAACTGCGGCTCGGCATCGAGCGCCTTCGCGAGCGACAGCGGCTTGTTCTGCTCGACCGGGATCAGCTTCGAGAGCGAGTCGCAGAACATGTAGGGCATGTCGAGCACGCGCCCGACGTCACGGATGACCGCCTTCGACGACATGGTGCCGAAGGTGGCGATCTGCGACACGGCATCCTTGCCGTAGGCCTCGCGCACGTATTCGATGACGCGCCAGCGGTTGTCCTGGCAGAAGTCGATGTCGAAGTCGGGCATCGAGACCCGCTCGGGGTTGAGGAAGCGCTCGAAGAGCAGCGCGTAGGCCAGCGGATCGAGATCGGTGATGCCGAGCGAGTAGGCGACCAGAGAGCCGGCGCCGGAACCCCGGCCGGGACCGACCGGGACGCCGTTCTTCTTGCCCCACATGATGAAGTCGGCCACGATCAGGAAGTAGCCGGGGAAGCCCATCTGCACGATGGTGTCGGTCTCGATCTTCAGGCGAGCGTCGTAGACCGGGCGCTCCTTCTCACGCACCTCGGGATCGGGGAAAAGCTGCGCGAGGCGTACCTCCAGTCCCTTCGCCGCCTCGTTGCGCAGGTGGTCATCGAGGGTGACGCCCTCCGGAGTCGGAAACTGCGGCAGGTAATTCTTGCCGAGGGTGATTTCGAGGTTGCAGCGGCGGGCGATGCCGACCGAGTTATCGAGCGCTTCCGGCAGGTCGGCAAACAATTCGGCCATCTCGGCCGACGACTTGAAATACTGCTGCTCGGTGAACAGCTTCGGCCGGCGCGTATCGCCGAGCACATAGCCTTCGGCGATGCAGACTCGCGCCTCGTGCGCCTTGAAGTCGTCCGGGTTCAGGTACTGGATCGGATGCGTTGCCACCAGCGGCAGCCCGAGTTCGCCGGCGAGATCGGCGGTGGCCGCGATCAGCGCCTCCTGCTGCGCGTGGCCGGCGCGCTGGACTTCGAGGTAATAGGCATCCGGAAACATCGCCGCCCAGGCCTTCGCCCGACATTCGGCGAGCAGGCGATTGCCCGACAGCAGCGCCTCGCCGACATCGCCGAGTGCGGCGCCGGAGAGCGCGATCAGGCCGTCGGTACCGACTTCCTGCAGCATCAGCCGCGAGACCTCGGCCCGGCCCCGCGTCCGCGGCGCCAGCTGGGCACGGGTCAGGATCTCGCACAGCTGCAGGTAACCGGTGTGGTTGCGGCAGAGCAGCAGCAGTCGCGACGGGCGGTCGGGATCGGTCTCATGCGTCAGCCAGACGTCGGCGCCGAGCACCGGCTTGATACCCTTGCCGCGCGCGGCGGTATAGAACTTGACGAGACCGAAGAGATTGCCGAGATCGGTCAGCGCCAGTGCCGGCATGCCATCCCCGGCGGCGCGCGCAACGGCATCATCGATGCGGACGATGCCGTCGGTGACGGAATACTCGCTGTGCAGGCGAAGGTGAACGAAGCGCGGGTCGGACATAGAAGGCGGATTTTACTCCTTCGTTCGAGCCCTCCGGAAACGATTCTCGACCCGCACCGGGGGAGCGCGTGAACGGGCGGAAGGGATGCGCTGGAGACGCCTGCGGATGCGTGAATGGACACACATTGCAGTCCCTATGGCGCGGTAGTAACCTGCCGATTAACAGGATTCGTCGACCCGGAATTTCCGGAAACGGCAGCAGACCGCCCCCGACGCCACAGGAGGAGATCATGGCTCGCTACGAGATGCGGAAGTTCGTTGCGCCCGAATTCATCTTCGGCATCGGGGCACGCCACCGTGCCGCCTTCTACGCACAGAACATGCAGGCTCGCCGCGCCTTCGTCGTCACCGATCCGGGCATCGCCGCTGCCGGCTGGCTCGACGAGCTGACGGAAAACCTGCACGAATCGGGCGTCGAGACGACCGTCTTCGACGCCGTCACGCCGAACCCGAAGGACCACGAAGTCATGGCCGGCGCGCAGCGCTACCGTGACGAGGGCTGTGACGTCATCGTCGCCATCGGCGGCGGCAGTGTCATCGACTGCGCCAAGGGCATCGGCATCGTTTCCGCCAACGGCGGCCACATCCTCGACTACGAGGGCGTCGACCGCATTCCCCGCCCCGGTCCGCCGCTGATCTGCATCCCGACCACCGCCGGGACCGCTGCCGACATTTCCCAGTTCGCGATCATCAACAACACCGACAGGCACTACAAGATCGCCATCATCAGCAAGAGCGTGGTGCCCGACGTGGCACTGGTCGATCCGGAAACGACGACGACGATGCCGCCCTACCTGACCGCATGCACCGGGCTGGATGCGCTGACGCACGCCATCGAGGCCTACGTCTCGACCGCCAGCTCGCCGGTGGTCGATGTCCACGCGCTGGCGGCCATCCGGCTGATCCATGCGAACCTCGCGAGCGTCATCGACACTCCGCAGAATGTCGAAGGGCGAGAGAACATGGCACTGGCCAGCCTGCAGGCCGGACTGGCCTTCTCCAATGCCAGCCTTGGCGCGGTGCATGCGATGGCGCACAGCCTCGGCGGCTACCTCGACCTGCCGCACGGCGAGAGCAATGCCCTGCTGCTCGATCACGTGATCCGCTTCAACTTCAGCGCGGCCAGCGCCCGCTACCAGCATATCGCCGCGATTTTCGGCGTGCCCGGCAGCGACGAACGCGCGCTCGGCGCAGCCATTGCGGCACTGCGCCAGCGCTGCGGCATCGGCGACGGGCTGGCCGCACGCGGTGTCACGCGCGGCATGATCGACGAACTCGCGCCGCATGCCGAACGCGATGCCTGCCTGTTCACCAACCCGCGCCGGGCCAGCCTCGCCGACATCAAGACGATCTATGCTGAAGCCCTCTGACGAAGCGCCACCACCCTCCTGGGAGGAAGAACGTGACCGCATCATCGGTCTCGGCGAGCGCTCGTTCAAGAAGAGCTACTACCCCGAACTGCGCAGCAACCTCAGCCGGCTCGAGCGCTTTCGTACACTGCTCGATTTCTCGGGCGAACTGGTCGTGCTGTTCTCGCTCCCCGACGGCGAGATCGTCGATGCGAACACGCCCGCCGACGCAGCTTTCGATCTGCCGGCATCCAGCCTGATCGGCAAGCCGCTGGCGCTGCTCGGCCTGTCGCGCAGCGAGCGCATTCTGGCGCAGCTGAACGCAGATGCCGAGCGCGGCGAGATGTCCCTGCATCACGAAACCCTCGAAAGCCTGCCGCGCCAGGACGGCGCCGAACCGCAGCAGATCGATGTCGACTTCCGCATCGCCAGTGTCGAAGGCACTGCCTACGGCACCCTGCTCGCCCGCAACGCCGCACCGCGGCTCGCTGCCGAAGCCCGGCTTCGGCTCGCCGCCCGCATCATCGAACGCAGCAGCGAAGGCATTGTCATTACGGACGCAGACTGCAACATCGTCGAGGTCAACGAAGCCTTCGAGAAGATCACCGGCTATGGCCGCAAAGAGGCCGTCGGCCGCAACCCGCGCTTTCTTTCCAGCGGCCGCCAGGATGTCGAGTTCTATCGCCACATGTGGCAGCAGATCAACGACAACGGCTTCTGGCAGGGCGAGATCTGGAACCGGCGCCAGAGCGGGGAAACCTACCCCGAATGGCTGTCGATTTCGGCCATTCACGACGACGCCGGGCGCATCAGCCATTACGTCGGCACCTTCGCCGACATTACCGAGGCGAAAGCGACCGAGGCCCGCATCCGGCACATGGCGCATCACGATTTCCTCACCGGCCTGCCCAACCGCTTCCTGCTGACCGACCGCTTCCAGCAGCTCGCTGCCGCAGCCGAGCGCAACGACACGCGTTTCGCGCTGCTCTTCATCGATCTCGACCGCTTCAAGAACGTGAATGACACGCTCGGCCACAGCGTCGGTGACCAGCTGCTGCGGGACGTCGCCGCGCGCCTGCTGTCGATTGTGCGTGGCACGGACACCATCTCGCGCCAGGGCGGCGACGAGTTCATCGTGCTGCTCTCCGACATCAACACCCCGGACGACGCCGCGCAGGCCGCGCGCAAGCTGATCCAGCTGCTCAGCGAGCCGTTCACGCTCGGCGAGCACCGCATCACCGTCACGCCCTCGATCGGCGTTGCCGTCTCGCCCGAGGACGGCAACGATCTCGATTCGCTGCTCAAGCACGCCGACCTTGCGATGTACGACGCCAAGCAGCAGGGCCGCAACAACTTCCAGTTCTTCCGTCGCGAGATGAATGCTCGCTCGCTCGAACTGCTGCTGATGGAAAGCGACCTGCGCCAGGCCCTGAAGAAGCGGGAGTTCGAGCTGCACTACCAGCCGCAGCTGGATTTCGGCAGCGGCGAGATCGTCAGCCTGGAAGCCCTGCTGCGCTGGCGACATCCGGAACGCGGGCTGGTCTCGCCGGCGGATTTCATTCCGATGGCGGAGGAAACCGGACTGATCGTGGCGATCGGTGGCTGGGTCATCGAGGAGGCCTGCCGCCAGCTGGCCAGCTGGCGCGGCAACGGATGGCCGGCGCTGCGCGTCGCGCTCAACCTGTCAGCCGCACAGTTCCGCGAGAAGGACCTCCACGTCCGCATCGCCAACGCCCTCGTCGTATCGGACCTGCCCGCCGAGGCGATCGAAATCGAGGTCACCGAGAGCATCCTGATGAGTGACGCAGAGAGTACGGCAGCGACGCTGCACGCGCTAGACGCGATGGGCGTCCGCATCGCGATCGACGATTTCGGCACCGGCTACTCGTCGCTCGCCTACCTGAAGCGTTTTCCGGTCGATACGCTCAAGGTCGACCGCTCCTTCGTCAGCAACATCGACGACAGCGACGAGGACGCGGCCATCTGCTCGGCCATCATCGGTCTCGCACACAGCCTGCATCTGGAAGTGGTCGCCGAGGGCGTCGAGACGCAGGCACAGTTCGAATGGCTGGCACGCGCCGGCTGCCACTACGTGCAGGGCTACCTGACCGGCCGCCCCGCACCCGCTGCCACATGCCTGCCGGCACGTTGATTGTCTGAAAGAAGGCAAGGAAGGACGCGGCGCTGATGCTTGCACCTTTCCTTTCCCGCACGCAACGCTAGCCGGTCGTCAGCGCAGCCTCGATCACGCGCTTCACCACCTTCGGCTCGAAAGGCTTGTCGCAAATCCCGGATACGCCGGCTGCGCGCACGGCCGCCAGCCGCTCGGGATTCGTCTCGCTGGTCACCATCAGCACGGGTACCGAGGACTGCCAGCTTTCGCCCCGGATGTGGCGCAGGAGCGCCAGACCGTCCATCTCCGGCATGTTGTAGTCGGTAATCACCAGATCGAACATCGAGGCCGCAAGAAGCCCCGCCGCCTCGCGCCCGTCTCCCGCCTCGGTGATATTTTCGATGCCGAGATTGCCGAGGACGCGCCGCATGAATTTCCGGGCGTTCGGGCTGTCATCCACGAGCAGCACGCGCAGGCGCTCGAGGTCGACGTCGGCATCGAGGCGCTGGTGCGGATTGAGCCAGTCGAGCGTCGCCGCCAGCGCGGCAACCAGGTCGGCATCCGAAAATGGTTTGGGCAGGATCGCACTGGCACCGGACTGGCGGATCGGATCGAGAATTTCCTCGCGCGTCTCGCTCGACACCAGTACGAAGGCGACGCCGGCCAGTGCATCGTCGGCGCGCATCGCCGCCAGCAGTTCGACCCCGGACATGTCGGAAAGATACATCGCGCCGACGGCCAGCGCCGGCGGCACCTCCCGCATGGCGGCGAGCGCCGCCGCTCCGGAATCAGCTACCTGCACCCGCGTCACGCCGAGCTTGGACAGCGCCTCGCGCACCGCGCGCTGCTGCATCGTCGACGGTTCGACGATCAGCACATCGAGATCCTGGAACGAAGCGTACACGCGGCAACCCTCCGGCAGAACGGGTCCCCCACTATATACCGGGGCGGCCCGCGCCTGAAGGGCCTGCTGCAATCCGCCGCCCGGACACACCGCCGGCGCACAGAGCTCAAGACCCCGTTGCTTGGCGATGCCTGTCTCAGTCGCCCCTCAGGAGCACTTCCTCGCAAGACGCCGGGTGATTTGCTCAGGCGCACCCCAAGAGTACTTCTTCGCAATGCTGACGCATCGCTCAGGCGCGCCCGCGCTGCAGTGCCTGCGCCGTCTCGGCAACGCGGGCGCCAAGACGGGCAGCCGTCCTGAGGTCGCTCTCGAGCATCGCATCGGCCCCCTGATCGGCATTCGCCTGCGCCATCGCGCCGCTGAAACTGCCGAGCCGGTTGAGATCGTCGACCGAACCCTTCGAATTGTTGTTGCCCGGCATCAGATCGAGGCCGACCCAGATCATCGCGTGCTGGTTGGCATAGACCATCAGCTGCAGCAGCGTGGCCAGCTTGTCGCCGGATTGCGAGGCCGAGGTCGTGAAGCCTGCCGCGACCTTGTTTTTCCAGGCACCGGCGAACCAGCGCTTGGAGCTTTCGTCCATGAAACCCTTGAACTTGGCGGAAACGCTGCCCATGTAGGTCGGCGAGCCGAAGATGAGGGCGTCGGCAGCGTCAAGCTCGGCCCACTGCGCTTCGCTCAGGGCATCGGCGGGATAGAGCGTCGCTTCGACACCGGCCACGGCGGCCGCGCCGTTGCGCACGGCTTCCGCCTGACGCTGGGTGTGGCCGTAGCCGCTGTGATAGACGATTGCGATTTTTGCCATGTTGTTTCTCCTTGGGGGTTGATCGGCAGAAAAGGGGAAGCGCCGGCCTCAGGCCGGCAGGTCGAACCAGAGGAAGTCGGCGGCACCGGTCGCCGTCAGGCGCAGCCCGGGCGCATCGTGCGCCTTGAGGCCGTCGCCGGTGGACAGCGGGAAATCACCGCTTTCGAGCGCGCCGGAGATCAGGTGCGCATAGCCGAAACGATCCGGCGCGAGGTCCGGTGCGAAGCTCTCGCCGGCCGCGAGGCGGACACGCTGCAGCGTCGCATCCTGGCCGATGGCGACGCTGCCATCGCGTCCGTCCGGCGACGCCAGCAGCGTGGCGCCAGGCGCCAGGAATATCTCACGCTGTTCATAACCCGGCGTTGCGCCGGTACGCGCCGGGCGGATCCAGATCTGCAACAGGTGCGTGGCGACCTCGCTCGAGGGATTGAACTCGCTGTGCCGGACGCCGAGGCCCGCGCTCATGCGCTGCACCTCGCCGGGGCGGATGACGGCGCCGTTGCCGAGGCTGTCACGATGCTCGAGCGCGCCGGCGAGAATCACCGTCACGATCTCCATGTCGCGGTGACCATGCATCGGGAAGCCCTGGCCAGGGGCGACGATATCCTCGTTGATGACGCGCAGCGCCCCCCAGCCCATCTCGGCGGGATCGAAATAGTCGGCAAAGGAGAAGCTGTGCCAGCTTTGCAGCCAGCCGTGATCGGCATGGCCGCGGGTGTTGGCGGGGCGGAGTGCTATCATGGTTCCAATTTCCTCACGTTTTTTGCGAGGATATAAAGGACACAGAAAACATTCCAGCGATCAATTTTCACGTTTTAGGTGAATATTTTTGAACATATCGCTCGACCTGCTGCAGACGCTCGACGCCATTGACCGCCTCGGCAGCCACGCCGCCGCCGCACAGCACCTGCACCGGGTGCCCTCGGCGATCACGCACGCCATCGCCAAGGCCGAATCCCTCCTCGGGCATCCGCTGTTCGAACGCCGGGGGCGGCGCGCCGTACTCACTGAAGCAGGGCGCTGCCTGCTCGATGGCGGTCGCCCGCTGCTCGAAGCCGCCGTCCATCTCGAGCGGCGGACACGCCAGGTCGCCAGCGGCTGGGAGGCCGAACTACGCATCGCCATCGACGCGCTGATTCCTGCCGAACGCCTGTTTCCGCTGATCGCTGCCTTCCACGCCGGCGGCCACCACACCGAAATCCGCCTGTCCACGGAGGTCCTTGCCGGCTGCTGGGACGCCCTGCTCGACGGGCGCGCCGACCTCGTCATCGGCGCACCGGGCGACATGCCGCCCGGCGGCGGACTCGGCACGTCGCCGATGGGCGAAGTCGCCTTCGATTTCGCGATCGCCCCCGGCCATCCGCTCGCGCTCTATCCGGAGCCCATTCCCGCCGATGCGATCCGACTGCACCGCGCAATCGTGCTGGCGGACACAACGCGCACGCTGTCCGCACGCACCGTCGGCCTGCTTTCGGGGCAAGCGCGCACGATCGTTCCCAGCGTCGAGGCCAAGGTCGCAGCACAGGTCGCGGGCCTCGGCGTCGGCTACCTGCCACGCCAGATCGCGGAACATGAAGAAGCGAAGGGCACGCTTGTCCGGCGTCGCACGGTGGAGACCCGGCCGGCGGTACAGCTCCATCTGGCCTGGTGCGCCAGCCATCGCGGCAAGGCCCTGCAGTGGTTTCGCGAGCAACTGCAGCAGCCGGGCATCCTCGACGAACTGCTGCAAACACAGCCACGATAGAATCCGGCCATGGCCCACAAGCTCCTCGACCACGTCCGCACGATCACCCTGCACCGCGACACGGCGCTGCTCGATCGCAGCGTGATCGCCTCGCTGCTGGAACTGCTTCATCTCGACGATGTGAAATTGGTCGAAATCTACCGCCTCGACGGCGAACTCTATTTCACGACCACCGCCTGGAGCGAAGAGCGCGAAGTATTCGGACAGGATCAGCTGCCGCCGGACGCAGAAGCCCTGCCGCTCGCCGCCTACGCCGGTGCCCGCGAAGCGGTCGAGAGCAACGAGATCGTCAGCATCGACGAGGCCGGGCAGTATCGCCACTGGATTCCCGTGCATTCCGAAGACGGCCCGATCGCCTGCTTCGAACTGCGCCATCAATCCGGTCTCACCAGCCATCAGCTCGATCTCGCCGCCGGCATCATCGGCCTCTACCGCAACTACCGGGCGCTGCTGGAAGACAGCCAGCAGGACACGCTGACCGGCCTCGCCAACCGCAAGACCTTCGATCATTCACTTGCCCATTTCCTGAGTTCGGCAAGCGAAAAGCAGCTGGCATCGCCCGAGCGCCGGCAGGGCGACATGCACGACCACTGGCTGGCCGTCATCGACATCGACCACTTCAAGCGCGTCAATGACCGCTTCGGCCACCTCTACGGCGACGAGGTGCTGATCCTGGTCGCCAACCGCATGCGTCGCTGCTTCCGCCAGGATGACAAGCTGTTCCGCTTCGGCGGCGAGGAATTCGTCGTGCTGTTGCGCCACGTCGACGCAGCAGGAGCGCGCAGTACGCTCGATCGTTTCCGTGCGGCAATCGCCGGCGAGGAATTCCCGCAGGTCGGCCAGGTCACCGTCTCGATCGGCTTCGCGCGCGCGGCGGCCGGCGCCTCACCCGCCGCCGTGCTCGGCAACGCCGACGAGGCGCTCTACTTCGCGAAGGGTAACGGGCGCAACCAGGTATGCCAGTACGAGGCACTGGTCGAGGCCGGCCAGCTGGAACGCAAGACGCTGCACACCGAGGCCGAATTCTTCTGATTCACGGCAGGCGGAATCACGATCTTCCGCCCTTTCCGCTTTTCTTCCCTACTGATCAGCCCAGGCAATGATCGGCTGCCACTGCTCGATGTCCTGCGCCACGCGCGACGGCGTCAGGTCGAACAGCGTCATGCCGTGCGCGGCGGCTTGCACGTAGCGCTGCGTGTCACGCAGGTAGGCGAGCACCGGCAGGTCGTACTGCGCAAGAAAACGCTCCAGCTCGGCCGCCGCGCGCGTGCGGGCATCGACGCGCATGCCGACGACGGCAACGAAGGTCTGGTGCTTCCTGACCGCCTTCTCCTCGAGCAGCTTTTCGAGAAAGCTCTTCGTGGCCAGGATGTCGAACAGCGAGGGCTGCACCGGCACGATGACGCGATCGACCACCTTCAGCATCCGCTCGAGGTTCTTGCCATGCAGGCCGGCCGGGGTATCGAGGACCGCGTGCGAGGTCCCGAGCGGCGGCCGCGCCGGACGGTCGCGATCGATCTCCCAGGTCGAAATCGGCGACAGCAGGCGGGAGCGCAGCGCAAGCCAGTCGTGCGACGATTGCTGGCGGTCGATGTCAC
>Ga0268298_10004627_pt1 | contig 13310 bp, 8 predicted proteins | sample WWTPWeurt_MetaG_FD_194462 | JGI IMG/M metagenome (GOLD analysis project Ga0268298, IMG submission 194462) | Activated sludge microbial communities from WWTP in Nijmegen, Gelderland, Netherland - WWTP Weurt | ecosystem: Engineered > WWTP > Aerobic digester > Activated sludge | place: Netherlands... | reverse complement strand
GGAGATGTGTTGGCAGGCTTGGTCGTTGGTTTCCGCGCTCAGGGCTTGGATGCGTACGATGCCGCTGTTGCAGGCGCGTATATCCACGCTGAGGCGGGATTGCTCGCCGCCGAAGACCTCGGCTCAACCGCTTCTGTCCTCGCTGGCGATGTGCTGGACAGCATTCTCGATGTGATGAGTGAATTGGAGTGATGAAAAAAAGTTTGTCGGTTGACAGGTTGGAACTTGGAAACCTCGACCTGCAAATACCGAAAAAAAAGAGACTCTCCATGGAGAGTCTCTTTTTCATTACTTGTCACACTTTACTTTTTACTTCTCTTACTTATGTCCATCACCTAGCTATTCATAAAGCTTTCGAGGTTGTCCTTGCTAATGCGGTAAGCCTTGCCGACTTTCTTTGCCTTCAGGCTGCCGTCAGTGATGGCAGACATGATGTCGTCTTCGGTCACTTTCATGATCTGAGCCGCTTCAGCGGGGGTCATGATGTCGGGGATCTTCGCGGCAGAGGCTCCGCCGCCCGCGCCTGTGTTCTGCATGCCGCCTTGCAGGGCTTGCCCCATCAGGTTGCCGATGCCCATTCCGGCGCCAATGCCGGCAGTGAGACCTGCTCCGCCGCTCTGGTTTTGAGCCGCATCGCGCATCGCGTCGGCAGCCTGCAATTGGGTGTAGGTCGCCATATCGAGCATGCCCATGTCACGCAGTTCCTGGGCTGATTTTTCAGAGGGCTTCAAGTTGCCGACATAGAAGGTCTTCAAGACCAGACCGATGGCTTCAAATTCCTCGCGAGCCTTCGCGCGGACAGCCGACCCGATCTCCTCGGTCAGACCGATCATTTCAGGCACTGAGTGTTTCGCGCCTGTCTCACCGAGCACATCCTGCAATTTCGAGAGCAGCATGGTGCGCAAACGTTCTTCAATTTCAGAGGTGCGGTAGGTGCCTGTCGTGCCGACGATCTGTGTCACGAACTGTTGCGGGTCTTTCACCTGGAATGAGTACGTGCCAAAGCCTTGCAGGAGCGCCACGCCCAAGCCCATGTTTGGGTTGCGGACGATGATCGGCTGCGGGGTGCCCCACTTCTTGCTCGCAAATTCCTTCATCGACACAAAATAAACTTCCGCAGGGAAGGGGGTGCGGTCATTGAACGCCTTGCCGATGAAATCAATGATCTTCGGAATGTTCGCCGTCGCAATGGTGTGCCGCCCAGCCTTGAACACATCCAGCGCATTGCCATCGCGGAAGAATACCGCGTTCTGGCTCTCGCGCACGATCACCTGTGAGCCGATGCGGAAATCGCCGATTCCCTGCTCGGGGAAGCGGTGCACGATCTCATCATTCATCTCATTTGCATACTCAATGACATCGAAAATTCTAGCCATGTTTATCTCTCCTTTTTGGTTATCACGCTCAAATTATAGTCGAATGGACTTTCAGGTACAAGAACCGTTTGTCTTATTTCTTTACGAATTCCAACTCCAAACGTTTCACATCTTTACTGGCCACTGACAACCGATATCGGACTTCCATCCATTGAAATCGGTCTTTCACAACCCTCAAACTGATTCGGCTTTCTGCCGCATCGACTTCCCTGTTGCCTTTTCCCTGACCATCATCACTTCTGCCAGGATGCTCACGGCGATCTCTTCAGGGGTTTCGGCTTGAAGTTCCAGCCCCATTGGCGAGTGGACTTTGGCGATCTTCTCTTCGGCTACGCCCTTTTCCTTGAGCGCCTTCGCTGTGGTTGCCCACCTGCGCCGCGAGCCGATCACGCCGATGTACGCGGCAGCGGAATCCAGCAGCGGGGCGATCCCTGCCGCATCGACGGAGGATCCTCTTGTGGTTAAGATAAGGATCGTGCGCTTGTCGATCTTGATGTGCTCGGGGAGTTTGTCCATCGTCACGGGGAAGTAGGCATCTGCGTCGGGAGTGGCTTCGGGCGTGCAGAACTCCGCCCGATCATCGCAGACCGCCACACGGAATCCCAGCCATTTGGCAAGGTGAACGACCGCCTTGCCGACATGCCCCGCGCCAATGACCACCAAAAGCGGGGCGGGAAGAATCGGTTCCACAAATACCTCCACCTGGCCTCCGCACACGCCCACGTCGCCGCGGGAGGGGTCGGCCATGTTGTAATGCAGTTTACGCGGCTGACCATCGGTGATCGCCATCCACGCTTCGTCGAGCACGCGATGCTCAAGGTCTCCGCCGCCCACCGTGCCAATAAAATGCCCGTCAGGGTAGACGAGCATTTTGCTTCCCACATGGCGTGGGGTGGAGCCTTCGCTACTGGTCACCGTGCAGAGCGCGGCGGATTCATGATTCTGTTCGATCTCAGCCAGGGCTTGAAAAATGGATTTCATTTTGTTGTGATCTGGGTATTGTAGGAGGGAATGGGTTAGTCGGTTTCCTTTGCGAGCACACGCACGCGGATCGCTTCCACAAGGATGTGGACGTATTCCATGCCCTTCTTGGAGGGATTCTTTTCGTAATGCTTCCAGCGGCGTGATTCGAAAAAGAGACAGGTGCGCAGGTCGGTCAGGGATTGGTTAAGTTGTTTTTTTTCACGATACAACTTCACGCCTTCCGAGGCAACTTCGCGGCATTTTTTGAACGAGCCCCAGTGTTTGTAACCGTTAAAGGTCAACGCGAACGGTTCGATCTTCTTCCAGCTTGCGCGTTGGTTGGGGATGTCGCTTTCGATCAATTGGGAATTGGGAATGTTATTCATAAGAGTCTTTCACGCGTTCACGCAGTAAACAGGCGGGAATGCAAAGGAATGCAGGGATGAGATTTCTAAAGCAGTTTTTTGATGGCTTGTTTATGAAGCGGGATATCATCCTGCACCGCGTTCCAGACATTCACAAGATTGACCTTGAAACTTTCGGGGATGATCCGTTTTCGGATGCCCGTCATGCCTGCCCAGTGGAGTTTGGGATGTTCGTTTTGAAATTCAGCAGAGATGCAGTTGGCGGCTTCCCCAATGACTTCGATCTGGTGAACGACCGCGTCTTGCACCATGGCTCGAGACAGAAATTCACTCTCAGACATTCCCCTTGTGTAGCGGTCTATCTGTTCCATGGCGGCAAAGATATGGTTCAGGTAAACGGTGTCATTGCTCATGGTGGACCGCTTTATTTTCGTTCAGGTCGTGCTTGATCATAATTGTCACACATTTCATCATGAGTTCATTGTACCGTAATAACCGTGCCGTAACGGACAGGATCGATCATCTTTCCAGCAAACCCAGCACCGCAGGCAACAACTGCTTCTTTCTAGAGACCACGCCTTGCGCATCGCGTGTGCCGTCTGCCAGCGGCGGGTAGGGCAGGTCGCTCAAAATTGACGGGGCATTGGAAGACAGCAGCAAGCGGCTGGTGCCGCGCACAACATCAGTCACGAGCAGCATGGCAAAGTCCATGCCGCGCTTGTCGCGCAGTTCGTCCAATGCGGATTGAAGCGGCACGAGGTGGTCTGTGAGCTGCAGGAGGTCGGTCACTTCGGCTTGGGCGACCGCGAACTTGTAGCCGCCGCCTTCGAAAGGTTTGATATCTGTGCTGACCACATCCTTCGGGTCGCGGTTGGAGAGTCCTGCCCCGGCGCTGAGCACAGACTTGCCGTAGGATTCGATCGTCTCGCCTTTGAGCGGACTTCCGCCTACGAAAGCCCAGCGGGACAATCGTTCGGCGGCGTCTTTGTCACGCTGTGTGGTGGTGGGAGATGTTAGGATGAGGGTATCCGCTACCAGTCCCGCAAGGAGCGTCCCTGCCAGTGCGGGCGGCATGGAGAGCCCCGCTTCAGCGGTCAGCTCAGAGACGAGCGTGGAGGTCGATCCCACGGTGTCCACGGTAAAGCGGATGGGCTGGTGGGTGTACGGGTTGCCAAGTCGGTGATGGTCGAGGATCTCCAAAAGTTCTGCTTCTTCGAGCGCGGCAATAGCCTGGCGCGGTTCGTTGTGATCGACCAGTACGATCTTCAACCGCGGAGGGTTGAGCACTTCGCGCTGGTTGGCGATGCCGAGGTAAACCCCGTTCTCGTCCACCACCCAATAGTCGTTGTATTCGTCACGCAAAATTTTGTTAAGCGAGTCGCGGATGTGTGCACCCGCGGCGTACTTTGGCACGGATACATCTGCCGCATCTTTGCACTGGGCAGACATCATCTCGCGCACGGTCGTGTCGCCGGGGCGGGGACCCAGGGTGTCGCTGAAATATTTGAACAGGCTCATGCCATTGATGATGCCATAGGGTTTGCCGTCTTCATTGACCACCGGGGCGATGCCGCCGGTCTTACTGGCGAGGGTCCACGCGAGCCCCAGTTGTGAATTGGGGCGGATGGTGTCATAGCGACGCATGACAGATTCAAAACGCGGCGAGGCATCTGTGAGCAGTACCGGGGGCTCGAGCCCAAGCGTTTTTAACACGAAGGCAGTTTGCTGGTTGAGCGCGCCGGCGCGGGCGGCAATGGCATTGACTCCGTCGCGTTCGCGCAGAAGCCAAGCATAACCCATTGCAGAGGCAATGGAATCAGTATCGGGGTTGACGTGTCCTATGACAAATATTTGATCGGGCATGATTTGAGTCCTGTGATTTTTCTTGATTATATCTCGCCTTTTTCTATTAACCCTAAAAAGACGTTAATGATGGACGGGTCGAAGTGTTTGCCAGATTGTTCTACGAAATGGGCGATGATCTTTTCGCGGGGCCAAGCGGAATTGTATGGGCGGTCTGACCCCAATGCGTCCCAGACATCGGCGATGGCAAAGATGCGGGCAGAGAGTGGAATCTCTTCACCTTTCAACCCTTGCGGATAGCCACTGCCGTCCCATTTTTCGTGGTGTGAATAGGGAATGTCAATTGCTTTCTTCAAATAGGTGATCGGTGAAAGCAGCCTGAAGGCTGTGTCTGGATGTTCGTTGATGATCAGCCGCTCTTCGGGGGTTAGTTTGCCGTGCTTGTGCAGGATCTCGTCTGGCACGCTCATCTTCCCGATGTCGTGCAGGATCGATCCGCGGCGAAAGTGCTCAATATCCTCTTTAGGGATGTTCATGGCGTGCGCGATCTTGATGGTTAGCTCCATTACTCGGCGTGAATGTCCCTCGGTTTCCTTGTCTCGCAGTTCAAGAGCCCGAGCCCAACCCTCGAGGGTGGTGTCGTAAGCTTCAGCCAATTCCCGGGTTCTGGCGTGGACACGATCTTCCAACTCAGAATTTAATTTTCTTAATTCCCTCTCCAATTCCTTTTGAGCGGTGATGTCATGCGAGATATAGATGCGCCCGGTCATCTCCTTCCGTTCATTGTGCAGCGGCCAAACGGTTAACTCGTAATAAACATGGATGCCGCCGATCACAAACGTGGTTTCTGCACGGGCATAGGTAACCTGCATGTATTGTTTGATGGGGATAGGAAAATCTTCGAAGATCTTTTTTGCAGACTCGCCGATCACATCTTCCGATGTTTTCCCAAGCAGGGCGAGCATGGAATTGTTCGCATCCACGATCAGGTTGTTATTATCCAGAATAACGACCGGTTCGACCATGGCTTCAAAGACTTTATCACGCCCGATGAGCGTGACTTCAAAGAGCCTGAAACGCAAAAACCCCCAAATGATGATCAGGTTCCCGATCGCAGATGTGAAGGGTGTGGGGTCGAGCTGGGTAATGATGTGGACGTTCAACAGGGCGAGGACCGTGCCGAATATTGGAAAGAACAAGCCGGCGGTGATAATGACCGCCTGCGTGCGATACAGGTTATGGTGCTGAACGACCCTCCGAATCAGCAGGATTATGATCCACGAAGTTAATGCGTAAACATACAGGGCGTAGAAAACAACCGCAGGAGTGATGTCATAAATGAGTTCTGAAAAATACGGGCTTGGGTCGCCGAGGCGTGGGTTGCGATGTATTCCGCCCAGATAGGGATCGCTGATCAAAGATGCGATCAACAGGGTTGGGATGATAAGCAGGAAAAGGTGGAATAGACCCGGTCGGGTTAATTTTTGTTCCGTGAATTGAAGGATGAATAAAGGCAGGGAGACAATGACGATGATGCTTGCCAGCCATTGGAAGTCATCCCAGAATATCTTTGTGATCAAATCCTCGCTGATCAGCCCGAAGATAAAACCTGCGAGCCAGAAAACCTGCCCAACCATATACCACATGAAAGCCGGTGCCCCGCGCGCGCTTCTTTTGCTCCAGGTGTAGATCAGAACACCAACGGAAAGGCCGAGCGATGCGAGGTACGGAATGAGGTAAATAATTTCGTTGCGAGTCATCTTTGTGAGGTTATTTTACTCCCCAATAAAAATTCAGTGACGGACTCATACCAAGTCCGTCACTGAATTGAAATGCTTATTTTTTCAGCGCGCGCCAGACCCTTTCAGGGGTGGCAGGGTTTTCATCCACGTTGGCGCCTACCGCATCGAGGATGGCGTTGCCGACTGCGGGCGCAACACCGTCAAGAGGGATCTCTGCTACGGCTTTGACCCCGAACGGATGGCTCGGCTCGAACGTCTCGACAAAGATGGTTTCCAACTCGGGCATTTCATCAGCGCGGAAGATATGATACCGGTCAAGATCGCGTTCGTAGGCATTGCCTTTATCGTCGTAGCGCATCTCTTCGCACACTGCGTATCCGAGAGCCTGCACCATTCCGCCTTCGATCTGACCCGATGCTGTCTGCGGATTGATAATGACGCCGGAGTCCACGGCGATGACCAGCCTGTCCACGGTGACCTGCCCGGTCTCGGTATCCACGGTCACTTCGGCGAACTGCGCCGCGAAGGGAGGCGGAGACACAGGCGAAACATAACTGGCTACACCCATGATCTGTTCCTGGTTGTTCTTGTGCAGGGAATCCAGAGCGATCTCTGCCATTGAAACCGATCTGCCATCTGGAGCGATCGCCCGCCGATTTTCAAGTTTGATGTCGTCGTGCTTGTCCAGTTTCAACATCATTGCCGCGCGGATCCTGACCCTTTCCGCTACGATCTTTGCGGCGTTGACAGCCGCCGTACCTGAAATATAAGTAGTCGAGGACGCGTATGCGCCCTTGTCGAACGGCGTGAAGTCAGTGTCTGAAGAGTACGTGATCATGTCATCCACTGGCACACCCAAAACTTCGGCTGCCATTTGCGCAAGGACTGTATCTGAGCCGGTTCCCAGGTCTGTGGCTCCGATGAGCAGGTTGAATGATCCATCATCGTTCATTTTGATCGATGCGCCGCCCATATCCAGGTATGGAATGGCGGTGCCTTGCATCACCATCGCAACGCCGATACCTTTCTTTTTGTTCGGCGCGGAGGTTGAATTTCTCCATTGCTCATTGCCAAATTTATCATCCCAACCAATGGTGGCGCGTCCCTGCGCTACGCATTGTTCCAACCCTACAGTGTGGATGATCTCCGGGCGCGGCTCACGGCCTTCGTTCCAGGCGGTCGAGAACGGATGATATTCACCGGGGCGGATGGTGTTCTTCAAGCGGAAGTCGATCGGGTCGAAACCCATTGCTCGCGCGATCTTTTCCATGTGCCGGTCCAGCGGCCAATATCCCTGCGGCACGCCGTATCCACGGTAGGCGCCAGCGGGAGGTGTATTGGTGTAAACCACATCTGCATAGAAGCGAATGTTCGGCGCTTTGCGATATTCGCCATCGCCGACGTACAGAGCCATGGCTTTGTGCCCGGTATTGCCGGTCACGGTCAATGCGTGACAACCGTACGCGCCCGTATCCGAAAGGGCGTACATGGAATTGGCTGTGATCGTGCCGTCTTTCTTCACGCCGGTCTTCATCTTGATTCGCATCGGGTGGCGTGAGCGTGCCGCGATGAATTCTTCTTCGCGGGTGTATTCGTACATTACAGGGCGTTTGGTTGCTATTGTCAAATGCGCGGCAACATCTTCCATCAATACTTCCTGCTTGCCGCCGAAACCACCGCCGATGCGCGGCTTGATGACGCGGATCCTCTTTACAGGCAGACCCAGCACGGGAGCCATCATGCGGCGCACATGGAATGGAACCTGCGTGGAAGTGCGGATCACGAGTCGATCATCCTCGTCCCAGTAGGTGACACAGACATGCGGCTCAATATGCGCCTGTTGAACTTTTGGCACTTCGTAGAACGCCTCGAAGATCACATCGGCATCGCGGAAGCCTTTTTCCACATCGCCAATGTCAATGCGGATATGCGCCGCGAGATTCTTGTCTGGGTTTGAATCTGCAAAGTTGACGTACTCAGGCTCGTCATGGATCTTTGTCCCGCTCTCCATCGATTCGCTTGAGTCTAAAATTGCGGGCAGGATCTCGTACTCGACCTCGATCAGCCTGAGCGCTTTTTCTGCGATCTCGGAAGTCTCCGCTGCGACGAAAGCGACCCGGTCTCCAACAAAGCGGACCTTGTTATCCAAAGAGAACGCATCCAGCGGACCCGGGATCGGGTCAGACTGCCCTGCAGTTGAATACACCACCCGGGGCAGATCCTGCCATGTAAGCACTGCCGCCACGCCTTCGAGCGCGCGTGCTTTGCTTGCATCAATGCTTTTGATGCGGGCGTGAGCATGCGGCGAGTGCAGAACCTTGGCGTGAAGCAATCCGCGCTTCTCAAAGTCTGCGGCGAAGGCAGGTTTGCCCTGAACCAGTTTAATGGCATCCAGTTTGATCTCTGACTTGCCGACGGTCTGATACTTTTCGGTCTCGGGCACAACGATCACTCTGGACTTGAGCTGGGTCATCGTGGCGGTGCCATCATCCAGCGGAGGTTGACCGCCGTCCATTGTCCACTGTCCACTGTTGACTGAACTCTGCTCTCCACTCTCTCCACGCATATCCGCTGCGGCTTTTAATACGGCTTGCACAGGTTTGAGGTAGCCCGTGCAGCGGCACAACACACCAGAGATCGCCTCGCGGACTTCCGCTTCGCTGGGATTTGGATTCTTGTCCAGCAGCGCTTTGGCGGCGAGGATCTGCGCTGGCGTGCAGTATCCGCATTGAATCGCGCCCGATTCAACGAAAGCCTTCTGCAGGGGATGCAAACCTTCGGTGGTCTTCCAGCCTTGCTCGGGATGCTCGCCGAGCGCTTCGATGGTGGCGACCTTGTGACCTTCGGCTTGTGCCGCCAACAGCGAACCCGCATTGACAGGTTTGCCATCCAGCAGGATCGTGTCTGATCCGCTCAAGCCGCCTTCATCGCCGAACTTGACCCCGTGGAAGCCAAGTCCGCGCAGAGCGGTGAGCAATGTGGTGGATGGGGCGGTGTCAATGCTATGGTCAATGCCGTTGATATGTAGTGTGATGTTCATGGAGACTCCTTGAGACGTTTAACGTTTTACGTTGAACGTTTTACCAATTTATAAAACCTTTGTAACTTTCAGCCCAGCCTTTGAACTCTCGATCGCAGACTGTGAACCGAGCACCGCCACCGCTTCAGACTTGGCTGCTTTTTCCAGCGCTTCGCCGAAGGCGATAAAGTCTTCGCCGTTGGTTGAAAGGATCTCGTCACGTTCCTTCTTGCGAACTTCATCCGTTCGTCCGGTCAGGTGGCGCATCATGGATGTGTAGCCCTTTGCGTCAGGCAGTTGATATGCGTCCATTTCACCGATGGCGGCGATGATGGCTTTGGTCAACTCGCTGTCGCTCAGGGATTTGGCATCGAGGTTCTTCAGGAATGCGGCAGCGCCGTCATAATTTTCCAGCGTGGCGTCCAGGTTCGGGTCGCGGTACGAGAGGAAGGAGAAGATGCCAGAGTTACTGTCGAAGGTGCAGAAGCCGCCGTACGCTCCGCCCAGCACGCGGATCTTTTCCCAGAGATACGCCATTCCGAGGTAGCCCGTGATGACATTCGCAGAACCGTCGAACTCGTAGCCGAGGTCGTACAGGTTCGCACCTTTACCCACATAATTGACCTGAGCGGGGATGGTGAGGCCTTCTTTTTCAAAATTGGGTTTGACATCGAACGCCTTCAGGGTCACATCTTTGTCTGGCATGGCAAAGATGAAATTCTCAAGGTGCGGTCTAAAGGATTTCCAATGTTCAGCGTCGAGGGTCACATTGCAGATCAGCGACTTGGCATTGATCAACAGGTCACGCATGGTCTCCAGTTTTTGCAGCACGGAGTCCCATTTCTTATCGATGTCCTTCGCCAGTTGACGCAGGGCAAAGAGATACCCGATGCCGCTCATCTGGTCGTTGACCCAGCCTGCGCCGCCGAACTGCGCGCGCACGCGCTGATTGGCGTAGACGTGCCCGCGCGGGGTGAGCGAAGATTCCAAACCAGATTTTTCTTCGAGCACGATCTGCTTGAGTCTTTCGCGATTATCGAATTTGGTAGTGAGCAGGATGTCTTTCATGATGCCCAGCAACTCATTGGATTGCCCAACGGTGGACTTTCCACGCATGAATAATTTGCTCACGTTCTCTTTCGAACCTCGGGCTGTGGTGCTGACTGCCGAGCCGTAGATTCCACCCGTGCTTTTTCCGATGCGCTGGGATAGTTTTACGTAGTCTTCCTTGTCCGTTCCCATCTCGGTCAGACAGCGGGCGAAGATCTCCGTCAATGGCAGCAATTCCTTCGGCAGGGTGTGCAGGTCAAAACCAAGGTCAAGATAGACAATGCCGTTGGTGAAGATGTCGTGGTACAGCACGGGGGTATCCTGCACCTGTATCGTTTCGATCGGAATTGTTTTGTTCTCTTTTTCCAGATCAGAGAGTTGCAAGAAGGGCATCGTCGCCAAGGCTTCGGGCGAGTTCGGGGTTTCTTGCAACTGCTTGAGTTGTTGAGTTTTCTCCACGCATTCCTTCAACTGGTCAGCAGACATCCCTTCGCGGATGGCTGCCAGTCGGGACTTCTCCTCTTCCTCGAAACGGCGACCCAGTTCCGGGTCGGGTTGGAAGCGCAGTGTTGTGCGGTGGACATTCTCCAGAAGATGAGTCTGAATCAGCTTTTCAAAATATCGCCTGTCATTGGCGAGTCGCGCCTTGATCTCTGTCAACGGCGATTCGAAGGCGAGCAGTTTGAATGGATTGTCCTCATGCAGCCAGGTGGTCAGCGAACTCAGCATGATCGCAATGCCGCGAGGGAATGCGCCTGTGTTGTTCTCGCGCAGACGGAACTCCAGGGTGTTGATGGCGGCGGCGGTCATGTCGGGGTCAATGCCATCGCGGACCAACGCTTCGAGCGTGTCCAAAATTAACTTCTCGATCTTCTTCGCGCTGGAAGCTTTTGTGCCTTTCAAGCCTGTGGAAAAGATTTGCTGGCGCAGTTCGTTCTCCAGCCCCAACCCTGCAAGGTCTTCGCCAAGCCCTGAATCAAGCAAAGCCTTTTTGAGCGGAGAAGCCGGCGTGCCGATCAAAATATTGGCAAGGATCGAGAAACTAAAATCGAGGACAGGGTCTGAAGTATCGGGCAGAAGCCAGTTGACGGTGAGGTAATGCTTCTTCTTGATGTCTTTGTCCTGACCCGCATCATAAGAATATTTAATGCTCTTCGGTTTCTTGAAAGGTTTTGCGAGCGGAACCTGTGATTTGACGCGGATCTTCTTGTATGGTTTGAGATAACCCTCCATCAATTTCAATCGTTTCTCGGGGTCGTCGTTGCCATAGAAAAAGATAAATGAGTTGGAAGGATGATAATAGGTGGAGTGGAAAGCTTTAAAATTTTCGTAGGTCAGGTCGGGGATGTTGCGCGGGTCGCCGCCAGAGTCCACGCCGTAGACGTGCTTCGGGAATAGCGACTGTTGAATGGTACGCGCAAGTAAATTTTCAGGCGAGGAGTACGCGCCCTTCATTTCATTGAAGACCACGCCCTTGTAGGTCAATGGACTGGCGGGATCCTCCAACTCGTAGTGCCAGCCTTCCTGCATCAAAGTCTCTTCAGTGATGAGGGGATGAAGCACCGCGTCGATGTACACATCGATCAGGTTGTAAAAATCCTGCACGTTCTGGCTTGCAACGGGGTAACAAGTCTTATCGGGGTACGTGAATGCATTGACGAAAGTCGCCAGCGAACCCTTGAGCAACTCGACGAACGGTTCTTTCACCGGATACTTCTCTGAGCCGCCCAGCACGGAGTGCTCCAAAATATGCGCCACACCAGTCGAGTCCTTGGGCGTGGTGCGGAAGTTGATCGAAAACACCTTATTCTCGTCGTCGTTGATGACCGAGAGCAGGCGTGCCCCGGTCCGCTTGTGGGTGTATAACTTTGCGGTGGCATTCAGCTCGGGAATATGTTTTTCTTCGATCAAGTTAAATGATTTGGTCATTTTGTCTCCTAAAATTTTTATCTAATATCAAAAAGCGAAGGTTTGCAATTTATCCTTCATTTTTTACGCAGAGCATTCATCCTTATTTTTTCTCTCAATTCATCGATCGCTTTCAACTTGCCGTTCTCTTTGTACAACCACATATCCCACCCATTCACGGCCCCGTCCGCGAGCGTCTTTGCCAGCGCGTGTATCGAACCAGACTGCCCTTTATATCGTAAATGTCCATTCGACAAAATTACAGCCCGAATGGATTTATCTTCCCGAAAGAACAGACTCTGCCCCGGGGCGAGCATCCCCGCCTCAAGCAGCGCTCCGAACGGAACTCGAACCTGATTCCGTTTTTCAGGCAGGATCAGCGCCTCAGCCGGAGATGCCTTAACAGCATCAATTCGCTTCTGCGCGACCTTGATATATTTTTTGTCGCGTTCAATGCCAATGAAGTTCCGTCCCAATTTCTTTGCCACAGCGCCCGTGGTCCCGCTCCCAAAGAACGGATCGAGAATCACATCCCCCGCGTTGCTGCTGGACATGATCACCCGATACAGCAGCGACTCTGGCTTTTGGGTGGGGTGCGCCTTCACGCCGTTGGACTTGATCCTCTCACCGCCTGTTGCCAAGGGTAACGCCCAGTCTGACCGCATTTGCAGGTCATCGTTCAGCGACTTCATGGCATGATGGTTGAAGGTATATTTGGCTCCCTGTCTTTTCTGCGCCCAGAGCAGGGTTTCGTGGGCATTGGTGAATCTCACCCCGCGGAAGTTTGGCATGGGGTTGGTCTTCAGCCACACAATGTCGTTCAGGAACCAATAACCCAACTCCTGCAAGATCGCTCCCACCCGATAGATGTTGTGATATGAGCCGATGACCCACAGCGTGCCCGTGTCCTTCAGTATCCGCTTGCAGGCGGTCAGCCAGGCACGTGTGAATGCGTCGTACTCTTTGATGCTGTCGAACTTATCCCATGAGTCATTGACCGCGTCCACTTTGGTCATGTTGGGACGGTACAGGTCGTTCTGCAATTGAAGGTTGTAGGGCGGGTCGGCAAATACCAAATCCACTG
>Ga0268298_10004626_pt1 | contig 13312 bp, 15 predicted proteins | sample WWTPWeurt_MetaG_FD_194462 | JGI IMG/M metagenome (GOLD analysis project Ga0268298, IMG submission 194462) | Activated sludge microbial communities from WWTP in Nijmegen, Gelderland, Netherland - WWTP Weurt | ecosystem: Engineered > WWTP > Aerobic digester > Activated sludge | place... | reverse complement strand
TAGCCTGACCCACAGGTTGCGTTATCTGTGGGTCAGGCTATTTGGTGCCCCGAAGTCGGCGCGCCACGCCTAGCGGGGGCAGTCGGCCTCGGCCTCGCGCAAGGGACCGTGCACCGGGGTGGATTCCGCTCGGGTGCCGCATTTCGCCGCTTTCCGGTCGGCGGATTGCAGGAACTGCGTGTAGAGCCAGTCGTTGACGCGCCGCAGGACGGCGTTGTTGATCCCGGGGAAGGGATTGAACGGATTGACGCGGCTGGTGAAAAAGATCGCCATGCGGCTTGCCCCGTCGTCTCCGGTGCCGCGCTTGTGGAAGCCCAGGGTGTCGGCGATCACCAGGGTATTCCTGGCCACCGGCAGACTGACGGGCTCGGGCAGGCCGAGAAATTCGGCGTCCTCGGCGGCGACGCGGAAGGCGCCGCCCAGGGAATAGGAGCGGCCGCCCCGCCCGCCTGAACTGCGCGCCACGCTCTGCCGGTATTCCCAGTGCAGACGGCGCCAGGTCAGCCGGTGCGAGCCGGGCACATAGACGAAGGGACCGTTGTGCGGTCCGACATCGTCCAGGTAAAGCCAGGCCTTCACCGTGGGGTGGAAGGTATCCTTGTGCAAATCCTTCTGCGGGTCGTCGCCGGCGGACTGGGTGCCGTGGAACAGGCACTCGACGAAGGCGCGGGGGATTTCGTTGCGGGCCGAGGTGTAGCGGATCAGGCGGCTGAAATGGCGATTGCCGAGGAGCTTGGTAAAGGCGGGAAAGCGGCGGATTTCCCGCTCGGTCACGTGCAGGCGCCGGGTCAGGGTATCGCCTTCCACCATGTCGCGGGCGGGACCGTCATACGCGACGATCTGGCGCCGGAGTTCCGCAAACTCTTCTTCCGGTAGAAAGTTTTCCTTGATCAGGTAGCCCTGGGCCGCGAACAGCCGGCGTTCCTCGGCCGTCGCCAGGAAAGACAGCAATCCCTGTTTGCCGTGGTAGACGATCTGCGCCAGGATCATACGAAACGCGTGGAGGCCGCAGACGTTGAGCAGCCGGCTGCCGATGACCGGGTTGCCGAAAGCCTTTTCCATGGTGAACACGGAGGCGACCCGCAGGGGCAGCAGGAGGGCGTCGATCAGCAATTTCTTGGCGGAGGCCATGGCAGGGGCTGTAGGCGGAGGCAGGGGGCGGCGACCGCCCGGGGATTACGCAGGCATGGGTTCGCCCGCTCCCCTCAAGTATCCGAGCCCGCCGTCCCCGGGTCAATCTCCGCCCTAGCCGAGATTGGGTTGCGGAACGATGAACACTGTCGGCGAGGTCTTGGCCAGCGGTGCGCAATCGGCGGCGAAGGGCGATACGCGGGACCCCGGAGTCCGCTGGCACTTCACTTGCTACGTTGCCTTGCCGCAATCGTATTTGTGACAAAACCGACATTCACCCGGAAGTCCGATCCATGTTCTTACCCGCTGCAGACCGCGTCTGGATCTGCGCTAGCAACCGTATTGCCGAAGGGGCCTATCTCAAGGCGCAGGTCCGTTACGACGGCGAGCCGGTGTCGGTCGTCGTTTTTCGCCATGGCGGTCAATGCCGGGCCTTCAAGAACCTGTGCGTGCACATGCCGCGGGCGCTGGACTGCGAGCAGGACATGATTTTCGACGCGACGGGCCGCTATCTGCGCTGCTCGATGCACGGCATCGTCTACGATCCGGTCAGCGGTACATCGCTCAGCGAAATCTGCCGCGGACAGCGCCTGACTTCCATAGACGTCGTCGAGGACGAGCAAGGCATCTGGCTGGTGGACCGCCACGTCAGGCCTTTGCCCTCCTGCGCGGCTTGATTCCTCCTCGATTCCACCGGAGATTCCCATGCCGACCTCGCTTCACGCCGACCTGGAACTCGCCCGCCGGAGCATGATCGTCGGCGGGGCACGCGTTCGCGTTCGCGCCGATTTGTCGGGCGACCAGGCCAGACTCCTCTTGAGTCGCGGTCTGGCCGAGTTGAGCGAGGACGTGGACGAATTCGCGCCGGACGACCCCCAGCGCAGTCTCAAGGTCACGCAGTACGGCTACGATCTGATCCTCGGCCGCATCACGCCTTGAGGGCGGCGGGGTAGCGAGCCCCCGGGAAGTCCTCGCGGGCCTGCCGCAGACACCGGCTACGCGGTCGCCCGCGCCTACGGTTCCCTAGGGAAGATCCGGGCGCCACCCCATGCCCGACTCCTCCATCAGCCGTTTATAGACGCCCTCGATGTTCAAGGGCAGCCATTCTTGGTACATCGGCAAATCCTGAAAGGCATCGAGGCGAATTTCCTGCTGCATCTGTTCCAGGGGTTTTCCGGCGTGAATGCCGTCGATCACCGCCGCGTAGAGTTGTTCCAGGTACTGCAGGTAGCGCGCGACATCGGCCTTGTTGCCCACCGCCCCGTGTCCGCCGACGAAGGTATCGAAATCGAGTCCCAGCACCTCGCGGGTCGAATTGATCATGCCCTGGATATCGTAGCTCCACAGCTTCTGCCAGGGCATGCGGCCGAGAACGATCCAGTCGACCACAAACAGCACTTTCTCGGGCAGAACCCGAACGCTGATCGATCCCCGCCCGTCGTTCGGGCCGTGATAGCGCAGCTCGACCGTGTGATCCCCCAGGGCTATGGTCATCCTATCCTTGAAGGTCAGTTCGGGAACGACGGTCCCGGCCCGGGTTACGGAGATGTCCTGGGCGGCCAGTTCCTGGGCGATGAAGCGGGTTCCGGGCTGGCGAAACACCTCAGCGCCGTAGATGTGGTCGCTGTGATTGTGGCTGAACACCACGTCGCGTACCGGTTTGGCGAAGCGTTGCTGCAACACTGCCTTGAGTTGTGCGGCCGCCTTCGGGTTGAGCGTATCGACCAGCAGGATGGCCTCATTGCCGACGACCACCAGGGAGCGGTGGGTGTCGTCCCTATAGCGATAGACATCGCCCTTGACCCGTTCCAGCACATATTCCGCCCGCACCGAAAAAGGAGCGAGGCCCATCATCAGGCACAGCGCCGCTCGGCGGACGAACCCCAGCCACGGCCGGGCATCAGGATCGGGGCACACGGACTGCGCTTAGCGGCGTCCTGCGTAATACTGGGAAATCTGCGGCAAGGCGGCGATTCGATCGACATACGGCCGCAGTTTCGGCGCGAACTTTTCCAGAATGTCGATCGGAATGTGGTCGAGCATGCCCGACGAAATCCAGCGCAAAAGGGTCAAGGCCTTGAGGTCGGCGACGGTCAGGCGGCCATCCGCCAGAAATTCGCCGCCGTGCTTTTCCAGCTGCCCTTCCAGCCAGCGCAGGTACTTGGGGAACAACTCATCCACCAGGGCCAGCCGCGCCGCCTTGAGGTCGTCGCCCTGCAGGCGGAAGGTGGCGCCGAGTTTCATGATCACGTCTTCCAGCGCCGCCATGATTTCGTCGCAGAACAAGGCCTGCAGCGGATCGGCAGGGTAAAGTCCGGCCAGCTTTCCGGCGTAGCGGGTGATCGCGTCGCTCTGGGTGACCTCCACGTCATCGATCTTGAGGGTGGGCACCTGACCCAGCGGAGAGGCCTTCTTGACCGCCTCGAAGTCGGCCCGGGCGAAACGATAATCCTCGAAGGGGATGCCGCCGATGTGGAACGCCAGCCGCGCCGGCTCGGCGCGCCCGCCGGAAAAGTCGAAATAGGTCAGTTTGAGGGTGCTCATGGGACATTGGCCTCCTGGTCAGGGGCGCTCTTGACGCCAAAGGCATCGGGCAGCGCAGTGCGATGAATCAAGCTTGGTGGCTTCGGTCATGAAGAAGTTCAATCCTTGGCCGCGCCTCGGACGGTATTGCGGCGTTGTAAGCAATCGGGACGTGGGGCGACTAATCTCCAAGGCGATGCCAGTGGCTGCAGCGCGCGTGGCGACGGGGTGACGGATTGACCAGTTCGATCAGCGGATGTACGGAATGTCAGGTCGGCGGGCCGCAGGCGCTGCGTGCGTTTGACCAGGCCTTCGTCTTGCACCGCGAGGAACTGGAAGCGCAGCGGGCACAACTCGAAACCGCCCAGCGCGAGAGCACGCGCTTCGAGAATCAGCCGATCGCAGGCGCGACGGTCGGCAGCATCATCAACGTCAGCGTCTAGGCGGGCAGCGTGGTCAGCCCCATCGGAACTGCCTACTTCCCGGTCGCGACGGGTGTCGGCGAAGTTGGACTGCAGGCCCAGCTCGACAAGGCGCGCCAGGAACTTGCGGACTGCGTCGGCTGCGCCTCCGCGCGGACGCCGCAAGGCCAGGAGGCGATCCACCGGGCAAGCGACAAGGTCGCCCGGCTGGAAGCCCGGCTCGAGCGTACCCGGCAAGACGAACAGGCGGCGCTCCCCCCAGGGGCGGGTTCCGGCTCCACGAATGCACCTGGGCAGCCGGAACCCGCCCGAAGCATCGACGTCTACGCCTGAGTATTTTGCGGGAATGCTTGCGATAGTTGCCTCGGCCTTCTTTCCGGAGTCTTCCCTCTCCTGCCCGGAGGTCACAGCGCGCCGCCCTCATGTTGAAAGGAACAAGTCATGCGGATTCTGATCGTCGGGGCCGGCGCCGTCGGCGGATTTTTTGGTGCCCGGCTGATCCAGGCCGGCGCCGACGTCACCTTCCTGGTGCGGCCGGCGCGCCGCGCGCTGCTGGAGCGCAACGGGCTGGCCATCGAGAGCCCCCACGGCGATTTCACGGTCCGGCCGAAGCTGGTCCTCGCCGAGGATGTGACGCCCGACTACGACCTCATCGTCCTCTCGTCCAAGGCCTACGACCTGGAGAGCGCGCTGGCGTCCGTTGCCGGAGCGAGTTCGCGCGGGTTGCTGCTGCCCGTCCTCAACGGCCTCGCCCACATGGCGATGCTGGATGCCCGTTTTGGCCGCCCACGGGTCATGGGGGGCGTGGTCCACATCGTTTCCACCATCGCCGAAACGGGCGCGATACGGCACTGACCCCTCTCAACGTGCTCACCGTGGGCCCCCGCGATCCCGCCCACGAGGCTCTGGCGCGGGCGTTCTACGGCACTTGCCAGGCGGCGCGGTTCGATAGCCGCTACTCGGAACTCATCGAACAGTCGCTTTGGGACAAATGGACCTTTCTCGCCACCCTGGCCGGGGCAACAACCCTGTTCCGCGGCACGATCGGCGACATTGTGGCCACCGCAAACGGCACGGCCTTGATCACCGCCATGTTCGACGAATGCCTGGCGGTCGCCTCCGTCCATGGCTTTCCGATTGCCGATGACGTCCGTTCGGTGTCCATGGGGCGTTTGACCGAGCCCGCTTCGCCCATGACGTCGTCGATGCTGCGCGACCTGCTGGGCGGTTCCCGCGCCGAGCACGAGCACATCCTCGGTGAGCTGGTCCGCCTGGCGGAAGCAAAAGGCATTGCCTGCCCGCTTCTGCAGGCCGCATTGACCCATATGCGGGTCGAAACCGCCAACTCGGCGAAAAACTGAAACGCGTGGTGTGGGGCTCCCTGGCGTCCCACGCCGGGTGACCGGCCCATTCCGTTTCGTCCGTAATCCAAGAGCCTGCGCAAGCAGCGTGACGAGGCCGCCCGCCTGGTGGCGCTCACCAACGACGAGTTCAGCCAGCTTGCCGCCGGGCAGATTGCCCGGCGATGGAGCGGATTTTCCCTGCCGGCCTTGCTGCGCGTCCGTTAGGCCATTGTCCTGGGTAGCATCGCGCCTGCTTCGCGCTTTTCAACCCACGTCCAATTAGGAGAATCCCATGCACCGCTCGACCCGCACCCTGCTTGTCATCGCCTCCCTATTCGCCGCCGGCTTGGCACACGCCGCCAAGGTCAGCGAATCCGTGGTGGTGGACGCCGCCCCCGACGCCGTCTGGAAGATCGTCGGCGACTTCGACGGCCTGCCCGGCTGGCATCCGGCCGTCGCCAAGGTGGACATCGTCAAAGGCAGCAACAACACCCCCGGTGCGGTGCGCGACATCACCACCAAGGACAACGCCAAGCTGGTGGAAACGCTGCTCGCCTACAACGCCAAGGGCCATAGCATGAAGTACCGCATCGACCAGTCGCCCCTGCCTGTGGCCGGCTACGTCTCCCAACTCAAGGTGGCGCCGGCGGGTAAGGGTAGCCGCATCACCTGGAGCAGCACTTTCAGCGTGCCCGCCGCCGCGAAGAAGGACGGCGTGACCGATGCCAAGGCCCAGGAAATCGTCGCCGGCATCTACACCGGCGGATTTGAAGGCCTCAAGGCCAAACTGGCCGCGAAGTAAGCCGGTGTCGGCGGCGACCGTTCGGCTTCCGGCCTGGTCGCTGCTGGTCTCGGGGCTGCTGCACGGGCTGGTGCTGAGCAGCCCGGCCAGCTGGAAACCGGGGGCGGAGAAGCCGCCGGCCCCCCTGGTGGTGCGGCTGTCATCGCCCCAGGCGCAGTCGCCCCGGCCGGTGCGCGCCCAAGCGCCCAATACGCGGCGCGGCCGGGCCATGACTGGCCCGGCGCCCACCGACCGTCCGCCGACGCCCACCGCCGAGGATCTGCCGGATACCAGCGAAGATCTCTCCCACGACCAGCGCATCTCCGACCTGCACTACAAACGCTTCTACGACGAGAATCCCAGCCATCCCATGCGCTGCATGGTGGGTCATGTGGCGCAAAGCTTCGGCGACCATCGGGCTGCGGTCTACATCTTTCAGGATTGCGCCGAGCGCGGCGACAGCTTCAGCCTGGTGTCCCTGGCGATCTACTACGAGCTGGGCCTCGGCGGCGTGTCGCGCAATCCGGTCAAGGCGGCAGAGCTGTTCCTGCACGCGGCCCAAGGCAGTAGCGGCTACGCGCCCAACGGCATGTTCTATTACGGTGTTTCGCTCTACTACGGCCTCGGGGTTCCCCAGGACCGGGCGGCGGCCCGCGATTGGCTCTCCCGAGCCACGGCCGGCGGCTCCCGCGACGCCGAAGACTTCCTCAAGCGCGATGCAGTGGGACAGCCCCCGCCGTTGCGCGAATACTTCAAAGACTGAATCTTGAAAACGCAGCGAGTGTGCAGGCCGAGGGCGATCCGGCAGGATTTCCCGGGGCAGAACGGTCATCGACGGCGTGCAGCGGGAACGGCAACCGGATTGAAATCGCCACCGTTCAACCGAGAAACCGCAGTTGGACGCACCATCGGGTGCGTAGCGTGGGCACCCCAGGGGTGAGGACTGGCGAAGGTAGAAATGCCAATATTTATCGGACGTTCCAGGGAACAGTAAGCGGTCAACTGCGGTTTCTAGGTTCAAGCGTCTCCGTCAAAGACTCCGCGACGAATACGAGCGGTGCTGATCGAAGGCCGCGATTCGCACAAAACGCCCGAACAGCGGGTCGCATGTTGTGCCAAAGTCATCGTATTTCCCCGTGCCCGCTCGCGGGAATCCGATTCGGGTCCTGTTGATCGTTTTCATTCGCGGGCATCTCTGGGGACCAGCTTCCGGCCCTTCTTTTCGAAAAGCATGATCGGCACGCAGCGCTGGTCGTCGTGGTAGATGCCGACGCAGTCGAGGCACTGGAAGCAGGCGTCGTAGCGGATTCCGCCGCTCGGCTCGATGGCATCGTATTTGCACTCTGCCTTGCAGCGCTGGCAGGGTTGCCCGCATTCCTTGCGGCGCGCCAGCCAATCGACCAGGCGCAACTTGCCGCCCAGTGACATCGCGCCGCCCAGGGGGCAGATGAAGCGGCAGAAGAGCTTGTAGTAGAAGGCGCCGGCCAGCAGGAGTGTGGCCGCGTAGGCGACGAATGGCCAGCTGCGGTCGAAAGCCACCGTGATGCTGGTCTTGAACGGTTCGACCTCGTTGAGGTTCTCGCCGAATTCCGGCGCGAATAGCGCACAGCCGACCAGGACCGCGAGCACCCCATAGCGCCCATATTCCATGCGCTTGGCGATGGCCAGGGGTATCGTCAGCCGCGGCAGGTGCAGTTTGCCAGCCAGCAGGCCGATGAATTCCTGCAATGCCCCGAACGGGCACAGCCAGCCGCAGAAGGTGCCGCGGCCCCAGGCCACGAAGCTGATCAGCAAGAACCCGAAAAGCACCAGGGACACCGGGTCGTACAGGTAGCTGCTCAGCCCCAGCCCGGAGACCGTGCTCTTGAAGGTGCCGGTAATCTGCACGATCGACAACTGCCCCTGGGCGTGCCACCCGAGAAAGCCCAGGGTATATGCCAGAAAGCCGAGCCGGAACAGCCGCAGGCGCCGGGGATTCACCGAAATCCAGCGGGGTCTGGCGAGCACGGCGCTGAGCAATATCAGCGATGCGACGATGACCACGATGTCGACCCAGCGGCCTTTCCACGCCAGCAGCCAATCCGGCAGCGGCGCCGGCGGGAAGGCGAACAGGCGCTCGGGCGGCTGGTAGGTCAGCTTGACCTTGCGCTCGGTCAGCGCCGGCAGCATCAAGCCCTTGGCGCGCTTTATCGAGAGCACGATCTCCAGCGCGCGTGCCGGGTCGACGCCGGCGTCGGCCGAGACGCCGAAGATTCGCGAGGCATTCAAGGCGGGCGGACCGGCGATACCCCTCGGCACGAAATCCTGGTCGCGGAAATCGACGTAGCCGCCGTCCTGGGACATGGCCACATAGGGCGACTGAGTACCCGGAGTGAAATCGTCGTCGATGATCCGGAATCGCCCGGCGGAACCGATCCACCACAATTGCCGGTTCTCGAAATTGCGCGCCATGATCGCCTGGTACTGCTCATCCCCGAGAAGCGACCTGCCTATGGTCGGCGCGTTGAGATAAGCGACATAGAGGTCGACGAAAAGCGCTTCGGGATGGGCCAGCGCATCCTCATCCAGGTTGGCGCCCTCGGTGCCCGCGAATTGCCGTTCGATATCGGCGTTGGTCAGGCGCAGACGGCCGACCATCCCCTTGTCGAGCAACTCGGCGAAGTCCAGGCGCTCGAAGGCGTCGGGCAACGCCTGCGCCGGCGGTCCGGTCTTCTTCTGGCCGGAAAAACCGAGTTTGGCCCGCGCCACCGCCAGGGCCGAGTTGAGTACGGTGCGATTGACGATACGCACCGACGTCGTCGCCTTCGAGATGCCATCCAGAGTCGCGATGCCGACCTGCCGATTGCCCATGCCGGTAGGGTTGCGCGCCGCATCCAGCGCAATGACGAAGGGCTGGTTCAGGCTCTTGCCGGCATATTGGGCGATGAATTCGCGCAGCGGGGTCTCCCCCAGCCCGCCAAGGTCGCGAAAGGTATCACGACATCCGTGATTCGGATGTAGGGGGAGAACTACAAGCGGCGCTGGCGGAGTGGCGGTGAGCCTGCGGCATCGCTTCATATGGGAACGCGCAAGAACCGGGCAGGGAACCACAGGTCTCTGGCCGGTAAGTCGCATCAGCATAGCGGGTTCAGGCCTTCAGCGGCTCGATGCCCAGACGGCCGGGGCTCCGTCGTAGCGGCCCTAAGCCAGCTTCAGGTGAGTAAGGAGTCGAGCCCGATCGGCCTGCTTGATCGTATGGTAAATATAATAATCATTTTATGGAGAATTGGTTAAAATAATGACCATATGATCGGTTCCGAAATCAACCTCCTGTTGGAACGCCAGTTGTTGCTTCAACTGGGCGACCGGCTCAAGCGCCTGCGGAAGGCGCAGGGGATCGGCACGGTCGAGATGGCCGCGCGGGCGGGGATCGCTCGCAACACCCTGCGCGCTGTCGAAGCCGGCGACCCGGCTCCATCGATCGGAACCTACCTTCGCGTCATGTCCGTCCTGGGCCTTGGCGGCGAGTTGGCCCTGCTGGCAGGAGATACCCTTCAGCCGTCGCCGGCGGATTCTGCAGCAGCGCGATCGCGGCGTGCAGTGCCGGTCGTGGAGGTGCGCGTCTCCACGGACGACACAAGGCACCGGCTCCAGGATCTGCAAAGCCTTGCGCTTCATGAAGAGGCCGTACGGTTAGCCAAGGCCAACCCGGACCTGGTCCTGCAGGCCAAGGATACGGTCACGCGTTGGCTGGCCACGGGCGATTCTCGTTCCATAAGCCTGTGGCGGGAGTGGCAGGCGATCCTGGAGGCGGGTTCATGGCGCAAAGCGCTCGGCCGCACGCGACATGCCCAGCAATTGAGGCAGGCTTCTCCGCTCGTCACAGTTCTTCCCGAAGAGGTACGCCAGCGCATCCTCAAGGAGGTGGGCGACCTCAAGAAAGGGGTCGTGATTGGCGGCACGCCACGCGTTCCACAAGCTGGGGAAGGTGCAGAGAAAAGGCCATGACGCGAGAAGAACTCGAACACATCATTCGCGCCAGCGGCGACGTCACGGACCAATACGAATTCGTGATCGTCGGAAGCCAGTCGATATTGGGCTCCGTGCCCAACCCGGAAGCAGTATTCACCATGTCCATGGAGGCCGATATCTACCCGCTCCAAGTTCCCGAACTGGCGGATAGGATCGACGGCGCGATCGGTGAAGGCTCGCAGTTTCACCAGAGCTATGGCTACTACGCGCAGGGCGTAGGTCCGGAAACTGCCGCGCTACCCAAAGACTGGATGCAGCGTGTCCATCGAATCCAAAACAGGAACACCAATGACCGGGTGGGCTACTGTTTGGACGTGCTCGATCTTTTTCTCGCGAAGGCCGTAGCCGGGCGGGAAAAGGACCGCGAGTTTTGCCTGGCGTTGTTTGAACACGGCTATGTCAATCCTGGGCAGGTACTGGAGTTGGTGCCGACCATGCCCCTCGACGAGACGGAACGACGAGGACTACGCGCAAGAATCCGTCGTTGGGCGAAGGCCGTACGGGACGCCGGCCATGTTCTCCCGGAGGCCTGATGGGGGCGCCGCGATGACTTTTGTTGATCGCGGTTGCCTCAAGACACAGCGAGGATGCCGAGATGCTGGATCGATCACTGCGGGCACCGATGTTAGCGGAACCCGTAAATTGATACGGCGTGGATATTGAATCCTGCTACATCGACCTTGAAACTGAGCGCCGTCTGCGCCTGCCTTGTCTTTGGCGGAGGTTGCGGGATATCCTGGCATCGTTCATTTGAAGACTTGGCCGCTATGGTGGAACTCATCTGGGAAAACCACGGCCTCGTCCGCCGTATGACCGGGTTTGTTACCGGGCACGAACTGGATGCCTCGGCGCGTGCGCTGCAGGGCGACGAGCGGCTTGATCGGCTGCGTTACATCATCCACGACTTTTCCGGGGCGACGGACATCGCCGTTACCCAGGACGAGATCGAGTTCATGGCGGTGCGGGCGAGCGTTGCCCTGCGCAGCAATCCGGCGATACGGATCGCCTTCGTCGGCAATCACGCGGTGGTCCTCGCGCTGATCGAAGCGTTCAATACCAGCGGGCAGTCGCCCCATCGCTGCAATCGCTTCGACACTCTGGCCGAGGCCCGCGACTTTGCCCATGGGAATTGGAATCGCCACTCGATGGCGCCGCGCGCGGCCGGTTGAGCGGGTTCAGCCGGGATTTTCCGCCGTCGCCGCGCGGGCCAGCCGCGCTTGGCGCCGCCACGTCGCCGGCGGCGTGCCGAACTCGCGCTTGAAGGCGCGGTTGAAGGCGGCTTCCGATTCGTAGCCGACGCGCTCGCCTATCCTGGCCACGGCATCGCTGGTGCGCGCCAGGTCCTGGGCGGCCAGGGCCAGGCGCCAGCGGGCCAGGTATTGCATCGGCGGCTCGCCGATGAGGGTGGAAAAGCGTTCGGCGAGGGCCGAGCGCGAAAGGCCGACGCTGCTTCCCAGGGTATCGACCTGCCAGTTGTGGGCCGGGCGGGCGTGCATCAGGGCCAGGGCCTTGCCGACGTAGGGATCGCGCAGCCCGGCCAGCCAGCCGTGCTGGCTTTCCGGCAACTGGCGGATGTAGCAGCGCAGCGCCTCGACGAAAAGCAGCTCGGCCAGGCGCCCCATGACCGCCTCCCGCCCCGGCTGGGGCGAATGGGTCTCCTGGGCGCCGTGCTGCAGCGCCACCACCATCCAGCGGGTGGTCGGATCGTCGCCCAAGGACACCTTAACGATGCGCGGCAGCCCCGAAAGCAGGGGGCGGCACAGGCGTTTGTCGCAGGCCATGTAGCCGCAGATGAACTGGGTGCGCAGCCCGCTGCCGCCGTGGCGGATGCGCATCAGGCCGCTGCCCGAGGCGTCGGGGCGGACCAGGGACGCCGCCTGCAGCGGATGCAACTGCAGGTCGCTGCCGAGGATGTGGGGGTCCCCGTGGGGGAACATGATCAGGTCGCCGGCCGCCAGGTCGATGGCCGTGCCGTCATCCGGCAGGCGCGCGCGGCAGGCCCCTTCCACCACCAGATGAAAGATCACCACCTGCTCGGCTTCGGGCAGGAAGGGGGCGAACTCCTCTTTCTTGGGGGCCGAGTCGATGCACCACGGCGCGGTGAAATCGGCATCGAGAAAGATGCCGCTGGTCAGGTGCAAGACCTTCAGGGTTTCGGACAAGGCGTCCATCGTAATCCTCCCTCTGCCGCCGGTGAGGCAATGCTAATCGCTTGCCGGCCGGCTGGCGAGCGCGTTGCGGTCAATTCCCGCGGCGTCGTGGACAGGCGATCTGCCGCGGCCGGCCGGGCGGCAAAGAGCGGGGGCGTCCCGGGCAATTCGCGGGCCGGTCAATCCGCGACCATGGCATCACGCAACAAAGACCGGCAGGCCCGCCGCCACCGCAGCGGGCCGCCAATTCCGATGACCCACCCCGAGGAGACCTCAAATGGAAACCACCCTGCCTTCCCAGCACCGCAAGTACGCCCAATGCATCAACACCTCCAAGCGCGTGCGCTGGACGATAGAAGAAGTCCTGCGCGACCGCCAGTTCGACCCGGCGCACAAGTTCCTGCCCGACAGCCTTTCCCTCGTCGCCAGCCTGCCCTTCCTCCAACCCCACGCCCGCCGCTTCTTCGGCCAGGTGCAGGGACGCACCTACGCCAACATGTTCGGCCTGGTCGAGCGCTTCATCTGCGCCAAGATGCTGGAAGTGAGCCGCGACCACTGGCTGGGCGACCAGGTGGCCCTGGAGGCCCTGGTCCGCTTCTCCGACGAGGAACTCAAGCACCAGGAACTGTTCCGGCGCATCGAGTTGCTCCTGGCCGAGACCATGCCCGCCGGCTACCGCTTCGTGCCGCAGCCCGACGCCGTTGCCACCGCCGTGCTGGCGGCCTCGACCTGGGCGGTGCTCGGGTTGACCTGCCACATCGAGTTCTTCACCCAGGCCCACTACCGTTCGAGCATCGAACCCGACGAAGGGCTTTCGCCGCTGTGGAAGGACGTTTTCCTCTACCACTGGCGCGAAGAGTCGCAGCACGCCGTCCTCGACGAGCTGGAATGGCTGCGTGAGGACGCCCGCCTGGACACCCCCCGGCGCGACGCCGCCGTCGGCGACCTGAT
>Ga0268298_10004625_pt1 | contig 13315 bp, 11 predicted proteins | sample WWTPWeurt_MetaG_FD_194462 | JGI IMG/M metagenome (GOLD analysis project Ga0268298, IMG submission 194462) | Activated sludge microbial communities from WWTP in Nijmegen, Gelderland, Netherland - WWTP Weurt | ecosystem: Engineered > WWTP > Aerobic digester > Activated sludge | place... | reverse complement strand
GCGCAGGACCTGACCCAGGTGCGGAAACTCGAGACCGTGCGGCGGGATTTTATTTCCAATGTATCACACGAACTACGGACACCGCTCGCTTCTCTCAAAGCCCTGACCGAGACCCTGCAAAACGGGGCCTTATCAGACCCGGACGCCGGTCCCCGTTTCCTGGACAGAATCCACACCGAGGTGGACGCGCTGACACAGATGACCCAGGAACTGCTTGACCTTTCGCGCATCGAATCGGGGCAGGTTCAACTTAATTTCGAATCACTCTCGCCACGCAAGTTGCTTCACTCAGCAGCAGATCGTATGAAGGCGCAGGTGGAACGTGCCAATCTGAAATTGGATGTGAGATGTGAAGAAGACCTGCCGAGTATCCGCGCAGACAAGGCCCGGCTTGAGCAGGTATTGGTGAATCTGATTCACAATGCGGTGAAATTTACAAAGCCCGGAGGAGAGATCGCCCTGATCGCAGAATCCGTTTCCGGCGGGGTACGATGCGCGGTGCGGGATACGGGCATCGGCATCCCATCGGAAAGTCTATCCCGCATCTTTGAGAGGTTCTATCGAGTCGATTCGTCCCGCACCGGTTCCGGCACGGGACTGGGTCTCTCCATTTCGAAGCACATCATCGAAGCGCACGGCGGTCAGATCTGGGCGGAAAGCGAAGAAGGCCGCGGCAGTACGTTTTTCTTTTCACTCCCCCATCAGGTGTGATTGCACATCATAGAGTTTGTCTTCGTTCCCGGGTTTGAGGCGTCTGTATTTTCCATCGGATTCGAGGATGCGCGCACGGGTGTTGTCTCTGAGGTAGGCATCCAGGATCTTATCGCGCAGGAAGCGCACATGCCCTTTGTTTTCGACAGGGAAGACCACCTCAACCCGGTGGTCTAAATTTCGCGGCATGAGATCGGCGCTGCCAAGATAAATCTCTTCATTGCCATTGTTCTGGAAGTAATAAACGCGGCTGTGTTCGAGGTAGCGGCCAACGATGCTGACCACACGAATGTTTTCGCTGACGCCCTTCACACCCGGACGCAGACAGCACATACCACGCACAAGCAGGTCGATCTTCACACCAGCCTGCGAGGCCCGGTATAGCAACTGGATCATTCCCATATCCACCAGGGAATTCATTTTGAAGATGAGGCGGGCTTTGTTCCCCGCCCTGGCGTGCTCGATCTCACGATGGATGCGCGACTCCATTTGTTCGCGCAAATTGACCGGAGCGACCAGCAATTTTTTATAGATCTTCTTGGTAGAGTAACCGGTGAGATAGTTGAAGAGGTCAGTAGCATCGGCACCCATATCATCATCACATGTGAACATGCCAAGGTCTTCATAAAAGCGCGAGGTGACGGCGTTGTAATTTCCAGTGGCAAGATGCAGATAACGGCGAATGCCCTCGCCTTCACGGCGGACGACCATCGCCACTTTGCAATGGGTCTTGAGCCCAACCAATCCATATACAACATGCACGCCCGCATCTTCCAATGCGCGCGCCCAACCGATATTGGATTCTTCGTCGAAGCGGGCCTTCAACTCCATCAATACTGCAACCTGTTTGCCGCGCTCAGCAGCCTCGAGCAGGGCTTCCACGACCGGGGCGTTCGAACCAACACGATAGACCGTCTGTTTGATGGCCAGCACATTCGGGTCGCGCGCAGCGGTGTTGAGAAAATCGATGACCGGGGAGAAGGTTTCGTAGGGGTGGTGTAAAAGCATGTTCCCCGAGCGGATCACATCGAAGATGTTTTCGGAGTTATCAAGGTTTCGAAGCGGCTTGGGAATCCGCTGGATGTATGGCGGGTACTTCAACTCATAGCGTTCAACGCTGCTATACAATTGCCACAGGCTTGCCAACCCAAGCGGATGGGCCATGACATAGACATCGTTCGGTAAAACCTCAAGATTTTCCACCAGCAGATCGCGAATCTCATCAGGCATGGAAGGGTAGATCGCCACCTGCACCACCGATCCAAACTTGCGCCTGCGGATGCTCTGCTGCATGGTCTCAAGCAGGTCATCGGCTTCAAGTTCCTGGATCTCGATATCGGCGTCACGCACGATGCGGAAGGGATGAGCAGAGACGACTTCCAAACCAGGGAAAAGGTCAGCCAGGTTGGCGGCGATCAATTGCTCGATCCAGACGAAGTAATGATGGAAGGGGATGGTCCCATCCTTACGGGCTCCACCGGAGGAGCGCTTGATGGGAATCAAACGCGGCAGGGTGTCTGGGACTTTGAGGCGGGCAAATTTCTCGTTGCCTTTTTTGTCGCGGATGACGATGGCAAGGTTGAGGCTGAGGTTGGAGATATGAGGGAATGGATGGCCGGGATCCAGCGCGAGCGGAGTCAGAACCGGGTAAACGACATCTTTGAAATATTTATCGGCGCGTTCCTTTTGAGACTTGCTCAGTTTCGAATATTCAAGAACGTGGATGCCTTCCTTTTCCAGTTTCGGCATAACCTTGCGTTGAAAGCACTGCTGCGCATCCTGCATCAACTCCTGGGCGGTCTTTCGGATGACAGCCAGTTCTTCGCGGGGAGTGAGTCCGTCTTCCGAGAGTTTCATGATATTGGCTTCCACTTGCTTGCGAATGCCGGAAACGCGCACCATGTAGAACTCATCCATGTTGGAGCCGAGGATGGCAAGGAACTTCACCCGCTCCAGCAACGGGTTTTCCTCGTCACGCGCTTCTTCGAGGACACGGCGCTGGAACTCCAGCATGCTGAGTTCGCGGTTGATGTAAAGGGAGGGAGAAGCAAGGTCAATGTCTGGCATGGGGGAACCTGAAAAGGGATTGGGTGAATTTTATCGCACTCTTTACCCTTCTCCAATTTCCACCAATACGCCGGGAGTGAGCATCCACTCGAGGGTGGCCTTGCGGTTATATCGCAGATTGTCGGTAGTGAGGCGGCACACACCGCCCTTTTTGAAGGCGATATCCATCGGCGACCCGCCTGCGGCCAGCATGCTGACCAGCGCCGAGAGGTACGGTTCATGCCCAACCAAAGCAAGGCTATCCACTGTGAATTTTTCATTGATCTCGGCAACGAGAACATCCGGTTCGCTCATGGGAGCGAGGTTTCCCGTGACGACAATCTCTTTTTTCACCCGTAGAACATCGCCGAGAATTTCGGCAGTCTGACGGGCGCGAGTGTAGGGACTGCTGAGGATGAGGTCGAACTCGACTCCCAGGGTTCGCATCCCTTTGGCGATCTGACGCATCTTTCTCGCGCCTTTATCGGTCAGCGCCCGTTGGCTGTCCTCACCGGAGGCGGATTCTTCCTCTGCAATGGCGTGACGGATAAGATAAAGGTTCATACTGGTTTCTCCCATGGGAAAGGTTCCTCCGGCCGATTGCGCCAGAAGGTGAGGACCTCAGCCTTGTCTTCGATGAAGTTCATCACTGCTGTCCGCAGGCGCGAGGCATAATGGTCTGTAACAAGTTCCGGGTTGGAAAGCGAAGCGCGATCTTTAAAGTCCGCCCATTGCTCCGAGGCGACTTCCAGGTCCTGAATATCCCCCATCATGGATTGATAGTCGTGCATCTGCTTGAAATTTTTCGTGGGGAAATTTTCCAAAAGCGGCTGGATGATCTCCACCGTATAACGGAACTTCTTGAATGCCACGCGTAATTTATGAATACTGGGAATGTTCTCCGTATCCATCGCGGCGTAGGTCTCCAGGACGCACGCAAAGCGCAAGTCGGCAGCAGCCGGTAATTGCGCGCCTATTGTTTGGTCAGGCAATACTGCGATCATCTCGCGGATCTTTTTCAAACGTTCGCCGAGTTTTCCAATTTTGTGAGATTTGATCAACGCACGGGTACGCCTCAACAAGGATGTTTCGTTTTTTCGCAACCGTTCTTGAAAAGATTGTAATTCGGGAACTTTGAGAATGAATTCAGAGATATCCGCCAGCAAGACCTGCGTATCACGCAGGCTATCGAGGTCGTCGAGTTGATCTTTCAATTCCCGGCGAACCTTTTGAATACGTTTATGTGTAAACAATGAACGCAGCAGGTCGAACACGGCCAGGAGTCGGCGCGTGGCCACGCGTAGATCATGAACAGCCTCCGCAGAGAATTCAGCGCGGCAGGTTTTCCGTTGAACGCGAAATTTATCCCAGCGTTCATCCAGCGCTTCCAATAGAATGGCCTTGGCATCCATGCTTGTCCTGTCCTGAATTATAAGAGGTGTTTCCCGGTACATATTAACAACAGGTAAACGCTTCCTATCTTTTTGAAGAACATTCCCCACCTTGCAAACATGTTTACCTGTTGTTAGCTGTTTCTTAAGTCGGAAATAAATATTCTGCTGTATCATGGAGCCATGGAAACGATCACAGCCTCAGTTTTATTTGTATCGTTGCTGACGATCTTCGGCATCGATGCCTCCCGCAAGCGCAGGGAGTTTCTTCAAAAAAGAACGCGCGCCTAGCCTTATTCTTTTTCATACATCTCTCCTCCCCTCCTCCTCTTCCCCTTCAACCTCCACCCGCCGCAAGGCGGGTGGAACCCTTAACAGGAAAAATATATTTTATTCAAACCTCATTAACATATCCCTGCTACACTTCGTCTGTGGGATCTCACAAAACAATTTACCCATTTCATAATGCAAATAGATAATCAGAAGGAAACAACCATGACCCGACATATTCTTGTCACCAACGATGACGGCGTTCTCGCGCCCGGCCTGCTCGCCCTTGCAAAGGAGATGAGCAACCTTGGCACCGTCACCATCCTCGCGCCCGACCGCAACTGGTCGGGTGGCGGGCACGTCAAAACCCTGGACCGCGCCCTGCGCGTGCGCGAGTTCCGACTCGAAGATGGCTCACAAGCCTTCGCCAGCGATGGCGCGCCCAGCGACTGCGTGTCGCTGGCCCTGCTGGGTTATTTCAAAGAGAAATTCGACCTTGTCGTCTCCGGCATCAACGTGGGCGCAAACCTCGGGCACGATGTCACTTACTCTGGCACCGTCACCGCCGCAATGGAGGCGGTCATCGCCGGAATACCCGGTGTGGCCGTCTCTCTTGAGGTCCCCGAGGGGCACATCGGCCTCATTGATTTTTCCGCCTCAGCCCATGCCGCCCGCATAGCAGTGGAAAACGTCATTGCGCACGGGCTGCCATTGGACACCTTGCTCAATGTCAACATCCCTTTTTTGAAAAAAGAAGAACTCAAGGGATTCAGGGTTACACGTCAGGGATTGCGCGTGTACCATAGCCGCCTCGACGAACGGATCGACCCGCGCAACCGTCCCTATTACTGGATCGGCGGCGACGCTCCCACCGGCGTTCCCGAATCAGGAACCGATGTCGGCGCGTTGGCAGAGGGATATGTCTCTGTCTCGCCGCTGCAACTCGACCTCACGGCCTATCGTGCCCTGTCTGATGTCAGCACCTGGGAATGGAAATAAAAGAGGCGACTCCTCTTTCAGACACTGGCTTTCAGAATTCGACCTTTCTGCAACGGCTGGATTTGATATGCTCCGCAACAGGCGGGAATCAAGAGCGTATCAAATTTATTCAGAATGAACGCTTCACCCTCCGCCAAGACCTGCGCCTGCCCTTCGATCACGGTCAACCCGTGAAAGGATTCGCCCTTCGTATCAAGACCCACACTCTGTTCCCCCATCTGGATGGCATCCAGTTGAAAATACTGACATTGGGTAATCGTTTTCACTTCGCCATCCTCCATCTGTGGCGGTCTGACGGGGCGCGCCACGGCCTTTGGGTTCGAGACCGCCACTGCCTTGTCGGTATGTAGTTTACGCGTCTCGGTCTCGGGGCGGCCCCAATCATATACACGATAGGTAATATCGGAAGTTTGCTGAATTTCATAGATGAGCATGCCCGGCCCAAGCGCATGGATGGTGCCGGGGTTCATGAACAAGGTATCCCCTGCTTCGACATTCACCATCTCAACCAAGCCCAGGATCGCTTCGCTTTTATCTTTGATCGCGGAGATTAAGTCACCTGCTGGAACATTCGGCTTGATGCCCGCCACAAGTTTGGCATTCGGCCCGGCCTCGAGCACATGCCAGGCTTCGGTCTTGCCAAAATATTCCCTTCCTTCCAATCGCTGCGCCTGTTCGTCGTTTGGGTGAACTTGCAACGACAGCCATTGAGCACAATCCAAGATCTTCACCAACACAGGAAAGCGCGAGCCGGTCTGCAAGGCGGCTTTTGAACCGAGCAGGTCCCTGCCAAATTCAGCAGCAAGGTCTGAGAGGGGGCGGCCGGCATAAGGTCCGGAGGTGATGCGGTTGCCTGAATAGATGACCCAGGCTTCAGCGGTGGGCACAGTCTGCGGACGGAGTCTCGATCCGCCCCAGACATAATCGCGATATTCGGGCGCAAGGGAGAACGGAGTTTTGTTCATGGGGGAATTGTATCAGCGGACATCAGACCATGGAAAAGCGCGTTTCTTCATGGCTGCGCCTATCGTCGTTCTTAACCAGATGTTAACCCATCCTTCCATTGACCTTAAGAGGCGGTTGATACCATTCCGTTCGTAACTAATCAAAAGGAGAAATTAGAGAAATGTCCAAAATCTTTCGCACGTTCGTTTTTTTCTTCGCGGCCTTGAGTTTTATGCTCGCCGCTTGTGGTGGTCAGCCTACGGCAGCGCCCGCTACCGAAGCAGCGGCTACCGAGGCCGTCGCTACCGAAGCCGCTACGGAGGCCCCCACAGCCGCCGCCACTGAAGACCCGATGGCCATGTATGCTCCGGATGCCGTGACCGGTGATGTGGTCACTGCCGGTTCTTCCACCGTCTTCCCGCTCTCCGAACGCATGGCGGAATTGTTCCAGCAGGAAGGCTTTGCCGGCAATGTGACCGTGGATAGCATCGGCACCGGCGCCGGTTTCGAGCGCTTCTGCACCGCCGGAGAATCCGATGTCTCCAACGCTTCCCGCGCCATCAAGGACAGTGAGAAGGAAGCCTGCGCTGCCATTGGCCGCGAACCGATCGAGTTCCGCGTGGGCACCGATGCCCTTGCTGTGGTGGTCAGTTCCCAGAACGATTTCCTCACCGATCTCACCAAGGAACAACTCGGCAAGATCCTGATCGGCGAATTCGCCACCTGGGATCAGATCGATCCTTCCTACCCGGCCGAGGCGATTCAAGTCTACTCCCCCGGCGCAGACTCCGGCACCTTCGATTACATGGTCGAGGCCGTGGTTGCCCCCCTGACACCCAATGCCGATGGCAAAGCCGACACCAAACTTGGCGAAGAGAAACTCCTTGGCCTCGCTGGCGCCCAGTTCTCTGAAGATGACAACGTTCTTGTTCAGGGTATCGAAGGCAGCCCTTACGCCATCGGTTACTTCGGGTATGCCTACTTTGCTGAGAATTCCGGCGCGCTGAAGGCGATCAACATTGAAGGCGTCGCCCCGAACCAGGAGGATGTCGATAACGGTACCTATCCGCTCGCCCGCCCGCTCTTCATCTACTCCGATGCCAAGATCCTGCAGGAAAAGCCACAGGTGGCCGCCTTCATCCTCTTCTATTTGAACAATGTGAATGACAATATCTCGGATGTCGGTTACTTCCCCGCCCCGGCGGATGCGCTCCAGGCATCCAGTGATGCCCTGCTGGCCGCCATCGGACAGTAAACCAAATCCATACGCTTTGGGCTGGTCTCTATAAAACGGGACCAGCCCATTTTGCCTGTTTGAAGCGAGTTGAAATTTTTCTACAGCATGACAAAGAGAGTCCGAATGAAAGAAGAAACACTCAGCCTCAAAACGATGGAAACCAAAAAGTTTCGTCGCTTTGATCTAAAAAAGAAATTCAGGCCCGGAGAAAGCATGATCCAGGGAATGTTATTCCTGGCAGGCATCCTGTCCATTTTCACCACGGTCGCCATCGTGTACGAACTGGGCAAGGAAGCCATGTTGTTCTTCGGCAACCCGGATGTGACATTCGCTAAATTCTTTGGCGGTACTCAATGGCAGCCGGGTATCGGTCAGTATGGCATTTGGGCGCTCGTTTCTGCCACTCTAACCACCAGCCTGATTGCCATGCTTATCTCGCTGCCCCTCGGCTTGGCAGCAGCTATCTACCTGAGTGAGTATGCTTCTCCAAAAGCACGCAGTATCCTTAAGCCGATCCTGGAAATCCTTGCGGGGATACCCACTGTGGTATACGGATACTTTGCTCTACTCTTCGTCACACCGATCTTGAAAAACATCTTTGGAGAAGCCCTTCAAGTCTATAACATGCTCTCCGCCGGATTGGTGATGGGGATCATGATCCTGCCGCTGATCTCCTCCATGAGCGAAGATGCACTCGCCGCCGTGCCGCGCGCGCTGCGTGAAGGCGCATATGCAATGGGCGCCACCAAACTGGAGACCAGCCTTCAGATCGTGCTCCCCGCTGCCCTGTCCGGCATTGGCGCAGCCATCATCATTGGAATATCCCGCGCGGTCGGCGAAACCATGATCGTGGCGGTCGCGGCGGGCTCGGGCCCTAATTTCTCCTTTAATCCGCTCGCAGCCGCCGAGACCATGACCGGCCACATTGCCCGCATCAGCGGCGGCGACCTCTCGTATAACTCCATCGACTACAACAGCCTCTTCGCCATTGCGTTGATGCTCTTCCTCGTGACCCTCATCCTAAATCTCATCAGCCAATGGGTGGTCAATCGTTTTCGGGAGCGCTACGAATGAACCAGACTCATGAACAATTCCCCCAAGGCAAAGCCTTTCACGCCTCTCTCCGGACCCGTTACCGGGTTGCCACCATCTGGCAGACTCTCTTCCTTTCGGCTTTGCTTATCGCCATCCTCGCATTGACGGCCCTGCTCTACAACGTGGTGGACGGCGCCTTTGGCTACATTGCCTACGAATACAAGGACGACCCTGCCCAATTTACATCCACCCCGATCAACGAACTGACAAAGGATGAATTGCTCGTTATCCTCAAAGAGAACCTCTCCTCCGGCGCATACAAAAAACTGGAAACTGAACAACCCATGCAGGAACGCTCCCAGGCTGACTTGCTCAATCTCTTTCTTGAACGCCTCGTCCGAATCGACACCAAGGAGACTTGGAGCATGACCGAGTCCATATTGAATGGCAGCAAAATTCGGGCAGAGGTTGCCACGAAGTATCCGAATGCTGTCCTTGAATTTCGCTCCTGGGTCACACCGCAGTTCCTCGTCACGCCCATGTCTTCCCGCGCCGAGTTTGCAGGAGTCCGCACGGCAGTATTGGGTTCACTCTGGCTGGTGAGCATCGCCATCCTCTTCGCCCTGCCCGTCGGAACCGGCGCAGCCATCTATCTTCAGGAATATGCGCCAAAGAACTGGTTGACCGGCATCATCCAGACCAATATCAACAACCTCGCCGGAGTGCCCAGTATTGTCTATGGCATGTTGGGGCTGGCACTCTTTGTCCGTGTGTTGGAGCCTTTCACAAGCGGCAGCCTGTTCGGCGTGACCGACTCGAACGGGCGCACCGTTCTTTCAGCCGGACTGACGATGGGCATCCTCGTCCTGCCGCTTATCATCATCAACGCGCAGGAAGCCATCAAGGCCGTTCCCGACTCTTTACGGCAGGCCGCTTACGGCGTTGGCGCGACGCGCTGGCAGACGGTCTGGCATCATGTGTTGCCCAATGCCCTGCCCGGCATCCTGACCGGCAGCATCCTGGCTTTGTCTCGCGCATTGGGGGAAACCGCCCCGTTGATCGTGGTGGGCGCTTCCACTTTTATCAGCCTCGACCCAAGCGGGCCTTTCTCAAAATTCACTGCCCTGCCCATCCAGATCTACCAATGGACCACACGTGCACAATCCGAATTTCACGCCATCGCAGCGGGAGCCATCGTCGTATTGCTCGTTCTGCTGCTTACGCTAAATGCAAGCGCCATTCTATTGCGCAACCGCTATCAGAGAAAGGCTTATTGAACATGTCAAACTCCACCACGACCACCTATGCCATTGAAACCAACCACCTCTCCATTCACTATGGAACCTTTACAGCCGTAAAGGCAGTGAATGTAAAAGTTGAAAAACAAAAGATCACCGCCATCATTGGACCGTCCGGCTGCGGCAAATCCACCTTGCTGCGCTCGTTCAACCGCATGAACGACTTCGTACCGAGTTGCCACGTCACCGGCGAACTGCTCCTGGACAGGCAAAACCTCTACAGCAAAGACATCGACCCTGTAGAGGTACGCCGCAAGATCGGCATGGTCTTTCAAAAACCCAACCCTTTCCCCAAATCCATTTACGAGAACATCGCCTGGGGCGCGCGCATCAACGGCTTTAAGGGCAACATGGACGAACTCGTTGAACAGTCCCTGCGCAGCGCCGCCCTTTGGGATGAAGTGAAAGACAAACTCCAACAGAGCGCTTATGCCCTCTCCGGCGGTCAGCAGCAACGCTTATGCATTGCCCGCACCATCGCCATTCAACCGGAGATCATCTTAATGGACGAGCCCGCCTCTGCACTCGACCCCATCTCCACTCTGCGCATCGAAGAATTGATGCAGGAACTGAAAAAGAACTACACCATTATCATCGTCACCCACAACATGCAGCAGGCCGCGCGCGCCAGCGATTACACGGCCATGATGATGATCGACGAACAACGCGCAGGCGGCGTGATCGAATTCGCCGATACAAAAAAGATCTTCACCCGCCCCAGCGACAAACGCACCGAAGACTACGTGACCGGAAGGTTTGGATAAGAAGAACAGCGCTTCCTTCGGGCACCGAACCTGCCCGGCGCTTCCAAACTTTTGCCCAGCCACCAGCGGACTCTTCCGAAACAGACATCGTCAGATGGAATTGTCAGTAGTAAAATGAGCGAACCAACAAGACAGAGGACTTATGATTCGAAAAACTTTTGAGAGCGACATTCAACAGGTCAAAGATGAGGTGATCGCCCTGGGCTCGATGGTGGAACACGCCATCATCGGCTCGGTCGAAGCGTTGAAAAAGCGCGATATCAAGGCTGCCGAAAAGATCATCGCTGAAGATAAAGAGATCAACAAGAAACGCTTTGCCATCGAAAATCAGTTGATGATCCTCATCGCCACCCAACAGCCGATGGCACATGACTTGCGCCTGTTGGCCTCCACCATGGAGATCATATCCGAACTCGAACGCATGGGTGACTACGCGAAGGGCATTGCCAACATCAACATCCGCATGGGAGAGCAGGCCCTGCTCAAGCCGCTGATCGACATTCCGCGCATGGCCCAAAAAGGCGTGGATATGCTGCACCGCTCCCTGACCGCCTTTGTCAACGAGGACGTCGAAGCCGCCAAGTCCATTCCCATCGAAGATGATGAGGTGGACGCGCTTTATAACCAGATCTACCGCGAATTGATGGTCTTCATCATCGAAGACCCCAAGAATATCGAACGCGCCAACTGGCTGCTGTGGGTGGCCCACAACCTCGAACGCTTCGCTGACCGTGTGACCAACCTGTGTGAACGCACGGTCTTCATCGCCACCGGTGAACTGAACGAGATCGTCGCCAGTGATGATGAGTTTTGGAAGAACCAGAAGCAGGGATAAGAATCACGCAACAAAAAACGAGTGGATGAGGTTGCTCATCCACTCGTTCGTTTAATACACCCGGACTTAAAACGGAATCCGCTACCCCATCCTTCCAGTAATGTACGCCTCGGTCAATTCCTGCCTGGGTACGGTGAACATTTGATTGGTCGGAGCAAACTCGACCAGCTCACCCAGCCAGAAGAAACCGGTGTAATCGGACACACGCGCAGCCTGCTGCATGTTGTGCGTCACAATGACGATGGTGTATTCCTTCTTCAGGTCAGCGATGAGTTCCTCGACCCGCAAGGTTGCGATCGGATCCAAAGCCGACGTGGACTCGTCCATTAGGATGACCTCCGGCTGCACAGCGATGACGCGGGCGATGCACAATCTCTGCTGCTGCCCCAGCGACAAGCCCATCGCATCAGACCTGAGATCGTCCTTGACCTCATCCCAAAGCGCAGCGGCGCGCAGGGATTTCTCCACCACTTCGTTCAAATTTACATCAAGTCCCATCACCCGTGGACCGAAAGCCACGTTATCGAAAATGGATTGGGGGAAAGGGTTCGGCTTTTGAAAGACCATGCCCACCCGCTGGCGCAGGGTCACTACATCCATTTTTTCGCTGTAAATATCTTCGCCTTTTAGAAGAATCTTGCCATCCACCTTGGTGCCGGGAATAGTATCGTTCATGCGGTTGAGGCAGCGCAAAAAGGTGGACTTGCCGCAGCCAGATGGACCAATGAGCGCGGTCACTTTTTGCGGTTGGATTTCAAGGTTTATGTTCGAGAGAGTCTTTTTTACAGGGTTGTAATAGAAGTCCATGTTCTGGACGTTAAAGGCGGGTTGAGTTGCGTTCATGGATGCGATTGTATCAAAAAGAAAGATGAAAGGGGAAAGAAAATCCTCGAAGTAGAATCAAGTCCCGGCTGAGTCAGAGGCGGTATAATCCCAATCAATGAAACGCACGTTTATCCTCTTTCTTCTTTTCTCTTTCCTGATAACCTCCTGCGGCTCTGCATCATCAAACACCGCTTCCGATTCCCCTGCCCAATACATTGAGAATAAGGGTTCGGATACCATCGTCAACCTTGCACTGGCGTGGGCGGAAAAATATCAGGTCGTTCATCCCGATGTGCGCATCTCGGTGACAGGGGGCGGGTCGGGCACGGGGATCGCTGCGCTTATCAACAACACCGTGGATCTCGCCAACGCCTCCCGCAAGATCAAAGATGAGGAAATTGCCGAGGCACAAACCAAGGGTGTGAACCCGGTGGAGCATATCATCGCGCGAGACGCGATCGCAGTGATCGTGAACCCCGAGAACCCGGTCAGTGAATTGACCTTGCAGCAGATCGCAGATATTTATAGCGGAGTGATCGCCAACTGGAGCGAAGTCGGAGGCGAGGACCGGCCCATCGTAAAACTCTCGCGCGAGACCAACTCTGGCACGCATGTTTATTTTTTGGAAACAGTGTTGAGGCTGGGCAATAAAGAAAATAAAACTTTGTTCTCAACTGACACGTTATTACTTCCCTCTTCAGAGGGCATCATTGCTGAAGTAAGGCAAAATCCGAACGCAATCGGCTACGACGGCCTCGGTTATGTACCCGATGACCTGAAGATGATCGCCATCGCAAAAGAAGCAGGCGATGCGTATGTGCTGCCCGCCATTGCAACGGTTAACGACAAGTCCTATCCCATTGCGCGCGACCTGTACATGTATACCAACGGAGAACCCACCGGGGCGGTGAAAGAATATCTCGATTGGATACTCTCTGAAGAAGCACAAACGATCGTGG
>Ga0268298_10004624_pt1 | contig 13316 bp, 8 predicted proteins | sample WWTPWeurt_MetaG_FD_194462 | JGI IMG/M metagenome (GOLD analysis project Ga0268298, IMG submission 194462) | Activated sludge microbial communities from WWTP in Nijmegen, Gelderland, Netherland - WWTP Weurt | ecosystem: Engineered > WWTP > Aerobic digester > Activated sludge | place: Netherlands... | reverse complement strand
GCGCTCTACTACCTGAAGCGCGCCTCCCAGCTGCTCGACTCGCGCGACGACGGCTGGGGCCAGCGGTTGCTGCTCGAGGAATACGACATCGTCTACGAGATGGCGCGCAACGAAGAGGCGCTCGACGTGCTCGACACCTACGAGAAGCGCTACGGCCCGCCGCCGCCCAACCTGCGAATCTGGCCGCTCTTCAAGCTCGGCCGCTACGACGAGTCCGGGGAGATCGCGACCCGCCTCGCCGGCTCGAAGGACTTGCACGAGCGCATCTGGGGCTACAACGGCCTGCTCAGCATCGCCTTCGAGCAGCACGATCGACTGCGCGCGCATCACTGGGCGCTCGAGGGCGTGCGCGCCACCGACGACAAGAGCTGCACCATTCTGCTCAACGCCGGTGGCACCGCGTACACGAACTTCCGCATCCCCGAGGCCGAAGAGCTCATGCTCCGCGCCGACAAAGCGAAGGACTGCACCGCGACTCCCTACGACCAGCTCGCGGTGCTCGCGATGCTGCAAGGCCAACAGCAGAAGGCGCTCAGCGCGTTGCAGACCGCCAAGACGAGGTACGTCGAGAAGCGCTTCCGGCCGCAGTTCGGCCTGGTGCGCCGCGAAGTGCTCTGCGACCTCCTCGGCGTGCTGGGCAAGGAGAGCGACGCGGTGAAGATGGCCGCCGATCTCCACCGGCAGCCCGCGCGCACCGGCATGACGAGCAGCCCGGCGAAGGTGGAGCGACTGCGCCGCACGCTTCGCTACGCCTACGCGCTCGACCAGTGGATCGAACGGCTGCGAGAACGCGCGGCCACGGGTCCCCGAGTGAGCGGCGCGGTGCAGGCGACGCCGGAGCTGACGCAGACCCTCGCCACCCGCTGGGAGATTCGCCGGGCGCTCGTGCAGCTGCTCTCGGCCGACGACCGGCTCCTGCTGGTGGTGCGGCCGAACCTGAGCGACGTCGGTGACTGGGCGGCCTGGCGGGTGAGTCAGCTCGCCGAGGTCGTGGGTCCGGGCGTGCTCCGGGCGGCCATCTCCCGAGGGCGGGCGCTCGACGCCGAATCGCCCCAAGCCGCCGCCTACTACGACGCGCTCGACGCCGAGCTCGCGCTCTCGAGTGGTGACGAAGACGAGGCCGTCACCGTCGCCACCGCCGCGCTCGAGCGGCTCCCTCGAGAAGAGGCGCTCATTCGCTGGCGGCTCCATGCCGTTCGCGCCGAGGCTGCCCGCCGCGCCCACCGTGACGCCGACGCCCGCGCCGACTGGGACGTGGTGATGCGCCAGTGGCCCACCATCCTCCGGGTCCTCGGCATCGCGCTGCCCGTGAGCGTCTCGCACGACGGCAGCGCGCTCGCCGACGACGCGATGAGCCGGCTCTCTCGCTCGCCGAGGTTCCGGGTCGAAGAGGGCGCTCCGTACAAGCTGCGCGCCGACGCGAGCGGCAAGGGCGTCGTCCTCTGCCTCACCGACCAGGCCGGCTCGCGGCTCACCTGCAGCACCGCAGACACCGTCGACGCCGCCGTCGAGGCGTTCCACAACGAAGCGTTCTCTCCGAAGGTCTCGCTCACCGACACCGACCTCCGCTCGCTCGACGGGAGCCCGGTGCGGGTCTCCGCCGACGCCGCGCTCAAGAAGGTGCTCGAGCCGTGAGCTCTCTCGAACGTCTCCCGTTCCTGCTCCTCCTCCTCGCGAGCGCCGCCTTCGCCGAGGAGCTCGACGCTGGAGCGCCACCACCGCCTCCTCCGCCCGACCCGATGCTCGTGTGCAAGCAGCGCGGCGGCACCTGGAAGGCCGAACTCAACTCCGCCGGCTGTCTCGTCGCCGGCAAGCGCGAGGGCCTCTGGACCGAGTCCGGCCCGGGTGGCCAGGTGCTCGAGGCCACCTCGTGGAAGGCGAACCGGCGCGAAGGCCCGACCGTCGCCTACTTCCTCAACTGCCAGATTCGGTGGCGCGGCGAATGGAAGAACGGCGTGCGTCACGGCGAGTGGCGCGAGTGGGGCATCGACGGGAAGAAGATCTCCGTCGGCCACTACGACCGCGGCGTTCGCGTCGGAGAGTGGACCACCTTCCACCCACAGACTGGCGAGACCCACCTCATCGGGCCCTACGCCTCGGGGCAGGCGAACGGCATCTTCAAGGAACACCTCCTCACCGGCGAATACTGGCGCGAGGTCGAGTTCCGCGGCGGCGGGCGCGTCGGCGACGAGGTGGTCCTGTGCCAGAAGGCGAAGGGGCGCTGGGTCGTCGATCTCGAAGAGCCGGCCGAAGGCTGTCTCCTCGAGGGCAAGCGCTCGGGCGAGTGGAAGGCCTACGACGGCCACGGAAAGCTGCGGAGCGTTCGCCACTACACGAAGGGCGTCTTGAACGGCCTCTTCGACGACTACCACCCGACGGGAGAGCTCATGCGCCGTGGCCGGTACGTCAACGGCCTGCCCGAGGGCCAACACGACTTCGCCGCGCCGGACGGTGGGCTCTATGGCTCCTCGAGCGTCTACGGCGGCACCGGCGACTGGCGCACCTGGCACCCGACCGGCAAGCTCGCGCTCCAAGGCCACTACGAGCGAGGCTGCCCGCAAGGCCGCTGGCGGGTGTGGGACGAAGAGGGGCAAATCGTCGTCGAAGACACCTACGCCGACTGCACCCGCAACGGGCCCTACACCGACTACCACGAGGGCGGCGCCGTTCGCCGCTCGGGCAACTTCGTCGACGGCGTCGAAGACGGCCCGTGGCTCCAGAAGTGGCGCAACGGGAAGACGGAGTGGCAGGGCCAGTACGACAAGGGCGTGCGCACTGGTGAGTGGAGGCTCTTTCGCTGGGACGGCAGCCTCTACCGCGCCGGCCCCTTCGCCGACGACGAGCCCGAGGGCCAATGGGTGCACTACTTCCCCAATGGCAAGGAAGAGGGGCACGGCCCCTACGTCAGCGGCAAGCAGCAAGGCGAGTGGGCGCTCAACTGGGACACCGGCGCGAAGTGGCGCGACACCAGCTATCGCGCGGGCGCCGAGACCATCGACCCCGCGACGCGCTGCAAGGAGTGGACGGGCAAGTGGGTGTCCGATGCCGAGAAGGGCGCGCTCGGGTGCCAGGTGTGCCGCGCGAAGCCCGACGACTCCGTCGACTGGCTCGGGCAGGGCGTGTGGACGTACTGGCACTCCGACGGCACGCTCGAGAAGCGCGGCGAGCTGCTCGCGGGCAAGGCGACCGGTCACTGGGAGTACTTCCACGACAACGGCACCGTGATGCTCGAGGGCGACTACGACGGCGGCGTCGAGGTGGGCCAGTGGCGCGGCTTCTATCGCTCCGGCCAGGCGCGCTTCGAGGGCGCCTACCTCGACGGGAGACCGACCGGCGAGTGGACGAGCTGGCAGACCGACGGCGGACTGCTCTCGGTCGGCCGCTACCTCGACGGCGAGAAGCACGGCCGCTGGAAGTACCCCGGCGCCAAGGCCGAGCTCGTCGACTACCCGCTCGACGGCGGCCGCTGAGCCTCGCCCTCAAACCAGACATTCGCCGATGTCTCGTCTGTCGAGCCGCGCGAGCCCACATTCCAGTATATATGTATTAATCAAACCGAGACAGAATGTAAATTTCGTGATGTCGGTCGCTCGAGTTGTTCGTTAGGTGGCAGCCGCTTCGAAGTGGTTCCACCCGAACGCATTCCCCCCGCCAAAGCCATGAAACGAACCCTCGCAGTCGCGACGACGTGTCTGCTGGTCGGTTGTACTGGTGCACCCGAGGTCACCGAGGGCGCTCAGCCGGCCTCCGCCTCCCAGGCGCTCGAGGGGCGGCCGCCGCTCCACGTGTTGGTCGAGCTGAGCTCTCGGCCGAGCGCTGCCGAGTACAGCTCGGTGTTGACCGACTCCTCCACCTTCCCGACGGCGGAGGCGGCGACGCAGGCCGCGACCGACGCCGCCCAGGCCCAGCTCGGCTGGGTGCAACTCGAGCAGAACGCCTTCGCCCGCCGGCTCGCCGCGGCTCCGTTGGCCGACACCCGGGAGGTGTACCGGCTCCAGCGCGTCTTCAACGGCATCGTCTACGCCACCACTCAGGAAGGCATGGCCCGGCTCAGCGCGATGCAGGGCGTGCGCACCGTCTACGTGTTGCCGGTGCACGAGCGCGACAACGCGAACGGCGTGCCCTTCGTGGGCGCCTCGCAGCTCTGGTCGGCCGGAGTGCCGCTGACGGGCCGCGACATCAAGGTGGGCGTCATCGACACCGGCATCGACTACACCCACGCCGACTTCGGTGGAGCCGGCACCAGCGCGGCCTACGACTCGAACGACCCGAACCTCGTCGAGCCCGGCTCGTTCCCCACCGCGAAGGTCGTCGGCGGCCACGACTTCGCCGGCTCGGACTACAACGCCGCGAGCTTCGCCACCTCGAACCCCATCCCCGACGAGGACCCGCTGGACTACGACGGCCACGGCAGCCACGTCGCTGGCACCACCGCGGGCTTCGGCGTGCTGGCCGACGGCGGCACGTACACCGGCACCTACGCGGCGTCGCTCTCGGCGTCGCAGTTCCGCATCGGGCCCGGCTCGGCGCCCGAGGCGAAGCTCTACGCGCTCAAGGTGTTCGGAAACGGTGGCTCGACGGCGCTCTCGGCGCTCGCGGTGGAGTGGGCGACCGACCCCGACGGCGACGGTGACTTCGCCGATCACCTCGACGTGGTGAACCTCTCGCTCGGCTCCTCGCACGGCTCGCCCGTCGACCCGTCGGCCATCTTCTACACGAACGCGGTCAACGCCGGCGTCTCGGTGGTGGCCTCGGCGGGCAACAGCTCCGACGTGTACTTCGTCACCGGCTCGCCTGGCGCCACCCCGGCCGTCGTCTCGGTCGCCGCGTCGACGGTCGGTTACTACTCGGCGGCGGTGCAGGTGAACGCGCCCGCCACCATCGCCGGCACCAAGCCCGCGGGCCCGCCGGCGCAGAACCCCGATGGCGGAGCCTCGTTCGGCGCGAGCACCTTCTCGGTCACCGGCGACCTCGCGCTCGCGAGCCCACCCGAGGCGTGTCCGCTCGCCGACGGTGGCATGGGCATCACCAACGCGAGCGCGATGGCGGGGAAGATTGCCGTCATCTCCCGCGGCATCTGCTCGTTCACCCCGAAGGCCTACGAAGCGGAGCGCGCCGGAGCGGTGGCGGTCCTCATCGTGAACAACGTCAACGGTGACCCGCCGACGCTGGCTGCCGCGCCCCTCACCGTGCCCGCGCCCGACGGCGGCGTGCCGCAGGTCACCATCCCGGTGCGCTCCATCACCCTCTTCGACGGCACCGCGATTCGCTCCGTCATCGCCGACGGCGGCACGGTGAACGTGACGATGGACAGCACCGCGACGGTGCTCGACTCGGCGCGCGGCGACACCATCGCCAGCTTCTCGTCGCGCGGCCCGGTGCGGCTCCTTGGCCAGCCGATGCTCAAGCCCGACGTCACCGCGCCTGGCTTCAACGTGGTCTCGGCCGGGGTGGGCAGCGGCAACGGCACCGACACGCTCTCGGGCACCTCGATGGCGTCACCGCTCACCGCCGGCGTGGTGGCGCTGCTCCGGCAGGCTCGGCCAGGCTGGACACCGCAGCAGATCAAGGCGCTCCTGATGAACACCTCGGGGCACGCGCTCTACGACCTGCCGACGCCGCCGCGCGTGCGGGTGAGCCCGAGCCGAGTGGGCGCTGGCCGCATCGACGCGGTGCAGGCGACGCAGACCGACGTCATCGCCTTCGACAAGGCGGCGCCCGAGCGGGTCAGCGTCTCCTTCACCACCCTCGACGTCACCGCCTCGGCGACCGAGAACAAGCTGGTGACGGTGCTCAACAAGGGTGGTGCGTCGAAGACGTACGACGTCACCATCGAGTCCGTCGTCTCGCCGCCCGGCGTCACCGTCAGCCCCGGTTCGGCGAGCATCACCATCGCCGCCGACGCGGGCATCGACCTCGGCCTCACCCTCACCGCGAACCCGGCGCAGATGACGCGGCTGCGCGACTCGACGGTGGCCAGCACCCAGGCCGCCTCGGTCGGCACGGTGGCGCGTCACTGGCTCTCGGAGGCGTCGGGCTACCTCGTCCTCACTCCGTCGAGCGGCAGCACCGGCGCGACGCTGCGGGTGCCCTACTTCGCGGCGGCAGTGCCTGCGTCGAACCTCTCGGCGCCCTCGACCTTCACCCCGACGGGCGCGACCGGCTCGGGCACGCTCCTCTTGAGCGGCACTGGCGTCGACACCCGCTCGCTCGCCGCGGCACCGACGGGCGTCGTCTCGCTCACCACGCCCTTCGAGCTGTCGTACGCGAGCCCGCGCGACGGCACGCTCCAGGGCCCGCTGCCCCAGGGCTTCCCCTCGGCGGAGAACGACATGGCGAACCTCCGCTACCTCGGCGTGACGAGCAACCTGCCCGACGGGCGCACGCTGGCGAACGGCACCCTCTTCGTCGCCATCAACACCTGGGCGGTGTGGGGCTCGCCGTACGACGTCGTCTTCGAGGTGGTGCTGCGGCGGCCGGGCGCGACGAGCTGGGAGTTCCGCGCCTTCAACCAGGACTCGGCGCGGCTGCTCCCCACGCCCGCCTTCTCCGACGTGCACTACACCTTCGTGCGGAACCTCGCGACCGGCGCGCTCACCAACAGCTCGGCGCCCATCAACGGCTCCGCGGCGAGCACGATGTTCTTCCCCACCTTCCTGTCCGACACGATGGTGCTCGCGATTCCGCTCGCGCCCCTCGGCCTCACCACCGGCAACAGCGCCGTCGAGTACCAGGTGACGGCGAACTCGAGGCTGTTCGACCGCATCGACCAGTCGCCCATTCTCACCTTCGACCCGGCGAACCCGGGCTTCTCGTCGCAGGTGGACACGACGATTCTCGCGACGGGGGCGATGCCGGTGCGGCTCGGCGCGCCTGGGCAGATGCTGCCGTTCACCTACGACTTGAACCGGGCGCGGGCCACCAAGGCGGGCGGCATCTTGCTCGTTCACCACCACAACGCCGCGGGCAACCGGGCGCAGGTGGTGCGGGTCGACGGCCTCTCCTGCGCGTCGAACACCGACTGCAGCGGCCAGAGCCCCATCTGCGACACCTTGACCGGCGCGTGTGTGGGCTGCGTCAACAACCTCGACTGCGCGCGCGGCTACTGCGACAGCTACGGCTCGCGCACGTGCAAGGCGGCCGACTGCCGCACGCCGGGTGGGCCGGTCTGCCCGCAGCACTACAGCTGCAACGTCGACTTCGGCGGGTGTGAGCCGCACCAGGCGCTCATTCGCGTCGTCCCGATTCCGCCGAACTCGACGTGTCCTGCCGGCGGGCTGCAGGTGAACACCGGCTTCGACGGCGACCGCGACGGGCGGCTCGACCCCTCGGAGTACGACTCGACCAACACCATCTGCAACGGCACCTCGCAGACGGTGACGCCGGAGCCCGCGGGGACGAACTGCACCAACGGCGGTGTGCGCATCGACAGCCAGGCGCCGGTCGCGCTCTCCGACGGCGGAGTCGCCGGGCCGCTCTACGTCTGCAACGGGGTGAAGGGCGACAGCGCGCAGGTGGTGGCCGAGCCAGCGGGAATGAACTGCGCCACCGGCGGCGTGCGCATCACGGTTGGCACGGGCATGCCGACCTACGTGTGCAACGGCGCGAGCGCAGCGGTGACGGCCGAGCCCGCGGGCATGAACTGCGCGGTGGGCGGGCTCGCGATTCGAGTCGGCACCGGAGCGCCCTCGTACGTCTGCAACGGCACCTCGGGCGAGAGCGCGACGGTGACGATGGAGGCGCCCGGAATGAACTGCGCCACCGGGGGCGTGAAGGTTCAGGTTGGCACGATGACGGCGACCTACGTCTGCAACGGCGCCAAGGGTGAGCGAGGTGACGCGGGGCCCCAAGGCCAGCAGGGCCCACCTGGGCAGCAGGGGCCGCAAGGCGACGAGGGCATTCGCGGTGCGCAGGGGCAGCAGGGCCCCGAAGGGCCGGCGGGGAAGAACGCGTGCAGCAGCGTCGACGGTGGAACGCTCTCGCTGCTCGCGATGGCGGTGCTCGCGCTGCGCCGTCGGCGTCGCTGAGCCGATGCTCGCTGGTGGAGCCGGCCGTGGCGGAGCACGTCCACGGCCGGGCCCCCACGATTTCATCCTCGAAAGCGTGTGAAGCTCCGCGCCATGTTCGGCTTCGGCAAGTCGACGCCACCGTCACGCGAGGAGCTGCTTCGCCGCGCCGAAGACTTCCGCGGCCGGAAGAAGCCGAAGAAGGCGGTCGCCGCCTTGCGTGAGGTGCTCGCGGCCGACCCGAAGGACGCCACCGCCCACGCGCGGCTCGGGCCGTTGCTGATGCAGCTCGGCCGACGCGACGAGGCGCTCGAGAGCTTTCGAATCGCCGCCGACGACTTCGACGCGCGCGGTTTCATCGAGAAGGCCTCGAGCCTCTGGCTGCAAATCGCCCAGGCGCGGGTGAGCGACCTCGATGCCTGGGAGAAGGTGACCCAGTTCCACGCGGCGCGAGGGCACAAGGCCGATGCGGTGAAGGTGTTGCTCGACGCCGCGGAGCGCCAGGAAGGGCGCGAGGGCCGCCCGCGCGCGATTCACCTGCTGGAAGACGCCTTGCTCTTCGAACCTCGACACCTCGAGGCGACGGTTCGGCTCGCGCCGCTGCTCGCCAGGGAGCGCCGACGCGACGAGGCGAAGGCGCTCTTGGAGAGCGCGCTCGGCTGGGCCACCCGCCACGAGGCCAAGCGCCTGCGGTGGCTGCTCTTCTTCCACTGGCCCGGCCCGAGAACGTTCTGGCGTTGGCTGCGAAACCCTCCCGCGACGCCGAGCTGACGGGCCCCGCTTCAGCGAAGACAGCCCTGCCACGCGCCGGCGAAGGGGTTGCCTGCGGTGTTCTGAGTCACGCCCTCGAAGCAGGTCGCGGTCGTCGCCGCGCCCACGAAGCCGTTGGGCCCGCGCGTCGGGAGCAGCAGGTTCATCAACACCAGGCTTCGTCCGCCCGCGCCGAGGCCCCACCTGCCGGGGATGCCGGAGTCGTTGGGGAACCAGCCGCCATCCACCTCGAAGGCGATGTCGTAGAAGAGTCGCGAGCCGGGCACGCACTGGGCGAACGAGGTGATGTTGGTGCCCACGCAGGTGATGAGGCTCATCGAGCGGGGCGCAGCGAAGGGGCTCACGACCGCGCTGCCAGGCGTGAGCGCCACCGGCAAGCGGGCGGTGTTGTCGCCGAGGTTGGTCTCCCCAGTCGCCGCGAGCGCGACGACGCTCACGTCGTAGAGCCGTGGCACCAGGCTCGCGGGCTCGAGCTGAAGGGAGACGCTGGCGACACCGCCCGGGAGCACATCGGCCGTGAAGCACCGAAGCGACTGGCCTCCATCGGGCCCTGGGCCAGCGTCGGCGCAGTCGGGAGAGACGAGGGTGAGGCCCGACGCAGCGTTGACGACGACGACGGGCGCCGGCGCGCGCACTGGCCCGTCGTTGCGGAGCGAGATCTGCCAGACGGTGGGCCCCGCATCGACCGGGAACACCCACTCGCCCGAGAGGAGGACGGAGAGCTCGGCGACACCGCCATCGAGTCCGGCGTCGCTCGTTCCCCCATCGCCACCGTCGGGCGCGCCGCCGTCATTCGCTCCCGCGTCAGTCTCTCCAGCGTCATTCGTTCCCGCGTCGTTCGCTCCCGCGTCAGTCTCTCCAGCGTCGCGCGCTCCGCCATCGACGAGGCCGCCATCGAGACCGCCATCGTCAGCTGACGTGCCACCGTCGTCGAGGCCTCCGCCGTCCAAGCCCGCGTCGGCTCGAGTGAGGTAGCGGCCGATCTCGACGTCTTCGCTGCAGGTGCAGAGCACCACCGCCAGCACCGTGAGGATCCGCCGCGCCACGCAGCTGCGTCTTACCACCCCTCGGAACGTGGTAGACGACCGCGCATGCCGTGGCTGGTGGTGGTGTTCCTCGCTGCGGAAGCGCCCGAGCACCGGCGCGCCTTCGTCGACTACGTGGCGCCACCCGACTGCCCGGCCGCGACCGTCTTCGAGCAGGAGCTCACTCGTCGCACCGACGTCGTTCAGCTCGTGCCGAAACCCGAAGCGTCGGCCCTCGTCAGCGTCACCTTGGAACGAAAGGGCAAGCGCTACTCCGGCGTCGCGCTGCTGCGGCTCGACGACGGCACGGTGACTCGACGAGCCCTCTCGGGACCGAAGTGCGACACGCTCGTGCAGGCGCTCGCGCTCGGGGCCGCGCTCGTCCTCGACCCGGAGCACGCCAAGACGGGACCGCTGGACGCCACCGACCCTCCGCCACCGCCCGCCGTCGAGCCGCCCGCCGTCGAGCCGCCCGCCGTCGAGCCTCCACCCGTCGTCGACCCGGCGCCCGGCGTCACCACGGCTCCGCCGACGGTCATCGAGCCCCCACGCCTCCCCGAGTCGTCGCCGTGGAGCGTGGTGGTCTTCGCGGAAGGCGCCGCGGCGAACGGCGTCAGCAACGCCTTCGACTTTGGCGGGAGCGCGCGTGGCCAGCTGCAGTACGGAGACCGGACCCGGTCGCTCCGCTTCGTGGGCGCGCTCGGGGTTGGTGGACTGGGAGGACGTGTCGTCGAGAGCGCCGTCGGCCGCGCGCGCTACGCCCCACGGTTCGTCGCCGAGCTCGAGGCAGGGGCGGCGCTCGAGTGGTCGTCGCTGCGCATCGGACTGACGGCCGCCGTGCGTCTCGAGCCGCTCTTCGTCGAAGGACTCGACGGCGACGAGGTGAGCTCGGCGCTTCGCGCGCTGGTGTCGATGGGGCCGGCGCTGAGCGCGACCGCCATCGTCGGCCACCTCGAGCTCGGTGCACGCGCGATGCTGCCCATCACGCTTCGGCGAGAGCGCTACCTCATCGTGCCGCGTGGGGAGGTGTTCGCCGTGCCGGCCGTGAGCCTCGCCATCGCCGTCGTCGCGGGCTGGCGCTTCCAGTGAAGCAGGAGCCAGGTGCGCCATCGCTCAACCGCGCGAGTCGGTAGTAGGGTCGACGACGATGTCGCCGGCCCGCCCCATTCCTCCGACGCCTGGTGACGCGTGAGCCGGTCGTCGTCAGCCGTCGCGCTCCAGCCGGAGCCGGGACCCACCCCGCCATCGAGCCGCCGTGAACGGCTGAGCGCGCTCTACAACGAGTACTCCGATGGCGTGTGGCGGTTGCTTCGCCGCTTCGGCAACGACGCCGCCCGCGCCGACGACCTCTGCCAGCAGACCTTCATGGTGGCGCTCGATCGCCTCGACGACCTTCGCCCCGGGAGCGAGCGAGCCTTCCTCGCCGGGGTCGCGCTCCGCCTCAGCAAGAAGACCCTTTCCCGGCTCAGCCGCGACGAGCCCGTCGAGTCGGCGCTCGAGGTGAGCGACCCGGCGCTCGGTCCGGAGGAGCGCTCCGAGCTCGAACGAAAGCGAAGGCTGCTCGAGCGAGTGCTGGGGCAGCTGACGGAAGACCTCCGGGTGGCCTTCGTCCTCCACGAGCTCGAGGGCTACACCCAGCGGGAGATCGCCGAGCTCCTGCAGATCCCCGACGGCACGGTCGCCTCCCGGCTGCGGCGCGCGCGTGAATCGTTCGACGCGCTCCTGGCACCACTCGTCGAGGAGGCGTCACGATGACCGGCCCGCACCAGCGCATCGACGAGCTGCGGCGGTCGTTGGTCGAGGCGCACCGCTCCGAGCAGCGCGACCCAGCGAAGAAGGCTGCGGGCCTCGACGCGCTCCTCGCCGCGGAGGCTGGCAGCCCGCCCGCGCCGAAGAAGAAGAGTGGGCCCGCCCTCGTCGGTGGCGTCGTGCTCGTCACCCTGCTCGGCGGCGCAGCGGGCTGGTTCGCGCTCCGTCAGAGCGGCGAGCCCGAGGCGCGGCCTGCCGACAGCAGCACCGAGCCGGTCGCCGTTCTGCCAGTCACGCCACCCGCAAAGGCCGTCGCGCCGTCCGACGCACCACCAACCACCGAGCAGCTGCGCGAAGCGCCCGTCGCTCAGCCTCCCATCGCCCAGCCTCCGTCGACGATCGCACCGGCGGTGGTCGAACGAAGACCCACCGCGCCGCCAGCCGACGATCCCGATCTCCTCGCCAAGGAGCTCGCCCTCGTCGACCTCGCGCGCTCGCAGCGCAAGAGCGACCCCGCCGAGGCGTTGAAGACCCTCGACCGATATGCGCGAGAGTTCCCACGTGGCGGGCTCCGGCAAGAAGCGGCCATCGTGCGCGTCGAGGTGTTGTTGGCTCTCGGTCGCAGGAGCGAGGCCGAAGCGCTCGCGAAGAACCTGAGCAGCGGCGGCGGGTTGGTGAAGAAGCGGCTCGACCGCCTGCTCGGCTCACCCTGACGCCGTCACTTCGAGAACGAGGCCAGGCCCGAGAGCCCGTCGACCGCGCCCGAGTGGGCGAAGGCGATCTTCTTCACCGTCGAGGGCACCTTGCCGACGAGCGCGCGCATCGAGGCCTTGCTCTGCTCGACGTCGTCGCTGAAGACCCACGGCGCGGGGCGGAGTGCACCACCCGACTCTCCCGTCGCCGAGTCTCCGAGGAAGAGCACGTCGCGAATCACGTAGGCGGCGCTCCCCTGGGTGTGCCCGGGAATTCGCCAGGCCTGCACCGGCACCGAGCCGAGCGTCACCGCTGCTCCATCGGCCAACGGCAGCCCGAGCTTCGCCGTCTTGTCCTTCTGCGGCCCCATCAGCTTCGGGAGCGGCCCGGCGCCCGACGCGGTGCCCTCCATCAGGCCGCGATCCTCCTCGAAGCCGTACACCGCCGCTGAGGGGAACTGGTGGCAGCCCGCGACGTGATCCGGGTGCCCGTGGGTGATGAAGATGGCCTTCACCGACTCGGGCTTGAGCGAGCGCGCCGAGAGCGCCGCGAGGATGGCCTTCGCCTCGGGGTCGTTTCCGCAGTCCACCATCGCGACGCCGTCGTCGAGATCGACGAGGAACACGTTCACGTACCCGTCTCGAACGGTCTGCACGCCGGGGGCGAGCGCTCCATCGGCCGAAGGGACGAGCCCGACGAAGTTCTTCCCCACGGCGAAGAAGAAGACCACCACGAGCACCAGGAGCACACCGGCGACGGCGAGCAGGGCTTTCTTCATCTCGCCCGTCTACTCCAGGTACACCCGCACGTTCTTCAGGGAATAGAGCGGCACCCAGGGAAACAGCACCGGCACGGTCGCGACGTAGCGTTGGTACTCGGGGCGCTGGCCGTATCGCTCCTCTTGTTTGCGCTCGAGGCGCTTGGTCGAGCCCATCATGATGAGCACGATGCAGACGAGGCCGAGGAGCGAACCCGCCCACGCCCACCAGCCCTCGAGCGCGGGGAGCGCAGCGACGAAGCTCCCGACCCAGAAGACGATCTCCCCCAGGTAGTTGGGGCAGCGCACGAGCCG
>Ga0268298_10004623_pt1 | contig 13316 bp, 9 predicted proteins | sample WWTPWeurt_MetaG_FD_194462 | JGI IMG/M metagenome (GOLD analysis project Ga0268298, IMG submission 194462) | Activated sludge microbial communities from WWTP in Nijmegen, Gelderland, Netherland - WWTP Weurt | ecosystem: Engineered > WWTP > Aerobic digester > Activated sludge | place: Netherlands... | reverse complement strand
CGGATGTTTGTGACGCGACGCGGGTCCGGCGTTCGTGTTGATCACGGTGGTGAAGGGTACGAAGGTCAGGACGGAGTTCGATCCGTGGCATTCATTCTCGCGGGCGTCCAGGTTGACCGGTCTGGTCGGCGCGGTCTCGGGATGGCGGTTGTTTGGCCGTTGCTGTCGTCGGCCTGCCGCGCCCAATCGGGCTGTTAGCGGCGTTCAGTTTTCGTAGAAATCTGGCGTCGCCGCGGTTGGTGGCGTAAGCAAGTAACCCGATTCTTATCGGCGAGGGTGGTGACTCGGACGTGGTGATGGGGGCGACTGGAAGCGCCCCCATCACGGCAGCGGATGGGCCGTGTCGGAACAGGCGACAATACGCCGGTGACCGCCCGTTCAGCCGTTTGGCGACTCGAAGGCAGCCTACCTACCCGATGAACGAGAGCAACAGACGTGGAAGACGTCGACCAGGCTTGTCCTATCAAAGACCGCAGTCGGCCACGAAGACGTGAATGTGCTTCCATGCAGCGCATAGTCATTCTTGGAAAGACCTCGCTGGAGGATTTGAGTCCCTTCGGGACGCCGGCGATGAAACGGGCAGCAGGACACCCCAGGGCCGATCGCGAAAGGGGATAGGTTATCCTTGCAATCTGCTAGCGTTTTTCACACAGGAGTTCCGCCGTGGCAGTGAGTAAGACCGAGGTGGTCAGCGCCCGAGTCCCGCCCGATGTCAAAGCCGCGCTGTCGACGGCCGCGGAGGTCGAGAGGCGCAGCGTTGCGTCTATGTTGGAGGTCATGGTGCTCAGCTATTGTCGTGATCACGGCATCGTTACGCCGCCGGTCACGTCCCCCGGACAGCGCCATTCCTCGGCATCTCGCAGGTAACGCCAGCCTCCGAGAAAGGCTACCGATGTTTGGCGACATGCCATCGAATTTCGGACATCTCAAGGTGCACGACCAGCAATTGGTGCGCCTAGGGATGCTCGCCGAGCGCTATTTTTCTGATGACCCGAACACTTGCCTCCTGAAGCTTCGCCAACTGACGGAGCTGCTCGCGCAGCTCGCAGCGTCGAAGGTGGGAATCTATACGTCGCCTGACGAGAAGCAGGTCGACCTGCTCCGGAGATTGCAGGACAAGGGAATCGTTCCACGCGAAGTTGGGGCCTTGTTCGCCGAGGTGCGCAAGGCAGGTAACGACGCGAACCATTGCTTGAGTGGCGACCATCGCACGGCGTTGCTGGGCCTTCGGCTTAGCTGGCAACTCGGCGTGTGGTTCCATCGGACCTTCAAAGACCCGGCCTTCAAGTCAGGCCCGTTCCAGCCGCCAGCGCCCCCGGCAAACGAGAGTGCAGAACTGAAAACCGAGCTCGATGCACTTCGCGCCGAGCTGAGCCAGTATCGCGCCGCACAGAAAGATGCGGCTCAGGCGCTTGATCAGATTCAAGTCCAGATCCGACAAGCCGAGGACGACAGCGCTGTCTGGGAAACCATGGCTGCCGAGGCCGAAGCGGCAAAGGCCGAACTGCTCCAGCGGCTGGAGGTACTCCAAGCCCAAGCTGCAGCCGCGCCGCCCCAAGTCATTGCCAAGTTCGTGGCAGCAGCAGATTCGGCGGCCGCTGTCATCCAGATCAGCGAAGGCGACACTCGCAGGCTCATCGACCAACAGCTTGCCCTCGCAGGCTGGACGGTCGATTCGGCTCGCATCACATTTGCCAGGGGGATACGTCCCCAACGCGGTCAAAACCTCGCCATCGCCGAATGGCCCACCGAGACCGGGCCAGCCGACTATGCGTTGTTCATCGACCTCATGCCGGTGGCCATCGTGGAGGCCAAGCGCAAGAACATCGATGTATCAGCCGCATTGCAGCAGGCCAAGCGCTACAGCCGCGGCTTCCGGGTATCGCCCGAGGTGGAACTGCCCCTGAGCAATTTTGGGGCCAACGCGGAATTTCGAGTTCCCTTTGTGTTTTCGTCCAACGGCCGCCCGTACTTGCGGCAGCTCGCGGAGCGAAGCGGCGTCTGGTTTTGCGACCTGCGTCGGCCCGCGAACCTGGGTCACGCCCTCGACGGCTGGTACACGCCGGAAGGCCTCAACGCCCTGCTACAGCGTGACGACGACCGCGCGCACACCGAACTCGCCAATGCGCCGTTTGATTTCGGCTTCCCGCTTCGGCCCTACCAGCAGCGCGCCATCCTGGCCACCGAAGCCAGCATCCGCGATGGGCAGCGCGCCATCCTGCTGGCCATGGCCACGGGCACCGGCAAGACCAAGACCTGCATCGCACTGATCTACCGCCTGCTCAAGGCCAAACGCTTCAGGCGCATCCTGTTCCTCGTCGACCGCTCGGCCCTGGGCGAGCAGGCCGCCAACGCGTTCAAGGACACGCGCATGGAACGCCTGCAGACCTTTGCCGACATCTTCGGCATCAAGGAGCTGGAGGTCCAGGCGCCCGACGACGACACCGCCGTGCACCTGGCCACCGTGCAAGGCATGGTGCAGCGTGTGCTGTACCCCAGCGACGGCACGCCGCCGCCGCCCATCGACCAGTACGACTGCATCATCGTCGACGAGTGCCACCGCGGCTACCTGCTGGACCGTGAGCTGTCAGACACCGAGCTGAGCTTCCGTGGCTACGACGACTACGTGTCCAAGTACCGACGTGTGCTGGACTACTTCGACGCGGTGAAGGTCGGCCTCACCGCCACACCCGCCCTTCACACCACGCAAATCTTCGGTACGCCCGTCTTCGCCTACGGCTACCGCGAAGCCGTGGTCGACGGCTATCTGGTGGACTACGAGCCACCAATCCAGGTGCATACCCTGCTCTCCGGGCAGGGCATTGCGTGGAAGGCCGGCGAAGAGGTCAAGGTCTACAACACCGCCCGCCAGCAGATCGAGCTGTTCAAGACGCCCGACGAGATCAAGCTCAAGGTCGATGACTTCAACCGCAAGGTCATCACGCGTCCCTTCAACGAGGTGGTCTGCACCTACCTGGCACAAGAACTGGACCCGGCCTCCCGCCGCAAGACCTTGATCTTCTGCGTCAGCGACAGCCACGCCGACATGGTGGTGGACTTGTTGAAGAAGGCCTTCGCCGCGCAGTACGGCGCGGTCGAGGACGACGCCGTCATCAAGATCACCGGCGCGGCCGACAAGCCCTTGCAGCTGATCCGCCGCTACAAGAACGAGCGCCTGCCGAATGTCGCTGTCACCGTCGACCTGCTGACCACGGGCGTCGATGTGCCCGAGATCTGCAACCTGGTGTTCCTGCGCCAAGTGAACAGCCGCATCCTGTTCGACCAGATGCTGGGCCGCGCGACGCGGCTCTGTAACTTTGGCGGCACCGACGTGAAGGACGCTTTCCGCGTGTTCGATGCGGTCCGCATCTTCGAGGCCATTGGCGACATGACGGCCATGAAACCCGTCGTCGTAAACCCGAAGATCACCTTCACTCAGCTTTCGCAGGAGCTGGCCACACTGAAGGATGAATCGGCCACCGAACTGGTGCGCGACCAGTTCCTGGCCAAGCTGCAGGCCAAGAAGCGCCACCTCACCGACAAGAACCGGCAGGACTTCGAGGCCAAGGCGGGTATGTCGGTGCAGGCCTTCGTCCAGAAGCTGAAGGCGATGCCACTGGCCGATGTGGCGGCGTGGTTCGTGCAGAACCCGGAACTGGGCGAGCTGCTCGACCGCCGAAGCGATGGCCCCGAGCGCGAGATGTTCATTTCAGAGCACACCGATGCCTTCGACCGTGCCGAGCGCGGCTACGGCAAGGGCAAGAAGCCCGACGACTACATCCGCGCCTTCAGCGAGTTCATCAAGACGCAGGGCAACCAGATTCCGGCGCTGGTGACCGTGCTGACACGGCCACGCGAGTTGACCCGCGCGCAGCTGCGCGAACTGGTCTTGGCGCTGGACCAGGCCGGCTTCACCGAAACCAGCCTCGCCTCGGCCTGGCGCGAGCTGACCAACCAGGACATCGCGGCGCGCATCGTGGGCTACATCCGCCAGGCAGCCATCGGCGATGCCCTGGTCCCCTATGTGGAGCGCGTCGACCGGGCCTTGCAGCATCTGCTGGCGCATCCGCCTGCAGGCAAGCCCTGGAGCACACCGCAGCGCGACTGGCTCAAGCGCATCGCTGCGCAGACCAAGGCCAATGTGCTGGTGGACCGCTCCGCCATCGACGACCCCGACTTGATCTTCAAGCGCGAAGGTGGAGGCTTTAACCGGCTGGACAAGGTCTTCAACGGCCAACTTCAGCCCGTGCTCGACGCCTTCAACGACGCGCTCTGGGCCTTGCCGCCCGAAGCTGCCAACCGCTGACCCTCCTTCTTGAACTCTCGATCCATGTCCAACCCCACTGCCGCACTCGACATCGGCGCCAAGCTCTGGTCGCTTTGCCACGTGCTGCGCGACGACGGCGTCACCTACCACCAGTACCTGAGCGAGCTGACCTACCTGCTGTTCCTGAAGATGATGAAGGAGACAGGCCAGGAGGAGCGGCTCAGGATCTGGAAGGCCAAAGACAAGAAGCAGGGCTCCCCCAAGGAAGAGCAAGCCGGCACCCGCTGGGACGATCTGCTCGGTGCCTCGGCGCCGGACCGGCTCGACCTCTACAAAGAGATGCTGCTGGACTACGGCTTGCATGGCCGCGGTGCCGTGCAGGAGATCTACGCCAACGCCAACACCTTCATCACCAAGCCGGCCACGCTGAGCAAGCTGGTGACCGACATCGACCGCCTGGACTGGTACAGCGTCGACCGCGACGACCTGGGCGACCTGTACGAAGACCTTCTGGAGCGCAACGCCGGCGAGAAGAAGAGCGGCGCCGGCCAGTACTTCACCCCGCGCCACCTGATCGACAGCATCGTCAGCGTGATGAAGCCGCAGCTGGGCGACGTGATCCAGGACCCTGCAGCCGGCACCTGCGGCTTTCTGATCGCGGCCAACAACTACCTGCGCCAGCACAACGACTTCGACAGCCTCAGCGACGAGGCGCAGCGCAAGTACCGGCACCAGACCTTCCACGGCATGGAGCTGGTGCAGGACACGCACCGCCTGGCGCTGATGAACATGCTGCTGCATGGCATCGAAGGCGGCGTGACCTATGGCGACACACTGAGCGATGACCACAAAGGCCTGCCTCCGGCCACGCTCATCCTCAGCAATCCGCCCTTCGGCACAAAGAAGGGCGGCGGTCTGCCCACGCGCGGCGACCTCACCTTCGAGACCAGCAACAAGCAGTTCGCCTTCCTGCAGCACATCTACCGCGCCCTCAAGCCTGGCGGCCGGGCCGCCGTGGTGCTGCCCGACAACGTGCTGTTCGAGAGCAACATCGGCGCCGACATCCGGCGCGACCTGATGGACAAGTGCAACCTGCACACCATCCTGCGCCTGCCCACCGGCATCTTCTACGCCCAGGGCGTGAAGACCAACGTGCTGTTCTTCACCCGCGGCGATACCGACAAGGGCAACACCAAGGAAGTGTGGGTGTATGACATGCGGGCCAACATGCCCGCCTTCGGCAAGCGCACGCCCTTCACGCGCGACTACTTCCGCACGCCGCCCGATGTCCCGGCCAGCCAGCCGCGGGACAAGTTCGAAGATGTGTTCGGCAGCGACCCGCGCGGCGGACCGGCGGCGCTGGCCGCGCGCCAGGATACCGGCGAGGCCGGGCGCTGGCGCCGCTTCACGCGCGAGCAGATCGCACAGCGGGGCGACAGCCTGGATATCAGTTGGCTGAAGGACAGCGGCGCTGCCTCAACAGACCAGTCGCGAGACGACCCCTCGCTCTTAGCTGGCCTTGCGCTCAAAGAGCTGAACGCCGCGGTCTCTGAGTTGCGCTCACTGCTTGAGGAGCTGGGCGAGGACCCGGACGCAGTTTTGGAGGCCGTAGTTGCAGATGATTCGGCGGAAGATGGCGAAGGGGCAATCGCATGATCGATTCCGCTCCACAGGCCAGCGATCTTCCCGCAGGCTGGGACGTCGCGTCATTCGGTGAACTCAACTCGTTTAGCGGCAGCACGGTAAACCCCGCGACACGGCCAGACGAAGTCTTTGAGCTCTACAGCGTGCCGAGCTTCCCAACAAAGCACCCCGAGCAGCTACCGGGACGTGCGATCGGCTCGACGAAGCAGACCGTCAGGCCTGGTGACGTCCTGGTCTGCAAGATCAACCCCCGCATTAATCGTGTTTGGACAGTCGGTACCCGTCGCGATCACGAGCAAATTGCCTCGTCAGAGTGGATCGGGTTCCGATCTGACGCCATGGTGCCGCGGTTCGCGAAGCACTACTTCAGCGAACCGTCATTCCGGTCGCTCTTGTGCAGCGAGGTCTCCGGCGTAGGCGGCTCCCTGACCCGCGCCCAGCCAAGTCGCGTAGCCAAGTATCCTGTCCTCGTTGCGCCGCTGGCAGAACAGGCCCGCATCGCCGACCAACTCGAGGCCCTGCTGGCGCGTATCCAGGCCTGTCAGGACCGCCTGGAGGCCATTCCGGCGTTGCTCAAGCGGTTTCGAAAGCTGGTTCTCTCGTCTGCGCTTTCTGGCGACCTGACTGAAGTCTGGCGGGCCGAACAAGGAGTGGGCTTAGATACTTGGTCGGCGAGGACGATTGCTGACGTCGCGGAAGTTGGGACTGGATCCACCCCTCTTCGATCAAACAGCAACTTCTACGCAGAGACCGGGACCCCTTGGGTGACAAGCGCGGCCACGAGTCGCCCTTACATCGACTCTGCCGACCAGTACGTGACTAAAGCGGCAATCGATGCACACAGGCTCAGGGTCTACCGCCCCGGGACACTGATCATTGCTATGTACGGTGAAGGGAAGACTCGTGGGCAAGTCAGCGAGCTTCGAATTGACGCGACCATCAATCAGGCCTGCGCTGCGATAACTGTCGATGAGCAGCAAGCCAACGCCGCCTTCGTCAAGCTTGCACTCTTGTCGCAGTACGAGCAAACGCGCGCGCTTGCGGAAGGCGGCGCGCAGCCAAATCTGAACTTGTCCAAGGTGCGCGGAATTCCACTACGCCTGCCAGAAGGGCCCGAACAAGCTCAGATCGTTCATCGAGTTGGAGAACTGTTCGCTTTTGCCGACACCATCGATTCTCGCGTCGCTGCGGCAACAGGCAAGACACGGAAGCTTCCCTCGCTCACTCTCGCCAAAGCCTTCCGCGGCGACTTGGTTCCGCAAGATCCCACCGACGAGCCGGCCAGCGTCTTGCTGGCCCGTATTGCCGCCCAACGCGCAGCGCCCCCGCATGCCGCCTCGGCAACCACACCGCGCCGCGGCCGCCCACCCCGTGCCCCGAAGGAAACCGCCGCCATGACCAAGAGCCGCCAGGACGACGACGTGACGGGTCAGCCCTACCTGGCCGCGCACCTGCACCGCATCGGCACGCCCGCCAGCGCCGAAGCACTGTTCAAGGTGGCCGAGTTGCCCGTCGCCGACTTCTACAAGCAACTCGCTTGGGAGGTGGCGCAAGGCCACGTGAAGGACAACCAGACCACGCTGGAGCCCGGGCATGCGGCTGGATAAGGTCAGCATCGACGGCTTCAAGAACCTTCGCGGGCTGGAGCTGGACTTCGATGAGCGCCAGCTCACCACGGTGCTGATCGGCCAGAACGGCGCCGGCAAGTCCAACCTCATCGAGGCCATCACCCAGGTCTTCCGCTGGGTGGACCTGCGGCGCAACGAGCCGCGCTTTCACTACCGGGTGACCTACCGCATCCAGCCGCAGGGGCCGGCGGTCCCGAATCCGCCCAGCGTGTGCCTGAGCAACTTTCCCGACGAACCCGCGATTCGGGTCAACGGGCAGGAGGTTAAGCGCACCGAGTTCGAGAAGCGCAAGACGGAGTGGTTTCCGGACCTGGTGTTCGGCTACTACTCCGGCGGCAGCCGCCGACTGGAGGCGTTGTTCGACAGCCACCAGCGGCGCTACTACGACGACATCAAGCTCGAGGACAACGAAGCGAAGGTCGCCAAGGCACAGGAAGCCCGACGCCTCTTCTACTGCCGACCCATCCATGGCGTGCTGGCAATGCTGGCGCTGTTCGCCTTTCCAGACCCCAAGGTCACCGCCGAGCTGGCCGGTCGCCTGGGCATCACCGGCTTTCACTCGCTGCTGGCACTGTTCCGCGAACCCTGGTTCGCCAAGGGCCGGAAGACCAGCGCCGACGACCTGTGGGGCGCCGGCGGACCCGCTGGCCGCGCCGCGCGCCGCTTCAAGGAACTGGCCTTTCACCCGTTTGCGCTGGAAGGCAACGCAGTGGACGACTACCGCGACAAGAAGCAGGTGGAGCCACAGTTCGCTGCCTTCCTGCCATCGCTGGCGCGGCTGCAGCAGCTGGCCGAGCAATTCAAGAACGAGCGCGAGATGTTTTACGCTCTGGAGGCGATGGACATCTCCGACCTGGTGCGCGAGATCCAGGTTTGGGTTACGCGCAGCAACGACACCAGCGGCGACGTGGGCTTTGCCGACCTGTCCGACGGCGAACGGCAGCTGCTAATGGTTCTGGGCCTCATCCGCGTCTCACGCGGCAAGCGCGCGCTTTTCCTGCTGGACGAGCCCGACACGCACCTCAACCCACACTGGCAGCACAGCTATCTGAAGCTGATCGAGGACTGGACGGGCATCGCGGCCGAGAAGGACCACTGCCACATCGTGCTGACCTCCCACAACCCGCTGACGATCTCGGCGTTGTCGCGAGACGAGGTGCGAGTGATTGCCCAAACCGACGATGGCCGCGTGACCGCAGCCGCGCCCTACGCCGACCCGCGAGGCATGGGCTTCACGGCCACGCTGACCGAGATCTTCGGTCTGGCGACCAGCCTAGACGTCGAAACTCAGCGCCTGGTGGACGAGCGCAATGAGCTTGTGCAAGCGCCCAAGCGGGACGATGGTCAGCAGCGAAGGCTGATTGAGCTGAACGATCAACTGGCGCGCCTGGGCTTCTTGAATGAGGATCGTGAGCCGCTTTACCAAGACTTCCTGCGGGCCTGGCACGACGTGCGCTACGCCGACCGGCCGCCGCTCACCGCGGCTGACATTGAAGCGCGGCAGCGCGCAATGAAGACACTAATTCAGCAACTAATGGTGTCGGAGGCGAAGTCGTGATCTTCGTGCGCCGAGACCCGAAACTCATTCCGGAGAAGGTGTTGCGCGTCGCCGAGCGAGCACAAGCGGAGCTGGAGGCGTTGCCTGCTGAACAACGTGCTGCATTCATTGAGAAGAAGAAGCGCATCTGGCGTGCGTTCGCTCGCTACCTGTCCAAGATGTCCTACGGCAAGTGCTGGTACTCCGAGAGTGACTGCGTCCACTCCTTCATGGACGTTGACCACTATCGTCCGAAAAAGCAGGCCAAGCGCTCCGACACCGATAGCGACGACGGCTACCCTTGGCTCGCATTCTCTTGGGACAACTTCAGGCTCTCGGCTCAGCGAGCGAACCAGATCAATCACGATGACGCAACCGACGAAACGGTGGGCAAAGGTGCTTGGTTCCCGCTAATGCAAGGCAGTAGGCGTGCAACATGGGATGACCGGTGCATTGAAGATGAACGCCCCGTGTTGCTGGATCCAGCCAAGCTGGCAGACGTGAGACTCATCGAGGTCACCGCCACCGGAAGGATGGGACCGACCCGGTTCTGTTTGGGCGAGTACGAGAGAACCCGTGTGCATGACACGGTCAGACTCCTGGGGCTGGACCTTCCAGGTCTCGTCTCCGCGCGGCAAGGCGCCATGCGCTTAGTTCAAGAGATCGTCGAGCTCGTTGTGCAGAACAAGACGGCAGCAGAATTGAGCGCGGCAGCGTCTGCATTCGTGTCGCTGCACCTGCGCGCTGATAGTCAGCTGGACATGCTTCAGCGTCTGACCAAGCCGGACCGCCCGTTCGCGTCGGCCGCGCGAGCTCAGCTCAAGTTGATGGGGTACGAAGACTTGTGCCTCCGGCTCGAACAAGGCCAGGAGGCAGCATGAGTGACATCAAGCTTTTTCGCCTGCAGTCCGGCAAGGCGTTAGAACTCCAAGGTGACGCCTCCGACCTTGAGAAGCCGCTGCAGACGCTGATCGAGGCCAACCTCGACACCCTGCTCGGCATCCGTTTCCTGGCCACCGAATACTCCACCGGCAAGACCCACGCAGGCCGGATCGACTCGCTGGGCCTGGACGAGAACAACTGCCCCGTCATCCTGGAATACAAGCGCTCGGTCGGCGAGAACGTCATCAACCAGGGCCTGTTCTACCTGGACTGGCTGATGGACCACCAGGCCGAGTTCAAGCTGCTGGTGATGGACCAGTTGGGCAAGCCCGCGGCCGATGCCATCGACTGGACCGCGCCGCGGCTGGTGTGCATCGCGGCCGACTTCACCAAGTACGACGGGCATGCGGTTCAGCAGATCAACCGCAACATCGAGCTGATTCGCTACCGGCGCTTCGGCGACGAGTTGCTGCTGCTGGAGCTGGCCAACGCGGCCAGCGCCAATGCGGGCAAGGCGACGACAACCAAGGCCGTGAAGCCAGCCAAGGCAGCGCCTGCGCCAGCGGCAGAGCCCACCAGCGCCAAAGGTGCGGGCGGCGACCGTTCCTACGCCGACTGGCTTCCGCTGTTGCCGCCGCACCTCTGCGAGCTGGTGGCATCGCTGGAGGGGCACGTCTTGTCGCTGGGCGACGACGTGCAGCGCAAGGAGCTCAAGCTCTACGTGGCCTTCAAGCGCCTGAAGAACTTCGCCACGGTGGTGCCGCAAAGGGCTCGGTCGCTCCTTTACCTGCACGTCGACCCCGATCAAGTGCAGCCGCTGCCGTCGAATGGGCGGGATGTTCGGCAGCAAGGGCATTGGGGGACCGGCGACCTGGAACTGGCTCTGGCGTCTCAGGCGGATCTCGATGCCGTGAAACCGCTGATCCTGATGGCGTATGAGGGGCGCGCGGTAGCGGCAACGTCCGCCTCCGGGTACGGGAGCTGATCGATGCCAGCACCGTACCCAACGCGACTGTTCCACATCACTGCGATCGCCAACTTGCCGGCAATCTTCGCTGCCGGGGCGCTGCTGTCGAAGAACGGTGGCGCTGCGGCAGGCATCAACTACCAGAACATCGCTCATGCAGGCGCCCAGGGAGCGCGGGCCGTGCGTGCTGTGCCCAATCCGCCGGGCGGGTTGGTGCACGACTTCGTGCCGTTCTACTTCGCGCCGCGGTCGCCGATGCTGTTCGCCATCAACGGCGGCCGGGTCGCGGGATGTCAGTGGCGGCAGACTGACATCGTTCACTTCGAGACTACCGTGCAGTGCTTGGTGGCCAGAGGCCGCCCGTTCGTCTTCTATGACCGCAACGCAACGCTGGCTTTCAGCACCCCGTACACCGATCTCGCCCACCTGGACACGGCCGTTGCCTGGGACTTGATGACCGAAGCGCCGCAGCTCGACGGCTATTGCAAGTTCTGGCAGAACAATCCGGCCGTTGCACGGTACGCCGACCGGATGGAGCGTCGGCAGGCCGAGTTTCTGGTGAGGGACAATGTTCCCCTTGACTGCATGACTCGCTTGGGCGTGATCGACGCCGCGCGGCAAGCGCAGGTACTGGCGTTGCTGGCCCAGGCCGGCGTAGCATTGACGGTCGACATCATGCCGGCCTGGTACTTCTGAGGATAGCCCATCATGATCAAGCTCACGCAAGGTGATCTGCTGAAGCAGGACGATGTCGACGCCATCGTGAACACGGTGAACTGTGTCGGCGTGATGGGCAAGGGCATCGCGCTGCAATTCAAGAACAAGTGGCCGGACAATTTTGCTGAGTACGCGGCAGCTTGCAAGGCGGGGCAAGTGCGTCCGGGCCGAATGTTCATCCACGACTCAGGCGGCCTAGTCAAGCCGAACTACATCATCAACTTCCCGACCAAGGACCATTGGCGCGGCGCCTCTAGGATGGCGTTCATCCGCGACGGTTTGATCGACCTAGTGACGCAGGTGCGGCGCCTCGGCATTCGGTCAATTGCCATCCCGCCGCTAGGTTGCGGGAACGGTGGGCTAGACTGGACCCAAGTGCGGCCTTTGATCGAAGCTTCATTCGAAGCGCTTCCCGATGTTGAAGTGCGACTCTTCGAACCTGGGGGTGCGCCCAATCCAAAGACGATGGAAGTTCGGACCAAGCGTCCCCGCATGACGCCCGGCCGGGCAGCAATCGTCAAGGTCTTGAGCACGTACGGTGAGCTGAACTACGGGCTATCCAAGATCGAGGTTCAGAAGCTTGCGTACTTTCTGCAGGAGGCCGGCGAGCCGCTGCAGCTTCAGTTTGTGAAGCACCACTACGGTCCGTACTCCGACACGCTACGCCACGCGCTGAACACGATGGAAGGGCACTTCATTCGCGGCCTGGGCGATGGTGTTGTCGAAGCCGAAATCGAGCCCACGGAAGACGCACTTGCCGAAGCCGAGGCGTTCATCGCAAACGAAGGCCATTCGGCGCTCTCAGCCCGTGTTGAGCGCGTGGGGCGGCTTATCGATGGCTACCAATCGTCGTATGGCATGGAACTGTTGGCCTCGGTTCACTGGGTCGCGGCACACGAGCCCGGCGTACGCTCGGTCGATGAAGCGATTACGGCGGTGCACGGCTGGAACGATCGGAAGAAGCTGCTCATGCAGCCCGATCACGTTAAGTTTGCTTGGCATCGGCTTGCTGAGGAAGGCTGGCTTTCGTCTAGCGCTTTTCCGTAGCAGAGATGCACCGTAGGCATCGCCCAACGTCTGTGCCTAACCCAGGCCGTTTTCGCGGGATAGAGGACCTGTCGTTCGCCCACGCTGAGCATCGTGCGGCAAGTTTCGACGAGATTGGCGCCGTTCAATCTAAGCAAGCCGGCCGGCAGCTCCGGCCGACCACGAGCCGCTCCGCTCGAACGACGATTGCCGTTGCGCCAGCAAAGGATGTCGACGAGTCCGTAACGCCGCCACCCGCAAATCAGGCGTTCATCGCACTAACCCAGTCCTCCACCCGCAGCCCTGCCGACCTTGCGGCTCTGCGACAATGCCGAGCCCCATCCACTGCCTTTTTGCCGATGACAACCACCGAGCGGATTTCCAAGGCCATGACGGAGAAGTTTGCCGCCATCGCCGCGCTGACCGACGCGTTCTGCGCGCAGCCTCTCGACGCTGAACACCGGCGGATGATCCTCCGCGTCGTCCGCGCACAGGCAGCCGTCGCCCTTGCCGGCTGGCGCCGAGCGCGTGTGGGCGGCCGCGGCCGAGCATGCGGTGGGTCTGGTGAGCGGTTTGCGTGCGGATCGCGCGGAGGTGTCGAATGAGCCGGTTGTCGACCGAGTCGGTGGCGAAGGCCGTCGATGCCGT
>Ga0268298_10004622_pt1 | contig 13317 bp, 11 predicted proteins | sample WWTPWeurt_MetaG_FD_194462 | JGI IMG/M metagenome (GOLD analysis project Ga0268298, IMG submission 194462) | Activated sludge microbial communities from WWTP in Nijmegen, Gelderland, Netherland - WWTP Weurt | ecosystem: Engineered > WWTP > Aerobic digester > Activated sludge | place... | reverse complement strand
CGAAAATTATCGGCATCGAAGACACGCGCATCTCTCTTTCTATGAAGGCGCTCAAGGACGATCCTTGGAGCACTGTCGCCGAAAAGTACACCATTGGAGATACGGTTTCCGGGAAAGTCGACAAAATGAACCATTTTGGCGCCTTCGTCTATCTCGACAAGGATATTCACGGCCTCGCCTATGTGAGCGAATTCCAAAACGTCCATCCCGGACGAAAAATGGAAGAGGTCTTCCAAATCGGCAATACCTACCAATGGAAAATCCTCTCCATGGAACCCAAAAGTCACCGCATGGGACTCTTGCCCATCAAATAACCGAATAAAAACAGCTCAATCGAGCTGTTTTTTACTTCATAAAAACCTAAAAACCTTGCCCCTTCGCCGAAAGCGCGGTAGCATAGGGTATGGAAACGACGCTTTTTATCATTTCCGGGCCTTCGGGATCCGGGCAGGATTCAGTGATTGAGGGGCTTGCGAAGCTCCTCCCTCTCGAACGTGTCGTGACAACGACGACGCGACCGCCGAGAACGGGCGAATCCGATGGCCATCCCTATCATTTTATTTCAAAAGAAGCATTCGAAAGCGGCTTAAAAGAGAACATTTTCCTCGAGCACGCTCGCCACTACGGCGGTGAGCACTATGGCGTTACCATAACGGAAGCCGATCGAGTCCGAGCAAGCGGAAAAATCGGTATCTGGAAAGTCGACTGGCAAGGCGTCGCAAATATTAAACGATTGTTCCCGGAAACCAGGGCTATTCTCATCACGGCACCTCTCGATATTCTCGAAGCACGACTTCGTCGCCGCGACCCCAGCCGCTCCGAAACATCACTCAAAGAACGGATGGACTACTCTCGAGAGTACCTTAATCACACGGATCTCTACGACTTCGTCGTCGAAAACCCGGACGGCAAACTCGAAGAAGCCATTCAAAAGGTTTTCCGCATAATCAACTCCTCTCTCGTAGAGTAGAGTTCTCGTTCCCGATTCCCCATTCTCCATTCCCCATTCTATTTTTTCATGTCCGCCTTTCTCAAAAATGTCCAAAACACTGCTCATCGCTTCGATCTTTGGAAGCGAGGCGACAAGATCCTCGTTGCCGTTTCAGGTGGTCCCGACAGTATGTGTCTCCTCGACATTTCTTTTTGTTTGAGCAAAAAATACGATTGGTCGCTCCACATCGCACATGTAAACTACGGGCTTCGCGGCAAAGATTCCGACCTGGACGAACAACTCGTCAAAGACCGCGCAAAACACTATCACCTTCCCCTCTCTATTCTTCATCCTAAGAAGCCAGAGAAAACAAACAATCTCGAATCACGCCTCCGCAATATCCGATACGCCTTCTTTGAAAAAACAAGGAAAAATCTCGGGTTCGATTCAATCGCCATCGCTCACCAGGAAGACGATCAGGCGGAAACCCTTCTCCTCCGCCTCATTCGCGGCGCCGGCCTCCAAGGACTTGGCGCGATGCGCCCTCGGGAGGGTCATCTCATTCGCCCTCTCCTCCTCACGCCACGAGCAGAAATTCTCCACTACCTCGAAGACAATACTCTTCCCCATCGTCTCGACCAAACAAACGGCGATCTCGTATTCACCCGAAACCGCATTCGCCACGAACTCCTCCCCCTTCTCGAAACCTTTAACCCGAATATCCGAGAAACCCTCGCCGAAAACACTCTCTCCCTTGCGGACGACGCGGCAACGCTCTCACATCTCCTTACGGAAAACTCTTTCCTTGCAACAAAAGAAACAAAAAATACCCCTCACACACTCAACACAAGTGCATTTCTTGCGCTTTCCCCATCAATTCAGCGTGCTTTCCTCCGTTCTCTCATTGAAACGTCCACAGCCTTGCCACAACCACCCTCCTTCAATGAGATCGAAGAGATGCGGAAATTCATCAAAAGCAGCAAAAATAAAATCGCGCAAAAAACCTTTCGAGGCTTGAAATTCACCCGAAGAGGTGGTAAAGTGGGTGTGCTTTCCGAGAAACAATAATCCGCAAATCATATTCTCATGAACAAGCTTTTCAAAAATATCGGCGCCGTCATTCTCGTGTTCTTTCTCGTATCAGGCATTCTGATCCTCTACCAATCACCGGAGGGTCGCCCAACCAATATCTCTCTCAATGAACTCGTTTCGGAAATAAACGATGCCAAAGTTGCCTCTATCGAGGTAAGTGGTAATACGCTCGCGATTGAACTCAAAGAAGGCGCAAAGCAAAAAGCAACCAAAGAAACCGAAGGGTCACTCACGGAAACCCTGGCAAATTACGGTGTCGACAAAGACAAGCTCAAAGATGTAAAGGTGACCATTAAAGAAGACTCCGGAGCCGCACTCTGGGCGGGCGCCATTCTCCCCTTTCTCCTGCCATTCCTTCTCATCGCCGGATTCATTTGGTTTATGATGCGACAAGCGCAGCGCGGCAATGCCCAGGCGCTCTCCTTTGGAATGAGTCGCGCCCGTATGCTTGATCCCAAAGACAAGAAGAAGCGCGTCACTTTTGCCGATGTGGCTGGTGCGGTAGAAGCAAAAAACGAACTTCAAGAAGTTGTGGAATTCCTCAAGCATCCCAAAAAATTCCTTGCAATTGGCGCAAGAATCCCCAAGGGCGTCCTTCTTCTCGGATCTCCAGGGACCGGGAAAACCCTTATGGCAAAAGCCGTTGCGGGAGAAGCAAAGGTTCCCTTTTTTAATATCAGCGGCTCGGAATTTGTCGAAATGTTTGTCGGCGTGGGCGCAAGCCGCGTCCGCGATCTCTTCAAACAAGCCAAGAAAAACGCCCCTGCCATTGTTTTCATCGATGAAATAGACGCCGTCGGACGGCACCGCGGTGCAGGTCTGGGCGGCGGACACGACGAACGCGAACAAACTCTCAATCAAATTCTTGTTGAAATGGACGGCTTCGAGACCGATACCAATGTCATCGTCGTCGCCTCCACCAACCGTCCCGATGTGCTCGATCCGGCACTCCTCCGCCCCGGACGCTTTGATCGTCGCGTCATGATGGATCTTCCGGATATCAATGAGCGCGAAGCGATCCTCAAGATTCATGTCAAAAACAAGCCGCTCGAAGCGGAAGTCAAACTTCGAACACTTGCTGAGCGAACCCCGGGATTTTCCGGCGCGGATCTCTCCAATCTCGTTAATGAAGCTGCCATTCTTTCCGCTCGCCGAGACAAAAAAGAGATTGGCATGAAAGAGCTCGCCGAATCAATCGAAAAAGTGATTCTGGGACCGGAACGCCGAAGTCGTGCCATCAATCCCAAGGAAAAAGAGATTATCGCCTATCACGAAGGCGGACATGCTCTGGTTGCCACAAGTCTCCCTCATGCCGATCCGGTCCAAAAAGTTTCGATTATTTCGCGCGGACATGCCGGCGGCTATACCCTCGCCGTCCCGACCGAAGACAAAACACTTCAATCGTTTGCCCATTTCAAAGATGAACTCGCAACTTTCTTGGGCGGCTACGCAAGTGAAAAACTCGTCTTTGGCGACGTCACAACCGGTCCCTCAAGCGATCTCGAACGCGCAACGCAAATGGCACGAAGCATCGTGACACGGTACGGTATGAGCGAACTCGGTCCCCGCACCTACGGTAAAAAGCAAGAGCTCGTTTTTTTGGGACGCGAAATGCACGAGGAGCGCAATTATTCCGAAAAAACCGCCGAAGCAATCGATACGGAAGTTTCCCGCCTTGTAAAAGACGCCTTCGAGACCGCGACAGATATTCTCACTGCAAAACGTGACACCTTGAATGCTATCGCGCAAACACTCCTCGAAAAAGAAACCCTCGAAAAAGACGAGTTTCTCGCTCTCGTTGAAGGAGGCATTGATGAAAAAAGTGCGCGATAAAATAAAGGAAGGCGGTTTCTTCTTCGTACAGTACGGTATATGGCGCAAGTAGGGGAAGATTGCAATCAATTCTCAATCGTCTTTTTCTATGAAAAGTCCGATTTCGGTTCGTATGCCAATTGCACAAGCCTTCCGGATCATCACTGCACATCCGATCTTTTTTGCATTCGGAGCCATCATGACACTCCCGACACTTTTCCCGACTCCCGGCATCACAGAAGAGCATCTTTTGGCATTGTTTCAGAAAGAAGGATGGCCGTTTACACCCTCGCAATCCTTTTTTCTTCTAGCGCTCACTGGCATAGTACTCATCGCGAGATCACTCGGCGCCTTCGCCATTATTACCCTCACCCACCGAAAAGAAAAAAATGAAACCCTCTCATTTTCTTGTCTTAAACCAACACTGGTTCCCCGAACACGAAACCTGGTTATTCTAACGCTCTTACTCGCTTTCAGCGCCCTCTCTCTCAGTGTATTCCTGTCAATTCCCTCGCTCATCGCGCACTCCAAAGGACTGAGCGACCTCGCTCGTACTCTTTCCCTCTCGGCAATCGGCCTCGCTCTCTCCATCGTTCTCCTCCTTTTCTTTCTTCATCAATATGCAACACTCTATCTTTCTCTCTCAAAAATTTCCCTTCGATCTGCTCTGGAAAATGCCATTCACCTCTTCCGTTCCCATATCCGGGAAACATTTTTACTGAGCATTGCGTTCTTTATTGGAAATATATCTATTTTTGTCATTCTCAATACCCTTTCAACACTCATCCCCGCATCTTCACTGTCGGAAAATACGCTCCTTTGGGGAATATCCTTCATATGCTTTTCTTTCTTCGAAGCATGGAACTGGGCATCATGGACGGTTTTCTTCCGAATGATTGCTCTCCCCAAAGACCCTGAACCGGTTTTGCAAAACTCAGAAACCGTGCTACAACAAGAAAGTGCCGTGAGTCTCGATAAGGCATAGAAAAGACGTTGGAGGACGCGGGCGCGACTATTTTAATCGAGGTTAGAGCGCCTTTGCCACCAAAGAAGACCTTCTGGTCAGGAGAAAAATGCCAGAGTTGGGAAGAAATTTCGGACGACTAGCTCAGCTGGTTAGAGCGTCACATTGACATTGTGAAGGTCACTGGTTCGAGTCCAGTGTCGTCCACGAGGATAGTTATACCGTTTCCAAAAAATAGATTCTCTCTTTCCGAGGAGATCGCGAAAAAGAATTTTTCGAAATCTTACGTAATCGTATATGAGAAAAATTCTTTTTTGCGATCGACGAACCAAAGGAAGGAGTCTTTGAGAAATGGTATCACATAGAAATTCAGCAGAAAGTTCAAGGAAACAGAAAAAAACTCGCAACCATTGCGAGTTTTTTTTGTTTTCAAGAAATCTCCTGGAAACAGCATGAAATTCAAAATCAATTCGTTTCCTGACAATGCACGACACCACACCAATCAACGCCCTCATCTCCAACATCATGTGGCCCAACAATATCCGTCCCCATACCATCTTCATTAAAGAGTGCCCCAATATTGTCTTCAATGAGCGCATCCGTTTCACGCGACATCTCATTTCCGAGGTTGTTAGCAAAGCTCGCCCCAACTGATCCCAAACCAACTTTGCTCAAGGTTTTCTGAATAAGCGAATTCACGTACATCTGAATCACTCCGGTCACTAACTCCGAAGGATTTTCCGCAACCGCAATCGCCATAGCGGGAAGAGTCTGAACGGTCGAGACAATATCCGCGATCGTCTGTGGCGGCGTCACTACCAACCCCTGATTATTTGTCTGCGGCTTATACCCCGTAATACCTGCCTGCGTCTGAGCGATCAACTCATTTTTTATCTTTTCTTCCGTATACTTTTGTTCCGTGAGAATCGGAATGCCGCGAGGATTATTCTGCGGCTCCATCACGGCCGAAAAACAAGCGTAGTCTCCCAGAGCAAGCGACCCTTGCGGATCCGGACACACCTGATCAAGGGTATATTGCGTTACATCCCGCTTCAAACCCTCCACCGTGTTCTTTCCGATAGTCGAAAGGTATTCGGGATAATTTTTGATAGTACTGATCGATGTGGAGAGATTTTGCGCCGCCACTATGCCCTCGGATGAAGCAACATAATTTCCACCAGATCCTTTTCCACTAAACATCCTCGGGAAAAAATCGTTCAGGACGACATCCTCGGCTTTCTGAGAGGATTGAGTATAAATAAAGTTCTTCCAATCCTCAATTACGAGCGACCCCTGCCCCCACGTCCCATTCACCATACCGAGAACCTGTTGATTGATCGTTGTAAGTGCGGCATTCTTCACAATACTAAGAGTTGTTCCCTTTATCTGCTCTGCTATCTGCTCCAGATTAAAAAGCATCATGTTTGCCGCTGTCGGTTCACCCCAATACCCCGCATGCGTTAAATTTCCACACAAAAAACTCCCACACACAAAAGTGAAGATAAGAACAACTTTCCGAAACATTTTCACCAACCGTTTTGTTTTTTTCACACTGAACACGAAAAATCATCACTCAATATTTGCACCGCGCATTACCTATCCAAAATCATATCACACATTTCACAAAATATTTCCTCCCTTTCTCTTTCTTAGATACAATCCCCAAAAAAACAGAGGCGCCATCAAAGATCTACCGGTATTTCTTCTATACCAATCTCCTTCATATCGGAATCAACCTGTTTCACAAAAGACGAAAGGAGTCCCAAAAAACCTTGCGCCTTGGAAAGAGCCACAATGCTAGCAAGTGGATCAGTCTCAACGGGTTTCAATTCCGATTGCAAAGTCTTTGCATACCGAAAAAGCTGCATCGCTTTCTTGTGAGAGGAAAGCATATTTCCCGGAACTTCAATACCGGTCAGCTCCTCAAGAACTCTATCTCCCTTTTCGGAAAGATCATCGAGGTACTCCCCTCCACCACTTTCCACAGACTCCATAATGCTCGAAACAAGAGTTGCTGCCGTTTTTTCGAGATCATCCGGAGAAGAAATTGTTTCCGGAGCATTGCTAACCAAAATGTAGGAAACTTTCGTCACATATTCCAACGTATCCTGCTTCACGAGTTTCTTACAATCGTCTTCGGAAATATCCTCACAATCCTGCTCTTTTATTTGTATTTCATCATCAGAAACTTCAGGAAGGTCTATCTCATCAATTCCCTGACCATTGAGAAGCTCTTGAAGCCGCTCCTGCATTTCTTCAACCGTCACAGATGCTTCCCCATCTTCTCCGGAGGAGCTCTTCAATATATCAGCAATCTGCTCAGAAACTTGCTGTGTAAGATTCTCTTCGTCTGTCCCACCGATACCAAACTCGCTTTCGCGAGATGCATCCGAAACATCTCCGTTTTTAGGAGAAACATCGATTCCTTGAGATGCAGCCTCTCGAGCACTCACATTTTGATCTGCGACAATTCTGTCCCCGGGTGCCGATTTTCTCGGATCGTACCCACTTCGAACTTCCGCACCATCACCATATCCATCACCATCAGAATCATACGCCTGCGGATCGGTTCCATATAGAGCCTCTTCACTGTCAGTAAGTCCGTCACTATCCGCATCTTGAAAAAGATTTTTTCCAGAAAAGTTTTCAGCGGCAACAGAAAAAAATCCGAAACTTACCATCACAAGAACGGCGAAAATAAGCGCCGAAACTCGGATATCCTCCACATCAACTTTCCAGGAAAAGAAACTTCTCATACAAAAACATTCGAAACGGAAATTACGTTCCGTATTATATCATACTTTTTCAAATGCAAATCAAATTTTCAGAAAACAAGCAAAAAAATCACCCTTGTCGCGCACTCAATAACTCGATATTCAAGTTCCTCAGCAGCAAGAAAGCTCTCAATCGAATCAATTCTTGTGCCATACATTAAAAATCTCTTTTCCTTTCAGAAAATCAATATAAGAAAATCACTTTTCAGTTCACTTCACTGAAACCCAGAGAATCTGTGCTTTTAAAAACCTTCTAAAAAAACACGAAGAGGAAAGCGCTTTGCCAAAAAAAACACCGCGCTCAATAGTAAGAGAATTATTAGAGCCCACCAAGAGTTATACAGATAAGTACATTTAACAACTTGTCTTGCTTAAAACATACAATCCTCTCCCTCTTTTCTCACTTCTCATATATTTTTTGTCACTACAAAAAAGTAAAGCAGCTAAAATCCGCACCATTACCGATAGATATGGACTCTCCGCAGAGATAACTTAAAATAATGCGCCGCAGCAATAGAAAAATAGGAGATTGTCAGGTTTTCACAGAAACAAATTCTCAAACCTCGGTTCAGCATCTGTAAAACGCGTAAGAAAAATTTATTTTTGTAATCTTGGAATATATTGAATCTTAGGTTTTGTTTTGTAGAAGCCATACTTCTCCATATTTGTAACCCGACAGATTTCCCTGTAAAAACAAGGTAAAATCGTATTGCACCAGCGAGATCTCATAAAACTCATCCAATTTGTTTCACGTGGAACATTTAAAATTAGAACATACTCATCATAAAAAATTTTACATGAAACTCGCACAAAACATCAAAAAATAATCTAACTGTTCGACTTACGCACACGAGCAGTATTAACCAAGGAAAACCCTCTATACATCCAGCAAAAACACAATTCCCCCTGCGCATTCACAAAACTTGTTCCGTATGGAACAAACAAAAATCACCCCATTGAAAAATATTTCCACGTGGAACAAATACCCCTTAATACAGTGTTAAAAAACAGAAAATTTCTTTTTTTTCTAAAAAAAAGATCCGACCACAAAAAAGACACTCTCTCTCCATTTAAAAAATATCGGGAAGTAACGATTTTTTTATTAAGATTATGAAACGTAAACAGCCACTAACTAAACATAAAAACATTCTTGAATACTTGAATAATTCATCTCATCTTTCCATCCTACCAAAAATAGAAATCAGGATTATTATACCTCGCCATCCTTATAAAAAATTAAGCATTCCACGTGAAACATTTTCTCATCAAAAAATAGTATTTTACAAAAAAATCCTTATTATAAGAGCATTCTAAAAAAAATCACCCGATCTTAAAAACAAGAACATCCTCTATCTATACGGCCCGTCGAACACCTAAACAATTACTCGTAGTTGTAATAAAATAGTTCTCTCAGAAAAAATAGATGTTCCACGTAAAACATTTCAAAATAACACCGAAACATTCCACGTGAAACAATGCGCCAAATACTGTTTGTTCCACATGGAATATATACTTATTCACTCTAATCGTCAGATCAAAAATCAAAATAAAAAAGATTTTCTTATCAGGGGCACCTTTTTTATAAACACGGAAGAAACACCCATTAATATGGCTAAAAAATGAAACAACTCATTCGCAAAAAATATCTATTCACATGGATATACGATATGCAACTGATAAGGCAATACATAAGCCAGGAAAAGAAAACGGAAATTAGCCTCGACTTTCTCCTTGGCCATGGCTAAAAGCCTATCCACTTCGAATTAGGGTGTATACCACCACCTAGTCACATAAGGACAGATTTCTCCTTGTTATATATAAAAAATATAAAAAGGGGAGAGCTCTATAGAAAAACAAAAGACTCAATGGGAATAATCAGAACCGACCACGTAAATAAAGCGTGCTTTAAATTTTAGTACTCAAATTTTCCACGTGAAACAATGATCTCCGAAAAATATCCCACAAAACTGTTCCATGTGAAACATTTATCTTTTTGAAACAGGGCGCTTTAGAGAAAAACTCACTTCTATTTACAAAAGAACACTCCAACAAACTCAAAGAGTCCACGCCTCATACTGGGAGTTGTTTTCGTAAAATGACTCTCTCCTGCACAATATTTCAACTGATACTACAAAAAACTTCTGAATTTCCTTAAAATGTTTCACGTGAAATATTTTAAGGACGTTATACAAAAACAGTGTTACACGAAAAGAATATTTATGAGACGATAAAAAAAGTATATTTTTATAGAAATCGTAGTCAGTGATCCAATTGTAACCATCTACTACAGCTAGAAACAGGCACCTTTAAAGAAAAGATCTTCAAAACAGAGGACAATTAAAATCCACATAGACACCTTTAAACGTACTTTTTTCCCAGAAAAGACTCCAAAAAAAGATGTCTCTTGCGGAACACCTTCTTCAAAAAAATATACCATCGATATGTTCCACGGGAAACACTTTACCTATGAGTGAGGATGATGTCATAAAAAATCCAAAACTGTTTCACGAGAAACTTACAGGGATACTCAGGGTTGATCAGAACAGAAACTACGGCTACTTTTAGAGTACGGACTCCGCACGTAAAAACCTTTCATTCAAAAACGCTATAAATAGAACAAACCACTTTTGATGCGGCGAAGCGAGATAATCGTTCCACGAGAAACAAAAAAATGAAATCCTTCCGGAAACATTGTCGAAAATATTCCTTGTTATTTTTTGAGATACTATAGTAAAAAACACCACTTCTCATATGTTTCACGTGAAACATACCCACTCATAGGAATCTCATGCCCCCTTCAATACCGATTTTATTCAAAAACAGTCACTGAAAATATCCTCGCCCTATTTCAACAAATCATCAAGTCAAAAGTAATACTTCCTACAAAAATAGCATGTCCGTCCACCGCACCCCCTATTCACTTTTTCCGCCAAAAAAATATGCTTTGACGAAAGTGAGAGGTGTGCTACGATAGCCAACGAATCCGGGTCTTCTTTTGTTGAAAACTTGTGGACATCTTTCATAAAAGGGGCCGTTAGCTCATTTGGTAGAGCACTTCCATGGCATGGAAGGGGTGAGGAGTTCGAATCTCCTACGGTCCACGTATTTTCTTTCTTCTGCCCCCATAGTTCAACGGATAGAACGGTCCCGTCCTAAGGGAGCGATGTATGTTCGATTCATACTGGGGGCACCCGCAAAAACCCTCTCGAAACCCTTGCTCACTATACCCATAGTAAGCAAAGGTGGTATTAATGACCATTTCACTCTTGAACGCTCCCGAGAAATCTGGTAGGATATCCTTTCATTCCTGCATTCGGGATATATTTGTAAGAGTTTATTTTAAAAGCCTTACAAAACTGAAAACTTGAACGTTTTCTGAGGAAATTGTTTTTTTGCAACTTTCCTATTTGCCAGTAGGCAGGCGAACGAAGAGAGTGACCCTTTCTCCAAAAAAATAGACTTTTAAGGCACGTTAGCCAAAACTTTCTATACTATGACCATTCTTCGCACCGAAAAAATCAGTGAGCGCATCCGAGAAGTACTTGGTAAACTTTTTGTTTCCGAAACACACCTCAAAGCAAGCGTCCTTGCCACCATCACAAGAGTACACGTCACGACTAATTTAAAAAGCGCGCGCGTTTTTGTAAGCGTTTTCCCCGAAAGTGAGACGGAATATTGTATGAAATCTCTCTCTTCAGAACTCTACAAACTCCAAAAAACTCTTCATACGCAACTTCGAATGCGCCCCGTTCCGCGAATCATTCTCGAGCAAGATTCAAGCGAATCCTCGGCTCAGAAAATTGAGGATGCCCTCGCAATCCTCAAACAAGAACGTTCATCCGGGAAATCACTATGAAATCCTTCGTCTCGGAGTTTCGAACCCTTTCCTATATCATCGAGAAGTCCCCTTCCTTCTTGTTATGCGCGCATACAAGGCCGGACGTAGACACTCTCGGCGCGACACTGGCACTTTCTTGGTTCCTGAAACAAAAGGGGAAATCTGTTTCGATAGTGTGCTTCGATCCATTTCCTCCACATCTCACAGACATTCTCCCGGGAACATTTCTTCACCCGGACCAAGTAGACATAGCATCTTTCGGCGCCGTTATTGCCTGTGACTCGGTTGACCGAGGATTTGATCGTCTGCTCCCAAAAATTCATTCAAGACAAGTCACCGTCACCATTGATCACCACCCGGATATCGCCGTTACAAGCGATCTTGAAATTATCGACACAGAAGCGTCGTCAACCTGCGAAATTCTCTTTGCTTACTTCGAAAAAACAGGGACTTTTATCGGAAAAGAGATGGCGACCGCACTTCTCGCGGGCATCATTTTTGATACCGGGAATCTCCAGCATGCCTGTACAACGCCACATGTTATGGACATCGCGAGTACCCTTATGAAAAAAGGTGCTCCTCTTCGAAAAATCGTAGACACTGTTTTTATCAATAAGAAAGTTTCAGCGCTTCGTCTCTGGGGAAGGGCATTCGAGCAATCCATACTCAACGAAAAAACAGGGATGCTTGCAACAGCTATCACGCAGGAAGATATTGCCGAGTGTCAGGCATCGCCAGAAGACGCCTACCAGGTTGCCTCCGTACTTAGTACGGTTCCGGAAGCGAAATTTGCCTTAGTACTTTTGGAACGTGACGAAAAAACTGTTCGCGCCAGTCTTCGTTCAATGGAACGACACAATGTTGATGTTTCCGCAATTGCCCACCGTTTTGGCGGTGGCGGTCATCGACTTGCGAGCGGATTTGAAATCCCAGGAAAAATAACCCGAACAATCGAGGGGTGGACCGTGATATAATCCACAATATTCTCGATGGGTAAGCCAAAATTTCAAGTTCTCCACAGGATATACACCGAAAATTCTATGTCAAACGAGGAAAAAAATCGACTGCTCGACACTCTTAATAGGAAAATGGCGGATGCCTGTACCTGTGAACTCAAAAAAACCGCGACTCACGCCGTCCCGGGAATCGGCAGCGCAGACGCTCGACTTCTTTTTATTGGCGAAGCTCCGGGGAAAAAAGAAGATGAAACCGGTGAACCATTTGTTGGAGCGGCGGGAAAATTCTTAAATGAAATGCTTGCTTCAATTAGTCTCAACCGAAGTGATATTTATATCACCAATGTCGTAAAGTATCGTCCACCCAATAACCGCGATCCACTTCCTGAGGAAGTTGCTGCGTGCTGGCCATGGCTCAGAGCGCAAGTTGAACTCATCAATCCGGAAATAATCATTCTCCTTGGACGCCATGCACTTGAACGATTTGTCCCCGGAAAACGGATTTCCGTCGAACATGGTCAAGCATTTCGTCGCACCGTACCCGATCTTGGAACCTATGTTTTCTTCGCGCTCTATCACCCTGCCGCCGCCCTCTACAATGGCAGTATGCGAGAAACCCTTCTACAAGACTTTCAGAAAATCCCGAAGGTACTGGCACTTTTGGAAAAAGAAAAACAGGGCGCATAGCCTTGTTTCTTGTGGGCAAGGAGGGACTCGAACCCTCACGTCCCGAAGGACAATGAATTTTAAGTCCATTGCGTCTACCAGTTCCGCCACTCGCCCCACTTTCACAGCTATCAGCGTTCAGTCTTCAGAAGGGAAAGATTGCTCCTGAAAACCAAAAGCTGATCACTGACAATTGAAACAAAAATATCGCCACTGACAAAAACTGATTTGATAAAAGCTGGAATATGAGGCCGGAAGGAGAATTGAACTCCTGTAGAAGGTTT
>Ga0268298_10004621_pt1 | contig 13318 bp, 10 predicted proteins | sample WWTPWeurt_MetaG_FD_194462 | JGI IMG/M metagenome (GOLD analysis project Ga0268298, IMG submission 194462) | Activated sludge microbial communities from WWTP in Nijmegen, Gelderland, Netherland - WWTP Weurt | ecosystem: Engineered > WWTP > Aerobic digester > Activated sludge | place... | reverse complement strand
GCGGGAGGATGAGTGCCAAAGACGCACTCAATAGAATTCTATTTGCCGTATTCATAAGCCACACCTCTCACCATACCAGGGATAACACAAGTTCTTCGCGCGGTCAAAAAAAGTTTCGTTTGCCCGGCGGGCCGCTCAATTTCCGTCCAGCGTGGAGAGCATCGCTTTCCAGTCCGGGTCTGGTGTTTTCAAGCCTTCGTTGTAAATATTTACGGAAGTTCTTTCCGGCTCTGTTCCGAGTTTCTCATGCACTTCCTTCCATAATTCTTCGAGGTTTGAATGCGTTGAAGCCGCTCGCAGCTCGTACAGATCATAGCGCGGGCCTTCTTCGAGGGCCGTGCGAATCACCTTTTGTGCGTCTTTGAATCTTTCGTGCGCCATCAGTAGCCGGGCGAACTCGACTGCAATTTCCGGCTTATCGAGATCTGGATCATTCTTTGCCAGCTTGCGTACGAATTGTTTTTCATCGTCCATGATTCGCAGGATTCTCTTTGTGCTTTCCACCAGCCTCGGATAGTATAGATATGCAACCATAATCTATGGCCGTTGTTAAAACCACAGACCAGTGGCTCGCGCATGCATCGGATTTTTTTGCGAAAGAGAATTGGATCGGAGCGCTATCCTCTCTGCGCAACGTTCTGCGGATGGACGTGCGCAACCTCAACGCGTGGCATATGGGAAGTGATGTATTGATGCGGCAGGATCGCATGTACGATGCCAGGCTTTATGCGCGGGCATTGTTTCGCTTTGCCTCAAAGCAGGGAAATGCGGCAGAGATTGAGTTTGCGAAAAAGCGAATCGAAGAAGTAGACGAATACTTTGCGACCTATCATCGTCGGATGGGGGAAACGGACCTCACTCATTTTGCGGCCAGGGGAGATCTTGCGAAAGTGAGGGAACTCCTCGATGCAGGCGCGAATATCAACGAATGCAACCGAACAGGCTGGACTCCTCTTCATCGCGCCGCGGAAATGAGTCATCCAGAAATGGTGAGACTTCTCATAGAGAAAGGCGCGAACATAGAAGCACTCGACGCTCTCGGCGAAACTCCTCTGATCACCGCATGTCGCTTTCGCAATGCGCAAGTGGTGAGCGAGTTTATCGCGCATGGATCCAATGTGAATCATCGGTCGCGCGAAAAACATTCTGCGCTCTGGTACGCAATTTCCTATTTGAAAGATGCAACCATTGTCCGCCTGCTTCTGGATGCTGGAGCGGATGCAAACGAAACCTACGAATACGGAGACAATCCGCTTCTGCTGGCAGTATCTGCCCAGGCACCGTCGGTAATCGATTTGCTTCTGCCACTGACTGAGGATCTGGAGCGAATCAATCAGCATCAGGTTTGCGCATTGCACTTTGCCGCGAGCTACGACGACGTTCACCTGGTTACTCAGCTCCTCGCGCGCGGTGTGAACGTAAATTTGAAAAACCCGTCCGGGTACACTGCTCTTATCTGGGCTGCCCAGAGCAACAGTATCAAGGTCGCTCCTATTTTGTTGGAGCACGGAGCGGATGTGGCTGCAAAAAACACATACGGTGAGACAGCTGTATCCATTGCGGAGCAGAAGGATCATCAGGAAATGTTGAGGCTTTTCGCAAAGACAGGATCTCGTATCAAAGGCGAATAACGTGAATTCTGCGGCATGGACTGGGCGAATGACCACGGATGGATTACTCAAGAGGAGTGGGAAGGCGCAGAAGAAAAAGCAAAAGCAAGAAGTTCACGAGAGTAGAAGTCACGTCAGTTTTTCTGGCTCAGGATTCGATTCCTTCACAAGTCCATTCAGGATCTTCGTGGCCATCGGAGACACATCGTTCAGGCGAAATAGATAGCGATCTTCTTTGCGCGAAGGCAAAATTTTTCCAGTAACACTCAATCGCACACTTGAGTCGGGGAGTGATAGATCCATCTTCCAGGCGTCTGTTTTCTTTTCCGCGGTGCCGTAGAGCGCTGGCGCGTCGAGTTGAATCATGAGTGCGCGAGGAGAGACGTATTCTGTGCGCCCTGTGAGGAGTGTTTCTGATTTCCCTTCATCTCTGGCCTCCGCGATGGGCGACATGCTAAATGAGAGTTCTGCACGAGCCATCAGTTTCTGCTGTCCGCTGACTTCTATTTTATCTCCTTCCAGTTGAAAGAGCGCATGGCCCCTGGATGCGGCATACAGTGAGCCTCTCATCCGCGTTTCTCCGAGCCCTGGACGAAAGAAATAGAGAGAAGCAGAAATGGAATCGGCCACCTCGAAGTTTTTATCTGCGAAAGCGAGTTCCATTCTCTTCTGGTCGCGATTGACCAGGGCTACTCGCGCGATGAGGTTTTGTTTTGCAAGTTGCACCGCTACCATTTCGCCCGGTTGAACGTCTTCTATGGCGGTAATGTTCCATTGAAACCTTGCCACTGGAAACAGTTTGTTGATCAGTCGAATCATTTCCAGAGGGTGAGTCCGCATTTGCGCACGACTGAATCGAAACAGAAGCTGCCAGAATCGTTTAGTGTCTTTCAGTACGAGTTCCTGGTTTGGTCTTGGAAGCGCGGCGTAGAAGGTTTCAAGCAGCCCTAGCTCTTCTGCGGAGAGCTGGCGCCGAACAGCGAGTCCTCCGAGGCGTTCCCACAGACGAGCCTCTTTCTGTCGATACCGCCAGTACAGGATCAGCAGAGCAAACACAACTGCCAGGACTCCAAACAGAATCAGGCCGGGTAGGTTTTCATCCCAGGTAAACTGGTGCCACAGGTAACCCAATCCTTCGTTTTGCATATTGCACCTTGCCCTGATTATGCGACCCGGTTTAGGACGGTAAACTCTTTTTAATGCAATCCAGTCCTCTGGCGTTCCGGAAGAAATGGCGCATAACGTTTCACAACAGCGTTCCACGCATGATCAGGAATGCTACACTGAAATAGATTATGAGCCCCGTTACATCTACAAGAGTAGCAACAAACGGCGCGGAGGATGTGGCCGGATCAAGACCAACTCTTTTCAAGAGGAATGGGAGCATGGCCCCGGCCACGCATCCCCATAGCACAATGCCGACGAGCGACGTGCCCACTGTAAGCGCCACTAGAATCCAGTGCGGCCCATAAATGCTCGGAAACATACTCCAGACTGCAATTCTTAGAAACCCTATTACGCCAAGAATCGTGCCCAGTGCGAGCCCCGATCGGATTTCGCGAAACATCACTCGCAGCCAGTCGCGTAGATGCATTTCACCAAGAGCAAGCGCGCGAATGATGATAGTGGTTGCCTGTGATCCCGAGTTGCCCCCGCTTGAAATGATCAGAGGCACAAACAAAGCGAGCACGACTGCTTTTGCGATTTCATCTTCAAAGAATCCCATGGCAGTTGCGGTGAGCATTTCGCTTAGGAACAGAATCACGAGCCACGTTGCGCGACGCCTCACCATTTCAAAAAAGCCAGTCTTCATATACGGGGTGTCGAGTCCTTCTGATCCTACAGCTCCCATTTTGAGGATGTCTTCTGTTTGCTCCTCCACCATCACATCGATGACGTCGTCTACGGTTATGAATCCCACCATCAGACCATCTTCGTCTAACACTGATACGGCGAGCAGATTGTACTTGCTGATCTTGCGCGCGACGGACTCGCGATCTTCGCGAACATGAACATGAACCGGTTTGCGCCTCATCACCTTTTCTATGGGCCAATCCAGTTCCGCCATCACCAGATCGCGCAATGAAACTGCGCCGAGCAATCTCTCAGTCTCCGGTTCAATGATGAAGCACGCGTAGATCGTGTCTTTTTCCCGGGCAACGGACCGAATATAGCTGAGCACCTGGCCCACGGTTACACCCGGTAACAGGCGGACGTATTCCGTGCTCATGAGACTGCCGGCAGAATGTTCGGGATAGCGAAGAGAAGATTCCACTTGCGCGCGCGTTTCTGGACTCAGAGCAGACAGCATTCTACGTTGCTGGTGTGGAGTGATCTGGCGTGCAATGGCAGCACGCTGGTCCGATGCGATGCCTTCTAATATTGCTGCGGCCGCGGCAGTATCAAGATGATTGATGTCTTCCAGAATAGGCCCGCGTCTTTTTAGATCCGGAAGGTTCATCAGGCTGAGAGTGACTTCGGCGGGCAGAAGTCTCAGTGCAGACGCGGCCTCAGAAAGATGGAGCTGATTGAGGAGTTCCGCAATGTCATGGATGTTCCACTGCGCAAAGAAAGTCTTAACTTGATGAGGCGCAGACTCGATCAATTCTTCTAATTCATCTACGAAATCTTCCGCATTCTGCATGGTGGTTCTACGAAAGTCGAACGCCCGACTGGGCACTTTTTCAGGGACAGCGGCCGGAATCGTCCATTCTCCTTTTTTGACCGAAGGGTTTCTTTCAGCCAAAATGAATTGACCGGGCTCAGAGTGGAGTTGCCTGCTGGAGAGCAATGGTCCATCCAGATTCTTCGAGGTCATCTATGTCACGTGGCGCGGCATTTTTTGTGCGAATTCTTCTGCTTGCGTGCGGGTTTACGGTTGCTAGTTGCCTTGGGCATTCAGGCCGCGGAGAGTCTGATTTGACTCCATTCGGTTTGATGGCAGGCCTCGGTCTTCGTAGCGGGATGCCGGCTGCTACAAATGCCAGCACCGCGCCTTCCGTTGACTTGCCCCCTGGTGCGAATTTGCCAGAAGAGGCGATCCAGGTAACGGAATCCCAGGTGGAGCTCCCGGCTCAAATTGATGGAACATTCGTTCCTGTGGGCAAGGTATTCGAAGTGGGTCCGGCAGCGGACAGTCTTGGTATGCCCGGGAATTTGTACTTACCCGACGGAATTGTCGCAAAACTTAAGTATGAATATGATGCGGATGAGTTGAAGTCCGCAGGTTTTGTGGAAGAGTTCGCTGGTTTCTATTACGATCGTCAGGAAGAGAAGTGGATGCCAGTGGATAAGATCGAAGTGGACCTGGCTTCGCACACAGTCACCGTCTCTACTTCTCATTTTACTCCATTTGTTTTGACCGCGGTGCCTGCGGCCTCCGGAAATGTTGCGGATCCTCCCGCATGCATTTCTGCAGATTTCCCTTCGGGGCTCGGCGGGAGTGCCGGCGCAGTTTTCACCATAGTGGATACGGATTTCAAGTATTACCAGGACAGAGGATATACAATTGATCGGTCAGGTGGCGCGTTCGATACGCTGGGGTTCAACGGTGCTCTGGCTATTAGCGTGTGCAATGGAAATTCATCCTGTGGTACGTTCGCTCAACATAAACAATTCACCGGGTCAAACTACATTCAATTCACGGCGCACACGAACATCGATCTTTACCTCATGTACGACACACGAGGAGGCGCCAACATGTTCGACACATCGAAGGACGCTCCGTGGATCGCGGCGAGCGGTTTCGTGAATACAGGCGCCTTTGTTGCAACGAGCGATGCCGTGGGGAATTATCGGGTGTACAAGAAAAGTTACAACAAGGGGGACCTGGTGACGTTAGACGGCAATCGCAAAGGAGTCGTAGTCCCGGGAATCGATACGAATTACTGGGTGGTCATCAAGCGTCAGGGGGTCACCGCTGCGGAGCCTGCAGCCAAAACGTGCGAAGTAAAACCATCTTTGACACCACCGCTCTCAGTTTCTGATGTTCGCATCGCACCAGGGTCAAACCAAATGATTCTTGGGTTTCAGATTTCGGACGACGAGGATTTTGCCGGCGTAGTGATTCGCCGTAGTACCACCGCGGCTCCTGGGCGGGTCGGTGATGGAGTCGAACCTACGGGAGTGGTTATTTCTGCTACAGGATATCGGGATACTTCTCTCAGCCCAAATACTCAGTACTACTATACTATTTTTGCTCTCGATAAGAATGGTGCTTACGGTCCCGGGGTGAGCGTCTCGGCTAAGACTGGTCCGGATTCAGACGGAGATGGCCTGTCCAATGCGTTTGAGAATTCATATGTTTATCCTTCGGGCCAGAAAACGGATCCCTTGGTCGCAGATACAGACGCAGATGGAATCACCGATGGTCAGGAGTTCATCAACGGAACGGATCCGCGTTTGCCGGACACACAGAAGCCTGTCATTACGCAATTTTAATCTGACGAGTGCTGCCACTACAAACAAGCCGCGCACCACATTCTCTTTAGCAGGTTCGGATGATCAAGCAATCACTGGCTGGATGGTCACGCAAACAGAAACACCTCCTGTGAGCTGGGCCACCCTTTGGAGCGTTGCCACACCGGTTGGATTTGCATTTAACAGAGCCGGAAATCACAAACTATATGCCTGGGCAAAGGATGCCGCTGGAAATGTAAGCGGCGCTGTCCCGGAGCTTGCAGTAAACCTGGAAGGAATCAATGCGCCAACCTTCCTCTACGTAGCGCGCGGAAGTACTGGAGGTGCGGATCGGCGGATTGATGTATTGAAGATCAACCCGGCGACGGGAGTACTTCAGCCAACTTACACAGAGGTTCTGCCCGGTAGCTCAAGCGCGGCCACCCCAACCCGTTCAGAGAAAGGTTCTCTTGTGGCTCACCCAAATGCGAAATTTCTTTATCACATTGGGGTAGATGAAGACAGCGTGATTCGGCAATTCACCATTCGCGATGATGGTTCCTTGCAGCTTGTCTCGACGTTTTCTCTGGACCCGCACTTTGGGCCGAACCAAGTTTGGGCAGGACAACAGGCAGTCATTAGTCCATCGGGAAATGTATTTTTCCTTTCAACCATGGAATCCATGCCTGAATTACGCACGTTTACAATTGATTCGGCCGGCGGTCTCACTGCGGCCGCATCGAGCCCTCTTGGGGCTCTTCTTTATAGCATGACTGCGATGCCAAACGGTTTTCTTGTGGCGGATCAAATTCAGACGAACCTCGGGGTTTCCTCTTTTTCATACTTGCAGACGGGAGAAACCAGCTCCGCCTATACTGAACGTGATTTTACAATGGCTGCCGTAGGTGATCCTTTGGGCCGCTATGTGTATTCTTCGCATGTAAGATCGGGCCACATACAGACAAGAACCGTGAACGCAGACGGAACATTGAGTCTGAGCGGACAGGTCTATCTCGGAAACCACGAAGGCATCCCTCTCGCATCAGACCCCGATGGAAACTTTTTGTATGTTGGCTTGAAATCTGGCAGAGCGATTCGAATCTACAATTCAGGCAACTCTTATGGAGCAGTGAAAGACATCACGGCTGGCTTCAGCACGAACGGTCCGCTAGATATGCTGATTGATTCTACCGGGACTCTTGCATTTGTGCGCACTGGCGATCAAAGCGGAATGAACCTCCTTGTGTATCGTATGGATCCAGGTGATCTGACTCTACTGACAAACAATCCAGGAGCACCGATTGACGGCTACTGGGGCTGGGGAGATGGAAAACCGGTCGTCGTGGGAAGCCACGATGGCAATGATCCGCCTGTTACAAATGCGGGTGTGGACCGCTGGGTTCAAGTAAGTGAATCCGCTGCCCTTCATGGGCACAATACGTTTGATCCGGACGCAGCTCGGTGCGCAGCAGACACTACCAAGTATGTCGCGGTGTGGAACTTCGTTTCTAAGCCAGTAGCTTCTGGGCTCACGGATTCAGATATCATCGGCGCAAATACTCTGGGCTCCGCGCGGTTTATTCCGGATGTGCCAGGCGACTATAAATTGCGCCTAACGTTCACGGACGATCCGGGCAGCTGCCAGGGTACTGCTAAGACGCGGACGGCGCTTGTTACGATCAAAGCCGGCTACAAGCACATTGCCCCCGCTTCTTATTGGGACTCGGTTGGTCCGCGGCCAAATCCGGAGGCCGTTTGGGCTGAGATGCTTCGCTTGCCTGTTCACTTTGGAGTGGATACTCTCTGGGCATTTGTTCATTTTCGAAGTGAAGTGCTCTACGCCGATTGCCTGGCTCTTGCCGGTATCGCTTATGGCCAGTGCAACACCATGGCCGGTAGGCTTCCGCTACCGTTTAGCGCCGCATTGTTTGCCACCTGTACCACGGGATATGCCCTCGCCAATGCGTCTTGCGCTGCTCAATACCTGGGACGTTATTCCTACACGAATATTTGCCAGAGTCCGATCCAGCCGGCCATTATGGCATGGCAGTATTGTGAGCAGAGAGACTGGGTCCGCGACTTCCCGAATTCGCCCTACCTTGCCCTTTACTCGGGAGTGCGGGGACACTTCTTCTTGCACCTGCAGACAAGGGATTTCATCGGGGGGCAGTGGTCGTGGTTTGACTATTCTCCTCCTGCGACTCCTCCTGCGATTAACTTTCCTTCCGTGGAGTGGACCCCATTCTAGGATTGTGGTTGACAACTCTGACACGGTGTCAGTAAATGCGTCCAACACTCAGTGGGGGGAGTGACCGATGAAGAAACTTATACTTCTAGGACTGGTGGCATTCGCAGCATCTAGCGTTTCAGCCACAACATTCAAACTTTTCGTACACGGTAGATCTGCAACGAATCATTGCAGTGGCACCATTCCAAACACATCCAGCGCAACCACAGACGTGGGTGGCTACTGGAGCGGCTGGGGATTCACGCCTCAGACCACAAACGTTCGTTTCGTTGGTTTTGACGGCGAACAGAACGGTGGAGCCTACAGCTGGAACGAATGCGGAGCACAGCTTGAACTGTATCGCGCACTCAACACATTCTGCACTGGCGCAAACGATTGCGAAGTTTACACTCACTCAACAGGTGGCCTTGTAGTTTCTGCTTTCTTTGGCCTCAATCCGTCTCTGGCAAGCTACTATCACATTCGTCGCATTCAGGAAATGGCATCTGCCGCAGGCGGATCTGAACTGGCCGACATGGCAGTAAAATACCTCGCATGGATTGGCTGGAGCAACTACGGCGGACAGCTGGATCATTCTGTGAGCACAAGCGGAGCGCGTAACGGCTTCAACCACAACCAGTCCGGCGGACTTACCATTTACCTGACGTCAGGCGAAGGTCACGATTCTGAAACCTACGGAATCACTCCTTTGTTCCTTCCAGGCATTGACGATGGCGTGGTTGCAAACCACTCTCTCTGCGGTATCAACCAGGTTGGTTCTGTGAACGCACATTGTGCACGTGGCAACGGACAGCTCAAAGAATCCTATGCATGTGGATTCCTGTGGCTCTCTACTTGCTATAGAACCTGGACTCGCTGGACTCCATACTACACTGTATGGCAAGGCGGATCAGGCGAAACGCACAAGACAGCAATGGCTGACTACAACCGTCGCTGATTCAACTTAGAATCCATGCGAAACAAGAGACCGCGTCTAATTCGGCGCGGTCTTTTTTTTGTGTGGACCGTTCTTGACTCGGCGATGACAATCGCAGCTGATATGAATTTGTTTTTTGCACGACTGATCGCTTTACTCATCATGACTCCATTTTTTTCCTGCGCGGTGCTCTTCTGGAAAGACGCGAGTAATTCTTCCGGCGGAACCTGGAAGGGAAACGATCGTTTCATTGAAATTCAGACGGAATTTCAGAGAAAATCATCCTGGTATCCCCTCAATCAGAACGCACTGACTCGCAATTATTCAACCACTCTGCTGCTCCACAAGATCGCAGGTGAATCGTCTACATCGTCTGAGAAAATCGCGCACTACTCTGGCTGGACGTTAAACGACACTCTATTCCTGGCAGGTTCTTCTCTCATTGCGATTCGCGGTACCAGCAATTCACTGGGGGATGAAAACCGTGAACTTCTGAGCGTGTCCCTCAAAGAAGGAACGGTTTCTGACGCTTCTGTGATTTTGAAACCGGATGCATTTCTTCTGGCTGCCGTACCTTCTCCGGATGGAAAATGGATCGCGGCGTTTCTAACAGATGCAACCAATGAAAAACGCACTGGAAACCTATTTGTGGATTTTTATGAATTTCGCGGAAGCTCTTCCTTGCAGAAGAAAAGCAGAGTGACGGTGCAGTGGTCCGGCGTGCCCGGAAATCCTGAGCTTTCCTGGTCTCGCGACAGCCAGGGACTGTATCTTCATGTGGAATCGGCAGTACTGTATCTGACAGCAGGCGGATCGACTGCCAGGAATGCAGATCGTTTTCCCGCATGTTTTATTCCAACCTCTTCCGGACGGAATATTTCAGAGTCCGGGCTTTTCTTTGGGCGCAGCCAGGAAGGGCAGGTGGAAATCCGAAAAACGAACGAAGGAATTCGTTTCGATGCGATTCCAATGGTAAATAATATAAACGATCTGGGCAAGGGATGCCCTTGATCTAAGAAAGAGAAAGTTCAAAAAAGGGGAAATAAAGTATGAAAGTGCCCAAGCGTTTGATTGCGTCACTTGCCGTAGCCATTGTGCTCATCGGCGTGATTGCCTACTTCCTGCTGGCTCCGTCCAGGGCGCAGAGAGAGCAGGCGCAAAGAGAAAGTGGCTCGCAAACAGAGCCAGGTCTTCGCACGGATGAAAACGGAATGCCTGTGATCGACGACGATCCGGCAGCCCATCTTGAGAGATACAGGAAGTGGGCACAGTATCCACCAAACTCTCGTCCTCTTTTTGCAGGTCAGGTGGATCTCCTGGATCCATACAACGCAGAAAAGAATCCAGTCTACGTTGTGCAAACTCCAGCAGAAGGTTGCAGCGCAAATGCACAGGGGCTTCTGGAATGCGCGAAAAAGGCTGTGTTCTCGGATGTGGAATGCAAGCTCACTCCGGAGCGTTACATTTCTATTGGTACAAAAGACTTTCATCTGTATCTTTCGTGCACTTCCAAAAAGCAAAACGAAGGGAAGCCGCTTGCGATTGAGTCCATTGAAACAAAGTTCTACCGTCAGTTGTTCAAGAACATCATTCCATCTCTGCCGCCGATCGCCGTGGGGGATGATGGCGCAAACGGAGACGAAAAAGCAGGCGATCATATCTACACCATCACAGTTCGTCCTACTTCTCAGGACTGGGGCGATATGTTCCTGGAAGCTGAATTCAAGGTCGCAGGATTCAAACACGTGCAGCGTGCAGATTTCTTCTCCACTCCGCACAAGACTGCTGAGTTTCAGAGTGGCATTCGGGATGCGAATAGAAACGGTCAGCTCGTAGTATCCGTGCCGGTCAACGTGTTCAAAGCAGGCTACTACAAGTTTGATGCAAACCTGGTGCAAAAGGAGGACGATCATCAACCAGTCGCCAGCGCCTCCTGGGAAGGAGATTTAACCCCTGGCGCGCAAACGATCGACATTCAATTCTTTGGCAAAGTCATCAAGGATCAGAAATTGAACGGACCTTACGTGGTGAAGAACCTTCGCGGAATGCGAAACAATTCTCCCGTTACGCCTTCTATGCTGAAAAATGCAATTGCGAGTGGTAAGCCGATCGGTCCTCAGCAGCACAAAGAACCTCTTCAGGAATACATGGAGCCTTATGCCGGGGATTATTCTACGCAGGCGTATCGTGCAGATGATTTTTCTTCGGACGAATGGCAATCTGAAGAAAAGGATCGTCGTATCAAATATCTGGAGAGTCTGGGTACGAATTGATAGTTCGATTTTCTAAACCATTGCGCCGGGTTATTGCACTCATTGCAATTCCGGCGCTTTCTCTTTCGGGCGCTGCTCCCATTGGTGCCAATCTGCATCGAATTCCTGGCAGTGCCGTATTTCTTACATTTGATGCGCATCCGTGCAAGGACACGATGCTTCATAAGTGCGAGGACCTTCCTGCCATTGATGGCGCGTGGAAGTTGCTCGATACTCTGCGCGCAAATGGCATTCGTTCTACATTTTTTTTCACGGGCCAATTCATTGAGAAGTATCCGGACATAGTGCGCCGTGCCCTACAAGACGGTCATGAAATTGGCTCGCATCTGAATTCTCACACTCATCCTCTTGAATTTCAGGAAAAGCATATAACGTTAAACAAGACCTGGTTCATGAATGAACTTTTGAGTGCAGATCGCGCGCTGGTGAAGACGGGAAATGGTCACGCAGTGAAATTCTTTCGCATGCCATATGGTTTAGCGTCATATTCGGTGCTTCCGGGTGCGCGCAGGAATATACTGCAATGGGCTCAGGAGGCAGGATATACGCACGTCGATTGGAGTGTAGACACTCTGGATTGGATCTCCAGGGACGCCAGATCGCACGGATCATTTCTACCTCCCTATTTAACATCGAGGCAAATGGAAGAGCGCGTGATTGCGGATCGGGGAGGGGCGATTGTTCTCAGTCATCTGACGCGTTACAGGCCGTTTGGTGAACCTTCCGTGAATGAAATGATTCCAGATTTGCTCGTTCGCCTGAAAAAGCAGAACCTTCGCACCGCAAGGATTTCTGATGGCCTGGGTGTGGTTCCTCCCGCGGAGCTGGCTGTTGTAAAAGAAGAATCTGTGCGAGAAGTGCAGAAGGAAACGCCGGTTGCGGCAGTAAACAAATGCAATTATTCCTGGGATTTCAAACGTGTTCACATATGCATTACAGGGATGACTGAATCAGATTGCGCGGGTCTGGAAGAGTCCTTTCTCTCTAGAGAAGAAGAATGCATTTGCACCAAACCAGGTGTGAAATACAATCTGCAGAATCTGGGCGAGCTGGTTCAGATTTCCTGCAAACTGTAATTTAAGTTAGTCAAAAAGAGTTGCACTGTTGATTCAGGCGCTTATCGTCCATTCAGGAAGAGCAAATCGATTGCCAGCAGCGCGGGCGCCAGGAGGTGCTTTGTGGACACAAGTCGTAGCATTGAACGAGTCGGCGGTTTTTGTTGTTCAGTACTCGTGGCGCTTTACGTCATCGCAGGTGTGACCTTCCTGCTCTTGCCTGTGAAAGCTTCTGTTCTGGACCCCGTTGGATTTGCAAATGCGTACACAACGCACAGATTTGTATACCGCGCTTTCTTTTTGTCATTCGGTTTCATAGCAGTCTTCACCTTTGGTGCGATCCCTGCGATTTCCGCACTGGTGCGCTCTGAAAGTGAGGGTCTCATTCGGTGGAGCTCGAACCTCGCATATCTTGGTTCTGGTGTGCTGGCCTTGAATTCATTTCGCACAGTGGGTCTCATTGACATGCGAACTGAAATCTTTTTGAGCCTGGATGCGGAAGGCCAAAAGATACTCGCGGCAGCGCCGCTTGTCATGGATCAGCACGCGTATCTCACCTTTGGCGCCACCGGCTTTTACTTTCTCACGGTTGGGATCTTACTTTTCAAGTCAGAGGGCGGTTTACTTGCATCTGTGGGCGTGATGCTCGGAGTAGTTTTCGAGCTGGTAGTGATTGGCTGGGCGGCAGCATCGATGCCTCTTCTCTCCGGTCTCGCAACAGTTGGTGGAGTGTTGATCGGGCCTGTGTGGTTCTTTCTTCTTGGTCAGAGGCTCCGTGACGCGGGGAAAGTGACAGCATCCGTGCCGCCGGCGAAACC
>Ga0268298_10004620_pt1 | contig 13324 bp, 9 predicted proteins | sample WWTPWeurt_MetaG_FD_194462 | JGI IMG/M metagenome (GOLD analysis project Ga0268298, IMG submission 194462) | Activated sludge microbial communities from WWTP in Nijmegen, Gelderland, Netherland - WWTP Weurt | ecosystem: Engineered > WWTP > Aerobic digester > Activated sludge | place: Netherlands... | reverse complement strand
GGAGATCGATACCTTCATCGAGGAAACGACTCCCATCATCGCCGTTGGGGATAATCGCGAGACCCAGCCCACCCTGGGGTTCCAGCGGGTACTGCAACGGGCCGTCTTTCATGTGCAGTCCGCCGGACGAAAAGAGGTCACCGGGGCCAATGTCCTGGTGGCCATGTTCAGCGAACAGGAATCCCACGCCGTCTACCTGTTGCAGCAGCAGGATATCGCCCGCCTGGATGTGGTCAATTTCATCTCCCATGGGATCTCCAAGGTGGGTGGCCAGGATGAAGAACCCGGCGTCCAGTCTCCTGCTCCCTCCCAGGAGGATGATGGCGGCGAATCCCCGGGCAAGAGTCCGCTGGAAAATTTCGCCTCTAACCTCAACGAACTCGCCCGTCAGGGCAAGATCGATCCCCTCATCGGGCGCCGCGCCGAGATCGAGCGGACGCTGCAGATCCTCTGTCGACGTCGCAAGAACAATCCCTTGCTGGTGGGCGAGGCTGGGGTAGGGAAGACCGCTATCGCCGAAGGACTGGCCAAGATGATCGTTGACAGGGAGGTGCCGGAGATCCTCTCCAAATGCTCTATCTATGCGTTGGATATGGGCGGTCTGGTGGCGGGAACCAAGTACCGGGGCGATTTCGAGAAGCGTCTGAAATCGATTCTCAACCAGCTCAAGAGCGAAGCCAACGCCATCCTCTTTATCGACGAGATCCATACCGTCATCGGTGCTGGCGCCGCTTCGGGCGGAGTCATGGACGCCTCCAACCTGATCAAACCCGTGCTGGCCTCAGGCGAACTGCGTTGCATCGGTTCGACCACCTACCAGGAATTCCGGGGGATTTTTGAAAAGGATCGCGCCCTCGCCCGCAGGTTCCAGAAGATCGACATCGAGGAACCCTCCGTCGAGGAGACCTTCGAGATCCTCAGGGGTCTCAAATCCAAATTCGAGGAACACCATCAGGTGCGCTATGCCGAGTCGGCCTTACGCAGTGCGGCGGAACTCTCGGCCAAGTACATCAACGATCGACACCTGCCGGACAAGGCCATCGACGTCATCGACGAGGCCGGGGCCCATGTGCAGTTACAACCCGCCGCCAAACGACGCAAGGTCATCGGCGTGACGGACGTGGAGAAGATCATCGCTAAGATGGCGCGTATCCCGCCGAAGCGGGTCTCGATCTCGGATACCGAGGCCCTACAGCGTCTGGATCGGGATCTGCGTTTGGTGGTCTTCGGTCAGGACGAAGCCATCGATGCCCTGGTGGCGGCCATCCGCATGAACCGCTCCGGTCTGGGCGCCGAGGAAAAACCCATCGGCTCCTTCCTTTTTACCGGTCCCACCGGGGTGGGTAAGACCGAAGTAACCCGTCAGTTGGCCCGGATCATGGGCATCGAACTCATCCGCTTCGATATGTCCGAGTACATGGAGCGGCATACCGTTTCCCGCCTGATCGGCGCCCCGCCCGGTTATGTGGGCTTCGATCAGGGTGGCCTGCTTACCGAGGAGATCAACAAACATCCTCACGCGGTGTTGCTTCTCGATGAGATCGAAAAGGCCCATCCGGACGTGTTCAACCTGCTGCTGCAAGTCATGGATCACGGTACCCTGACCGACAACAACGGACGCAAGGCGGATTTCCGCAACATCATCCTCATCATGACCACCAATGCCGGCGCCGAGGAGATGAGTCGGGCCTCCATCGGCTTCACCACCCAGGACCATTCCACGGACGGTATCGAGGCGCTGAAGCGGATGTTCTCCCCCGAGTTTCGCAACCGCCTCGACGGCATCATCCAGTTCAAGACCCTATTGCCGGAGACGATCGCCCATGTGGTCGATAAGTTCCTGTTTGAGCTGGAAGTCCAGCTCGAGGCCAAGAAGGTGACCTTGAGCGTCGAGATCGGGGCGAGGCAATGGCTGGCCGAACATGGCTACGATGCCAGGATGGGCGCACGCCCCATGGCCCGGATCATCCAGGAGCATATCAAGAAGCCCTTGGCCAACGAACTCTTGTTCGGCAAGCTGACAAACGGAGGACTGGTGCGGATCGACGCGAACGAGCAGGGATTGGTGTTCGATATCCGCGAGAAGACCCAGGGCTGAGTCGGCTCAGCGCGCCCGGTAGCTGATGCGCCCTTTGGTGAGGTCGTAGGGGGTAAGCTGGACGGTGACCTTGTCGCCGGTCAGGATACGGATATAGTGCTTTCTCATCTTGCCGGAGATGTGGGCAATGACCACATGGCCGTTTTCGAGTTTGACCCGGAACATGGTATTGGGCAACGTCTCGATAACGGTGCCGTCCATCTCGATATATTCTTCTTTCGCCATTATCGCCTCATAACATTACTTTTCTGCCGAAAATTCGGCGGCAGATTGTACCACAGAGCGGATAACCTATTGCCGGGCGGTTAGAGGCACGTGTCTCGCGGCGGAGAGGCCGGTCTGGGCCGAAGAGGAATCTCTTTCGCACTTGAGCTGTTCCTGGCCTGGGCTGAAACGGCGCCTTTTTGTTCTTTTTTCGAGAACAATTCGGCCTACAAAGAGGTATCGTTCTCCATAACAGAACGATAAGCCAGACCAAACGGCCCGTGCCCGGGAGCGCCATGGCAGGTAGATGGATGAACCGAGACGCTACTCCTCTATCTCGTAGCCAATCTCAAAGTCTTCCTGAACAGTTCAGAATGGCGAAGCGGAGGAGGGGCCAGCCCGCCTCCGGCCGTTGATGGCGCATCACCGGGGTCGCTATGACCCTCGGACCGGTCTCGCTGCCCTTTCCCGCAGATCGGGCAGAAACACCGCCAGCAGCCCGAGGAGCGGAAGGAAGGCGCAGAGCTGGTAAACCCGCTCAATCCCCCAGAGATCCGTCAACGACCCCAGCACCGCCGCCCCGATCCCGGCCAAGCCGAAGGCGAGTCCAAAGAAGAGTCCGGAGATCGTGCCGACGCGCCCAGGGATTAGCTCCTGGGCGTAGACCACCATGGCCGGAAAGGCCGAGGCAAGCAGGAAGCCAATCACCATGGTCACAGCCGCCGACATCTCCAGCCCGACATGGGGCAGGGCCAGCGTGAAGGGGGCGACGCCGAGGATGGAGACCCAGATCACTTGGCGCCGTCCGATGCGGTCGCCGATGGGGCCACCGAGCAGGGTGCCGGCAGCCACCGCGAACAGGAAATAAAACAGGTGATATTGCGCCTCTTGGGGGTCGATGGCGTAGCGGTGCATCAGGTAAAAGATCAGAAAGCTGTTGATACTGGCGAGATAGAAGAACTTGGAGAAGATCAACGCCAACAACACCCCCAGCGTGGTGACTACCCGGCGCCGGGGTAGGGATGGCTCCTGGGAAGTGGCGGCAGGAAGAGGCTGGCGGTGCTGGCGACGATACCAGACTCCCACGGCCGTCAGCACGATCATGGCCAACAGCGCGATCAGGGAGAACAAGGCGATACTGGCCTGACCATGGGGCAGCACGATCCAGGCGGCGAGCAGCGGGCCGCAGGCCGCCCCGGCGTTACCACCCACCTGAAAGATCGACTGCGCCAGGCCATGTCGTCCACCCGAGGCCATGCGTGCCACCCGCGACGCCTCGGGGTGAAAGATCGCCGACCCGGTTCCCACCATCGCCGCCGAGAGGAGCAGCATGGTGAAACTCGATGCCTGTCCGAGCCCGATCAACCCGAGCAGGGTACAGCTCATCCCCGCGGCCAGGGAAAAAGGTTTGGGGTGGCGGTCGGTATAGGCCCCGACCAGTGGCTGCAACAAGGATGAGGTGAACTGAAAGGCGAGGGTGATCAGACCGATCTGGGCAAAGCTTAGCTGAAACCCGGACTTGAACAGGGGGTAGATGGCGATCATCAGCGACTGCATGGTGTCGTTGAGGAAATGGCTGAAGCTGATGGCGCCCAAAACGCGAAAGCTGGTACGGTCGTGCATGATCTGGCCCGCGGAGTTTGGAGACAAGGCACAATAGGTTGGAGAGAATCGGCAGGGAAGGAATTTTATTTTTGTTATGTAAACCTGAGGTCCGAGATCGCACCTCGTCCAGATCCATTCGGACGAGCTGTCTTTTCTGTCCCGGTGTGCAGACGCCGGGACCGGCACCCTTAGCGGAAATCGCCTAAACATAGGCTTCATGCCATAATGGCGTCGTTTCAGAACCAAGCCGGTTCCATTAGGCAGACAGCCATTCTCCGGCAGGGATTACAGGCTGGCAGGGTTATAGGTTGAGTCGGAGATGGCCCTCCTCCAGCGCATAGGAGGTACCGAAACCGGCGGGGATTGTCCAAGGTCATTTTCTAGACCCTGGTCACTGACAGACGCCGATCCTTGAGATATTCCATATCGGCTGAAACAAGGAGAAAGCGGGAACGAAATAATAACGGTTGGCGGTGCCGACCCTGGCTTGGATTGACAAGAATGGGTTCAGGAAAAGCCTCGAAGAAAAATATCCGCCAGTTTCCGGGTTGAAGCCGAGCTTGCCCTGTTGCCTTTCGATGTCGCACGGCTCTAGGCGGCTGGCCGACCCAACGAAGATTGGCGATAGTTGTAAATACTGTCTAAGGAGCATTGTACTATGCGTAAGTTCGTGGCAATCGGAGTGTTGGTCCTGGGCTCCCTGCTTTTCTCTACACCTTCGCTGGCGGTAAAAGTGCAGCGGCTTTCCTTGTCGAAGCTGTATGACAAAGCGCAAACCATCCTCCTCGGTACCGTGACCAAGGTCTCGACCCGGACCAACGCCCAGGGCAACATGATCTGGACCGATTATGCGATCAAGGTGGAAGAAACCCTGCACGGCCCCTGGCAACGACCGAACAAAGCCATCAGTTTTGCCGGCGGTCAATACGCTGGTCAGAGTTACGGTGTAATGGGGGTACCCACTCTCAAGGTTGGTCAGCGTTATGTTCTCTTCCTGTTGTCGGATAACAATTATGCCGTACCGACCGTGGGTTGGGGGCAGGGTATATTCGCTGTCCATGAGGTGTCGATCGATACCGCGAAACAAGAGGTGCTTGTTTCTTATGATGGTGAGCCTTTGGAACTCAGCGAGCAGAACAAACTACAACGCGGTCTGCGCTTGAAGGTGATGAATGACACCTTGACGTTGCCTGTCGCCCAGACGGCGAGCCGAAGCGATACTTACACCAGGGAAACAGATCCCAAGGTGCTGGACGCCCAGGGCAACATAACCGCCGCTACTTCGCAGGGACGGCAACCACAGCGCCAATCGCTGGCGGAACGCAAATTTGCCACGATCGATAACTTGCGGGCATTTGTTCGCGGCGAACTCGAGGCCGCCGACTGATGCCACGTCCATTGGAAGCAAGGGGAGTAATGCCAAACATGAATACAATATCGGCTTGTTGTTATCGATCGACCCTCGGTCTCTTGGTAGTGACGGCCTCCTTGTTGAGCGCACCCGTGGCGGCGCAGCATGGAGACTGGTGTGCTTGTGGTAAGCACAAGAATATCCCCATCCCCTTCCAAATCGATCACACGATAAGCCTCTGGCAAGGCGAGGCACAGGCTTCGTTCGACCGCTGGAACCACTACGCTAACCTTTTTAGTGTCTCGTCGGGGAGCGGTAGCAGCGGCATCAACGGCATCAACGAGATCAACTTTTTTACCGAGGGTACCATCGAGGAAGTTTACGGATTCAATATCGACGATACATTCTTCGGTATTACTTATATTAATCCTCTTTCCGCTTTCAGCTCTCCACCCTTTAATGAATGCCCGCTACCGTCCGGAACGACATGCGGAACCTTCTCCGAGACCGACATTCTTATGAATGAGGATTTTTTCCGTGGCTGGACCGCCTCGCCGCCGAATTTCGCGGATACCGGACCAGCCTATTATATTGCGACAGCGATTCATGAACTGGGACATGCCTTGGGGTTGCATCATAATTTCGACAGCCTGTCGGTGATGAATTACTATGAAGATTATGCCACCCTGTATCTCACCCGGTCCGATGCCCTGGCCGCCCGGGAATATTATCCGGCTCAGGCAAAGAATCTGACCGATCTCGCCATATACCCATTCCGCTACGATGGGTTCCAATATGACGCGACCAGCGTGGCTTCGCCGAGCACCGATCGCGTCACTCGCGGTTCCCCTTTCACTCTGCGCAACTTTACCATAGAGAATCTCGGCTCGACGACGCCCAGCAATGTCCGTGCGAGATTCTATCTGTCGACCGATAATATCATCACCGGCACCGATCATCTTATAGGAACACTCTCCTGGGATAGTTTTTCGACCTGGTGGGATACGACTGGCCAGATCTTCGTCATACCGCCCAACTTTCCTGTCGGTACCTACTATATAGGGGCCATCATTTACTATAATGACAATACCACCGATACGGTAACCTATAATAATTCCTGGGTCCTGGATGAATCCCGGCGCATTACCGTGACTCCGGTAGCGAGCAATCAACCCGATTTCGCCATAATCTCGATGGCCTTGGATCCGGCTTCGCCGCGGGCCGGCAACCCCTTCAGCGCGACGGTCAGGCTGCAAAACCAGGGGAGTGTGGCCGGTTATGTGGGTAATCTGGGTCTTTGGCTCAATCAACCGACGAGTCAGGGGTGTGGGGCGGTTGGCGAGGCTGTCGCTGTTGTGGATACCCTGGCGTCGGCGGCAATCCGGGACATCACCTTCAGCAACCTGGTGGCCGGATCAGCCGGCGGCAAGACCCTGCGTGCCTTTGTCGATAGTGGCTGTACAACCGCCGAATGGAACGAGGAAAACAACCAGTCGACCCTGGCCTATAGCGTAGGAAGTAGCGGTCAAGCGGATTTCGTGGTGACTTCGATCACGCTTAACCCGAGCTCACCGATAGTCGGGCAGGCCTTCACCGCCACCATCAGGGTGCAGAACCAGGGTAATGGTCCCGGCAATGGAGGCAATGTGTCCCTGTGGACCAATCAAGCGTCGATTCAGGGCTGCGGCGCCCTTGGCGACTCGTCCGCGGCCCTGGGCTCCCTGGCCGCTGGGGAGAGTAAAACCCTTACCTTCGGCAACCTGACGTCCGGAACGGCGGGCGAGAAAACGCTACGTGCCTTCGTCGATGCCGGTTGCAGCACGTCCGAGTCCAATGAAGGCAACAATCAGTTGACCCATGGCTACAGCGTTGCCGCCACTGGACAGCCGGACTTTGTGGTGACCTCGATTTCTCTCAGCCCGAGTTCACTGACCAACGGGGAAGGTTTCAATGCGACCGTCAAGGTGCAGAATCAGGGGACGGCGGCTGGCGATGGGGGTTATCTGGATGTTTGGCTGAATCAATCAGCGAGCCAGAACTGCGGTGCCGATGGCGATCTCTGGGCTTTGGTCGGCACACTGGAGGCGGGAGCGACCCAGACCATAACCTTCAGCAATCTTACCGCGGGAACTGAGGGGACCAAGAGTTTCCGCGCCTTCATCGATAGCGCCTGCGCCACCCCTGAGGCCGATGAAGCCAACAACCAGACGACCCAGAGTTACGTCGTCCGTCGCTGGTGGCGGTAGGCGATTTCCGGCAATCGCCTGAAACCCTGAATCCCCGATAACTTCTCCCGCGAGGCTATCGGGGACTGGCCCGCCAACAAACGGCCTCAGCGACAAGGAAGCGTCGCTGGAGCCTGTCCCCCGAGGAGCCCCGATCGCTCCACAAGGCTAATCCAAGATCGGTATCCCCAGCCGGCGCTCTGGGGCCTGTCAAATATCAGGCGGCCCAAGGTTCCGCGCCCGTGGATCGAGTTGAAACTCCAGATCCCGGGTCCGGGCGCGCAGCCACTCCAGTTCTTCGAGTAGGTCCATCACCAAGGCGGTGGCGGGCAGGTTGAGCTCGAGATCCCGCATCAGGCGCACCGCGCGTCCTACCCGTCTTACCTGGGGTCCGGTGAAAAGCCAGTCCGCCGGGACCGAGCCGCTGGGCATCAGCAGACCTTCCTGCACCATTTCCTCGATGAGCGGCTGGGTGACGTCGCACAGGTCTTCGATCTCCCGCAGTCCAAGGAGGTGTCGTTCATCCAGCAGAATGCCGTAACAAAGCTCTATGGGGGTGTTCATGGCTCAGACTCCCAACCGGGCCCGGGGATTGAATGCCGCGACGGTTTCCAATTGGCGAAAGGCGCGTTCAATCTCCTGGGTGGAGGCCTCGGGGACCAGGACCTCCAGCACCACGTACTCGTCCCCGGGTGGCTCTCCGGGCAGACCACGACCCTTGAGGCGTAACTTATTTCCCGCCTGGGAACCGGGTGGGATTCTCAGGGTCACCGGCCCGGCCAGGGTGGGCACGGGCACCTGAGCCCCCAGGGCCGCTTCCCAGGGGGCGATCGGCAGGTTGAGATAGACATCCTTGCCCTCGGGTCGATAGAAGGGATGGGGTTGAATCTGTACCTCCAGAAACAGATCCCCCGCTGGCCCACCCCGGCTGCCTGGGAGTCCCTGGGCCGCCAGACGGATCTGTTGGCCCTGGGTCACGCCGGCGGGGATCTGCACCCTCAGGGTGCGGTGACGGCTGGTCGCTCGCCCCTGGAGATCGGTCTCCGGGCTGTCCAGATGCAGGGTACGGGTCCCGCCGTGATACGCCTCTTCCAGGCTGAGGTGTATCTTCACCGTCTGATTCTGCCCGCGCCGGGAACGGCTTTGAAACCCCGACTGGGGACCGGCGCCAAAGCCCCGTCCACCGAAGATGGAGGCGAAGAAATCGCTGAAATGGGATAGGTCATCCGGGGACATGGATTCCCCCCGGGAAAAGCCAAAATCGAAATCCGGCGGGGGACGGAACTCCTGGCCAGCCTGCCACTGGGTGCCGAGGTGATCGTAGGCGGCGCGTTTCTGGGGGTCCTTGAGCACTTCGTAGGCCTCGTTCACCTCCTTGAAACGCGCCTCGGCGTTGGGTTCCTTGCTGACGTCCGGATGGTACTTGCGCGCCAGCCGACGATAGGCGCGTTTGACCTCATCGAGCGACGCCTCACGCCCGATACCGAGAATCTTGTAATAGTCCTTGTATTCCATACCCTTCCGCCTCTTTACTCAGTATCCGACACCCAGGTTTTTTCCGGTTATTTGGGGTTGTTCAGGGAGATACCAAGGGCGGGGTGATACATTCCGGGTTTTCCAGCGGTTGGATGGATACGGGTGCCGTCTCCGAATCTGCCGATGAACGCAGGACCCAACAGAAATCTCTCTCAGGCTCGACCTTGAGGACTAGCGCAAGGACGCACGCTTCACTGCGCCGGGCGAGGTAATGCGGCGCGAGCGTGGCAGTGTGGTCACGTCGTGCGAAACCCAACCGTCGCTGCGGGTCGCCGTCATCCAGCGCGCCACCTACCGCCTGCGGTTCAATCGCGATTTCACCTTCGCCCAGGCCGCGGAAGTTATCCCGTACCTCGCCGCCTTCGTCCGCCTGCTTGTGCGCCTTGACACCGAACCGGCGCGGACCCTCCCTGTGGCTGAGCGACGACAATCCCCGGATCAAGTCCGAGGAGGCTCCACACCCTGCGTCGTTCCCGGGCCTGGGCCTGTGTAGCCGATTCTTCGTTCTCCATTCGAGAACAATATCGCTAATATTTTGATATTGTTCTCGAATAGAGAACGAAAAATGGCCGTTTTTCGTCCATGCCCGAAAGACTGACTGAGGAGGCCAACATCGACATCCGCCGTTTCCGACCGGGCAAATTCGCCTAACGATGGGTTAACACCCACCCTACGCCTGCTAACTCGTCATTCCGGCTTCCCGGACGGAATGACGGCCCATCTCTTTCTCGCTGAAATAACTTGCTAATCAGACTCGGAAATAAAGAATCTACCCGGAAATGGTATTATGTGGTGATGGCCGGTCTCGGATCGAGCCCGGGCTCGCTGGAAAGCCGGCCAACCGGGAAGGCCGGGCGAAGAAGGCTTGGCTTTTCGTGGAGGCGATCCTGTGCCTGACCGGCGCACCGCCTTTCGGGACCTTGCTTGCGCAGGCCTCTGATTACCCTGAACAACGCCTTAGGGATCCGCCTCAATCCTCTTATCGAGACCATGCCACCGCGGCCTCCCGCGTAATGACCGACCTTTCGGATCCTCTCTGCCACGAACTACCACCCCATGACGCGGATCCGACTCGGCAACCATTGGTACCTGGGGTTCAGACTGCTGAAGAAACTGAAGAGGAGCTTGCTGCCTTTTTCTTTTCGTCTCTGGTGTGCCCGATGTATTCCCCTGATACTGGCCTTTACCAGGAACAACTTCTCTATCGGCGTGGTGGCCCTGCTGGGAGTGATCGGGTCCATTACGGCCTTCAGTCACCTCTACCAACAGATCGAGTCCAGACGTCTTATCGAGTTCGAGTGGCTGACCCTTGAGCGTCACCGTGCCCTGCAACGGGGCGTCGAGCGGGGCCTGGAGGCGGTTACCACCCTGCACGCCCTGTTCCTGACGGCGGACGAGATCAGCGTCGGCGATTTTCATCTCTTCGGCGATCCGGTGGTGGCCCGGATACCGGGTATTCAGTCCCTGGCCTGGGTGCCCAGGGTCGGCCATCGGCAGCGGGCGGCCTTTGAAGCCATGGCCGGCAGAGAGGCGCCGAATTTCGAGATCCTTGAATCTTCCCTGGACAAGGAAAAGGTCCGGGCATCCGAACGCGAGCTGTATTTTCCCGTTCTCTATGAATCCGTCGCGGCGGGTGTTGACCCCAATGTCGGTTTCGATGTCGGGACCCTCCCCGAGGTGCGGGAGGCCATGGAGCGGGCGGGGGAGAGCGGTCACCTCGCGTTGACCGGCCGCCTGCTTCTCCCCGGCGTGGAGAAACCGCCTCGCTATGGGGTGTTGGCGGTGTTTCCCATCGAGATCGCCCGCGCCGATAGGTCGACCGAGGTGGCCGGCTATGCCATGGGGAGCTTCGATATCGCCAAACTGGCCGAGGCGGCCATGGCCGTGCTCGAACCCCGGGGGGTGGAGTTGCTGATCCAGGATGAGTCCTCGCCGCCGGAGCAGCATTTCTTGGATGTCCATTCGAGTCGTCTCCATCTCGGCGACCCGCTTCGGGAATGGGGTCACCCGGGCGATCTACAGATCAAGAAAGAGTTTCCCGTGGCCGATCGGATCTGGTCGGTCACCAGCGCCATGGTGCCCGAATATCGTAGCGGCGAGGCCTTCGCCCAAGGGCCTTGGCTGGTGCTCGTCGGCGGCATCTTGTTGACGGCCATCCTGAGTTCTTATCTCTACGCCAATCGGCAGAGCCTGCTGGTTCGGCTGCGCATGGAAACCGAGTTGCGGGAGCGTGAAGAAATGTTTTCCCAGATGACCGAGACGGTGAACGAGGTGTTCTGGGCCGTGCCCGTCGATCGCAGTCGGTTTCTCTACATCAGCTACGGCTTCGAACGGATCTGGCGTATCCCACGCCAGGAGCTGTACGCCCATCCCGAACTCTTTTTCAAGGGCCTCCATCCCGAGGATCGGGATGGGTATGAAGCGGCTATGAGGCAACTCCAGAAATACCCCGGCCCGATGGAGATCGATTATCGGGTGGTGCGGCGGGATGGGAGCCTGCGCTGGGTGCATGATAGTGCCTTCCCGGTGCGGGACGCCTATGGTTGGGTCTATCGAATCGTCGGTTTCGCCGAGGATGTGACCGAAAAGGTCCTGGTGGAGCAGGCCCTGCGGGAGTCCGAGCAAAAACTGCGCGCCCTGTTCAACCAGTCGCCGGATATCCTGATGACGGTGGATGCGGAGGGCCGCATCCTGATGTTGAACCGCTCCTTGCCCGGTCTTTCGGCGGAGAGGGCCGCGGGACAGGATTCCCGGCGCTTGTTTCCCCCCGAGTTGTGGGATTGGTACCGGCAGGCGCTACAGGGTGTCCTCGCCAGCGGGGAGATCGATCATGTGCAGTATTCCATGGCGGACGGGTCCTGGTGGGAGGCGCGCATCGTTCCCATTCTCCAGCAGGGGCAGGTCACGGCGGTGATGGTGATCGCCAGCGATATCACCGAGAATCGCAAACTTCAGACCCAGGCGATGCACAATGCCCGCCTGGCGACCATCGGCGTCTTGGCCGCCGGTGTCGCTCACGAGATCAATAACCCCAACAACGCTATCCTTTTCAGCGCCGGTCTGCTCGAACGCGCCTGGCGGGAGGCGAGGCCGATATTCGATGAGTATGCCGAAGAGCATGGCGACTTCTCCTTGGCTGGCATTCCCTTTAGCGAAGCGCAAGAAACCCTGCCCAAGCTGCTGGCGGAGATCGGTGCCAATGCCAAGCGGATCAGTCGCATCGTCGAGAACCTCAAGCATCTCAGTAAACGCGACGCCGGAGGATTGGACGAGCGGGTCGACGTCGCCAAAGCCCTGGGGGCGGCCGCCATGATCCTGCATGCGGAGATTCGCAAGCGCACGGATCATTTTGTGCTGAGGTTGAACGAGGATCTGCCTCTGATCAGAGGGAACTCTCAACAACTCGAACAGGTGTTCATCAATGTGCTGCTGAATGCCCTGGAGTCCCTGCCCAATCGGGGTTGCGCGGTGGAGGCGCGGGCGCAATTGGCGGCTGAGGGCGATCAGGTGGTGGTCAGCATCCGTGACCAGGGTACAGGCATTGCCGCCGAGGATCTGCAACGGCTCAAAGAGCCGTTCTTCAGCACCAAGACCGATTCGGGCGGGACCGGACTCGGGTTGTCCATTTCCAACGACATTATCTTGCGTCATCGGGGCCGTATCGAATTCTCCTCGTTGCCAAGAGAGGGTACCTGCGTGACCATTCGTTTACCTGTGACGGACTGAGCTGGCATGTCTCGACATCTATCTTCCCTCCCCGTGGTGCTGGTGGATGACGAAGCCAGCGTTCTGCTCAGTTCGCAGGCCTTGCTGAGGAGCCATGGCATCCGCCACGTCCTCACCCTGGAGGAGAGTCGCGACCTGCTGCCCTTACTGGAAGAACAGGCCGTAGCGACCCTGGTGCTGGATCTGGTCATGCCCCATCTCCCGGGATTGGAACTTCTCCCCATCATCGTCGAGCGCTGGCCGGAGATTCCGGTGATCGTCATGACCGCGACCCAGGAAGTGGATACCGCCGTCGCCAGCATGAAAAAGGGGGCCTTCGATTATCTGGTCAAGCCGGTGGAAGAGAACCGTTTCCTGTCTTCGATCCGCCATGCCCTGGAGGTGCGGGCGCTGAGGCAGGAACTAGGCTCGCTGAAGCGATATCTGCTCTCGGATACCCTGGACCAAGCCGACGCCTTCGCCCATATCGTTACCGCCAACCGCCGGATGCGGGCCCTGTTCCAGTACATCGAGGCCATCGCCCATTCCACTGAGCCCGTGCTGATCTGTGGCGAGACCGGGACCGGCAAGGAACTGATC
>Ga0268298_10004619_pt1 | contig 13328 bp, 8 predicted proteins | sample WWTPWeurt_MetaG_FD_194462 | JGI IMG/M metagenome (GOLD analysis project Ga0268298, IMG submission 194462) | Activated sludge microbial communities from WWTP in Nijmegen, Gelderland, Netherland - WWTP Weurt | ecosystem: Engineered > WWTP > Aerobic digester > Activated sludge | place: Netherlands... | reverse complement strand
GTGGCTTGAACGAGAACAGCAATGGGCTACTTCGGCAGTATTTTCCCAAGGGGATGGAATTGATTGAAGTTACCCAGAAACAAGTGCAATGGGCGGTGGATAGACTCAACCATCGGCCACGCAAAGTGCTTGGATTCAGAACCCCGTTTGAGGTATTCTTCGGGAAGACGGTGCGCTACACCAAACCACCGTCAGGTGTTGCACTTCGAAATTGAATCCGCGTCACCTATTTGAGTTTCTACAGCAGCAAATAAGAGCATCGATGATTCGGATTTATTTACTGGTACGTACGGTAATTGGACTCAACTTACCATTACCTATCGCACCTCTTTCAACAATAGAAAATTGGTTGCTTTCGCTATTAGATTCGCTTAAAACCGAAGATGTAAAATTATCAATCCATTCTTGTTTTGCTGATGATAATGAATTAGAAGTGGCCAAAGGCAACTCCATGCTTGTCGCATTACTGAAATCCTTAAGTTGAATTTTTTCAGTATTATAGATCCGGCCAATAAATAGTTTGAACTTTGAGTGATATTGCATGCCCATAGAAGAATGGAGAAAATAGATGCAAGAACCTTAAAGGATGAAGCGCTGCATGAACGGCGGCGGCAAGTGATTCGTCTTTACAAGCGAGGCAGCACTTCTGTGCAAATAGCGCAATTAACGGATCTGAGCGACACGGCTGTGAAGAAGATTATTCGACTTTATGAAACAGCTGGCGCAGCTGGACTAAAACCTGGTAGACGGGGACGAAGCGTGGGTGACAAGCGCAGCCTCAGCGAAGAGCAGGAGTTGAGATTGCAACGGCTTATTTGCGATAAGCGTCCTGAGCAACTGAAGATGGATTTTGCGTTGTGGAATCGTGGCGCGGTGAGTCAGTTAATCCAGCAGGAATGTGGCCTAACCATGCCGATACGCACGGTGGGGCACTACCTCAAACGATGGGGGTTTACCCCGCAGAAGCCGATCCGGCGTGCTTACGAACAACGCCCGGAGGCGGTAAAGCAATGGCTCAATGAGCAATACCCGGAGATAGCCAGGCGCGCTCGGGCTGAAGGTGGTGAAATTCACTGGGGTGATGAAACAGCACTAGTCAACACGGATGTGCGAGGGCGTAGTTTTGCACCCAAGGGAAAAACGCCGGTAGCCTATGCGCCTGGTACACGACAACGACTGTCAATGATTGCCACAGTGACAAACAAAGGTTGTGCACGGTGGCAGATTATCGATGGCAATTTCAATTCGGATCGGCTCATTGAGTTTTTTGAGCTTCTGATCAAAGATACGGAGAAAAAAGTGTTCTTGATCCTGGATAATTTGAGAGTACACCACAGCAAACCTGTAAAGGCCTGGCTGGAAGAAAATAAGGAAAAAATAGAATGCTTTTATTTGCCCAGCTACAGTCCGGAATTAAATCCAGAAGAGCGATTAAATTCAGATTTGAAACAGGCTATCGGTTCTAAAGTGCCGACGCGTACCAAGGAAAAATTGCGTAACGCTGCCAACGATCACATGACGATGCTGGAGAACAATCCAGAGCGTGTTGCTTCTTACTTCCAAGATCCATATGTAAAATATGCCGCTTAAAACTATTTAATGGCCGGATCAATAGTAAAACTCGTAACGCCTAAATTTCTATTTGAACTATCGATATTTCCGGTAACACCTGAACTATCGCTTGAATTAGCTTCAACAGCAGATATAAACAAAATAAGAATCATTAATCCTGATCTTAAGGATGAGAAAGCTTTATTCATCATTTATAATTTCCCCAAAAAGTATTAAAACTTTGAAATCATCAATCTTACAAATCCTATTTTTTCCTTTACAAATTTCAAATAAATAAGCAATTCCTTCCAAGGTAACTGGGTTTAAGAGAGCGCACAGCCCCTCCCCCTCTTTCTCCGCTTCAGCACTCTCCTGCGCGGTCTCTATGTCAGCTTGTTCAAAAAAAAAAGCCTCATTCTCTTATAAAGAATGAGGCTTTTTTATTAATGATAGTCAGAAAAATATTTTCTTTCCATCACAAATACTTACACAAATATAAAGTCTTGTGTGTCTGTAATCGAACCCAATCTGTTGTACGCACCGATCAAACCAATCTCATGATCAGCCGCGCTAAAGGCATTACCGCCACCAACTTGAAGTTCTCCAAACACATCCGTAGTACCCGGAAACACTGGAACATAATTAAACGAATCACCATCTGTCTTGACCAACAACTGAATATCTGTCATACCGTCAATTACTGCGCCTTGTACAGTACCAGGCGTGAAAGAGCCATCGTCCTGATATTCACCACGACGCATAACGATACGATATTCTGCAAATTGAGTACCATAATCAGTTTTATCTGCAGAAACGTTATCAAAGTATGCAATTTGGAATGTGTCATCACCTTCGCATTCGCCATTTACATCAAATATTATTCGATCACCTGCTCCACCTGCTGCATAATCGGTAATAATATCCTGCCATATATCGACCCCGGACATATTAGTTCCACCAGATTTACCGGTATCTTCGCTGCAATCTGAGTTGATGGCAAAGACAAATTCATCCTCATTTGTGCCACCTGTCAGAACGTCGCCATAAGCTCCAGCAAATAAGCTTCCGCCTTCTTCAGCTATATCAGCATTTCTACCGCCGACGATTACATCCTGTCCGGCACCACCATTGATAATATCATTTCCTCTTTGCGTCCAATAACTTAGATTTCCATCCTCGTCGCCCCACCAATTAAATGCGCAAGTAGATACATCGCCAAAGAGAATATCGTCACCATCACCGCCATTAATCACATCATTGCCTGCTAAGCCGGCCAAGACATCATTCCCTCCATTTCCTTCGAGTGTATCATCTTCTTCGGTAGCAATGACATAATCGGCATACTCCGAACCCAGGAATTCAAAACCAGTCGCTTTCGAAGGTTCACCATGGAATACAACCAAACCTGTTCCGCCCGTGAGTCCAGTAGCATCTACCTTTGAGAAGTTATTATCCTCAAAAAAGAAACCAGAAACTCTACCCGCACCAGATACTGTCAATACTGAATTAGCGGCTTGCGCATTCAACTCTAGATCAATCAGCCCATTGAAGTCCCAGTTATTATAATAATCATTTCCACCGCCAAAATCCCATGGGAAAGTACCATCGTATTCGTCGTCATTCAAGAATTTACTTGCATAGGCAAAATCCGCAAATACTCTAGTATCACCATCGATTGTAGCACCCGCAGCCGCTGTAACAGTCATTTGATTCACTGATGCAGCATCCAACCATTGCCCCCAACTATCTTTTCTTTGTTCACCCCACCCATCGCCATGGGCGCCACTATTGTGCAGTCTGACATCAGAATTTCTACCAGCTTCAACAGCAATTTGATCAATTGTTGCAGCCCGATCTTCGTCTACATCGTCATGCTGACCTTCGGCGTCAATTGCTCCGACATCCAATCTTGATCCCGCACCAGCAGAGATAGTAACTGTTTCCAGATCAATTGCCGCTCTCTCACGACCAACCCGACCGACCACGATATCGCTATTATCCGCTGACTCAACCGTATAATTCTGAAGCGCGGCTGCTTCATCCATGAGATCACCGTGCGCCCCTTTATCCCATTCCGGAGGCGCGATGATATCACCGTAGCCATTCGTCTGAACCAGCAAATCTCTTACAGCATTTCCATCAACTATAACAGAACCCTCGTCTGCCTCATCAATTTCTAAATCAAAATTAGAGTTATTTATGATGGATACCTGGGTAGTGCTGCCGCTATCGTCGACTTTAATACCATTATCAATTTCCACATCGCTATCACCATTGTGATTCAATGTAAAAATGTTTGCATTAGTCTGGATACCATAATCATTACCTGCATTACCAATACGCGCAGTATCGCCCTCAATATTGACCGTCAGATTGGTTTCAATATTATCAACATGCGGTGCATAATCAACTTCAATTCCTTGATCAAGATCACCCAGGATATTTACCGTTTTGAAGGTCTCATCCATTCTATTAAAATCTGCACGACCAGCCGATGCGCGCACATTAGCCGTTTCCAGATCATTAACATTTTTAGCATCAAACGTTACGGCCGCGTTAAAAGTAGCCGTCAATGTTTCAAAGCCATCCATCGTTGGCATACGAGTTGCGTTATTTGTAAGATTCACATCTAACTCATCATCACCAGCCCCACCATGGAGAGTATCATCAAATAACGTATCGCCCATGTACAGCACGTCATTGCCGCCACCCAAAGTTACCGTCATTGTCTTTGTCGAATCAGATACATTAAGACTCGCATTGGAAAGCAGCCCCGATGCATCCAAAGTCTCTATACCAGCATCTAGAGCCCCCGTGATCTCGAAATCAATACCAGCCGCTCCACCGTCGATATTCAAAACTTTAGTACCATCTCCGACAAAGTCTTCTAGAACAGACTCATAACCGGCAGTATCCTGAACATTCAGATTAATTGTCTCTGTTGCCGATAAATTATCATCATTTATTACAGACACCGTACCTTTAGCTTCACGCACAGCGATATTTACAGTCTTACCACTTGCATTCAAATCTTGCCCATCAAAATCTAGCGTTATTGATGCTCCCGGCTCCAAATCATCCACCAAAATATTTGGAATCGAAGTTCCCTGAATATCCACGATCTGAACCACCGCAGGCGCTTCAGTCTTAACAATATTCAATTGACCAATATTGTCCCAATTCTGAGCATTGACTCTAACGACGCCATCATTAACACCCGTCAAGCCCGGATCCACATTGACAACATCTATGGTATTAAGCGTACCGCTCTCGTCAAGCGCATCATCCAAAAATAGGTTTACCGTTCCAGAATGCCCCGTAACAGAATCACCTGGATTCCATGTACTACTGTCTCCGGTCACCACATCCCCGTCATGAATATCATAACGATCAATTCCCGTTGTTAATTCCAATATTTGTGATGGCGGTGGTGGCGGTGGTGGCAAATGCTGGTGCACATAATTCTCAGCATCACTCTCGGTACTAGGGTTGCCTTTAGTTACATCTTTCAGCATGCTTTGCAAGAATGCCAAATCAGTCGATGTATTACTTTCGCTATAAATATCCGACACCAATATCATGTTATTCAATAATTGAGCGGCATCGTTAAACTCTGGAGCCCTCACATTACTGTCCAACAAATACAACACCCCGTTATAAACAATCTCACCCCACCCTTTGCCAGCAGCCAATTCGTCTGTTACATATTGCTTAGCTTCGGTATCGGCTTTACCCGCACCACTTGCATTGAGGCCAAAGTGACCCATGATTATTGCAATTTGCTGAGCCTGCGACGCACCACCCAAAACATCATCCTTAAATATGTGATGATTACCCAACTGGATCGAAGCCTCTTTTACGCTATTGCTCGCTTCTATAACTTCTATTATTTGAGTCAAATAATCCTGCCCTGGTGCCGCACCAAACAGCCCCGCCACAACTCCAAGTATTTGCTTATGTTGCAAATTAGAAATAGCCATATGGCCTCCTTAAAATAAAAATTTTAATACTAAAATATCAAGTACCGATGATTACAACACTTGACTAGAAACATTTACTTTTTCACTTTGCCATTCCAGCGAGCTTAATTTGACGTTTTTTAATACGAATACAATACAACATCAAACTTCATTCACTTCCTGCGCGAAGCTTACTCATATATTACCGAAGAAGAAGCTCAATCGCAAGCAATTACAGCGCAGACATTACCACCATTGTTGCATTCTTGCAACAAGAAAAGAAAAACCTGATATCGGAAGTTTTCTCGCGACCACAGCCGCAATTCATGAATCGTGATGATATATACTTAATTATTACTTTACGACGATATGCCGATATGCGCAAAAGCAAGAATACTCAGTAATAGCAATAAAGAACCCCGCCGCAAGCAGCGGGGATATAGCCGCGCTACGCAGCTATTAAACCGCTCTATACAGAGTAACATAGCAAAATATACTATCTAGCAAATAAACGCTTAAATTATTGGCGGATTTGGATATAATCCGCTTCAGAAAGGGATTTGGATATAATCCGCTTCAGAAAGCCTTGGAGAGATTATCCATGTCAAACCATCCCATTTCTATCCCCAAACATTTTTGTTAATTTTTCTGCGATAATACACGCGTCAGTTTTACTACTATCTATCCAAACTCTTGCATTTTTGTTCAATACTACTTTTTTAATAGCTTGCTTACTTTGCACCAGCACTATCCACTTATCCTTCAGATGACCAAACGGGAGATAATCAGCCGATATCGCGGTTCATTTCTGGGTTTGCTTTGGGCATTCATCAATCCTATTCTAATGTTGTCTATCTATACGTTTGTTTTTAGTGTGGTATTCAAAGTACGGCTGGATCCGCAAAAAAGCTCTGCTCTGTATGATGATGAATTTGCTTTTGCCTTGCTGCTATTTACCGGACTAATTCTCTTCAATTTATTCTCTGAATGCTTATCCCGTGCACCGGGACTAGTACTGGCCAACGTAAATTATGTCAAGAAGGTGATCTTCCCTCTGGAAATATTACCTTTGGTTTCTCTTGGTTCAGCGCTATTTCATGCCGGGATTAGTTTTTTGGTATTATTTTCTTTTTTATTGATTACCAATCATCCCATTGAATGGACAATAATTTTTCTTCCGGTAATTTTGCTGCCGCTTGTTTTTCTCACCCTGGGATTATCCTGGATTCTGGCTTCAATCGGAGTTTTTATTCGTGATATCGGCCAATTTATTGGCTTGATTTTGACTATGTTGCTATTCCTAAGTCCTATTTTTTACCCTGCTTCCGCATTGCCGGAATCTATTCGTGATTATCTGTTCTTTAACCCGCTGACTCTAATCATCGAGCAAACGCGAGCAGTCATTCTCTACGGGCAATTGCCAGACTGGAACAGCCTGGCTCTGTACTATCTGTTCGCTTTGCTCATTGCCTGGACTGGTCTGCTGTGGTTTAACAAAACGCGCAAAGGATTTGCCGATGTTCTTTAGTACCGCAAATTCTGAATCTGCTATTGCAGCGCTAAACCTCTCCAAATGCTATCAACTGTACGAACACCCAACGGACCGGCTAAAACAATTTCTTTGGCCGCACCGCTGGTTAGGTGCGCGGCAGTACTATCGTGAACTATGGGCGTTACACGATATCAACTTGACGGTGATGCCCGGGGAAGTAGTTGGTATCGTAGGCCAGAATGGTTCCGGAAAATCGACACTACTGCAATTGGTTTGCGGCACTTTAACGCCAACACACGGCAGTGTCAGTGTAAATGGCCGGATAGCCGCCTTGCTGGAACTCGGCGCTGGATTCAATCCCGAATTCACCGGACGCGAAAATGTTCTCATGAGTGCGGCGATTATGGGGCTCAGTCAATCTGAAATTGCTGATCGCATTGAACACATTATTGATTTCTCCGGTGTTCGCGATTTCATTGATCAACCGGTCAAAACTTATTCCAGCGGTATGTATGTTCGTCTGGCATTTTCCGTTGCGATTAATGTAGACCCGGATATTCTGGTGATCGACGAAGCTTTGTCCGTCGGCGACGGTGCTTTTGCCCGCAAATCCTTCGCTCGCATCATGCGAATGCGCGATGCCGGAAAAACGATATTATTTTGTTCACACTCGCTCTTTCAAGTTGAATCCTTATGCGCGCGCGCCATTTGGATCAATAAAGGCCAAATCGTATTGGATGGTGAATCAGCGCAAGTGGTATCCGCTTATCAAACATTTCTGGATAAAAGCGCTTGGAATGCAACGCTCGAAACTCCCATTGCCGCTCGCACTGAACTGGCATCAAATACACAACATGGATCCGGTAGCGCACGCCTGGAAAGAATCAAGTTACGCGTCAATGACATGCTTGCTCAACAGGCGATAGTTACAAGCGGCGAATCAGGCATGATGATAGAAGTGGCGTTCATTTCCGATCCCGCATTGCCCTGCCCCACGATCGCCATGACAATACAAACAAAGGATGGACGCACGATCACCAGTGCGGCAACATGGGAGGACCAATTTACTCTACAGCGTGCGCCATCCGGTGCAGGCCAGGTTTGCCTCGGATTCGATCAGCTACCGCTGCTTAAAGGTGAATATCTGATTAACGTATATTTGCTGTGTGAACAGGGTTTGCATCTTTATGATGCAGCCGAGGGTGTAGCAAACTTACAAGTCAGACAAGCCGGGCGCTTACAAGGATATTTTTCAATTCCTCATCGCTGGGAAAACAATACGACCATTCATAATGACCAAATTAGCTAATCACAATCGGACGCAAACTACCCGCCATTATCGCTGCCATGATGACACCATCACCTTCGACTTTAAGAATCTGACTTTCCCTCTCAATGTTTACGCGCATGCACTGCTCTTGCAAGAAGGTAAAGCTGACTATTTGCATTATGGATTGTTTCAGAATGACAGAACTAGTCTGCAATCAGCGCAACAACATTCTACAGATCTACTGCTGGCAAAACTGCCACAACCACCCTGCCGCATTCTCGAAGTGGGTGTCGGACTGGGCAAGACGTTTTCCTTGCTTCGCCAACGTGGCTATGATGTTCATGGCATCACTCCCGATATACAACAATTAAAATATATCCAGAAATCATTGGGGCCGGAAGCTTCCGTCAGCCACCACTCTCTGGAGGCATTTACAGCCGAGCTTGGCAGCTTTGATGCCGTATTATTCCAGGAATCGGCGCAATACATTGAATCGCTTATCATTTTTAATAAAGCACTCGATCTGCTGCCCTTGGCGGGTGATTTGTTGATCATAGATGAATTTGCATTGAAGCACGACAAGACGGGTACTGGGAATCTCCACCCACTTAATGATATGGTGACATTATCAGAGCGATTTGGGTTTGAATTGGTTGAACATATCGATCTATCCGCTATGGCCGCCCCCACACTGGATTACCTGCTACAGGTCACCACCATTCACCGGCAAAGACTGATCAATGATCTTACCTTGGATAATGAGCAATTGACCGAACTGGATGAATCGAATCGAACTTACCGCAAAAAATATGCCAGCGGACATTATGGTTATGCCTTGTTACATTTCAGAAAAAAAACAATACCTAAATGGCGCTTACGAATTCTGGAAGAAAGCCAGACCTTAGAATTGTTCAATTTGTTTAAGAAAACATTTCATCACGATATGTCTCCTGCCATCTGGCAATGGAAATACCGTTCAAATTCAAGTCATGAAATAGGTGTTTGGCAGGAAAATCAACTAATCGCGCATTACGGCGGCATTAGCCGGAAGATCCTGTTCTTTGGCCAACCTCAATCGGCCGTCCAGATCGGCGATGTTATGGTTGATGCGACTGTGCGCGGCATGCTCACTCGCAGGGGCCCCTTTTTCCTCATGGCGGCAACCTTCCCGGAGTGCTTTGTCGGCTATGGCAAACCTTATCTAATAGGCTTTGGCTTCCCGAACGAGCGAGCAATGAGAGTAGCAGAGCGGCTTGGGTTATATACTGAAGTGGGATTCATGGTTGAATACTCATGGGAACCTCTGTCAAAATTTCCGCTGTTTAATACTCGTTTGTGTTTAATTGATCATAATCGAATTGAATTTGAAAAGGCCGCTATCGATAAATGCTGGCAACATATGGCCGAAGATCTGCAAGAAGCAATCGTCGGCGTGCGCGACTGGAAGTATCTACAACATCGATACCTCACACATCCCCATCAGCAATATCTGATCGCACTGGTAAAAAATCGTTTTAGCAGTGGTGCACGCGGCATTTTGGTACTACGGTTCGATCCTGAAGGCTGTGAAATTGTCGATTTAATTGCAGCTTTAGCCGAGATACCATTGTTAGTCACTCATGCTAGACGGCTAGCCAGCATACACGGTGCCACACGAGTTTTTTGTCAAATTACGGACAATTTCTCATCCCATTTTGCGGTAACCGGAGGAACCCATAAGAGCGCTAATATCCGCATACCTGCGACTGCCTGGAGCAATGGACCGACCCCAGAAACACTTAAAAATCATTGGTGGCTCATGAGTGGCGATAAAGATTTCCGGTAAGCCAGAAATCCAATTAAGCGAAAAGAAACATTTGTACAAGCTATGGGCTACCTAAATGCTCGCTTGTTCCAATTTACCATCATCGGGACCAATCACTGTTTCATAAAATCGCGAGAGATTGAATTAAAATGCAAGAGGCTGCCCGCCAAAAAGCACGAACAACGTTAGTCAATGCATTTGTTGCACGCTTCCTGACAGCATTTGCGAGAATAGAAACAGAAAACCGGAAATGGCGCGCTTTATCGATATCAAAGCGCAATCCGCACATCCGCCATAGAGAATTGCAAGTTAAAACGATAAATGCGAACATTGCCACCGCTGACTTTCAAGACATGATCCGCACTACTTGAGAGCCGGATCTATAATCTATCGTAAGAACTTTTGGCGAGAAACATTGGAAAACACACTTATTCCCTACCAAGCTGTTAGAAAAATCCCTGGTAATTGTGCACTCGTATTTGCCCCTCATCCCGATGATGAAGTATTCGGTTGTGGCGGAGCCATTATGCGCCACATTGAACAAGGCATTCCTGTTCATGTTATCGTAGTATCCAATGGCGCTTATGGCGCAAGCGAAGAAACAAAAGCTGAATACATTCTGCAGCGTCAACAGGAAAGCGTAGCCGCAGCCGGAATTCTTGGCTATGGCACACCCGTTTTCTGGCAATACCAGGATCGGCAAGTCTGCTATGGCGAGAAACTGATTCAGGAAATTTTGACCGCCATCCGCGAAACCGGCGCTGATCTTGTTTATGTCCCATCGGTTTTTGAAATGCACCCGGACCATCGCGCGCTGAGTATGGCAACCGTTGAGGCTGTTAGACGCATCGGCGCTACAGTCAACATTGCGTTGTACGAAGTGGGCATTCCATTGCCTCCCAATCAGTTACTCGATATCAGCGATTTGGTTGCACGTAAGGCAGCCGCGATGGCCTGTTTTGTTTCACAGAACACAAAGCAGCGCTACGATCAGCATATTGCATCACTGAATCACTACCGTACCTATACGCTGCCGTCCGATGTCATCGCGGCAGAAGCCTACATTCTTCTTTCCGCAGAAGAGTTAGCGAACGATCCATTCAAACTCTATCAATCCGAGCATACCCGCCAAAAATTACTTGGACTTCCGCTGGATAGCAGTGATCTGCCACTGGTCAGTGTCATTATCCGCAGCATGGATCGACCCACGTTATCCGATGCATTGGACTCCGTGGCTTTGCAGACTTATCAGAATATCGAAGTGGTGGTGGTAGACGCAAAGGGGGAAGGTCATCGAGAAATTGGTCAATGGTGCGGAAGATTTCCGCTACGAATATTCGGTACCGGCCAGCGATTAAAGCGCAGTCTCGCGGCAAACTTCGGCCTAGATTCCGCCAGTGGTGAGTACCTTATTTTCCTTGATGATGACGATCTTTTCGATTCCGACCATATTTCTAATCTGATCGAAACCTTAAACAACTCAAAGAATTGTTCGGTTGCTTATGCCGGAGTGAGAGTCGCAAATGAGAAAGGGGTAATTTCCGGAACCTACAACCAAACCTTTGCCGCAGCCCGATTGATGGCTGGAAATTTTATTCCCATCCATGCCGTGCTCTTCAAGCGCGATCTAGTTGCGCAAGGCTGCCGATTCGACGAAAATCTTGACAGCTATGAAGACTGGGACTTCTGGCTTCAAGCTGCCCGGAAAACAGACTTTTCCCATACAGCAAAGGTAAGTGCCGTCTACCGCACGCAATTGGGCGACTCCGGCATGTCGCTCCCCTTAGCGCATCATTTACCGCTACAGCGGCAATGCCGGTTGATTTTATGGGAGAAATGGTGGAATAAATGGACAGTCGACGATTTTGATTGTCTCGTGACGGATTTTCGCGAGCAACTTGCCTCGCTGCAGCAGCAGTTGGAAAATTCCGCTCATACCGAAAATGAATTGCGGCACCTGCTCGCACAAAAGGAACAGTTACTCGCACAAAAGGAACAGTTACTCGCACAAAAGGAACAGTTACTCACACAAAAGGAACAGTTACTCACACAAAAGGAACAGTTACCAGCAGAAAAGGAACAGTTACTCGCAGAAAAGGAACGGCTGCAAGCCGAGCACGAAGAACGGATCGTTTCTCTCAAGCAGGCCCTTAATCAAGCCGCACGCGAACGCAACGAACAAATTGCCCAACTGAGTATGCAATTGAGTGCCGCCAATGAGCAGAATTTGCAAACGAATACGCAGCTGAGTTCCTCCTATGAGCAAGTTGCTCAACTAAAATACACTATTGCGGAAATATTGAATTCGAGAAGCTGGAAACTAACCGCGCCCATTCGTTTTTCTATTATCGCAACCCGGAACTTTCTGAAATACATCAGGATTATTTCCAGTTTAGTCCTTCAATACTATCGCCGCGAATCAATTTACAAACTCTTTAAACGTGCTTTCAATATCCTGCGTAACGAGGGTCTGAACGGAATAAAGTCGCGTTTGAAGCCATTGCACAACAATCATGAAACCAATCATGGGCCAATTTCTACCGGATTAAAGGCTAAACCAGCCGAAAAATTGGAAAAACACAACCACTTGCCGCTTTCGTCCATTGACATCACCAAATATGACTTTTTTTTCTTTGATGTATTTGACACAGCGATTATCCGGCTTTTTCAAAGACCGATTGATTTATTTGAATATATCTCGTTTAAAACTAAAAATCCTGATTTTCATCGGAAGCGCATTCGTCAGGAAGCAGAAACCCGCGAGCAGTACAAGGATCGCAAAGAAATAAATCTCTTTGAGATTTATAACAACTTGGCAAACGATTCAATCGAAGAGGAAATTGCCGCAGAACTTAAATTTTGCGTGGCCCATCCGGAAGTATATGATTTTTATTTAAAGCTACTGAATGCCGAAAAAAAAATATATTTCGTCTCGGACATGTACCTAGACAGAGAAATCGTCGCCAGGATTCTGCAAGAAAATGGATTTTGCACATATGAGGATGTGTATGTCTCATCGGAAGATGATCTTTTAAAGGGTGACGGCAGCAGATTTGAGTGGTTGAAAAGGAATATTCCTGAGAGTGCAGGTTCTACAATTCACATTGGCGACAATCACATTTCCGATTTCTTACAGCCACGAGCTCATGGATTTGACGCACTCCATTTTATGGAATGCAGCGTATATTACCGGCAAGATTCATTCTTATATTCCAAAATTGAATTTCTCAATTCAAAGCACAGCCTCGGCTT
>Ga0268298_10004618_pt1 | contig 13329 bp, 12 predicted proteins | sample WWTPWeurt_MetaG_FD_194462 | JGI IMG/M metagenome (GOLD analysis project Ga0268298, IMG submission 194462) | Activated sludge microbial communities from WWTP in Nijmegen, Gelderland, Netherland - WWTP Weurt | ecosystem: Engineered > WWTP > Aerobic digester > Activated sludge | place... | reverse complement strand
CCTCAAGCCATTTTCCCCATTTATCACACTCCAAGTATGGTGAGGCGCACGATGTCCCCGAACAGAGGGGGTGATGATGTTATAAAACAGTACATGATAATCCTCTTTGATCGCTCAATTCTGGGCGGACGAACGAAGTTGCACAGGAATAAAATAAGAGCAACGTGACATGGCTCCAATTGTAGCAGTTACTTCCCTTTGTCAGGAGTGAATATCTCCTCAATTTTCTTTCCGAACAATTCTGCGATCTTGAATGCGAGCGGCAAACTCGGGTCATATTTCTCGGTCTCGATGGCGTTGATAGTTTGGCGCGAGACGTTGAGTTTATCGGCAAGATCTGCCTGTGACCAGTCCTGTTCAGCGCGCAATACCTTCAGTCGATTCTTCACTCGTACCTCTTCGAGAACCAAGCCTTGCTGATGCCCCAAATGACGATGGTGAGCGGCAAAACAAAATGCGTGGGGAATTTCGGGAAGCCCACATTTTCGAGAAAGCCATAACTAAAGGTGATAAGTGCCGTCAACGCCGCGGCGACAGAGGTAGCCATCAACTGTACGCGTTGTTGAAATTCGTCGCTGTCCTTCAGCAGACGCAGCATGGCAAGGATCATGAAGCCAACCGGAACAGCAGGCGCGAGCGCAGTTATGATTTGCAGAGGTTTGGGCATCTCAATGTTTTGAATAGCGGAGATGCTGGCAATGAGAATGACGGTATAGGCAATCATGGAAAGGATGATGGCGCGCGAGTAGCGCTTCATGACTTGTTTTTGATTCATTCCGACTCCGTTGGTTATTTACTAGCGGATGAGTTATTTCTTTGGATCATGTAAAAAGTGAATCCGATGGCGATCCCAATTGCCCATCCGACTGACGGATCCTTTAGCGCGACGCTCATTGCTGCGCCGATTCCAACGCCAAGGGCGAGCGGGTTGATGATTTTTTTGGTGTTCATTTTTTCTCCTTTGGTAAGTGGTCAGAATGTCTGCTCGACCTGCGCAGTGTAAAGTTTACTTTACTTTCTGTAGTATATGGCACCATTTACATTTTGTCAAGGTCGCTTTACATATTGAATTAAGCGATCTCCTGTGCTGGCTACTGACTCATCCTTCACGTTTTTGGGATTTTAGGCAAAAAATTTCACCAGGCAATTCTCCTTTTCCGTCCAGCGTGGGCTCGTTTATTTTTTGAATACACACCGCGATCCTTTGGATGATCGTTTTTAGGAAAATACTCCTCTCACAATCAACCAAATACGATGTGACTTCACAGTAGTTCTAAAACCAGCATAATTAAGATCAAGATCAATATATATGAAGTCTGTTTGTTCAAGAACGGTGGCCTTCCTTTTCTTAGAAGTTTGGCAAGCACGCATCCTACTACATTTCCCCCTCCCCTTCAATTACCAACCACCGATTATGGCGGTATCGAATATTGTGTGCCACTTGCACTCGCTTGCGAATCGACTCACCGGTCTTCCCCCATTCGATCTCCACTCAACTTTTCATAATCCACACATGGCACTTCAATGTGGATATCAATACGATCCAGCATGGGATAGGAGATTCCCTTTTTGATATTTTGTAGTAGGTCGCACAGGCAGGGCTGTACAAAATTGGAAATGGTTTCCTTGTTTGATTAGTGGGGATAATATTATCTTGAAAGCTTATCTCAAATTCAATAATTGCCTATTGCCCGCCTTTTCGTGAGCGACAGACTATAATGAATTTATGTCTGCACCAATTTTAGCCACTAAACTTTATATCCCTTCACCTCGGGCTAAAGTTGTTATCCGTCCGCGCCTGATCGAGCGGTTGAACGAGGGTCTCCTTTCAGACCGCAAGTTGACTATCATCTCTGCTCCCGCTGGTTTTGGCAAAACCACATTGGTCAGCGAATGGATTAATGGTTGTGGGCGACAAGTCGCTTGGCTGTCTTTAGATGAAGGCGATAGCGACCCAATACGTTTTTTGACTTATCTCGTCGCAGCTTTGCAGACGATTGCACCAAGCATTGGAGCAGAGGTATTGAGTGCCCTTCAATCTCCACAGCTACCTCCAATCGAAGCAATCCTGACCCCTTTAGTAAATGAAATCAATGCCATCCCAGATAAATTTATCTTTGTGCTTGATGATTATCACATGCTTGATTCGAAAGCGGTCGATAATGCTCTTACTTTTCTGGTTGAGCACCAGCCGCCACAAATGCATTTGGTCATCACAACGCGTGAGGATCCAAATTTTCCCTTGGCGCGTTTGCGAGTCCGCGGCAAATTGACCGAACTGCGCGCTACAGACTTGCGCTTTACTCCATCTGAAGCTGCCGAATTCCTCAATCAGGTGATGGACCTTAACCTCTCCACTGAAGAAGTTGCTATCTTGGAAACCCGCACCGAAGGCTGGATTGCCAGTCTTCAATTAGCCGCCCTTTCGATGCAAGGCCACCAGGATGTCCCCGGATTCATCCAAGCATTCGCCGGGGATCACCAGTATATTGTGGATTATCTGGTCGAAGAGGTTTTGAAGCGCCAGCCTGAGACCATTCGAAACTTTCTACTCCAGACCGCCATCCTTGATCGCTTGAATGGTCCACTGTGTGATGCCGTCACTAGCCAGCCGGGAGGCAAGGCGCGATTAGAAGCTTTGCAGCGAGGCAACTTCTTTCTCATTCCACTCGATGACAAGCGTTACTGGTATCGCTATCACCATCTTTTTGCCGAAGTTCTTCATATGCACTTGATGACGGAGCAGCCCGATCAGGTACCTGTTCTGCATCGACGCGCGAGTGAGTGGTATGAGCAGAATGGTTTTGCAGAAGACGCGATTCGCCACGCGCTGACTGGCGGAGACTTTGAACGAGCGGCGAACCTAATCGAACTGGCATTGACAACATTGCGTAGGAGCAGACAGGATGCGATGTTTTTTGGCTGGCTGAAGGCGTTCCCCGTCGAGTTGTTCCGCTATAGGCCTGTGCTCAGCGTTGCACAAGCCCATGTGTTACTGTCTATCGGTGAGCTCGAGGGTGTTGAGAACAGACTGCAGGACGCCGAGCGGTGGCTGGATACGACAGCAGAGAAGAATGAGAAACTAGAAGCATCATTAGCTGAGATGATTGTTGTGGATAAAGAGGAATTTCGCCGCCTCCCAGGTTCGATCGCGATAGCCCGTGCCGGGCTATCGCTGGCTCGAGGCGATGTATCAGGGACGATGATATACGCTAGGCGGGCGCTCGAAGTCGCTCCTGAAGATGACCATGTGACACGCGGAGGGGCAGCAGGGTTCTTGGGGCTCGCATATTGGACGAGCGGAGATCTTGAGGCAGCTTACCAGACGTTTAGCGATGGCATGGCAAGCCTGCAAAAAGCCGGGAGCATCTCTGATGCAATCAATGGCGCAGCCACCCTGGCAACTATACGGATTGCGCAAGGACGCCTCCACGATGCCATGCGTATCTACGAGCAGGCATTGCAATTGGCGATGGAGCGAGGCACGCCGACATTGCGTGGAACGGCTGATATGTATGTAGGAATGAGCGAGCTTGAGCGTGAGCATAACAATCTGGATGTTGCTACGCAGCACCTATTGAGAAGCAAGGAATTGGGTGAGCACATCGGGTTCCCGCAAAACCGGTATCGCTGGCGTGTCGCGATGGCTCGAATACGTGAGGCACAACGTGATCTACATGGCGCTCTTGACCTGTTCGACGAGGCAGAGCGTCTGTACATGAGTGACTTTTCTCCTAATGTGCATCCGATCGCGGCGAGAAAGACACGGGTGTGGGTCGCGCAGGGCAGGTTAGGGGAATCACTCAACTGGGTGCGTGAGCAGGGATTATCTGCTGAGGACGACTTCACCTATCTGCACGAGTTCGAGCACATCACTTTGGCCATGGTACTTTTGGCACGATATAGGAGTGACCATACAGACAACATTTCTGAGACAATCAGATTTCTGGAGCGACTCCTAAAAGCAGCGCAAGAAGGTGGGAGAATTGGAAGCGTGATCGAAATCCTGATATTGCAGGCACTTGCTCACCAATCGCAAGGCGACATATCCGCTGCTCTCATCCCGTTACAGCAAGCCTTGACGCTGGCGGAACCAGAGGGCTATGTTCGCATGTTCCTAGACGAAGGCTCACCCATGGCGCAATTGCTTCACGAAGCTGCTGCACGCAGGATCATGCCAAACTATACGGCCAAACTGTTGGCAGGATTTGAAGCTGAACAACACAGGTATGCCGAGGAATCTCTTTTTCTTGCTACCCCTGTTTCACAGTCTCTGATCGAGTCGCTCAGCCAGCGTGAGCTTGAAGTGCTCCGCTTATTCAAGACCGAGCTTTCAGGACCAGAGATCGCCAATCAACTCGTAGTCGCCTTGAGCACGATCCGCACACATACCGAGAGTATCTACAGAAAACTCGATGTCAATAATCGCCGTGCGGCTGTCAAACGGGCAGCCGAACTGGGTTTGATATAGCTATCCAAAAGCACTGCACGTAGCCCTGTCCAAAAACAGCGTTTCATCGCTCGTTGGACAGGGCTTTTTGTTTCCCTAGATCCCCTTTCAACATATCCGTACATAAATCCGCACATCTGCGGATGACATCTCCCCACATTTATTTGTATATTGTATCTAGTCGAACCCAAACAGGCAGCAATGCCCAGCGTGAATTACTAACACTTATTTTATAGGTTCAAAAAAGGAGATAAACAAATGAACATCAACAGAAAGACCGTGATCAAGGAGAACAAGATGAAGATAACAAGTTCGAAAGTGATCCGTTGGGCAGGTTTAGCAGCTATGGGAGCAGGGATCATTTACATAACGATTCAGGCGATCCATCCACTTGACGTTCTTTCGTCGGTCACCACCACTGGATGGGCAACCACCCACTACTTGAGCATCGTTATGGACCTTCTCGCCATGCTCGGCATAACAGGACTCTTCGCCCGCCAAGTGGAAAAGTCCGGTTGGCTGGGACTGGCGGGCTATCTTCTGTTTGGCGGCTTCTGGGCATTCTCAGTGGCCCTCCATTTCATCGAAGCCTTCATCTCGCCGATAGTGGCGACCCTGGCGCCGAAGTTTGTGGAGGGGCTTTTGGGGATGGTCGCTGGACACCCCAGTGAGATTAACCTCGGCGCACTCCCAACAGTATATGGGATGCTAATAGGGCTTGTCGGGTATGTGCTCGGCGGCCTTTTGTTTGGGATCGCCACGTTTCGAGCGAACGTCCTACCACGCTGGGCTGGTGGATTGCTTGCCATCGGGACCTTATTGCCCGTCCTTAACAGCCTGTCTTCAGTAGTCCAGCACCCGTACGATCGGATCTTTGCGGTGCCTGTGGGGTTGGCCCTAGCCTGGCTGGGATATGCGCTTTTGTCTGAACGGCGCGAGTCAGTTTCAGAGCCCGTGCTTGGCAAGGTCAGCCCAGAGCTCAGCCAAACTGGAGCTGATTAAGTTCGCTGGAGACTGCATGAAGTGGAATAGGGATGGCAGAGAGTACCAAATATCATCTTTCCATCCCTATTGTTCAAAAAGGAGACAAACATAATGAACGTCAGTAAAGAAGTAAAACTTGTGAATACTAATCGGCAGGCTGCCACAACTATGGACTCATCAAGAAAAACCGCGTTAGCGTCGGGCATTCTCTACCTGCTCACCTTTGTCTCGATCCCGACCCTTGCTCTGTACGCTCCCATACTGAACGACCCGAACTACATCATCGGTGCTGGTCCCGATACTGCCATCATCATCGGCGGTATCCTGGAGATATTCATGGCGCTCGCTTGTATCGGCACCGCTGTTGTGCTGTACCCGGTACTCAAAAGGCAGAACGAAGGAATTGCGATGGGCTTCATCGGGACTCGGGTTCTGGAAGCCAGCACGATCTTCGCTGATGTTGTTTGCCTGCTGACGATTGTGACCTTGCGACGGGCTGGAGTCGGAGCAGATGGGTTGGTCACTGGGAAGACGCTGGTCGCCATGTATGGCTTGTTCCGCCTCGGACAAAACCTCATGCCGGCTGTAAACGACTTGTTACTCGGCTCCCTGCTATATCAGTCGCGCCTGGTGCCGCGGATTATGCCCCTGCTCGGACTCATCGGAGCGCCCTTTCTCATAGCTAACACCATCGTTGTTATGTTCGGCATCACCAGCGGGCCGATCTATCTGCTGACGGGGATTGGCGTTCTCCCGATCGCGCTATTTGAGTTTTCGCTGGGTGTCTGGCTCACCGTCAAGGGATTCAACCCATCTGCAATCACTTCCCTGTTTGCAAAAACAACAGAGCCAGCATAGATATGGAATAGGAATAGCAGAGAAGGCTGAATGCCTCTCTGCCATCCACTCCGCTAATACTTAAGAAACGAAGATCCTAAAATGAAAGCAAATGGTTCGGGCGCACTGTTATGTTGAAACCGAACATAAAAAATAGAAATGCCGTCATTACACTGGTATAGAAAAATGTCAAATAAACGCAATCCAATCATTGATCCAAATCAAACAATCGTCTATCAGATCAGACTCAAAGGTCATTTGAGTCATCAATGGGCAGAATGGTTTGAGGGATTAACCATCATGCTGGAAGAGGATGGCAATACACTTCTGACTGGCACAGTGGTCGATCAGGCTGCGTTGCATGGATTGCTAAAGAAAGTACGCGATCTGGGAACCCCCTTGCTCTCAGTCAATCGTGTTAATCCCAATCAGGCAGATGCGCCAATTGTCAAACCTGTATTGGGAGCAAACAATCAAGAAAAAAGTGACTCATGAATGATCTGACTCTCTCCCTCATTAGCGCAATCCTCATTGGACTTGGTGCAACTCTCACCACGGATCTGTGGGCGCTGTTTCTTAGGCGTGTCTTTAAGATTACATCGCCTAATTACTGTCTAGTTGGGCGATGGCTTCGATACATGCCAGAAGGAATCTTTAAGCATTCGAATATAGCAGCTACTCCACAAAAGAGCGCAGAATGTACGGTAGGATGGATTGCCCACTACATGATTGGCATCACGTTCGCCATCGCTTTCGTTGCATTCGTAGGCAACAACTGGCTTCAACACCCTAAGCTAATTCCAGCAATCATCTTTGGAGTCGTCACGGTCTTGATGCCATTCTTCATTATGCAACCTTCATTTGGACTCGGATTGGCTGCATCAAAGACGTCAAATCCTATGCAGGCAAGACTTCGTAGTTTGATGAATCATTTTGCATTTGGTATCGGTCTTTACCTTTTCGGATTGTTGATCAACTGGTTGTTACGGGTATATGTCTAACAAAGCGCGTTCCCACACCGAATACATCATTTGTCTTATCTCAAATCCATCTACCCACCGATGCAGTTTGAAATCCAAAATGATAACCTTTGTACATAATAGGAGAAAAAAATGAACTCAATCCAAAAGACTCCAAGAATTGCGGGAAACGCCGCAACTGTGTTGTGCGCACTAACGATATTTCTGCAACTTTTACTTGCCTCTGGAATCCTGCCGATCACAATGGCTTGGGGAGGGCGGGAGCCTGTTTTGACAACGAACTTGAGACTTGCCAGCGTGGCATCTGCGGCTCTCCTATTCTTCTTTATCTATGTCATCCGCCGCCGTGCGGGACTTGTTACTAACGTAAGTATTGTGCAACCAGTTTGAAAAGTCGAAATAACGTAAAAAAGTAGAACATTTACAATCTACAAACCTTGGTCGGGTAAGCTTATGGCAACCTTGAATGGAGAAGAGCCATGAGTGAAAATAAAACACCGCAGCTAACCCATCATGCCATGTTAATCGCCTGGGGGCAGTTTGCCCAATGCCTGGGATTAACAGAACAACTCTCGGCGATCCCGATCAAACAAAAGACGGTAGACCATTCGCCCCAGTCCAAGATTCAGGAATTTCTGGTAGCAAACCTGGCGGGGTTGGCCCACTTGAAAGAGATCAGTATTGCCGCGCACCCGCTTGATCAAGATTTGGCAGTTGCCCAAGCCTGGGGTCAGAGCAGCTGGGCGGACTACAGTGGCGTCAGCCGCACATTGGCACATTTGACGAGGGAAGAAACAGAGCAGATCTTGAAAGTCTTGGCAAAAGTCAGCCAACCCTATATTGATAAAGAAGCGGTTCTAGCGCTGAGAGCAGAAGGCAGGCTGACCCTGGATGGTGATCTATCCGGCAGACCAGTATCAAGCACCAGTCGCACGTATCCAGAAGTTGGTTTTGGTCACATGGATGATCAAGTGCGTCTGGGATATCAGGCAGCGATGGTGTCCCTGCAGTCTCCGACCTATGGCAGACTTTGGCTTTCAGTGAGCCAGCATCCTGGGGACACAGTTTCTTGCACGGAAGCAGAACCGATGATCTGCAGGTCAGAAGCGATCCTGGGATTGCGCCCAACTCGTCGGGTAGACATGCTCCGAAAGCGGGTGGCGGATCTGGCAGACAGGCAAAACAGCCTGAAAGCGGTCAACGAAAAAGCCAGCGAATCTCTGGCAACCGCACGTCTGAATCTTGAGGAAGTGCGCCAACAAGTTCAACAGTGGCAACACTGTGTTCAAGAGACGGAAGCCAGTTACGAGGAGAAAGAGCGACTCGTCCGACCAAACAGCCGATTGGTACAATATCGAACGAAGCTGGCTTGCTACCAAAAGCGGCAAAAACGGAGAGAGGCAACCCTAAATCAGACAGAGAAAAGACTGACCCGCCAGCAAAAAGAATGGCAAGAGTGTCAAAGTGCAATGGATCTTTTGCAAGTGCGTTTGCAGCAGTTTGAGCAGGATAACCAGAACAACGCAGCGCCAATTCAAGCAATATTCCGAATGGACGCTGGCTTTGGCACAATGGAAAATGTAGCTCTGTTGATCGAAATGGGCTACGAAGTGTATTCCAAGCCTCATGGAAATTGGCTGCTCGGCCGTTTGAAAAATTGGGTCAATGCTCAATCTTCTTGGGAACGCGTTGGGAAGAATGCCCAGATGGTGGCTTGGTCGGCGAAGGAGCTGTCAGATTTTCCATATCCGCTTGATCTTGCCTTGGAGCGCTTTCATATCGGGCAGCAGATGCAATTTGGTGGGCTCATTCATTTTGGACAAGATGCAGTGGCTGAGCATTTGACCACCTGGTTTGAGCGGTATAACCAAAGACAAACCATTGAAGCCGGGAACAAAGAGGAGAAGCAGGTATTTGAACTGCACCATCTTAAGGTTCGTTCCCGTTCAGGCATTTTATTGCAGGAACAGTTTGTGGCTTTTGCAGCTAACTTTGTGCGGTGGGCGACTCTCTGGTTACAGGAAGATTGTGCGAATGCTTCTGAGGGCTGGCTTGATCCTGCTCATCCGCATGTCAAGGATCAGGTCAAGGTGGGTGCCCGCTCATTAGCCTGGGTGAGCTGGTGTGAGCAAGGTTGTATGTTAAGGTTCGAAGATCACAGCGTGTTTGCTGGTCGATCACTAAAGATCAAAAAACAATGGACTTTTCAACTGGTGCTTCCGTTTGCTAAAAGTTACCTTTTTTCGTGATTTTCCGACTTTTCAAACTGGTTGCACAATACTTACGCTAATGCGCCCATCACGCAAATTTTCAAAGTTTTCTCCTGGCTGGTCACTGCGTTTTCCGCCCTCAATTTCCTGGGCATTCTCGCTTCACTGAGCAGCGGAGAGAAGATTCTGTTTGGTCCAATTTCCTTCTTACTGCTCGTGGCTTGTATATTGGTTTCGCTTTCAAAATCAGAGCCGCAGACTGCCGCCAGTCTTTAAGATCAAGCAATATGGTGAGATGAGATTGCATTTCGTCATATTGAAACGGAATTGCATCAGATGAACATCGCACGGAATATAATATTGGCCAGACATACCATCCAACTTTATCAAGAGGATACTTATGCAGCTTACAGTAAATAATCTCGGCAAACAATATAAACGTGATTTTTGGGGACTCAAGGATTTTTCCCTTGACATCAAACCCGGCATTCTAGGTCTTCTCGGACCGAACGGTGCTGGTAAATCGACTTTCATGCGTATGCTCGCGACCATTACCAAACCAACCAACGGCACAATAACCTGGAACGGTACGGATGTCGTCAAATCTCCTGATGTTTTGCGCGATGTACTTGGTTATTTACCGCAGGATTTTGGCGTTTATCCAAACCTCAGCGCGATTGAATTCCTCGAATACATGGCCGCCATTAAAGGATTGGATGCGGTTACCGCAAAAAGAAGAATTGACGAACTGCTTCAACTCACGAATTTAGTCGAAGCCGCGAAGCGGCCGCTTGGCGGATATTCAGGCGGAATGAAACAGCGCGTGGGCATCGCGCAGGCGTTGCTCAATGATCCGCAACTGCTCATCGTCGATGAACCCACCGTCGGGCTGGATCCCGAAGAACGAGTCAGGTTCAGGAATCTGCTCTCAGATCTATCGGGAGAAAGAATCGTGATCTTGTCCACGCACATCGTTTCAGATGTGGAAGCAACAGCCACATACATTGCTCTCGTCAACAAAGGTCAACTCTTGCGTGAAGCCGCCCCGGAGAACCTGCTCAACGAACTTGAAAATAAAGTCTGGGAGTGGACCGTCCACAGCGATGATCTGCCCGCCCTCAAACAAAAACATATTATCAGCGGAACCATCCGCCGCAGTGACGGTGTGCAGGTGCGCGTGGTCAGCGCGGACAAGCCTGATTCCAACGCGCAAAATGTTTCGCCAAATCTCGAAGACGCCTATCTGTTTTTTATCGGCGGCAAAAAATGAAACCCGTACACGTCATTTATCATATAGCGCGCGCTGATTTTTTTGAACGCGTGCGCCGTTATAGTTTTCTGGTCATGCTGGGATTGGTGGTATTTCTCGGCTACCAAACCGCCATTGGCAACATCGCGTTGGAACTGGGTCTGTATCGCGGCGAGTTTAATTCCGCCTGGGTCGGCGCGATGATGTCGCTGATCGCGACATTCTTCATCGGCTGGTTCGGATTTTATCTTGTCAAAGGCTCGGTGGCGCGCGACAGAGAAACCGGCGTCGGGCAGATCATGGCAACCACGCCGTTGACTCGTCCGCTGTATTTGATCGGCAAATGGCTGAGCAACTTCGCCCTCCTCATGTCGATGGTCACAGTGTTGGCGCTGGGTGCGATTGTCATTCAATTTTTGCAGGGCGAAAACACACAGATTGATCTGTTTACATTTCTTTCTCCCTTCATCTTCATCGTTGTCCCGCTCATGGCTCTTGTTGCAGCTTCCGCAGTTTTATTTGAAGCAGTTTCTTTTTTACAAGGTGGCTTCGGAAACATTGTCTATTTCTTCGTCTTCATCAGCTTCATTCCGCTTTTCTTGGAAAACGCCACACTCCAACAATACCCGGCTTTTGAACCAACAGGCTTGGGAATCTTGGCAAGCGATATGGGCAAAGCGGTCACCGCGATCTATCCCGAATACGGCGGTGACTTTTCCCTCGGCGGTGGATTTGTTACTGCCACCAGAGTATTCACCTGGAACGGCGTCCATTGGACGCCAGAAATGATCCTAGCCCGCTTCTCCTTACTCGCTCTCTCCGTCCTGTTGATCTTTTTCGCCGCCCTTTTCTTCGATAGATTTGATCCATCGCGCAGCAAACCACGGCGGATCAAAAGCAACGCATCACCATCTGCGCCCGAAATTGTTTCAACATCTCAAGCACTGTCCGTGCCTCACCTGACTCCTCTCAACAAAGCCGCCAACCGATTCAGTTTCTTCACCGTTCTGATTGCTGAATTAAAACTTCTGCTCAAGGGACAACGTTGGTGGTGGTATGTTGTAATGGCAGGCATCATCATCGCCTGCCTGGCTAATCCATCCGCGGCCGTACGTGAGTTTGCGCTTCCCATTGCATGGGTCTGGCCGATCCTGATCTGGTCTGCCATTGGCAACCGTGAAATTCACAATAACGTCCAGCAACTGGCGTTCTCCTCCGCATCCCCGCTGTTACGTCAACTCCCCGCACAATGGCTGGCTGGATTTATCGTCACCCTGCTGGTCAGCTTCGGCGCGATTATCCGCTTTACTGTGGACGGTGATACGGTTGGCTTGCTAGCATTGCTTTCAGGCGCTTTTTTCATCCCATCTCTTGCATTGGCCTGCGGTGTCTGGAGCGGAACCAGCAAGCTCTTTGAGATCCTGTATATGCTTATCTGGTATCTCGGTCCCATGAACAAACTTACAGAACTGGATTACATTGGCTCGCATGGAAATGGACGCCCCGAATTCTTCATCCCATTTTCAATTGTGTTGATCGTCTTTGCATGGATTGGTCGCGCGAGGCAAATCCGAACATAGGCTGCGTTATGTGCATTAAAAGAAGGATTAGTTTCGTTTTAATACCATAAGTCATTTGTCCAATTACGAATCCGTCTATCCGCCGATGTAGTAGCTTATAGATCTTTGACCCGAACTGGCTAATTAAACCAGGCGTGTTTCTACCTGGCATTTGACGCCAATTCACACCATGTATAGCAGGAGTAAATATGAGCGCAATCTTACAAGTCCAAAATCTCGTCAAAAACTATGGTGATTTCAAAGCCGTTAAAGGTGTGTCGTTCGATATCGAAGAAGGTGAGATATTCAGCCTGCTCGGTCCCAATGGCGCGGGGAAAACCACCACCATCTCCATGCTATCCACTTTGTATGCGCCCACTTCTGGAGACGCAACCATCGGCGGACATTCGATCACAAAAGACCCGATGGGTGTGCGCGGAATCATTGGCGTTGTTCCGCAAGACCTCGCACTCTACGAAGACCTGACCGCCCGCGAGAATTTGATCTTCTGGGGACAGATGTATAACTTGAGCGGAAAGTCGCTCACCACGCGAGTAGACGAAGTGCTTGAGCAGATCGGCTTGACCGATAAAGCCAAGGACAGAGTCAAAACTTATTCAGGCGGAATGAAGCGGCGCGTCAACATCGGCGTTGGACTGCTCCACAAGCCGCGTTTACTATTCATGGATGAACCTACCGTTGGCATTGATCCGCAGTCCCGCCGCGCAATTTTGGATACGGTGAAAGACCTCAACAATCAGGGCATGACATTGCTATACACCACGCATTATATGGAAGAAGCAGAAGAGCTTTCCCACCGCGTCGGTATTATTGACCACGGCGAGATGATCGCGATCGGTACACAAAAGGAACTTACCCAACAAGTTGGGGAGGCTGAAACATTGATCCTTCATGTCGGTGAGAATGACGACTCAGAAGCTCTCGCCAAAACATTAAAGGATATTCAAGGTGTTCAACAAGCGACTGCTGTTGACCATGAAGTCTCGGTGGTCTGTGCCGAAGCCGAGGATGTGCTGGCGGCAGTGGTCACCAAGGCAAA
>Ga0268298_10004617_pt1 | contig 13329 bp, 9 predicted proteins | sample WWTPWeurt_MetaG_FD_194462 | JGI IMG/M metagenome (GOLD analysis project Ga0268298, IMG submission 194462) | Activated sludge microbial communities from WWTP in Nijmegen, Gelderland, Netherland - WWTP Weurt | ecosystem: Engineered > WWTP > Aerobic digester > Activated sludge | place: Netherlands... | reverse complement strand
GGACCGAACCACACCTGGACGGTGACCGCGGCGTTGGCGCCGAGCTCGAAGCGGAGCGGCTCTCCGACCGGTGGATCCATGCCCCCGGCGTCGCTCACCCCAAAAACCAGGGCGAATTGCGCCAAAGGACCCACGCTCACGCTCTGCGCGAAGTTCGCACGATTGGTGATGGTGAGCTCGAGGCTCTTCTTCTCGCCCACGGTCACGTCCCCGAAGTCGAGCGCCGCCGGAGACAGCTCGACGTCGGCCTGCACGCCCGAACCGCTCAGGAGTACGGTGGTGGGCCGCTCTCCCGCGTTGTTGAAGAGCTGAAGCGCGCCGCTGATCGGCCCCACCGCCTTGGGGGTGAAGCGGACCAGGAGCTCGCGCTTTTGCCCCGCTTCTACCAGCCAACTGCCCTGCTCAGTGACAGCCCCGAAGGCCGGGGCGAAGGGCGCGTCGCTGGGCTCTACCCGCGAGACCATGGTGCAGGCATCGTCAGCGGCGCTGCCCTCGGTTGGGGCAGCGGCGCAGACGACCAGCGTCAGCTCCCCGCTGTCCTCCACCGAGAGCGGCAGGTCCTTGAAGCCGCCGAGGGGCACCTCTCCGAACTCCATCGCGCTCGGTGTGGTCTGGATGCTCGGGGCGAGCCGGCGGAGGGGTTTGGTGTCATCGCAGCCCAGCGCGGCATAGCCGGCCAAGGCGGTCAGGACGATCAGCGGGTGCTTCTTCATGGGAACATCAATCCTTGGCTTACGCGGTTCGTCGTCTCGCCCGGGGCCAGGCTGTACGCGCGGCTCACGGTCTCGACCGGGGTTTGGCGGGCCTCGTCCCAGCCGTGGATCTGATCGCGATCGACGACGAAGACGGTGATCGTCGAGGGCGGGGAGGCGGGCGGCTCCCAGGCCGCGAGATCGAGGGGCAGGGTGGGGAGCGCGATCTCTGACGCGTCGGGAGGGAGCGCCGCGCGCCAGTCGTAGCCGCTGTCCCAGGCGGCTTGGGTGGAGATGAGGTCGGCTCCGAGCGCGGGACGACCCAAGACGAAGCGCAGCGTTGGCCTCGGCGCGCGCCGATCCAGCGCGAGGTCCGTGGCATGCGGTAAGAGCGCCGCCGCGTCGAGGGTGAGGTTCCCGGCCCGCGGGCTGCGGCTCAAGATCCGCTCGAAGCCGAGCGGCATCGTCCCGCCGCCGGCGCGCGGACCGCTGAAGCTGAGGATCAAGGTGGCGGCCACGTTGGGCCCGGGCAGCGGCGGGACCCTCAAAACCTGGGGAAAAGGGCCACCGATCGAGTCCGAGGGGAGGAGCGCGCCGTCGATGTCGAGCGAGAGCCCGGCCGACGACGCCGCGCCGCTCGGGATGTTGGTGGCGTCGACGAAGACCGCCTGAAAGTCTGTCCGCCACGGGCCGAGCGCGACCTCCGTGGTCGGACTGCGCGGGCTAACGTCATGCGTGAGAGCGTAGGCGAGCACGTGCGAGCTCGCGTCGACCGCGCGCGCCAGGACGTCGAAAGTGCGCCGCGGCCCTAGGCAGGCCTCGGTGATCGCCAGCGGGGGTATGCTGGTCGGGGGGTCGTTCACCGCCGTCCCGGCGCAGGTCGCGCTGATGTTGTAGTAGCTCGCGCCCGGATAGGAGCCAGGGAGCACGATCCGCGCGGTGGTGATCGGCAATGCGCTCGGGCGGCCGAGGTCGATCGCCACGTCGTCGCCGGGCACGACGCGAGCCACGGTGAGGAGGCTCCGCGCGCCGGTCGGTGCGACCTGGCTGAGCACGGTGATGCTATCGCCGGTGTCGACCTCGTGCTGGGCGACGCCGAGCTGATCGGTGCGCTCATGACCACGGATCGCGCCCCGCGCGTCGCTGAAGAGGACGTGAACGCCGACGGTGGCCGTGCCGCTGAGCTTCACCGTGACCCGGAGCAGCCCCCGCGCCAGGCCGGCGTCAGGCTGCTCCGCCGCGTCGGGTGAAGGGCGCGCATCGAAGAAAACCGTCGCGTCGAGGCCGCTGGTGTCGCCCGCGTCCGGCGGGGCCGAGCTTCCCACGTCGAGCGCCCCGCCGTCCGCGGCGAGCAGGCCCACGTCGAGGAAGACAAAGCCGCCGTCGACCTCTGCGGAGCGAGGATCGATGCGCTCCGGATCCGAGCATCCTGGCCCGGCGATCGCTAGGAGCGCGAGCAGTGAGGCTGGGCACCGCCGTCGAGGTGCAATCAATCCTCGCGGCCGATTCGGGCCCATCCGCAGCGTTGCCACTCCTGGTGGTACAGCGAGTACAACTGCGTCGCGGCGCCTTGCGGCTGGACCTGACTCGACCGCGATCCCTTGATCGCACCTCGCCGGCGGCTCACTGGTCATGATGGAAGCGATCACGCCGAGGGGCGTGGGCGGTTTCCATCAATCGCAGACGGTACGGAGTGAACGTGCGACCTGCGCCTGATAGCGCCCGGCGGGGAACTCCCGGAGGTATGCGGTCCAGTGCGCGCAGGCCCGGGGACGATCGCCGATCTGGACCTCGAGCAAGCGGCCGATCTCAAAGCCGAGCACCTCGCGCTCGCGCTGACCGGCGGCGGAGGTCTCGAGGACCTCGAGCGCGCGCACGGCCTCGGGGTAGCGGCCCTGCGCACGGAGCGCCGCGACCTCGGCCAGCGCCGCCTCGAAGGCCGCCTTGTTCACCGCGCGATCGTCGGGCCCGGGGCTCGGAGGCGCGCTCGGCTCGGGCAGCGCGGCAGGGACTCGACCCTTTGCGCGGGCCGGTGGTGCGGAGGGTTCCGACGCGTTGAGCGGAGCGATCGGGTCCGCGGGCGGGGTCACCTCGTCGATCACAGGCCCGGTGCTGTTGTTCCAGCGAAGGCGCCGACCCGGCGTGACGTCGGTGATCTCGCCGCTCTGATCGCGGAAGTGGATGCGGCCTTCGAGGAGATCGACCTGACCCCCTTCGGCCTCTTCCAACACTATGAACTCCGTGCCGAGCACCTCGATCGCCCCGCGCTGGACCACCACGCGAACCGGAGGTGCGCCCGCGGCGACCTTGTCGACCTTGAAGCTCGCGCGCCCGCGCAGGAGGCGCACGCCGTCAGGGAGGGGCTCGAGCTTGGCTAGACCTTCGGTCCGAAGGTGCAGGCCGGGAGCGGGCAAGGAGTATCCACAGGCACCCCTGACGACGATCGCGGCGCCATCTTCGGTCGCGCTGCAGGGCTCCTCGCTTGGCTGAAAGCCGAGGACCGCCCGTGTGGTCACGGGTGCCGGGGCTGGATCCGGCCTCAGCGCCGCGCTGAGCGCCACCCCGAGCCCGAGCGAGAAGGCCATCGCCGGCACCAGCTTGTAGGCCAGCGGGGCGGGGCGTTTGGCGCTGAGCGCGGCGCGGATCCGGAGATCGGCCTCGCTCGAGGGCAGCGCCTTCGACCACCGCTCATCCGCGGCGCGCAGGGCCTCGAGGCCTAGCTCGTCATCGTTCAGCGCCACTTCTGCCTCCGTTTGCGCACGCGCGTCTCGGCGCGGGCAACCAGCTTGCTGACGTAGCCTTTGCTGTGGCCGATCAAGGCCCCGATCTCGAGGAGCTCCTTGCCATCGAGGTGGTGCATGCAGAAGGCGATGCGCTCCTTGGCGGGGAGCTCGCTCAAGATCTCCTCCGCCATGACCAGCTCGCGGTGGGCGCTGGTCAGGCTCTCGGGCGTCTCTTGGACCCGGTCGCTCCGGCCGAAGAGCCAGCTCAGAGACGCCGCTGCCGCTACCTTCTCCCGGCGGATGCGGCTGATGCTGACGTTGGCGGTGACGCGGTAGAGCCAGCGGCTGAGATCGGTGCGGGCCTCGAGGCGACCGAGGGCTTCAAAGAGGCGGAAGAAGACGTCCTGGAGCACGTCCTCCGCGAAGTCGCGGCGGCCCGCGCCGTAGCGGAGCGCCAGGCGAAAGACCTCGGCCTTGTGGCGCTCGTAGAGACGCGCGACCTCGGCGACCCGCGCGGCGTCGTCCGGAGGGGATGCGGCGATCGGGCCCACGTTTGGATGCACATCATCCACCGCATCCTTCACGCCGAGGCGGTCCTCCGGTTTCCTTAAATCGGCCATGCGTATCGAAAATCCAGCATTAACGAGGCCATCCAGGCCTGCCGCTCCCAGACCAGGGCCCCGTTGACGCGGTGCTCTCGGGCCCGCCCGCCCAGGCCAGCGTAGAGGCCCAGCTCGAGCTCGAGGCCCGCGCCCAGGCGGTAGGACAGGGCCACGTTCCCGAGCAGGCTCCATTCGGCGCGATCCCCGCTGGCCGCGCCGTTGATCGCGAAGTGGTGCCAGAGCACCCCGCCCAGCGCGGAGAGCGAGGCCGAGAAGTCCTCGCCGAAGGCGCGGCGCAGGGTGGGTCCGAGGAGAAAGGAACTCTCGACCACCTGCCCCTCGCCAGAGGCTCCCGAGGGGGAGATCAGAGCCAGCGCCGATGCGCCCAGGCCGAGGGGCCATAGATAGCGCGCGCTCAACGCCACGCTGGGATCGATCGCGCCCCGCGTCAGCGCCCCGGCGTGCAGCGCGAAGGAGAGCTCGCTCGGCGGGGGTGGCCCTGGGTTTGGGCTTAGGCTGAGGTTCGGCTGTCCGCGGGCGGGCTCGGCCGAGACGCCGCGCGCCAGGACCACGACCGCTTGGGCCAGACGAGCCTCGAACTGCCCGGCGTCCTCAGTGTTCTCGGGCGACAGCTCGAGCGTAGGCGGGAGCCGCGCGCAGCTGGTGGCGCTGGCCGCGGCCACGATCGCCGCGCCTTTGGCGCTGAGGCAGACCTCGACGTCCCGCGGCCGACCCGCACCGACCAGGCCGAAGCCCTCGGACAACAGGCGCTGCCGGAGCTGGGCGAGGAGGCTCGCCGAGCTGGAGCCACGCAGATCGCTGAGGCAGACGGTGCGCGGGAGCGAGACCCCGGGCAGCGCGCCGGCTTGCTCGAGGCTGAGCACCGCCGCTTGGTGGACCTCGAGGAGGCTGAGCGCGCTGTCATCGCGCGGGACCTCCTGGTGGATCGGGCGTTGTCCGATCGCGTCGAAGGTGACGAGGTCCTTCGTGACCACGACCGTCAACTCGAGACCGGCGGCCCCGCGCTCAGGGGCGAGCACGTAGCCCTCCTCGAGGAGGCGCTCGATCAAGGCGGCGCGGACGCGGCTGGTGTCGCCCCCTCCTCTGACCTGAACCCTCACCGAGCTGGGCGCGCTGGCGACCAGACCGAGCAGCAGCGCGACGCCGAGGTGCACGGGCGCGGAGCCTAGCCCCCCGCGTCCAAAATTCCTCGCACAATTCGAAGGCCCGTAGTCGCTCGTTCGTTCAACGCCCTAACGGGCCGCTCCGCTTCACGTATTCCGGATACGAACGCCGTCAGTGGGCTCGGCAAGGAGGCTTCCTGCGCGAGCTGACCGATGCCTTCGAATCGACCCCGCCGGCCGGTTGGGACCGGACCGGCCGCGATGGTACCCGGAGGGTGTGTTCACGGTCGGACTTCGGTCGCCTCGGGCCGGAGGAACAAACGAACGACGGAACAGGAAATTCCGAACTGTTTTTGGCGGGCTTCGAAGTGGCCGGCCTGGGCGGCGATCATTGGCTCGATGTCCCCAACTCCACAATCTCTCGCACCTGATCTGATGCTCGAAGGCCTCCCGCAATCAGGACCCGCTATTTCACCGAATCCGCCTCGATTCCCGCGCCCGGAGATCGCACATGCTCAGCTGACCCCCGTGGGTCGCGCCCCATAGATCTCCCCCCGCGCGTCAATGAACCTGAGCCCCGTGCTCGGCTTTCCTTCCACCGCGAGCCGGCCGTCGTGAATCGCTTCGTGGTGCTGCGTGCAGAGCGAGGTGAGCTGGTCGTCGTCATGCTTCCCTCCCAGGGCTCGCGGCCGGAGATGGTGCACGTCGACAAAGCGGAAGTTTCGGCAGCCGGGGACGCTGCAGCGGTGGTGGTCGCGGAGCGCGATGCGCCTCCGCGTGGTCTTAGTCAGCGCTTGAAGCTCGAGGCCGCAGTACGCCGAGACCGCGCGCACCAGCCCGCGGGCGCCCTGCGTGCGGAGGAGCTCGGCAATGGCCTCGGGAACCGGGCCCACGTGGGCCGCTTCTAGGGTGGACTCTGCGACGCCCTCCGGGACCGGGACCGGGACCGCGTGCGCAGCGGACTCGGCGACGCCTTCGTCGACGCAGGTGAACCCGACGATCTCCGCGTCGCAGGCCGCGCGCTCTCCCACCGAAGGCGGAACCTCGATCGCGTCCGGGCCCGACTGACGCCAGGCGCGGTCGCAGCGGGTGCAAACTGTGAGCGAAACTTGGTAGCCCGGCTTAGCCTCGTCGCGCCGGCCAAGCGCGATCTCGCACATCGCCCGGAAGACCTCCTTGTCCGAAGCGCCTGGGTCGATCATGCGGCGCACGGCCTCGCCGGCCTCGCGCCACTCGGCGTAGACCTCGGCCTCGAGCTCGAAGGTCACCCTCCGGGTCATGAGCAGCGGGTCCTTGGCGTCGGAGGGGTCATCCCCAGGCTTTCGGCCGGCGACCAGACGTTCGATCTGCCGCACGGTCATCCGCTCCGTCACCGCCGCCCACACGGACTCGTTCTCGGGCGTGGCCACCCGCGTGATCTCCCGGACCGCGGACCAGGAACGTTCGCCCGACGCGAGCAGCCGCCGGACCTCGGGGAGCGACTCGAGCGCCCGAGCTACCCGGAGCCGCTCGCGGGTCGTGCGCGCGTCGAAGCCGAGCCGCCGCTCGACGTACTCAGCGAGCGACGCGAAGCCGAAATGGCGGTGGACGCCCTCGCGCGCCGCGGCGACGAGCCAGCGGCCGATCTCGGCGTCGAGATCTCCTGCGCGAGCAGCCAAGCCGAGGAGGGTTTGGTCGATGGTTTGCCAGACGGTGTCGTGCGCGGCGTGCATGGAGATCTCCTATCACGCGCTGTTTTTCGCGGAGAAAAGGGCAGGTCCGCGCTGACGATCTCGCGCAGCGCCAAACGAGACAGGCGCCTCCACAGTCGCCTAAAGCGGGAGAGTTGGCCGCGGCAAATCCTCGGCGCGATTTCAGACGACCTGCGCGCGCGGGAGGGGCCTCGCGCGCCGTCAAGGGAGAACTTCCGACATTCCTTGAGCGGCCAGCTGGGGGCTCGACCTGCTCGACCTGCTCGACCTGCTCGACCTGCTCGACCTGCTCGACCTTCGCTCGGGCCCGGCGTCACAAGACCGGACTCAGTCCGGGAAGTCCGACGGTCGGTCTTGGTCGCGGTCTAGGCTCACCTCGACCGCTGCAACATCTTGTCAGTGGTGTAGCTGACTCGGTTCGCGCAGGCTGATCGCGCATGGTCTCCCGGACGATCCCGCTCCTAGCCCTGCTGTGGGCTTGCGGCACGACGGCCCCTCCGCCGGGCCCGAGCGACGCCGGCGAGCGTTCGGTCGACGCCGGTTCGACGGACACTGGGGCCGCCATGGACGCACTCTCGGCCCCGGACTCCGCCGGAGAGAGCGACGCGGGCGCCCCGGACAGCGGCGCGTGCACGCCCGTCGCCGCGGCCGAGGACACCGTACGAGTCCGAAACGCCTGGGGCGACATCGTGGGCAGCCTCTACTTCCCCGATCACTGCGGACCCATCCCGGTGGTGCTGATCGTCGGCGCGAGCGACGGCTACGGCACCGACCGCGACGGCAACATCCCCGAGGCCGGCGAGACCTCGGACGTCTACCGCTGGTTGGCGGTGGGCTTCGGCCAGCAGGGGATCGGCGTCCTCCGCTACGACTGGCCTGGGATCCGCGAGAGCACACGCGCCTATCCGCCGCGGGGCACGGAGTATCTGTTTGACGACGAGGTCACCGACGCGGCGCGCTGGATCACGTTGTTGCGAGGCGATCCCCGGGTCTCGAAGATCGTAGTGGCCGGCCACAGCTCAGGTGCCCTGACCGCGCTCCTCGCCTCCCGCGCCGTGCCCGCCGATGCGCTGATCTCCCTCGAGGGCCCGGGTCGCCCCGCGGGGAGGCTCCTGATGGAGCAGCTCCGAAGCCGCCTCAGCGGGGCCGACTATCTCCGCCTCACCGACGCCATCACCGCGCTCGAGGGCGGGATGCTGCCCGGCCCGCTGGCCCCTCCACTCGATCAATACCTACCGGTCGAGGCCCAGCCCTACTGCCGCTCTTGGTTTCACTGGGATCCCAAGCTCGAGATCGCCAGCGCGGGAGTTCCCGTGCTCATCGTGCAGGGCACGACGGACACGCAGGTCTTCGAGCAGGACGCCGAGTGGCTCCTGGCCAGCGCGGCGATGGGTGAGCTGCTGCTCGTCGAAGGGATGTGCCATTTGCTCAAGGCCGCCGCGCTGACCGCCGCCGCGCAACGCGCTGCCCACCGCGATCCCCTGCTGCCCTTGGCCCCGGGGCTGATGGAGCCGATGGCGGCGTTCGTGCACCGCGTCGCCGACTGAGGTCAGCGCTGTGGGAACAGTGACCAGCGGCCGCGACCCCGTCGCGGAACCACGGTCCCTTGATTGCACCTCAACGGCGGAGCACTAGCCATCCCGCGCGCAGCTCGCTTATTCCTGATCAGGTGCCCTTCTCCCATCGGCACCACCACTTCCCCGAGCTCGGCGGAAAGATCCTCCTCGATCGCTTGATCGCGCCCTCCTACGTCCTGCGCCGCTGCGAGATCGGCGGTTTCCTCCACGACGAGCGCCTGAGCGCGCGCGCCCTCGGTTACGGCACCAAGTCCGATCGGGCCCGCTTGGTGGTGATGCTGGAGGGGCGCGGCGAGTTCACCGCCGGAGAGCAGGCGGTGGAGCTCGGTCCAGGCGATGCGCTCCTCGTCTCCTCCCTAGACACGCTGACCCAGCGCGGGGAGACCGCAGTGCAGCTCGAGCTGGACTGGGACCCGGGAGGTGCGCTGGGGGGCGCCGCTGAGACGGGGAGCACACGATTTCGCCTCGGCAACGCAGAGCGAAGCGCCATGGCGGCGCTGGCCAGCGCGCTGAGCCGGAGCCAGCGGCACGAGCTCTACGAGCCTCGGCCCGTTATCGGCGGGATGAACCCGCCTGCGGGCGCGATCGCTTCGCTCTACGAGCCTCGGCCCGTTATCGGCGGGATGAACCCGCCTGCGGGCGCGATCGCTTCGATCTACGAGCCTCGGCCCGTTATCGGCGGGATGAACCCGCCTGCGGGCGCGATCGCTTCGCTCTACGCATTCAAAACAGCCACCAACGCCGCCCTCGGCGCGCTCCGGGCGCTCGGCTTGCCGCTCGAACCCGAGACCTGGGAGGAGCCACTTCTGGCCGAAGATCCCAGCGATCAGGCCTGGTCCAGCGCTATCGACGCCGCGCTCTCCGATCTCGCCGGCGGCCCCGCCAGCGCCGATCTCGAGCGCCGGGTCGCCAAGTCGCGCTCCACGGTCTTCCGCCGATCTCGGGAATTTCACGGTAAATTTGGGCTGACCGGGTTATCGGGCCCCGAGTGGCGCTCGGTGCGCGACTTCTACCGCCTCTTGGTGGGAACGATCGTGATGGGGCACCCGGACGCGGGCACCAGGGAGGTCGCAGGCCTGCTCGGCTACCGCTCGGCCGAGGCCTTCTGTCACGCCTTCGCCAACGCGGGGCTCCCGTCCCCTGGCCGGGTACGTGAGAGCGTGCGGCAGCTATGAGTTCTAAGTGTCCTGACTCGGCGCGGCGTGGTAGTTCGCGCCTGTGGTCAGAAGCTCACCCTCCCGATTCCTGCGCCTCGGCGCGGTCCTCCTGATCAGCGCCTCGCTCGTCGACTGCAAGAGCGCACCCAAGCCGGCCCCGCCGCCCCCAAGCCCGCGCCGGCGCCGCCGCCCCCTCCTCCCCCGCCGCCGCCGCCCGCGCTCCACCTGCCGCTGATCCGCAGCGTGGATACGCCCCGCGTCCAGCGCACCCAGGTCGAGGAGCTGTCGAGGAAGCTGGCCGACCGCGTGCGGCAGAGCGGCAGCTTCTCCATCGCCAACATCGCCACCTCCACCAAGACCGAAGGCGCGCCCCCTTGTTTCACGGAGGCCTGCGCGATCAACGCGGCCCAGCAGGCCGGGGTCAGGTCAGTGCTCTATAGCCGCCTTGTGCAATACGCGGAGGCCTGCGTGCTCCTCGGCGTGCTCTACGACGTGGAGTCGCAGCGGAACGACTGGGCCTTCAGCCACTCCTTCCCCTGCGAAGCGGCAGGGGTGGACAACGCGGTCAACGAGTTCGGCGCTGCGTTCTTGGCCCGAGGCCAGCCCACGGCACGCGGCCCCGTCTACGCGGTGACCCCGATCCAGCACGATATCGCCGACATCGCCTACGCCTCGGAGAGCTGGGCCGAATACCTCGGCACCATGCTGGCGGCGGGCGGCAAGACGGTGGTCCCCGCGGCCAACGTGGCCCAGCCCCTGGCCGGCAAGAAGGAGCCCTACAAGAACTGCCCAGAGAAGAAGTGCGCGCTCGAGCTCGGTCTGACCGCCGGCGCTCAGCAGGCCGTCACCATCAAGATCACGCGGAAAAAGCCCATGTGTACGGTGACCGCGGCGGTCTATGACCTCGGCACCAAGGCCACCTCCGTCAGCGCCTCGGCCAAGGGTGGCTGCGCCGCCGCCGACATCGCCGACGCAATGCGCACGATCGCCGCCACGCTGATCGGCGAGGCCGCGCCGGCCGCCGCTGCCGCCCCACCCGCCGCTGCCGCCCCACCCGCCGCTGCTGCCCCGGCCGCCGGCGACGATCTCAAGTAGTCAGCGGAGCGTCGGGTCCACCGGATCCGGCCGCTGCAGCGGCTCGTCCGGGTTCGGCACCGTCGCGGGATAGCGCGGATTCCGCGGCGAGGTCGCCGGCTCCAAGATCTGCAGACGCACCGCCCCTTCGCCTTCGCAGGGGTACCAGAGCGTCATCGTGAAGGTGAGCCCACCCGGCACGTCGAAGGCTTGAGGCACGCCGGACACCGTCAAGACTCGGGTGGGCGCGCTCTCCAAGGCCTTGCTGAGCGCGACGTGAAAGGTCCCGTCCGCCGCCGAGGTCGCCTCCGCCGAGTCACCGCCGGCGCTGAGCTTCACTGCGACGCCCGGGACGCCGAGATCGGCGGTGGGGCACTTCTTCTTGGCCACCCCGTAGAGCACCACCCCCTCGGAGGCGGCGCCGGGGATGATGACCTTGGACTCTCGCTCCGGCGTGGTGCGGCAAGAGGTGAGCGCAAGGGTCGCACAGAACAGCAGGCGGGGGGACATGCGCCGAAGCTACAACGGTTCCGGGCAATAGTCCGCCGAGCAATTTCGCCCCGCGGATCGGCCCGCCAAGCGTCAGTGGTCTTGGGCGTGCAGGGCCAAGAGACCCACCAGATAGTCCTTGGGCGAGGCAAAGAGGAGATCGGTGCTGCAGCTGGCGTAGCTGGTGTCGAAGCCGATCGCGTTGCGACGCAGGGAGATCGTGTGATCGCTCCGCACATCGAGGCGCTCGAAGCCCACCCGCGCCGCCGCGGCGGTGCTGAGCTCGACATGCAAGGACCATTGCTCCTCGGGATGGCTGAAGCGCATGTCGAGGTGATTCGCGCTCAGGGTCGAGCCCATCACCAGGCCGATCGAGGGCACGTCCATCAGCGCCCCCACCGAGACCAAGGCCGTAAACGGCTTCACCGAGTAGCCAAGGTCGGGCCGGATGAGGGGGTCGGTGAAGGCCTCGTAGGCCGTGATCTCGAGCGCGCCGCCGGTGCAGACGTGCCGCTGGATCTTGGCGGCGCGGGTGCGGATGTCCTTGGGGAAGGGCAGCGCGTCGAGCTGGGGCGTCGTGCTGCGCAGCCCCGGATCCAGGCTGCGGGCCTGCTTGATGACGATGCGCGACGTAAACGGCTGTCCCGTCCGCAGCGCCGGCCAGTTGTCGGCCACATAGCGAAACTCGAAGTCGAGCGTGAGCGTGCGGCTGGCCTTGGCCGGGGCCACGCCCTGGTGTTGCCGCTGAAACCAGGCGTCGGCGATCGCGGTCGCCTCGCCGTACAGCTCGAGCAGCTGCGCGTCGGATAGCAGATCAGCGTCCGTCGACAAGGTCGAGCGCCGCACCCGCTCGATGCGGGGCTGGGCTGCACCGCGGGCCAAGAGGACCTGGTCGATCTCCGGACGATTCGGATCTCCCGGCACGGGGTTGGTGACGCTGAGGGCGCCCTTTTGCACGTTCAGCTCGAAGACCCGCTCGTCGGCCAGCTCGGCCGGCTGGATCGTGTACGTGAACACGCCGTTGGCGCGCTCCTTCTCGTCGTCAAAGCGCGCGTGGATGAGCACGCCCATCGCCCCGCTGAGGTGGTTGATCTTCTCGAGCGCCCGCTCCTCAAAGGCCTCCGAGGCCCAATAGGAGGCCCAGGTCTTCTTGATCGCGTACTCCAAGGTCCGCTTCTGATCGTCGAGGAGCGGCTGCGCGGCGGCGTCGATGTACCCCGTGTTGGAGTCGTAGAGGCCCGCGCCGTTGAAGCCTTCGATGTCCTCCACGTTCGACGAGGAGCGGAAGCGCAGGCCCTGGTGCACGTCATAGTCGCTGTACTGGCGCTGGATCGCGGCGGTGATATCGGCCAGCGTGGTGGGATCCATCGGCGCCGCGCGGATCATGCCCCGCACCCCTTTTTGCCGGATGAATTCGCCGATGGTGCTGCCCGCCGGGTAGCGCTGGACCATCGAGGCCTTGAAGGTCTGATCCTGGGGAGAGAAATACAGGAGGTCGTAATCGTCCGAGCCCTCGAGCACCAGATACCGCATGCGCGCATCCCGGATGAAGTCGGTGTTACGCAGCATCTCCTCGAGGCGCGCTCGGAAGGGCTCTACGTGCCGGAGGAAGGGCTTGATCGACAGGCCCATCGGCTTCTCGGGGTGGTTGATCGGGCCGGGCGAAGAGACGATGGCCAGCATGCCGACCACCTTGCCGCCGACGATCGGACGCAGCCGATCGATGTCCGCCGCGGTGAAGGGCGCCAGATCATAGATGTTGGCGACGCCGGTGAGATCAGGCTGGTTCACCGATAGTGTGGGTTTGGTCCCGAGCTGGATATAGGTCTGGTACTCCTGCTCGGTGATGGCCACCAGCTCCACTTTGTCCGGCAGCTCGCCGCGCAAGATCACCGGGGCCCGCACCCGCGCGAGCTGATCGATGTTGGGATCGTCGAGCGCCCCACCGATATACACGTTGGGGATGCCGCGGTTTCGCGCCAGGAAGTTCACGTGGGCCAGCGGCGTCTGCGGCACGGCGGTGATCAGGCCCGAGCAGGGCGGGAGGAAGTCCGGCGTCTGCTCGAGCAGCAAGATGTCCCCCGACTGCGCCGCTTCGATGGACTCACCGGCCTTGATGATGCGCAGGCGGCCCGCGGCGATCGCGCTCGAGTAGACCTCATGCTCGCCGGCCACCGCGATGTCCCGGTAGCGCAAGATC
>Ga0268298_10004616_pt1 | contig 13336 bp, 13 predicted proteins | sample WWTPWeurt_MetaG_FD_194462 | JGI IMG/M metagenome (GOLD analysis project Ga0268298, IMG submission 194462) | Activated sludge microbial communities from WWTP in Nijmegen, Gelderland, Netherland - WWTP Weurt | ecosystem: Engineered > WWTP > Aerobic digester > Activated sludge | place... | reverse complement strand
CAGGTTGAGGTGCCAGTGGGGGGCAAGGGACAAGTGGTCACGGTGCCGGCCTCGGCCGTGATCGACAGTGGAACACGTCAGATCGTCCTCATTGCCCGAGGCGAAGGACGTTTCGAGCCCCGTGAGGTCAAGCTGGGTGCCCGAAGCGATACCCATCTGGAAGTGCTCAGTGGCGTGAAGGCTGGCGAAGAGGTGGTGGTCGCGGCGAACTTCCTCATCGATGCGGAAAGCAACCTGAAGGCAGCGGTCGGAGGCTTTGGACACTCCGGCCATGGCGCTGCACCGAAATCCGAAAAGGACGGCGACAAGGCGGCACTTGCACCCAAGACAGCGGGTCATCGTGCCGAAGGATCGGTCGATGAGGTGGACGCCAAAGCCGGTACGGTCAGCCTGAGTCACGGCCCGGTCGCCAGCCTGAAGTGGCCGGCGATGACCATGGAGTTCAAGGTGGCCAATCCATCGCTGCTGCAGACCTTGAAGCCGGGTGCCAAGGTCGATGTCGAGTTCGTCGAGCGTCAGCCCGGTGAATGGGTCATCACCTCGGCTGTGCCTGCCAGCAAGGCGGCAACGCCGGTGCCTGCAGCCAACCCTCACACAGGCCACTGACAGGACACATCATGCTTGCCAGGATCATCGACTGGTCGGGCCGGAACCGCTTCCTGGTTCTGCTCGCCACGCTTTTCATTCTCGCCGCCGGGGTGTTTGCGGTGCTGCGCACCCCCATCGACGCGCTGCCCGATCTGTCCGACGTGCAAGTCATCGTCTACACCGAATACCCCGGCCAGGCGCCGCAGGTGGTCGAGGACCAGGTCACCTATCCGCTCACCACGGCGATGCTGTCGGTGCCCAAGTCCAAGGTGGTGCGCGGCTTCTCGTTCTTCGGGGCGTCCTTCGTCTACATCATCTTCGAGGATGGCACTGACATCTACTGGGCGCGCTCGCGGGTGCTGGAATACCTCAACTTCGCCTCCGGCCGCATGCCCAAGGGCGTGACACCGCAGCTCGGGCCGGACGCCACCGGCGTCGGCTGGGTCTATCAATACGCGCTGCTGGCCAAGGACAAGACCCTCGCCGAACTGCGCACCATTCAGGACTGGTACGTGCGCTACCAGCTCGCCAAGGCCCACGGCGTCGCCGAAGTCGCCTCGATAGGCGGCTTCGTGCAGACCTACCAGGTCACTGTCGATCCGGTGAAGCTGCGCGCCTATGGCATTCCGCTGATGAAGATCGCCCAGGTGATCCGCGACTCCAATCGGGATGTAGGTGGCCGCGTGGTGGAAATGGCCGAGACCGAGTACATGGTGCGCGGCAAGGGCTACCTGCGCGGCAAGGACGATATTGAACGCTTGGTGGTCAAGGCCGACAAGGGCACGCCGGTGCTGATCCGCGACATCGCACGGGTCGAGCTGGCACCCGACGAGCGTCGGGGGCTCACCGAACTCAACGGCGAAGGCGAAGTGGTGGCCGGCATCGCGATGGCCCGCTATGGTCAGAATGCGCTGGAAGTCATCCATAACCTGAAGGGCAAGATTGCCGAGATCGGCCCCGGCCTGCCGGAGGGCGTTATGGTGCAGACGGTGTACGACCGCTCGGAACTGATCCATCGGGCCATCGAGACCCTAAAGCGCACGCTGATCGAAGAATCGATCATTGTGGCGCTGGTCTGCGTGGTCTTCCTCCTCCATGTACGCAGCGCCCTGGTGGCGATCCTGATGCTGCCGGTGGGCGTGCTGATGGCCTTCATCGCGATGCGCCTCTTGGGCATGAACTCCAACCTGATGAGTCTGGGGGGCATCGCCATCGCGATCGGGGCGATGATCGATGCGGCCATCGTGATGATCGAGAACGCCCACAAGCACCTGGAGAGATTGCCGGAGGGCCACTCCACGGCTGAACGCTTCGAGGCCATGCTGACCGCCTGCAAGGAAGTGGGTCCGGCGCTGTTCTTCTCGCTCTTGATCATCACCGTCTCCTTCCTGCCAGTATTCACGCTGGAAGGCCAGGAAGGCCGGCTGTTCTCCCCGCTGGCCTACACCAAGACCTTCTCGATGGCCGGCGCAGCGATTCTGTCGGTGACGCTGGTGCCGGTGCTGATGCTGCTGTTCATCCGCGGCAGGATCATGCCGGAGGCGAAGAACCCGGTGAACCGGGTGCTGATCTGGTTGTACCGGCCGATCATCGCCGCGGTGATGCGCTGGAAGAAGCTGACCATCGCCCTCGCGGTGATCGTCCTGGCCGTATCGGTTTATCCGGCGTCCCGCCTGGGCTCCGAGTTCATGCCGACCCTCAACGAAGGCACTTTGCTCTACATGCCGGCCTCCCTGCCGGGTATGTCGATCACCAAGGCCGCCGAGCTGATGCAGACCCAGGACAAGATCATCAAGAGCTTCCCGGAGGTCGAATCGGTTTTCGGTAAGGCCGGCCGTGCCAATACGGCCACCGACCCGGCACCGACCGAGATGTTCGAGACCGTCATCAACCTCAAGCCGCAAGCCGAATGGCGGCCGGGCATGACGACCGACACGCTGATCGCAGAGCTCGACAAGGCGCTGCAGTTTCCCGGCGTGGCCAACGCCTGGACGATGCCCATCAAGGCGCGCACCGACATGCTGTCCACCGGCATCCGCACGCCGATCGGCATCAAGGTCTTCGGCAAGGATCTGGACGAGATGGAGAAGCTGGCCAAGGAAATCGAGACCGTGGTGAAGGCAGTGCCGGGCACCACCAGTGCCTTTGCCGAGCGCATCACTGGCGGCTTCTACCTCAATATCGAACCGGACCGGGAGCAACTGGCCCGCTACGGTCTTTCCGTTGGCGAGTTGCAGGATGTGATCGGCAGCGCGCTGGGTGGTGAGATGGTGACCACCACCGTTGAGGGGCGTGAGCGCTTTGGCGTGACGGTGCGCTACCCGCGCGAGCTGCGCTCCGACCCGCAGCAGATTGCCCGTGAAGTGCTGGTGCCGACCATGGGGGGGACGATGGTGCCGCTGGGGCAGTTGGCGAAGGTCAAGGTGGAGAAAGGTACCCCGGGCATCCGCACGGAGAACGCCTTGTTGTCGGCCTATATTTTCGTGGACATCCGCGATCGGGACATCGGTGGTTACGTGGCCGATGCGAAGAAGGCGGTCGCCGAGCAGATCAAGTTCCCGCCGGGTTACTACGTCACTTGGAGCGGTCAGTTCGAGTTCATGGAGCGCGCCATCGAGAAGATGAAGGTTGTCATCCCGATCACGTTGCTGACCATCTTCCTGCTGCTCTATCTGAACTTCCGGCGCATCACCGAAACGCTGATCGTCATGTTGTCCGTGCCTTTCGCGCTGGTCGGCGGGGTGTGGCTGATGTGGCTGCTCGGCTACAACCTGTCGGTGGCTGTGGCGGTGGGCTTCATCGCACTGGCCGGCGTGGCGGCGGAAACCGGCGTGGTGATGCTGATCTATCTCGACCATGCCTGGGAAGCCGTGAAGGCGACGTGCCGCGAGAGTGGCCGCAGTCCGAACGTCAGTGATCTCTACGCAGCCGTGATGGAGGGCGCTGTCGAGCGCGTGCGGCCGAAGATGATGACCGTCGTCGCCATCATGGCCGGCCTCTTGCCGATCATGTGGGGGACGGGCACCGGCTCCGAGGTGATGAGCCGCATCGCCGCGCCGATGGTCGGCGGAATGATCTCCTCGACGGTGCTGACCCTGGCGGTGATCCCGGCGATCTACACACTGGTGAAACAGTGGCGGCTGGATCGGGGCCAGGAAAGCTAGTTTGAACGCATTGATGGGCCAAAGAGGTGATCGGCGATGCCACCCCGTCCTGTATCAAGCAGCCGTGATCCGTTGTGCGGAATGGATGTGCTTGTCGCCGGGCCTGCATACCTTCCGGCGCAGCCTGTGGCGGTTTTTCGAGCACAACGAACTGGAAAATGCGGCCCACGCCGGCACCAGGGCATGCTGTAGCCGTCCACCGACGCCGCGCTGATTCTTGTTTTGCAAGGTAGGAGGCCGTGATGATCGATTCTCGTGAGCCATCCCAAGCTGGAACTGATGGTCATTCTCACCATTTCCGGCGTGGCAAGTGGGTGTGGTGGGTGTTTGCCGCGATTGCCCTGTTCTATCTGCTGACGGAGCACCGCGCGCATCTGTTTGGTGTTTTGCCCTACCTGTTTGTGCTGGCTTGCCCCCTGATGCACCGTTTCATGCATGGTCATCACGGTGCTCACAAGTCGCATGACCGCGATGCCGGCGACGGAGGAGACGGCCATGGACGCCAGTAACGGTGATTACGGGTTGTGGACGCTCGTCGCCATCAACTCGATCTTCTTCATCCTGTTTGCTGCCAGTTACTTCAAGCCACAGAGCAAGCAGGACTGGCGAACGCTGGGCATGTTCTCGGCCTTTGTCGTCGCCCTGTTCACGGAGATGTATGGCTTTCCGCTGACCATCTACCTGCTCTCGGGCTGGCTGTCGGAGCACTTTCCGGGCATCAACTGGCTTTCTCACGATGCGGGACATCTGCCCGAAATGATTTTCGGCTGGAAGGCCAACCCCCATTTCGGCCCTTTCCACCTCCTGTCCAGTCTCTTCATCCTCGGCGGTTTCTGGCTCCTCGCCGATGCCTGGCCAGTGCTCTATGCCGCGCAGAAAACGCAGACGCTGGCGTCGACGGGCCCCTACGCCCGAATCCGCCACCCCCAGTACGCCGCCTTCATTCTCATCATGATCGGCTTCCTGCTGCAGTGGCCGACCCTGGTCACGCTCACCCTGTTTCCGATCTTGCTTGCGACTTACGTCCGCCTGGCGAAACGGGAAGAAAGGCAGGCACTGGAAGCCTTCGGCGAGGAGTACCGCGCCTACCTGCTCAGAACGCCCGGCTGGTGGCCAAAGTGGAGTAAGCACCCGACGAAACCTTGAAGGCCGGGTAGCGATCAAGGTCGAGACAAGAAGGAGTTGCCATGACATCCCCAGCGTCCGGACACATGCACGACCCTGCCCACCATCACGTTCCGTCTTCTTCTGGGCAAGCCGCTCCAGGGAGCGCGACAGACCCGGTCTGCGGAATGACGGTGAAGCCGGAATCGACTTTCCAAAGTGAGTGGGAAGGCGCGACTTACCGCTTCTGCAGCAGCAAATGCAAGATCAAATTTGATGCAGGCCCGCGTGCCTACTTGCAGCCTGAAAAGCCCGCTGTCACCGATCCCGGCACCGAATACACCTGCCCGATGCATCCGGAGATCCGGCAGATCGGTCCGGGAAACTGTCCGAAATGCGGAATGGCCCTCGAGCCGGTCCTGCCTGATCTGGCGAGCGAAGACGACAACAGCGAGTATCGAGATTTCCGTCGGCGTTTCTGGTTCAGTTTGCCGCTTACCCTTGTGGTGGTGTTCCTGGCCATGGCAGGCCATCTGCTCGGCGGCCTGCCGCCGGCCCTTCGCAGTGGCGTGGAGCTGGTCCTGAGCGTGCCCGTCGTTCTGTGGGCCGGTTGGCCCTTCTTTGTTCGGGGCGCGCAGTCGGTGGTCCATCGCAGTCCCAACATGTGGACGCTGATCAGCCTCGGTACGGGCGCAGCTTTTCTTTACAGCGTCGTCGCGACGCTGGCGCCCGGCGTGTTTCCACTGTCGTTCATGGCTCATGGCCGGATCGGCGTCTATTTCGAAGCGGCGGCCGTCATCATTTCGCTGACGCTGCTCGGCCAGATGCTGGAGCTGCGTGCCCGTTCGCAGACCTCGGCGGCAATCAAATCGCTGCTGGGGCTGGCACCGAAGACCGCAAGGCGAGTCCTTGCCGACGGCAGTGAAGAGGACGTTCCGCTCAATCACGTCCATGTCGGCGACCTCCTGCGCGTCCGGCCCGGCGAGAAAGTGCCGGTGGACGGCGTGGTGGTCGAGGGAAGCAGTTCGGTCGATGAATCGATGCTCACCGGTGAGCCCCTGCCAGTCAGCAAGCGGGCACCGGACAAGGTGATCGGCGCGACGATGAACACCTCGGGCAGCCTCGTCATCCGTTCGGAGAAAGTGGGCGCGCAAACCATGCTGGCGCAGATCGTGCAGATGGTCGCCCAGGCCCAGCGTTCCAGGGCTCCAATGCAGCGTCTGGCCGACGTGGTGGCCGGGTATTTTGTCGTCGCGGTGGTCAGCGTGGCCCTTGCCAGCTTCTTTGCCTGGGGATTGTCTGGAGGTGATCAGGGCTGGGTTTTCGGACTCATCAGCGCAGTTTCGGTGTTGATCATTGCCTGCCCCTGCGCCCTCGGGCTGGCAACCCCGATGTCGATCATGGTGGCGACCGGCAAGGCCGCCACACAGGGCATCCTCTTTCGGGATGCGGCCGCAATCGAGGATCTGCGCCGGATCGACACACTGATCGTGGACAAGACCGGCACCCTGACCGAAGGGCGCCCCGCGTTCGAGCGGGCCGTCGCCCTGCCAGGCAGCAGCGAGGACGAAATCCTGCAACTCGCGGCCAGTCTCGACCAGGGCAGCGAACATCCGCTGGCCGATGCCATCGTGCGTGCCGCGCGTGAGCGGGGGATGAGTCTCGACAAGGTCGAGCAGTTCGAATCGGCCAGCGGTATTGGCGTCCATGGCACCGTTGGAGGCCGACGCCTGGTGCTCGGCAACGCGACGCTGATGGCGCAGGAGGGTATCGCGCTTGACGCTTCCACCGAACTTGCAGAGCGCGCCGAAGAACTCCGCCAGAGCGGCGCCAGCGTGATCCATCTTGCCTGTGACGGGCAGCTTCTCGGCCTGCTGGCGGTTTCCGACCCGATCAAGGCGAGTACGCCGGAAGCCTTGGCCAGCCTGCGGGCGGCCGGGCTGCGCGTGGTGATGGCGACTGGAGATGGTTGGTCCACCGCACGCGCGGTGGGGCAGCGGCTGGGTATCGATGAGGTCTACGGAGAGGTCAAGCCGGCCGACAAACTTGCGCTCGTGGAAAAATTTCAGCGCGAAGGACATGTCGTGGCGATGGCCGGCGACGGCATCAACGACGCACCGGCCCTCGCCAAGGCCGATGTCGGCATCGCCATGGGCACCGGGACCGATGTGGCCATGAACAGTGCGCAGCTGACCCTCGTCAAAGGCGACCTGAGAGGTATTGCCCGTGCCCGTGCGCTGTCGGTTGCCACGGTCCGCAACATGCGGCAGAACCTGGCCTTCGCGTTTCTCTACAACGCCCTCGGTATCCCGATTGCCGCCGGCGCCCTCTATCCGGCGTACGGGCTGGTTCTCTCGCCGATGATCGCCGCGCTGGCGATGAGTTTTTCGTCTGCCAGTGTGGTGGGTAATGCATTACGCCTCAGGAAGGCAGAAACGGACAAACAGACTTCCTGACATTTCAAGAACAGGGATGTAATGGCTGCGTCACCCCTTTGTCAGCCGCCGGATCGCACACTGATCGTGTGAACTCACAAGGAGGTGACATCATGAAACGCAGTCTAGGTACGACACTCGCCGGTGCGGCGCTGATCCTTACGTTAGGCGCCTGCTCATCGACTCCCCCCGTTGCGGAGATCCCGGAGGCCATTTCCAGTGCTTCAACTGCGGCTGACCACCAACGTATCGCCGACTACTTTGGAAAGAAGGCCGTGAGTTACGAGGCGGAAGCCAAGCAACACGAAAAAATGGCGGCCTCTTACTCTGGCCGTCCGAGAGGTGATGCGGGTTTGTGGGCGGCCCACTGCAGCAATCTGAAGACCAAGCTCAAGGAAGCGGCCCAAGAGGCCCGGGCACTGGAAAAGGGGCATCGCGACCTGGCGGAGAGCCTTGGCAAATAAGTCATTGCCGAGCCGGCGTCAGTCTCGTGCGGTTCGGCTTAAACAGGGGGACATCATGCAAGAAGCGAACGAAGACCTGAGAGCGCGTCTTCAGGCCAATCTCGACGTAGCGGCCGGACTATGCCGCCTGGGCTTCACCTACGGTGAGCAGGTGACGACATTGACCACCGAGACGATGCACAAGTGGGTGCTCCAGGCTGAACACGACCCCAAAGTGCTGTTGCAGGGAGACATTGCGGGTTTCACCGCGGCAAGCGGCCGGATTGCGGTGGATCACTGGTCGGCACTGCTTTCGTGCACGCTGGAATTTCAGAAGGCGCTCCTGGCGGCACTTCCTAAGCGCTAGCCGCGTAGCGGTCAGGAGAAATCTGACAGGAATGTAATCACCGGGTCATGTCTCTGACGGTTCCAGAAGCACAAACTGGCCTTGTCGGACCCGCCCGCCGGCATCTCGAACCGTCTGGATACGCTTTTTGGAGAACCTTTCATGAAACTCAATTCTTTTCTCTCGACCGCACTGATTGCCACCGTTGCGGCGCTGTCTTTTGGCGCTCAGGCTGCGGATGCCGACAAGGCACCCGCCGAGCAAACCGATAAGGCCACGCCGAAGAAGGTGAAGCCCCATTCCCACATGACGGAAAAGACCGGTATCCCGGCGTCGGCGCCTGAGGCTACGGCGGAAAAGGCGGCACCGACCAAGGATGCAAAGCGTCACAACCATCAGCGGGATGCAAAGTAAACGCAGTCATTCAGAGGCCCCATGAAGGGGCCTCGGTGTTTTGACCATGAAAACCCCAACCCACGATGAACACGGGAGCCGTTGTTCTTGCCGCCTCCTGGCTGAGACCGTCGGCTGCAAGCCCGAGGCCATCGCCTTTTCCTTTTGCCAAGTAGTGTTGATGAAGCGCTGGATCGTGGAGTGCAACCACGGCTGTATGGACAAGGCGCCCGCTTCAAAGCTCAGTAGCAAATGGCACGAGACCGGACCGATCGATCCGGTGAAGGCCATCCTGATCATGAACGAACAGGAGTAAGTTGCCATGCCACCCGTCACCGGAATTGGAAGTCTTGGGCCGGTTCAGCCGACCTCGGACGCTGGACACAGTGGCCACACCATTTCAGGGAGTGGCACTTCTTCTTTTGCCGCCGCTCTTTCACAGGTCATGGGCAGAACGACCAGCACGGTCCTGTCGGGGACGCCCAGTCCAGCATCCAGTACGGGTGGAGCACAGAGTTCGGCACAACGCGATGCTTGGCCCTCGCTGGGAGGTGGCGTCCAACCCCGTCACATTCCACTGGTGGGATCGGGGCACCCGAGCCATGATTTTCAGCAACTCGCCTTGGGGTTGAGGGCCTATCGTCAGCAAATCATCGCGTCAAATATCGCCAACGCCGATACCCCCGGCTACAAGGCCGTCGACATCGATTTCCAGGAAGCACTACGAAACGCCCAGGCGGCGGCGAATGTGCCTCCTGTATCCCTGACCACGACCTCGGGGGGGCACTTGTCAGGACAAAGCACCGGCACCCAGCCTCCCATCCCGCTGAAATACCATGTCCCCAGCCAAGGCAGTATCGATGGAAACACGGTCGAAATGGATGTCGAGCGGGCCAAGTTTGCGGAGAACACGGTGATGCATCAGTTTGCAATGGACCGGGTGAGTGGGCACTTCAAACATGCAATCGAAATGCTCCAGAGCCTGAAGTGAAAAGCTGACATGAGCCGCCCGTTGCCAGAAACCCCTGGCCAGTTGCACGGGATGCTGACCATCAGGCTTGGTTTGGCTGCGACCGTGGTTGCGCTGATTGCCGGTGGCGTTGCTTATTTCGTTGAAACCTACCGGGCGGAACAGGCAGCACTGGAGCAGGCCACCCGCAGCGCCCGCCATTTCGCCACGCCTGCAATGCAGATGATCGTTAGCGCCGGCCGGCCTGACGGCCATGACGAACTGGAGCGCTTGCTGGACAAGAGTCGTTTTGTCGGGCTGCAGGTTTTTGATGGTGATGGCGATCAGGTTTACGAGAACTGGGGGAGTAGCGCCGTTTCTCTGATCGATGTGCTCCGAGCCCAAACCTTGAAACGTCCCGAGCGCGACCAGATCCACCGGGCTTGGATCGACGTGAATTCCGAACATCTGATCCACGTAGTTGTCCCGATCTCCGGTAGCGATGGCCGTCTTGTTGGGTATGTGAGGACCGTCAGCCGGCTCGATGCGGAAACTGTCCAAGCTCAACGGGATCAGGTTCGCACGGGGGCGCTTACCGCTGTCGGTGCCGTGGTGGCGACAGCGTTTGTCCTGTATCCCCTGATGTTGGCCATGCTGCGGCGCTCAACGGACTTGTCTCGTTCCTTGCTGGACTCCAACCTGTCGCTGATCCGCTCCCTGGGGAACGCCGTGGCCAAGAAGGATTCCGGTACCGATGCCCACAACTATCGGGTCACCCTCTACGCGATCGGTTTGGCTGAAGCACTGGGGGTATCGACGGAGGACATCTCGCATCTGGTTGCCGGTGCCTTTCTGCACGACGTGGGCAAGATCGGGATTCCCGACAGCATCCTCCTGAAGGGGGGCTCCCTGACGCCCGCCGAACTCCAGGTCATGCAGATGCATCCGGTTCTCGGTACGGAGATCGTCACCGGAAACCCCTGGTTGCAGGACGCCGCCGTGATCATCCGGCACCACCACGAACGTCTGGACGGAAAAGGTTATCCCGATGGTTTGTGCGGTGAGGAAATTCCCCTGATCGCCCGGATCTTCGCCGTCGTGGACGTGTTCGACGCGCTCACTTCCGAGCGCTCCTACAAAGCGCCGATGGGGCTCGACGAGGCCATGCAGATCATCCTGCGCGAATCCGGAAGTCACTTTGACCCGCGCATCGCAACCGCTTTCATGGATATCGCGCCTGCGTTGTACGTCACGATCACGCAGGCAGAAATGAACGTCTTACAACAGCGCCTGCATGAGGCGCTGTTGCGCTACTTCAAGCTGGGCGTCTTGCCGCCGGTTGTGTAGCTCACTCCAGGCGCAGGACGTGTTCGGTAGGTGCGAGTCCCGTCGAACCTTCGGTTGGTGATACCCTGATCGATTACCTGTTTTGCCTTCCATCTTCATGCCTGAAACCACCCGTCTCTTGATTGATCGCTGGAAGCAAGACCCGAATGGAACGTACCAGTCCTGGTTCTTGTGGCCCGAACGACTGAAGAACTTCCGCTCGATCCGGCGTGGAATCGGCCAGGTCATCAAGGAAATCGACGAAGGCACGTTCGGCAACGTCTATCGAGGATCGTCCCTCCAAACGGTCGTGGCCTCGATTGCCGAGCAGCGCCAAATCTTCAAGGGCGCCGATCATGCGTTCCTGTGGAAGCCCAAGCTGCGGATCCCGGATATCTACGAAGACCGGGACAATCAACGCGCCTTTGGACGGCTGCTGCATGCTTGCGACTGCTGCACAAAAGAGGCTGACGTGCTCCAGGCAATCCGGACGCTCGAAACGAAGGGCATCAAGGGCTTGGGGCCAGCCGCGGCCAACCTGCTTTACTTCATTCACCCCACGATCGTCGTCCCCTTCAATACCGCCATCGTCAAAGGCTACAACGCGCTGACCGGCGCTGCCGTCAAGCTTGGGCGTTGGGATCATTACCTTGCGATGCGGCAGGGACTCATCGAGTTCAATCAGCGCCACCGGGATCTTCTGTCCAATGATTTGGGCGCGGTTGCCGGGCTCATGTTCGATCTGGGCATGGAGCGCTATCCCTTGCCACCTGCCGAGGGAGATGCCAAGGCGACCGATGCCTGGGCAAAAGATCTGGCCGCAGTCCGGGAGGAAACCGCCGCCTTTGCCAAGCAACTCGACAAGAATCGGGTCTCCGACGAGGGGCACACCGAAGTGCAAGGGTGGCTGAGAGACCTGGGGCTGGCCCTGGGGTTCTCGGTGTGGATTGCCAGCAACGACCAGAGTCGGCCCTATGGCGGAGGGCGCCTCGCCGATGGGTGTCTCACGGTCTTGCCCCAGGCTTTGCAAAACGAAGGGGCTGACGCGGTGCGGCTCATCGATGTGATCTGGCTGGAACGAGAATCCGGCGCAGTGGTGGCGGCGTTCGAGGTCGAACATACGACCTCGATCTACTCCGGCATCGTTCGGCTGCTGGATCTGGCTTTGTCCGGTGGCGCGGCCCAGCGCCATCATCTGTTCCTCGTCGCCCCGGATGAACGAGAGGCCGATGTCCGGCAGCAGGTGCTGAGGCCGGCCTTCTCACAGGTTAGGGAGCTCAACATCCGCTATCTACCGTATGGGGAGCTACGACAGCACCGGGAAGCCATCGCCCGTTTCGGGGCTGGTATCAAGCCTGTGGAGGCGATCGCCAGAATGTTCTGAATTCGCGTCGAAATGCGCACGTGTTCGTAATCAACAACGAATCCCGTGAGCCCCCAAGCCGCTTGAGCGAACATTAGGGGCTCCGCTGTAACTCATGTACGAACGGGGCAACTAGCTACCGTCACCATGTCGTAGTAGCGAGTCAAGCCGCATGACCTCATCGCCATGCATGATGATCTTCCGGCCATCCTTGGCTTCCATGACGGTTTCTTTCTTCATGCGAGTCGCACGGCCATACTTGTCTTCCATGGCCATTTTCCCGTCCTTGAAAATATAGACAGTCGAGCCATCCTTCAGCTCGATGACCTCTCTTGCCGCCGCCCGCGCCTCATCAGAAGCGAATGCGCTCGTTGTAGCTATGACGCTCAGCGCGACCACGACCAGCATCTCCTTCAGCATTTCTCTCTCCTTCAGGTTGTGTGTGTGTGCTCCTGCACTTGTATGATGGACGTTGGCTCCTTGCAGGAGCCAACGTCCAATGACCGTTTTGTCAGCGGCTTGTTATGCTGTCGGGCCGCTTGGTTGCTAGATGAAACGTAGCTGTTGGCAGTCCCGACCGAGTGCCAGGGCTTACGTTTGATGCGCGAATGCGGTCGCGTCGGATCGCATTCCCTGCTTCAAGTGAGTCCCGTCGGGGCTACTTGCCCTTGGTCGCTTCGTAGAGGCCGTGTCCGCCCACACCTTCTTCGTGGTTGTCCTTACCCCGGTCCAAGGTTTTTTCGTTTTCGCGTTTTTTGGCCTGGCTTTCCTTTGTCGCCGGCGGCATCTTCTTGGCTTCATGGAGTGCGTGACCGCCAACCCCCTCCACGTGGTTGTCCTTATCCCGATCCCAGTTCTTCTGCAGATCGCGCTCTTTCTTCACGGCAGCAGCCGTGGGCTTACCTTGCTTTTGCAGTTCGTTCAAGGTGTGTCCGCCAACGCCTTCAGCGTGATTGTCCTTGTCGTTGGGGTCTGCATGGGCGGTGCCGACAGCGAGCAGCAGCGCGGCAAAAACAGTGGAAATGAGTTTCATGATTTTCTCCTTTGGTTCGGTCATGAGTGAGCCTGCAGTTGAAGCATGCGCTACCGACCCTTACAAGACCCGAACATGGGGGTGACAATTGTGTCACCTGCATGTCAGGAACAGGAGCCTCGTCCAAATTCCCAGAGGTTGGTGCTCCATCATCGTCCCGAGCGCAAAGTGGAAAAAGTGCTCAGCCGCGGT
>Ga0268298_10004614_pt1 | contig 13337 bp, 10 predicted proteins | sample WWTPWeurt_MetaG_FD_194462 | JGI IMG/M metagenome (GOLD analysis project Ga0268298, IMG submission 194462) | Activated sludge microbial communities from WWTP in Nijmegen, Gelderland, Netherland - WWTP Weurt | ecosystem: Engineered > WWTP > Aerobic digester > Activated sludge | place... | reverse complement strand
CGGCGAAGCCAGCGCGGCGGAGCGCTCGCGCCAGCGACAAGAAGTCGTGCGAGCGGTGTTGGAACTGAATGCTCAGACCGATCACGTCGGGTGCTGCCTCCGCGAGCCGGGTCACGACGCGCGCTCGGTCTCTCGGTGAGTTGTAGGGGACGATGGAAACCTCGTGCCCCGCGCCTTCGGCCACCGCGGCGATCATCCCGACGCCCAGGTTCTCCTCGAAGTCCGCTCCCACGATCGCGACGCGCATGTTCGACCTCCTCGGTCCGACCATGTTCGCTGTCCCCGACGGGCACGCCTTGATCCCGGTCAAATTCGGTGGTCGAAGATCAGCGACCCTTCCGAGGCTTGCCGCAGAGCGTCATGGAGTTTCCCCGGCCGTTCATCACTTGGGTGTGGGCCGTCATCGAGATCGCGAGGCGAGACGCATCGCACATGGCTTCGCGGTGCTCGCGGGCAGTGTCCGTGTCCGTCACCAGGCTCGAGTGGATCTCGATGCGCTGCTCGCCGTCGACCTCGAACATGCAGGTGCCGATCACGTAGTCCATGTACGGGTCGCAACTCGTCGAGAGCCAGCCGCGACGGCACGCATGTGCCTCGAGCTTCTTCTGGGCATCGATGCTCGGCGTGCTCAGGTAGCCAGGCCGGCTCGCGCAGCGAGCCCCGAGGTCGGCACGATCCGCCGGGGACACGCCGCCCCCGCAGGCGAGCAGCGCGAGTACCACGAAGGGCAGTGCGAAAGCCGGGCGCGACCCCAGGCCCGCCCCGCTCAAGCGACCTGCGCGGACTCGTCGGACTCGGCGGCAGGCGGGGCGCTGCTGAACACGCCGCGGTGCTCGCTCCGGACCGTGGCCTGTTCGTTCACCTTGACGCTCACGATGCGGGAAACGCCTGGTTCGCCCATGGTCACGCCGTAGAGCACGTCGACGCTCTGCATCGTCTTGCGTACGTGGGTGATGAGGATGAACTGCGAGTTCTCGGTCATCGAGCGGATCGCCTCGTTGTAACGCGCGACGTTGGCCTCGTCGAGCGGGGCGTCGACCTCGTCGAGCACGCAGAACGGCGAGGGACGATACTGGAAGATGGAGAAGATCAGCGAGACCGCGGTGAGCGCCTTCTCTCCGCCGCTCATCAGCTCGATGTTTCCGAGCTTCTTGCCCGGAGGCTGCGCGATGATCTCGACGCCCGTCTCGAGCATGTCGTCGGGGTTCGTGAGCGCGAGCTCGGCGCGTCCGCCACGGAACATGCGCGTGAACGTCTTGCGGAAGAGCTCGTTGACCGCGTCGAACGTCTCCTTGAAGCGCCGGCGCGACTCGCGGTTCATGTGTTTGATGGCGCGGTCCAGGTCTTCGAGGGCCTTCTCGATGTCGATCTTCTGGACCGACAGATCTTGGAAACGCTTCTCGGCGTCTTGCCACTCGCGACCCGCATCCAGGTTCACGGGGCCCATGCGATCGATGAGCTGCGAGAGCTCGTCGATTCGCCGCCGCTGCTCGTCGTCGGGCATCGGGCGCGCGTGGTAATCGCCCACCACGCGGCGCAAATCGAGGCCGCGGAAACGGTCGCGCACGTTGGCGAGCAAGTGCTCGCGCTCGAGCTCGATGCGTTGCAGCGCCATCTCGGCGCGCCGCAGGCTCTCGTCGAGAGTCTGGGCCTCGTCGCGTAGGGTCTTGAGCTCCGCTTCGCGCGTTCCGAGCGCGAAACGCACCTGCTCGAGCAAGGTGCGGGCGGAGTCGAGCTCGCGATGGGCGAGGCGAGCGACCTCGCCCGCGCCGACTCGCGTCTCGCGCGCGACGACGATCTGCGCCGCCGTCTCGCCGAGCGCACGCGCGATCTCCATCAGCTCGTCGGCCAGGCGTTGGGCGCGCGCCTCCAGATCGGAGATGGAGGCCGCGACGCGCTCCTCCGAGCTCTTGGCGGCTTCGGCTTGTTCGCGGACCTGGGCGAGCCGCACTTTGCGCTCGGTGACCAGGGTGGCTTGCGCCGCGACGCGCTCGCTCCACGACGTCGCGAGCGACTCGGCCTTGGCGAGCTCGTGACGCAGGTGCTCGAGGGCAGCCTGGGCGGCGTCGAGCTCTGCGCGGGTCGCGGTCTGGGCGCGAGCGGCCTCCGCCAGCTTGGCGTCGAGCTCGCCCGCCTCGTTCTCGATGGCGCTTCTGCGGCTCGAAAGCCGCGCGATCTCGTCGCCGGTTCGCGCCAAATCCTTCTCGGCGGTGACGTGCGCCAGCTCGCCTTCGTGGGCTTCTTGGCGCGCGCGATCGAGGCGGGTGCCGACTTCGGACAGCCGCGCACGGAGCGAGGTGTGCTCGTCGTGGACCTTGGCGTAGCGCTCGCCGAGGCGTTCGACCTCTTCCGCCAGCTCGCGGAGCTCACGCTTCTGCTCGACCATGGCCGCGGCCACGTCATCGCCGGCGCCGCCGCTGACGACTCCGCCCGGGCGCGCCACCGTGCCGTCTTTCGCGACGGCGGTCGTACCCGGAAAGCGCTCGGCGACGCTGAGTGCGTCGGCGGCCGACTCGACGAGGACGGCGTCGCCGACCAGGGCGCGCACGAGCGCTTCGTCTTCGGGCGCGTAGGCCAATCGATCGGCGAGGTAGCCGACGACGCCCGCCTCGGAGAGGGGGGCGCCCTTGGCGCTCCCGGCGACGAAGGGCGGTCGGGCCGCCACGATGTTGGCGCGGCCACGCTCGGTCCGCGCGAGCTCGGCCAAGAGCTCGAGGCCGCGCGGCAAGTCCTCCACGACCACGTATTGGAGGCGCTCGCCCAAGAGCCCGGCGAAGGCGCGGGTGAGTTCCGCCGGTGCCTCGATGCGGTCGGCGACCAGGCCGGCGACTCCGGAGTGGGAGCCGCTGACGAGGGCGCGCGCGCCGGCGCCGACGCCTTCGAGGCGCCGGTGCAGCTCGTCGAGGGCTCGGAGCCGGCTCTTCTTCAGGCTGAGCTCGTTCTTCGCGGCGTCCACCGCGCGCTCGCTCTCGAGTTGGCGTGCGCGGAGCTCCACCATCTCGCCCTCGAGGCTCTCGCGCTCGGCGACGGTGAGGAGCTTGCCTTCGGCGAGCTCGGCGACGCTGCGCTCGAGAGCGTGTTTGCGAGCGTCGAGCTCGGTGAGCTCGTCCGCGATCTCGGCGCGTTCCGCGGCCAGGCGATCGCGCCGCGCCTCGAGCTCCGCGATGTGGTGTCCATGGGCACCGAGCCGGGCCTCTTCGGCCGCCGCCCGGGACGAGGTGTCCCCGAGCTTCTGCCGTACGCCTTGCAGCTCTTCGTTGGCGCGCGCTTCTTGATCACGGAGCTCGGCCAGTGCGACGTCTTCCTTCTCGGCGTCGGCCACGCGCTCGCGCTCGTCCCGCGCCAGGTCGAGCAGGCGTGCGCCGAGCGTCGCTCGCTCGTCGTTCAGGAGGGCGAGACGCTGTCCGATCTCGGCCTGTTCGGTTTCGGCAGCGCTCTGACGCTCTCCGAGGTGGCGCATGCGATCGCGCGCGCGCTCGATCTCGGCCCCGAGCGCCGTGACGTCGTTGTCCGCTTCGAACGCAGCCGTGCTGGCCCGATCGGAGCGCTGCTCGATGGCCAGCGCCTCTTCACGCGCCGCATCCAGCGCGCTTTCTGCTTCGCCGAGCCGCGCCCGGGCTTCGCCCAGGCCCGCCGAAGCGCTGATCTCGGCCTGCTTTTCCACCTGCTCGGTCACGATCAGCTCGAGCAGCTTGTGGGAGGCATCGTGCAGCACGAGGTCTTCGAGCTCGGCGCGATACTGGATGTAGCGCTCGGCCTTGGCCACCTGTCGCTTGAGCGATGCGCGGGTGCGGTCGATCTCGGTGACGATGTCGGTGATGCGCAAGAGATTCTGGCGCGTGAGCTCCATCTTGCGCTCGGCCTGCTTGCGCCGCTGCTTGTACTTGGTGATGCCCGCGGCCTCTTCGATGTAGAGCCGGCGATCTTCGGGCCGCGAGCTGACGATCTGTCCGATGCGCCCCTGCTCGACGATGGAGTACGCCTTGGTGCCGACGCCGGTGCCGAGGAAGAGCTCGGTGATGTCGCGTAGTCGAACTTGTACCTTGTTGATGAGGTACTCGCTGGTGCCGTCTCGGTAGAGCCGGCGCGTGATCGCGATCTCCGGATACGCCTGATACTCGGGCGGCAGCGACGCGGCGTAGTTCGGGTCGTTGTTGTCGAACGTGATGGTCACTTCGGCCAGGCCGTGAGGGCCGCGCGACTCGGAGCCGTTGAAGATCACGTCTTCCATGGCTCGTCCGCGCAGGTGCTTCGCGCTCTGCTCACCCATGCACCATCGAATCGCGTCGACGATGTTCGACTTGCCGCAGCCGTTGGGTCCGACGATACCGATCACGTCGTGGTCGAAGTGGATCACGGTGCGGTCCACGAAGGACTTGAAGCCCGCGATCTCCAGCCGCTTGATGTGCATCGATGAACGTCCCTTGTCGGCCCGTTTTTCCGAGGCTAGCAGCCTCGGGAGCCCTGCGCTTTTGCCCCGTCCCAGCCGAGCTGGGGTGAGGCGGGTTCGTGGTGGAAAGGCGCCCGGAGGAGCGCGATAGACTTAGGGCAACCTCACGTCATGTAGGGTCACGCCAGGTACTGCACATTTGATAGGCGACATCCGGCCCGGACTCAAGTGAAAAACCGAGCGCCGACCGAGCCGCCTTTCCGCGCGATCCTCGGCGCTAGTTCGCGGGAAACATTGACAGACCCGCTCGCGAGTCGCATTTGGCGCCCATGACCTACGAGTACGTTTGCACCTCGTGCTCTTTCGCATGGGAAGCGGAGCAATCCATCAGCGAAGCTCCGCTCAAGACGTGCCCGTCGTGCAAGGCCGAGACCGCGAAGCGTCAGGTGACCGGTGGGCAGGGCTTCATTCTGAAAGGGGGAGGCTGGTACGCCGACGGCTACGGCGCAAAGAAGCCAGGTGCGGCGGAGACCAAGTCTTCGACACCGAGTACGTCGACGGGCACGACCTCGACCGATACCAAGTCCGAGACCAAGTCCGAGACCGCCAAGCCCACTCCGAGCGACAAGTCCGGCGCGTGACCTTCGCGAGTGCGCGAACGTTCTGCCGAGCTCGCTCGAGTGAGCCTCGTCCGAGAGCGCGCGGATCGAATTTCGACTCTCGAGATCTCGCGGCGTATTTCCTCCACGCTCGCCGCGCCACGGGCATAGGATGCGAGAAGGATGGCAGACAAAAAGCTCGAACTCGAGGAAGTGCGGCGGGAGATCTCCGAGCTCGATCGGACGCTCCTCGCTCAGCTCGAAGCACGGGCACGCCTGAGCCGGCGCATCCACAAGTTGGTGGAGGGGGACAACCCGTCCGCCGACGTGGGCGAAAGGGATTGGCTCGCGGCGCTCGAAAAGACCGCGAGCGGCGAGCTGCCCGTCGATGACCTCCGGGCCATCTTCCGTCAGGTGCGAGCGTCGGCGCGCGCGCTCGAGCAGCCGGTGCGCGTGGCGTACCTCGGCCCCGAAGGCGGCTTCTGTCACGCGACCGCGCGCAGCTACTTCGGCGCCTCCGGCATCTACGCCGAGTGTGCGACCGTGGCCGAAGCCTTGGACGAGGTGACGCGGGCTCGCGCGATCTATGCCGTCTTCCCCTACGAGTCTTCGAGCGAGGGCCTCCTCGTGTCGAGCATCGCGACGCTGGAAGAGACGGAGCTCGTCCTGGTGGCGGAGCGGACCTTGCCGGCTGCCTACGACCTCATGAGCCACACCGCCAACATGGCAGACATCGAGAAGGTGTACGCGACGGCGGCCGCCCACGCGTCCTGCGAGCGCTTCCTCGAGCGCGAGCTGCCCAAGGTCGGCGTCATCGACGTTCGTTCACCGGTGGTGGCCACCGAGCTCGCGGCGGGCGATCACGGGGGCGCGGCGCTCGCTCCCACGGGTACGGGCACCGAGCGTGAGCTGCGCGTCGTTCGGGCCAACGTCGGCGACACGCCGGACGTGAGCTTCCGGTACATGGTGGCCGGGGCGCGCCCGGCGATCCGCTCCGGCAAGGACACCACTTGCCTGCTCTTCAGCGTGGACGACACCCCGGGCGCGCTGTTCGACGTGCTCCGCCACTTCGCCGAGCGGGGCGTGAACTTGAAGAAGCTCCAGTCACGGCCGGTGAGCGGCAAGGGCGGGGACTACGTCTTCTACGTGGAGGTGACCGGCCACGTCACCGACCGCCCGGTGGTGACCGCGCTCGAGGCGGTCAAGCGGGCCACCAAGTACCTCAAGGTGCTCGGGTCGTTCCCCACCGAACGCTGAGCCTCGCGGGCGACAGGTTGCGCTCGTAAATCCACGACGATGAGGTAGGCTCGCTCCGACACATGAGACGCGGCCTCTGGCTTTTGTCCTGCATCGCTCTGTCGCCCCTCGTCAGCGGTTGTCCGAAAAAGCCAGACAAGATCGTGGCGGCCGGTGAAGATCGGGTGCTCAGCGACGCCGAGATCGACGCCGAGCCCGCGGCGCTTCTGCCGGGTGGCGCGGTCGCCGTCTTCGCCGTCGACGTCAAGAAGGTGATGGCCTCACAGTTCGGGCAGAAGGTGCTGTCGATCTCCCGAGCACGCACCCCGGTGCCGGCCAGCGCCAATTTCGACCCCGGACGCGACCTCGAGCGCGCGTGGGTCGGTGTCTATTCCATGCAGGGAGCGGACTCGGCAGCCGTCCTCACCGGCACCTTCGACAAGGCCGCCATCGAGCGTTCCGCGGATGGCACGCAGCGCACTCCGCTCGGCACGCCGGTGGTGAAATCGAGCTATGCCGGCCGCTCTCTCTACACCTCCCACAACATCGGCTTCGTGGTCCTCACGTCGCGCACGGTGCTCGTGGGCAACGAGACGGGAATTCGCCGCGCGCTCGACCGCATCAAAGAAGGACGTGTGCGCAATCAGCTTCCCGTCTGGTTCGAAGAGCTCGCGAAGACGCCCAACGCCCCGGTGGTCGCGGGCTTCGATCTGCGCGCGCAGCCGCTCACCGACGCCACGCGCCAGCAGCTGCCCTTCCTGAGTGGACTCGAGACTGCGCGCTTCCTCGGGAACTTCGAGTCGCCGGGCGTGAATCTCGCGGGCACCATGACCTACGGCGACGAAGCGGGCGCGAAGGCGGGCGCGGCGGCACTGCTCCAAGTCCGCGAGACCATCGCCAGCTGGGGGTGGTTGGCCTCGCTGCTCGGCGTCGGTCAGCCCGTCCGCCAGCTCGATGCGCAGGTCTCCGGCAAAGACGCCAAAGTCGTCGCTGCGCTGGACGCCGGCGAAGTCGGCAAGCTGCTGGACCAACTCTCGAACTACCTCGGCACGCCGAACCAACCCGGGGTCATTCCCGCCACGACCAGCGCTCCGCTGACCGGCGCGCCCGGCGCGCCGAACCGCTGATGACCCAGCTGATCGTGAAGCCCCAAGCGCGCGCCCTCGCCGGGAGCGTGCCGGTGCCTGCGGACAAGAGCATCAGTCATCGGGCTCTGATCTTCGCCGCGCTGGCGACCGGTCGCTCGGAGCTCCGCGGCTTTTCCTACGGCGAAGACAACGTCGCCACATCGCGCGCGTTCCGCGAGATGGGAGTCGTCATCGAAGACGACGCGCACGGCACGCTCCGCGTCCACGGAGTCGGACTCGGCGGTCTCAGCGCGCCCGCCCATGAGATCGATTGCGGCAACAGCGGCACCACGATGCGCCTCTTGTCGGGTGTCTTGGCGGGGCAGCCGTTCGCAGCCCGATTGACGGGGGATGCGTCGCTCACGCGCAGGCCCATGGGGCGCATCGTGCGGCCGCTCGCGGAGCGAGGCGCGCGGATCGTGGGCACCCCGCGTCCCGGCGATCCAGAGGGGGTGACGGCACCGCTGGCCATCGGCCCGCTCGCCGAGGGCACGCGGCTCCTGCCCCTCGAATATTCCCTGCCCGTCGCCAGCGCGCAGGTGAAAAGCTGCCTCTTGCTCTCCGGGCTTTGGGCTTCGGGGCCGACGCTCGTGCGGGAGCCGCTCGTCAGTCGCGACCACACCGAGCGGCTGCTCAATGCCCTAGGTGTCCCGGTGGAAACCGCTGGGCCCATCGTGAAGCTGCATCCGCCGAGAGACACGGACGCCATTGCCGGGTTCAGCGTCGATCTCCCCGGCGACCTGTCGGCTGCGGCGTTTCTCCTGGTCGCGGGCCTCTTGGTCGAAGGCAGCGCGGTCACGACCCGCAGCACCGGCATGAACCCGACGCGGACCGGGCTCATCGACATCGTCCGCCGCCTCGGTGGCCAGCTCGGAACGTCGCCTCGTGGCGAGTCGCTGGGTGAACCGTTCGGCGAGATCACGGCCCGGGCCACACCTTTGCGCGGCGCCAGCTTGGGGGGAGAGCTCGCGCTCCGTGCCATCGACGAAATTCCCATCGCGGCTGCGTTGGCCGCGCGCGCCAGCGGCATCACGCGCTTTTTCGACGTGTCGGAGCTGCGGGTCAAAGAGAGCGATCGCATCGCTGCGATCGTGGCCATGCTGCGAGCTTTCGGCGTCGACGCCGAAGAGCACGAAGACGGCTTCTCGGTGGAGGGCCGACCCGGCGCGCCGCTCGCCGCCGCCACGGTCCAGAGTCGAGGCGACCATCGCATCGCCATGACCGCCGCGGTGCTCGCACTGGTCGCCGATGGCCCGACCCGGATCGAAGACGTCGACTGCATCGCAACGAGCTTTCCGCGTTTCGTGGGCACGTTGCGGGCGCTGGGAGCCGAAATCGAGGTGGTCGCGTGAGCCGGCGGCGTCCAGTGGTGGCCATCGACGGCCCGGCGGGCGCGGGCAAGACCAGCGTGACACGCGCAGTGGCCCGCGAGCTCGGTTACCTGCTGGTCGACACGGGCGCGATCTACCGCTCCGTCGCCCTTGCCGCGCAGCGCATCGGCGTGGCTTGGGGCGACTCCGACGGTGTCGGCGCTCTGGCCGAGAACCTCGCGCGCGAAGAGGCCATTCGATTCGTCGTGACCGACGCCGGGCAGCGCGTGCTGCTCCGCGGCGACGACGTGTCGACGGCGATTCGCACCCAGGACATCGCCGAGGGAGCGAGCCAGGTCTCGGCCATTCCTCGGGTGCGGGCGGCGCTCCTCGACATGCAGCGACGGAGCGGCGTCGAAGGGGGCGTCGTGCTCGAGGGCAGGGACATCGGCAGTGTCGTGTTCCCCGATGCCGAGGCCAAGTTCTTCCTGACTGCGAGCGTGGAGGTGCGCGCGCTCCGCCGGCACGCAGAGCTCGTCGCGCGGGGCGAGCCGGCCGACCTCGAAGTGATCCGGCGCGAGGTCCGGGAACGCGACCGGCGTGACAGCACGCGCGAAGTGGCGCCGCTCGTGCAGACCGAGGATGCGCTGCTCGTGGACAGCTCGGAGCTCGGCATCGACGAAGTGGTGGCCCGGATCGTGGGCCGCGTGCGGGAGGTCGAGCGACGTCTGCTCTCCGCTCCCTGACCTTCGCGCTCCTGACCGCCTCGGTTTCGGCCTGCGGGGGCCCGGCGCGCATTCCGCCGCCCGCCGAGCCGCCCCCGGCGCTGGTCGAGCCGGGAGACGCCATCCCGGCCGAGCTCGACCTCGCGCTGCGCATCGACGTGGCGAAGCTTCGGAGCGCGTTGGGGGAGACAGCGTTCGAAGCGCTGCGCAAAGACTCACCGGCGCAGTCGAGCGACGATCCGGTGAGTCTCGGTCTGATTCGCGACGCCATGGCGCGGGCCGACAGCGTGTGGATTGCGCTTCGCCCCGCTGCGCGATCGGAGTCCACCGACAGCGTGACGGTGCTGGTCGGGCGATTCGACGGCTTCGATCCGAAGCGCTCGGGGGCGGCGCCGTCCTGGCAGGGCCCCATGGACCTCGGCGCGGGCGTGCGCCGCTGGGACCGCGAAGGCCGCGCGCCGCGCTCGGCGCCGGTGCGCATCTACGCCCGGGACGATCGCATCTTGGTGTTCGTCACGAGCGCCGCGACGGACAGCGTCGAGCGCCGCCTCGAGCGCGGCATCGCGGATGCCCACGTGGAGCCCCGGGCGAGCGGGCTCGTCTCGCTGGACGTGCGCGGTCGCGGCTTGCGCACCTCCGTCATCACGGACCGAGCGCCGACGCTCGGGCGCCTCCTCTCCCGGGCCGAGCACTTGCGCGCCCACGCCGACCTCGAACCGGGCGGCCTCCGGGGTGAGCTCGAGCTCGAGCTCGCGAGCGCGGAAGAGTCGCTCGAGGTGGCCTCGTCCCTGGGACGCATCGCGAGCGCCGCAACCGAGGATCCGGGGTTGCTCGGGCGCGTGCTGGAGGGAACCCGGATCGAGGCCATCGGGTCGCGCGTGGTGATTCGGGTCGCGCTCGGACCGGAGATCGTGGCGCGGCTCGTGGCCTGCGCAGGCGGTAGCTGCTGAGGGGGCTCGCTGCGGGCTCCGGCCGGCGGGGAGCCGAAATGGCCGATCCCGCGCTCGGGCTCGGATCTCCGTTTGACTCGATGGGACCCGTGCGCTACGGGAGGCGTCCCCTCGGGCGAGGCGCATGGCAAGAGGTCCATCCTCCGGCCCACAAAGCGACCAAACGCACGAGGGCAAGGAGGCATCGACTCGTCCCATGAATCAAACGCAAACGACCCAGACTTCTTCCGGCGACAGCTTCGCCGCACTGTTCGAGCAGGCCGCCCAAGGCACGGGCGCGACCGAGATGGGCGGTGAAGGCCAGATCGTGACGGGCATCGTCGTCGCCGTGAACCGCGATTCGGTCGTGGTCGACATCGGCGGCAAGAGCGAAGGGGTCATCAAGGCGGACGAGTTCATCGACGCCACCGGACAGCTCACCATCAAGCCGGGGGATCGCGTCGACGTCTTCATCGAGAGCCGTGAGAGCGACGATGGCCTCATCTCCTTGTCCAAGGAGAAGGCCGACAAGATGAAGGTGTGGGACGAGATCTCGAGCGCCTGCGAGCGCGACGAGATCATCGAAGGCACCATCAGCCAGCGCGTGAAGGGCGGGCTCAGCGTCACCATTCGCGGCGGCGTGAAGGCGTTCTTGCCGGGCAGCCAGGTCGACCTCCGACCCATCCGCAACTTGGACAAGCTGATCGGACAGACCTACGAGTTCAAGGTCATCAAGTTCAACAAGAAGCGCGGCAACATCGTGCTCTCGCGGCGCGTCCTCCTCGAGAAGGAGCGCGACGCGATGAAGGCCAAGACCTTGGCGCACCTGGAAGAGGGCATGGTCCTGGTCGGCACCATCAAGAACCTGACCGAGTACGGCGCGTTCGTGGATCTCGGCGGCATCGATGGCCTGCTCCACATCACCGACATGTCTTGGGGCCGCGTGAACCACCCGAGCGAGGTGTTCAAGGTCGGTGACGAGGTCACGGTCAAGGTCCTGAAATACAACCCCGAGACCGAGCGCGTGAGCCTGGGCCTGAAGCAGACCCAGGAAGATCCGTGGAACCACGCCGAAGAGGTCTACGTCATCGGCAAGCGCGTGAAGGGCAAGGTGATGAGCCTCACCGACTACGGCGCGTTCGTCGAGCTCGAGCCGGGTGTCGAAGGCTTGATCCACGTCAGCGAGATGAGCTGGACCAAGAAGATCAAGCACCCGAGCAAGATGATGGAGGTCGGGCAAGAGGTGGAGTGCCAGGTGCTCGAGGTCGACTCCAAGGCCAAGCGCATCAGTCTCGGTCTGAAGCAGCTCGAGCCCGATCCGTGGACCCTCTTCACCGACAAGTACAAGCCCGGCGACAAGATCAAGGGCAAGGTCCGCTCGATCACCGACTACGGTGTCTTCATCGGCATCGAGGACGGCGTCGACGGCATGGTCCACAAGACCGACCTGTCCTGGACCGTGAAGATCAACAACCCCGCCGACCTCTACGGAAAGAACGACGAGGTCGAGGCCATCATCCTCAGCATCAACCACGACGAGAAGAAGGTTTCGCTCGGCGTGAAGCAGCTGTGGGACGACCCGTGGGGCGACATCCTCGAGAAGTACAAGCCGGGCGCCGTGGTCGACGAGGCCACCGTACTCAGCGTCGTCGACTACGGTGCGTTCGTGCGGGTGGCCGAGGGCATCGAGGCCCTGATCCCGACCAACGAAATCGATCCGAACCTGGCGCTCTCGGCCGGGGACAAGGTCAAGGCCGAGGTCAGCAACGTCGACTCGATGGATCGGCGCATCACGCTCACCATGCGCAACGTGGGTGCGAGCCCGGCGGCCGAGCAGTTCCAGGCGCTCGCCCGCGAGAAGGCCGGACAGGGCGCGACCCTGGGCGACCTCTTGAAGGGCAAGCTGGGCGACAAGCTCGCCGAGCTCACGGGCGAAAAGAAGGAGTGACCGTCGAGCGGGGACTCCGGCCGCCGAGGTCGAGGTCCCCGCGGGCGACTCGGGTCGCCCGTTTCGGTCCGCGCGGCCGGGATCCCATGACGGGGACCCGGCCGCGTTCGTTCGTGGCAGGCGCGGGAGAACCTCACCAGCGGCTTGTCGCTGACGGGCGGTCGTTGATCTAGGATCGCCGCCCAACGATGACGGAGCGGATCTGGGCGCCCTGGCGCATGGAGTTCATCCGCGGCGCGGACAAGCCCTCGGGTTGTGTCCTTTGCGGCTACGTGGCGGCGACGCCCAGCCGTGACAACGGCGTTCTCGCTCGGGGACGTCACGCCTACGTGGTCTTGAACAAGTACCCCTACACCGCGGCGCATTCGATGGTGGTTCCGTTCGTTCACACGAGCTCCCTCGGCGAGCTCGAACCGGATGCCCACGACGAGCTCTTCCGGCTGGTCACGCGCGCCAGCGCAGCCCTCACCGCCGTCACTCGAGCCGAGGGCATGAACATCGGCCTGAACCTCGGGCGTGCTGCCGGCGCGGGCATCCACGAGCACCTCCACGTGCACCTGGTGCCGCGCTGGACGGGGGACAACAACTTCATGCCCGTGCTGGCCGACCTGCGCGTGATGCCGGAGCACCTTGCCGCCACCTGGGATGCGCTCAGGCCAGCGTTCGCGGCGTTGGAAGAGGATCGTCCGTGAGCGAATCGCCGAAAGAAGAAGAACCGCGCCCGAGCCGCCTGGGCTGGACGCGCGATCGCGTGACGTTCCTCGCGGTTTCGGCGCTGCTCTTCGGCGCCCTTCTGTGGTGGAGCGCCGAGGTGATCCTGCCCTTCGTGCTCGCGGTGATCATCGCGTATGTGCTCACGCCGGCCGTCGCGGCCTGCGAGCGCGTGAAGATCCCCCGCGCGCTCTCCATCATCTTGGTCTACGTGATCACGCTCGGCACGGCCTACCTCGCCATCGCGGCCATGGCGCCGCGCCTCTACCAGGAGACCATGACGCTGGCGCGGGACACGCCCCAGCTGAGCGAGAAGCTCACCACCACCTGGGCGCCGCGGGTCGAAGGCTTTGCCCAAGGCA
>Ga0268298_10004613_pt1 | contig 13338 bp, 8 predicted proteins | sample WWTPWeurt_MetaG_FD_194462 | JGI IMG/M metagenome (GOLD analysis project Ga0268298, IMG submission 194462) | Activated sludge microbial communities from WWTP in Nijmegen, Gelderland, Netherland - WWTP Weurt | ecosystem: Engineered > WWTP > Aerobic digester > Activated sludge | place: Netherlands... | reverse complement strand
GGCGGCCAGCGAAGTTTCCGTGTTGGAAAAAACACCAATCGCCTTTTTCATTTGCGTAATTGGGCTTTCTTCGCCGGACTTCGCTAAATCTGTGAGTTCTCGTCTCTCAATTTCCGAAAATACATTTTCGTTGATTTTTTCGAGCCCGCCATTCTCCAAGAAATATTTGCGACCCGCGTCAGTCATCACTTCTTTTCCGGCGACTTCCCGGAATCTGTCAATACTTCTTGTTTCGAGCGCCGCGTTAAGGAGACTTGCCTGCTCTTGCGGAGTGCGAGCATCTACGCCTTTCTTCGATGCCAAATCAATGACAGTCTTAGTAAATTTGTTTTCAACGTTGTACCAATGATTGCCACCATACTTCAGGTCCTTGCCGGGTCCTGTTTCATACAGCTCAGACAAGCCGCCTTTTCCGTACAGTTTCGCCAGAGAAGTATCCAATCCCTGCCGTTGTTCCTCTGTGAGCCCAAGCAATGTCGTGCGAGTATTTTGTTGGATCGAATCAAAACTGCGATTGTTGTCGTAACCGGCCCAGCGAGCTTCCAGGGCGTCGACACGAAGCTTGATAGCTCTATCCTCTCCTGGTTGACCGGTGCGATTGAGATGACCTTCGACTTCAGCCCAGCGATGAGCGTGCCGATCCAGACCGCCATCCATCTTGCTGAAGCGGTCCTTGATCGCGTCTGCCAGAGCATTCGGATTATCTTTGTTGAATCCTGCTTTCAGCTTTTGAATTTCGGCTGGTGACAGATCACTGAGCTGTCGGCGCAGAGCATCAGCACTAACAGGCGTCAGGGGCGTGCCGGGCTCAAGAGCTTTCCTGATGTCTGTCAAACGCTGCTCAACATTTGTCTGGCGTTCGAGCGGCTTTTCCCGGCTTGTTTCCGGTCCAGACTGCGGCTGAACATCAACTCTGCCGCGTTCTTTCAGTTCTTTCTGAGAGTAAAATTCGAGCTTATCTCCTTGATTGAATGAACGAATGCCCTTTTCGGCAAACTCGCGATCTCTGATTCGCTCAGCCTCTTTTCTCATCTCTTGCGGAGTAAGATTGATCTTGCCCTCACGCTGCAATTGCTGCAGGCCTTGATACGGGCCCCAACCGGCTTTGAGAGGGGGCAGAACGATTCCCTCGCCCGGCAATTTCTCGGGACGGACTTCGGGTTGTGCAGCCTTCTCAGCTTTGATTTTAGCCTCGAGCGCCTTTTGCCCTTCCTGGAATTTTTCTCCAGTCATGGGTTTACCGTCTTTATCAAAGAACTTCGATTCCGACTTGCCGTCTTTGCCGGTGAAAGTCTCTTCACGACGACCGTCAGCATATTCTTTGACACGCGTCTGCCCATTTTTATCGGCCGTCAGATTTTCTCTGGTCAAACCATCGGCGCGCCCTTTAAATTCAGCAGCAATAGACAATTTGTCGCCTTCGCGGACAGATCTGAAAGACGAAACACCTTCTCTATTCCTGGTCGGATCATATTGCCGTTCAATAACTTGTTTGTCAGGACCAAGCGTCAATCTTTCCGTCTGCAAGCCATCCTTGCGGCCTTGAAAGTTCTTCTCCGTTTCTAAAACACCATTTCTTGTTGCGACGGCCGCTTGCTTGAGATGGTCAGTCCGCAACTTGTCGTTATAGGTGAAGAGCGCGCGTCCATCCGGCAAAGTTCCCTGGCTCAGTAGGTGATCGTTGCGATTGGGAACACCCATATCTGCCGCGCGAAAAACCCCGCGCAACTGGCGCGCGGCAATCTCCCCAGGCGAGAGCGGCGAACCGTTCCTCTCACCATGCATCTCTCTTGCATAAGAAAGGAAAAAGTCCGCAGTACCGACTTCGCCCGACTTTTGCATGCCACCGTTCAACCATGCCATATCGCCTCTCTGGACGGCCTCTTGCAATGGATCTTTCGATGGTTTCGTCGAGATTTCGTTGAGTGCGGCAGTAGCGGCTGCTGTCTCAACTTTTACAGGTTCTGCGCGCTCGGGCGCTTCTTGCGGCTGCTGTTGTCTGGCTGGTGGAGTTTCTAGTTCGGCCATGAGTCTCTTTTGACACTAGTAAGCGGGCGCCGCCAAATGTTTGGCGTCGGCTGCGTTTAAGGGGGAACAGGGGCTTGTATACGAAATTAACAGCGAAAAATATCGACCGTGTAACAGGAGCGAACTCAGGTAGAATCAGTCATGAGCCGAAATTCGTTAACCAAAGAGCCGTAATATGGCAATTGTTTCAAAGACAGGAAAAACAGGTAAAGCGCTGGAGAACAAATTGCAGGTCTACTTTGACGCCTGCATCAGCGCCTTTGACTTTAGCGGCGCTGCAGCAATTTCAAAGGATGGAAAGCGGATATGGACCGGTATAGCAGGTCACGCGAATCTTGAGCATGGCGTTCCTAACACTGAAAATACAAAATTCCGTCTAGCCTCAGTTACAAAACCCTTTACCGCCATTGCCATACTGCAACTTCAAGAGAAGGGAAAACTCAAAATCTCCGACCCCATTTCAAAGTATTTCAAGAAAGCGCCTAGGAACTGGAAAGGAATAACTATTCAAAATCTTCTCACTCACACTTCCGGAATTCCCAGCTACACGGACTTTCCCGAATTCGATGTGCGTAAGAGATGGACTCCGACAGAGATAGTCGAGACAGTAATTGCAAGACCACTGGACTTTAAGCCTGGAGAAAAGTTCTACTACTGCAACACAGGATACGTCTTACTCGGTATTGTCATTGAATCTGTCTCTGGAAAAACATACGAAGAATATCTCCGCGACCATATTTTCAAACCGAGCGGCATGAGAAATTCCGGCGTCGATAATAATACAATGGTCCTGAAACACAGAGCTCAGGGGTACAGGCGAGATTCCGCCCAACGTCTGGACAACGCTAATTATCTGGACATGAGTTTTCCGTTTTCAGCCGGGTCTCTGTATTCAACATTAGAGGATTTACTGCGCTTCGACACGGCGCTGTCCGGTGGCAAGTTACTCAAGCAGTCCACCATCGAGGCAATGCTTGCACCCGGCGAGGCAAATTACGCACTGGGATGGACTGTAGAAGCACTCGATGGAAAAATAATTACCGGACATGCTGGCGGCATTGATGGATTCACGACAATCTTCGAGCGAATTCCTGAAGATGGATACTGCACAACAATTCTCAGCAATGTGGAAGCGCAACCTGTCAGTCAAATGGCAGCTGATTTTCGTTCCATTATTTTTGGCAAACCCTTCAAAACTCCCAAGAAATTCAAAGCTGTAAAAGTTGATCCGGCAGGCTTCAAGGACTTCGAAGGCGAGTACGAATTGGCACCTGGCTTTATCATCACCATAACGAGAGAAGACGATTCGTTAATGGCACAGGCGTCCGGTCAAGAAAAACTTGCACTTATTCCCAGTTCCTCGCATCAATTTTTCTTCGCTCGACTGTATGCGCAAATCAGCTTCAATCGCGATAAGAACGGAAGAGTCACTGAACTCATTTTGCATCAAAACAGCCAGGAGCAACAGGCCAAACGCATCGCCAAAAGATCCAAAACACGCAAAAAACGCTAATCAAGGAATCGCCATTTTCGGACATGGAAATTCTTACGCCTGCCTAATTTGAAGTAATTTTTGCCAGTAATTCGATACTAGGCTCGATTGACTCTTCGCTCAGATGCGCATAATTGATTTGAAATTCTCCATGTGGAGCTTCCCCCAGGTAGAAGTGGGCGGTGCTGGAAATGCCGATGCCAGACTCTTTTGCACGCGCGACAATCTCGTCGTCGCTTAAATTCGACGGAATGCGCACAACAACATTGATGCCGGCCGCATCGCCAAGAACATTTGCGGAACCGCCAAAGTGCTTTCTAAGCGCCTCAATTACCAGTTTTCGCTTCTGCTCGTACAAGTTTCGCATTCGACGGATGTGTCTTTCCAGGTGACCAAGTCGAATAAAGTCGCATAAGACCTGCTGTTCCAACAATGGCGAATGTCGGTCAGCAAGCCATTTCGCGCGGGTAAAAACTTCAGCCAGATCGAGCGGAACAACCAGATATCCGAGTCTTAGCGAGGGAAAAAGAACCTTAGAAAGAGTGCCGATATAGATGACGGTGCCGGCATGATCGAGCCCTGCCAGCGCCGGAATAGGACGTCCTTTGTAGCGATACTCACTGTCATAATCGTCCTCGACTATATACGCACCGACGCGGCGAGCCCAGGAGATTAATTCCAGACGACGAGGGACTGATAGAACAACACCTGTCGGAGACTGGTGGGATGGCGTTACATAGACGAGTTGAGGACTAAACCCAGGCTTCAATTTCTCATGTTCTTTCAATACATCAACCGATACTCCCTGTTTGTCTACGGGAATTGGAAGAACGTTCGCGCCCATCGCCTCAAATGATTTCTGCGCCCCGATATAGCCGGGATCTTCGATACAAACGTCATCACCACGGTCGATTAAGACGCGTCCGACAAGGTCTATGCCCTGCTGCGAGCCGTTTACTATGATTACTTGCTCCGGCTGGCAGGCAACTGCACGAACCCGAGAAAGATAGGCGGCGAGCTGCTCTCGCAACGGCATAAAGCCGGCGGCGTTTGCGGGCGAATCTAATAAACCAAGATTGCGTTTGCGCGCATGGTGCAACAGCAATTGATTCCAAACACGCATCGGAAATTCGCTCATCGCTGGACGCCCAAAAGAGAGCTGTACCGCAGGTTCATCGGCGGAAAAATTCAACCACTGTCGCGAACGCAATGAGGTGGCATACCAGGAAAGCCTGTAGCCTTGAACTTTGTCTGCATCACCGGCAGTTGGACTCGAGCTCTTGCTGCCCGAACCAGAATCCAGGTCCTGCCCCTCTTTGCGTTTTCTTCCGCGGCTTCGTGCCTTTACTTTCGGGGTCGACGCTTCCAGCGTTGCCGGATCAACTGTTGGTGCCGCCGGCCGCATAAGTTCTTCAGGCAACGCGCGCGACACAAATGTTCCAGCACCAACGCTCGCTTCTATATAGCCCTCACTGAGAAGACTGTCGAAACTCATCGACACCGTCGCTCTGGCGATACCCAAGGATTTGGATAAAGCGCGCGTGGATGGCAATTTTTCCCCGGACCGCAAGCGCCCTGAGAGTATCGCGCCACGAATCGAATCATAAATCTGACGGTGCAGTGCAACGCCGGAAGATTGATCTACATGAATAAGGAAGTCCAAGATCAACCTCTTTGCAACGCGATTTCTGAGAAAACCACCAATTTCAAAAAGCATTGCCCCGTGTGTCTGAAACCGCTCGAGTCTTGCTGGGGTTGCGATTAGCCTATCCGCCCGACTTGTCGGAAGGCTTAGAATCATTCCAAGTGGACTAGTATCAAAACATAAAAGTGGCTCTTCTACAAGTCCATTTAGCTCGTTATTCTGGGGTCATCCTGGAAGGAGGCAGGTAGTTATGAAAAACGCAAACACCAAAAAACAAATTCTTCTCGCACTGGTTGCATTCCTCACGCTCCCAATGGTTGCGCTCAATTGCCAACCCGCTCAAGCGATCACTAATGATCCGGGAGTTATCGACCAGCTGCAAAGACGCAGAGCCGCTCTGCAAACACGTGAGTTTTACTTGATGAGAGATACAGACGATCTTCTGAGAAAGAAAGAGGACATTCGACGCAACAACGACGTTGACGCACCGAGATTGCTCAACGAAGTTTGCCGCAAAATCGATGCCAAAGCATGGGAATTACAACAAGTCAGATTAGACATCAGAGACGTCAATATCAGGCTTCTATAAGCCTCACAAACTTGCTTGAGACGAAAGTGAAGGGACTTCGAAGAAATTCGAGGTCCCTTTCTTACTCACAGCGCTGCCGGAAAAGAACCGCCGATTTAGCGCGGGCTCCAGCGAACCGCAGCATGATATGTGGCGAACGGATTAATGCGCAAAACGACGGCATTGAAACCGTTCAGTAAATTGAATAACGAGAAGAAATTCTTCCAGAAATGAAAACGCGTTTGTTTTTTGCGCAGTTTTCTAATAGTTGTCTTGCCCGAAACCTTCGCCTCCAGCAGCAGCGGCGCTTTTCTCATGAAACGGACACCGGTGTACTCCGGGTGCGAGTACATCATGCTGTCTTTGTAATTACGATGGCGTTCGCGAATATTGTGCTCAGCGAGCATGCTCTTATCGCCACCAGCAATGGTGCCCGAATTCGGCGAATTATCGTAATAGCGAACGCCGAGCTCCATACTTGGTCTTGCTCTGGTCTTTAATGTCATCAATTTTGAAAATCCTCGGCAACCTGTTGAAAGTTCAGAAAGGAACGGAACCTATAGAGCAGATGGCAAGATTATCCACTAATTCAGTCGCTGAGACAATCTCGCCTTATTGATGGAAAGCAGGGGAGATATACAACACATACACCCCGGCTTATCCTATTGCTATCGACACAGTCGCGCGAAAACATGTTCCACGATTAAGCTAATCTCAGAAGTCTAACGTCGAGCTTCAATATCGTCTGGTGGCGGCAATGCTCCACCCGCAGCCGCACTAGCCGCTACCTGCATTCTACTCGTCAAAACAGGCAAGCCTTGCGCAGCAACGGGGACTTCCATCTTTACATGCACAGCAGAAGGAATTTGCATAACGCCGGCCGGTTGTTCTTTTTCGCGCAAAATAACTGCTCGTGAATCGAATACGCTATTCGCCGTCAAACGCGGAGGCGAAATGCCATTACCAATTGGACCAGCCAGGGGCGTGAGACTAAAATTGAGATCATTGTCAGGAGACGGCAATTTAGCATTCACATCTCCGGCAAAAGCAAGACTAGACTTGGAAACGTAGTTATTCTGCCTGTCATGCTTCAACAAGTCTTCAAATGCCTCTGTTGCAGTGACATTTGTATACACACCACGCGGCACGCCTAATTCGACAGTGGAAAGAACTACAGGTGAGATTTTCATTACACCCACTTTTGCTTCAGCTTTCGCGCTCAGTTTTTCTCTATAACTTTTAGCCGCCAACAGCAGATCCTGTTTGACTTCATCACACAACAACTGACGACTGGATTCAACAAGCTGCGCTCCCGTTCTCGCTTCTTCCACAAGCAGTCTGGAAAAGTCTTCAAGCGCCGGATCACTGTCTTCTTTTGCAAAAGCATCGTGAGCTTCTCTGGATCCATACACCAGCTCACGCGAACGCTCGACGGCAGTGTTCATCTGCCCAATGCGATCTCTGACATTTGCAACATGAGCAAAAGACAGAACACATTCGTCAGCGTCAGAACGTTCTTTCTGGTGGCTGAGGAATAGAAACTGACAGAAAAAACCAATCAAGAGAACCGCAATGATGATGATTCCAATTAATGCCACCATCGCAAGCATATTTCCGCGACGCCGGAAATAAACTCGTTCTTGCAAGACGTATTTGAAAGACTCTTTGTTCATATCGAAGCGAGAAGTATTCTACAATTGTATTACAAGCAGCGCCGCGCGGGGTTCAATTAAGCATGTCATGGACGCGGGCGACCGCAGCGAAGCGAATTCTATGCGCGGTCACCTCGCTGATACTTGCCCCGTCGGCAATGGCATCGCAGCTCAGTTCAGACACAACACCATTTAACAACGAAAAATACGAAGAAAGTGCCGATTGGAAGCTGACCTTGCAAGCAAAGGAGGTCAAAGAATATCTCCAATTCAAGCATTCACCGCTCTCACCGGCCGTTTGCGTCAAGGTCAATTCACAGGTGCGAAGCGAACTCGATGGAACCTGGAAGGAAAAACGTCCGTACGAAACGTTTTGGTATCACCACGGGACGCCCTTCGGGTTGCGGCGCTATGAAAAACTGAATCTCAAGGAAGACTCGCATGGAGTGATAAAGATCGAAGCTAGCCCAGAGACACAACAACAGACGAGAGCGCTAATCAACGCAGCACTAAGGCTATTGCCGGATATTTACCGCCTCCAGGCAATACCGGTCGTACTAATGATTCCGCACGAAATTTGCAGCAGTATAGAGTCGGATCTCTCTTCCTCACGCTTTTACAAGGCGAAAGTGACCACCGGAGACGCATCAGCCCTGATACTGCATGTGGTATCAATACAACCAGGCTATGACCGATATTTTTATTACTCCATTCGCAGTGGAGAAATACTCGAATAGGTGATTGACATAAGAGGAAAGCGAATGGTATTGGTACCTTTAGGGGTAATATTTTTCTCGCAGGAGCACAAGCGGAGGTATCGCTGTGGGCATTAACACAAGCAGGTTCTTAAAAAGGCTTCCCTTGTTTGCTGCGTTATCACTGACCCCGCTAGGGCTGATCTCCATCGCCCACGCACTCACTGGAACTGCCGGGCCCACAGCCACGCCTTTCATCGTCGACGACAACCCTCAGACCAAAAGCTACAATGCCGTTGCAACTCATTTCGGCAAACGCAATCCATACTTATTGTCGACAAACCACTCCACAATTTCAAAAGATTCTCATTGCGGCGTCGTCATCAATTACAACGGACATCCAGGTCTTCTGCCTTTCGAGCGCCTCAGCTTCTGGTACAAAGGCTCGCCAGAGACGAGAGCATTCATAACCTACAAACCACCGGTCGGTTCCTTCGTAACAACTTTTCTGACCGTCAAGGAAGGCGCGACCGGACAGCAGTCAAAAGACGGATTCAAGCAAGTAAGTTTCAACAAAGAATCCTGGGGAATCGAGCAAGGCAGTTCAATCAAAGAAATAGCTATAGTCCCACCGTCCAGGAAAGATGCCGGAGTCTTTAAAGTTGATGGCATTAGCCTCGACGATAATCCGGTCAGACGTATCCTGTCCACCGTGTTCTATAACACCAACACGGGACCCGCCGGCGCTTCACCCCAAATCATCGTCCCTCCGGAATATTACACTGGACAGACTGGCATCGTTCTCAGAAACTCATCCGGTCAAGATGTGTATGCCTGGGTGCAGCTTGCCAATGGAAAAAAAGTAGATAGAATCTTTCCATTCTATGGCGCCAACGGGTCAAAGACAACTCCGGTAACCTGGTCGTATCCAGGATTTCTACCTAGTGGAAAACCAGACAAAACCTTCGGATATGCTCTCATTCCGGCACAGAGCGGTTCAACCCCTTCAGCCATATACAGCACAAGAAGTCCCGGGAAATGGAGCGGCAACGTCACATTTACCCCTGCAAGCAACGGCACAAGTGTAATTCCGACGCCGAATTGTCCAAGCTCCACCTACCCCTGCGGACACAATCAAGCAGAGTGGTCGCTCAATAATGGAAGCAAAGCCGGAGAGTCTGCCAACATGAGCTGCAATAACGGCGTCAATTCTCAAATCACGATGAATTATGTATTCAACGGCAGTACAATCGACCCGTCGAGCCCTGGCGCTTGCACGGGCGTCAGCCCCTCTCCCTGCTGGACGATAAGTGCTAATAGCGGTGCGCTATTTCCTTCGGCTGTAACGAACAGCCTGACGCTGACTGCCAACAACAACATTCCTGGAGTGTACCCATTCAACTGCCCATGCTGCGGAGAGCCCACATGTCAGCAAGGTACAACCTGCAATTTCCTTTATCCTAACTACAATCCAAGCTCGTGCTCAGGCACGCCAAACAACTCCTGCACATTTCCATTTACCGGGGCGCCTGTAAGCAACTGGGGTGGAAATACCAATCAATCATGCCAGGTAGGGCGGGCAAACGGGGTCAGAGGCGGAGCAATCCACATCATCGTGACCGGCTTCGGCGCAAGTAGAAGAACTGCAAACGATTGCCCGTTCAGTCCGCAGCACCACAGGTGATGCCACAATCGGCTTACGTTCTCAAAATGTGCAACGAAAACACCACAATCAGCCAATCTCAGACATTGTTAGATTATTCTGCATCTCATATAAGCGCTGGTAATTTGTGTTACAAATGCAACGTTCTGGTGAGTGAAAATTAGCTGATTTACGGGTTTTTCCCGCAAACACAATTGATCGATATCCAGAAAGTGGACCCTCGATACAAAGACAATATCGTCCAGCACTCTCCGCGCTGCCTGATTCAATCCAGCGCTCCGGCGGAGTGGATTGGCGCGCAAATTCAATGTCTATCCACGTCTTCACCAGTGCGGCTGCCAATTACCTCCCTAAAGCAAGGGTGCTGGCCAGCTCGTTGCGAAAACACGCACCACAAGCTCGCCTGTCTCTCCTGCTTGCTGAGCCGGCACATTCGCCGCACCTGACGAAAGCGCAGGAATTCGACGAAGTAGTATCGATCGAAAGTTTGAACATACCGGATTTTAAATCTTGGCTTTTCCAGCACGATCTCGTCGAGACATGCACAGCGGTCAAAGCATTCTATCTCTGTAAGTTGCTCGAAAGAGAGGATTGTGATGGTGTCATCTATTTTGATCCGGACATCGCCGTTTTCTCGTCATTATCCAATCTCATTGAATCTCTTTCAAATTGTTCGCTGATGCTTACTCCACATCTCTTGAATCATGAGATCAGCGAAGAAGCCATTGTGGACAACGAGCTATGCACACTCAAGTTTGGTGCATACAATCTTGGCTTTCTAGGAGTAAACAACAACTCCGAAGGAAGACGCTTTGCGCGCTGGTGGAGAGAACGGCTCCACAAATATTGTTTCAATGATACGGCCAACAATCTTTTCACGGACCAACGCTGGGCTGATCTGGTGCCGTCCATGTTTGAAGAAGTGCACATATTGAAAGATTACGCCTGCAACGTAGCTACGTGGAATCTGAACCATAGAACAGTCGAGGGCGATTTTCAGAAAGGTTTCACTGTCAACGGGCGCCCTCTAATCTTCTATCACTATTCAGGCATCGATTCGGGCAATCAATTGTTGATGCTCAATAGATATGGCAAAAATATGCCCAGCCTTTCACTACTTAGAAGCTGGTACCTTGAGCAGTGCCATAAAAAAATGTCTTCTAGTTCTATCGAGTCAAAGGACAATTCTTGGTTCTATGGAAAATTCGATAACGGAGAGCCCATAACCGCCAAGCACCGCAAGGCATACAAGGACAGTCCTCTGCTGAGAGAAATGTTCTTTGACCCGTTCGTGAGTGAAGGATCAAGCTTTCTCAATTACTACATCACTAGTCAGGATCGCAATGACGAGCAAATGCATAATCAACAATCTGAAGATTGTGAACCAGCAATTACCATATTCGAAGACGGCGAACAGATAATTTCGGAGGCGATCGCAGAACCGGCGCAAGAAAGCAACGCGTTTTTCCCGATATTCGATCCTCAGTATTATTTGGAAACGAATCCCGATTTAATTGGCAGCGGTAACGACCCTTACGTACACTACGTCCTGAAAGGCGCCGCCGAACTAAGAAATCCCGGACCTCTCCTGAATGCATCTTTCTACGCTAGCATTGCGGATTGCGATGAGGCATCGCAAAATCCTCTCAATCACTTTGTCTCTCAAGGTTGGCGAAGAGAACTCGCTCCACACCCTCTCTTTGACACCGCTTTCTACCTTGAGAATAACACCGATGTAAAAGCAAGCGGCGTCAATCCGCTGGCGCACTTTATTACTGACGGCTGGCGTCAGTCGAGAGATCCACATCCATTATTTGATGTCTCTTTCTATCTCGAACAGTCTCCGGCGGCAGCCGACTCTTGCATCAACGCGCTCATCCACTTTATTCAACAAGGAGCAAAGGAAAGGCTTCAACCACACCCACTTTTTGATCCTGATTTTTATTTGACAGAAAATCATCTCGATGTAGAAAACGCACTGGAGCATTTCCTTACCACTGGAGCAAGCCAAAATCTTAATCCCCACCCGCTCTTCAATTGCAAGTTCTATCTCGAACAGCTGCCCAATAACGAAAAACAGATAGCAAGCATCAACCCGCTCTTACACTTCCTCAAAACCGCCGAGAGCGACTACAATCCGCACCCCGACTTCGATATGGCTTTTTATCGCCGAGAAAATCCCGATGTAGCGGCGCTCGGACTCAATCCTCTTCTGCATTATGTGACTTACGGAATCTTTGAAGGGCGAAGAGCGATGCCGTTTGTGGAGCAATTAGTGCCACCACACGATCAAGTTGAGATTCTTCAGAGGTCACCGGCGCAATTGAGCGCATTGAAAAGCGAGATAGACAACGGCAAGCCCTGCGTGCTTTTCATCGGGCAAGCAGTTGCCGGAGGAACAGGAACCCATATTGCCGACCTTTGCAGATTACTCGAAGGAGAAGCGAATGTACTTCTGCTCAGACCTCTGGCGGCAAAAGACTCTTCCGCAGTACAGCTATCTCGCCTCACCTGCCAGAAGAACAATGTTGAACGAACAAATGAAGTCGAATTCGACGTCAGGAGTCAATTCAGTCAATTGGCGGAATTTCTGCGAACTTTAGAATTGAAACGGCTTCACGTCCACAATTTGCAGGAAAACGAGCATTATCTCGAGCGTCTCATCGACACGCTTAATATCCCTTTCGACTTCACATTACATGATTACTACATCCTCTCTCCGCTTTTACACTTAACCGATGAAACAGGCAAGTTTGCAGGCGAACCGGACGAAGGCAACGCAACCATTCATTTAATCGACCAGCAAAAGACCACAAGCAGCATGGTGGCGTGGAGAGAAAAACACAATTGGCTGATCGAACGAGCAGAAAGGCTAATTGCCCCTTCTCTCGATGCCAAACAGAGGATGCGCCACTTTTTCCCGGAAAGCAAAATCATAGCTGCGTACCATCCCGGTGCAAGCGCGATTATGTCGCCAATCAAAGTAGAAAAGCTCGCTTCAGAACAGTTTTTGAAAGTCCTTGTAGTGGGAACGATAGGCAACCACAAGGGGGCCGCCGTGCTAGAGAAGTGCGCCTTACTTTCCAGACAAAATCAGTTGCCTATTGCATTCCATTTGCTTGGTTCCAGCGCTTATCCCCTTACTACCAGCCCGATTACGGAATTAACCGTGCACGGGGCTTACAAAACCGAAGAATTGGCGCAACGAGTAGCCGCGATTGCGCCTCATCTGGTCTGGTTTCCCGGGCAATGCGCAGAAACATTCTCATACACTTTCAGCGAAATATGCCAATTGGGTTTGCCTGTACTTGTCAGAGCCCTCGGCGCTTTGCCGGAAAGATGCGCGGACAGAGCATGGTCATTCGTCGCCCCTCTCAACACAAACTGCCAAGAATGGCTCGATATTATGGTTCGCATTCGCAACAACCATTTCCTCTCAGGATGCGCCCCCAAAGTTTACATGCCGGGCTGCGCAAAAGCCTCATACGATTTCTATAAAAAAGAATATCTGTCTGCAATAGAAAAAAGTGGCGAAGGATTATCTCCTTTGCCGGGAACCCGAGCCATGACCGCGCCAGGAAAAATCAAATGACCG
>Ga0268298_10004612_pt1 | contig 13340 bp, 10 predicted proteins | sample WWTPWeurt_MetaG_FD_194462 | JGI IMG/M metagenome (GOLD analysis project Ga0268298, IMG submission 194462) | Activated sludge microbial communities from WWTP in Nijmegen, Gelderland, Netherland - WWTP Weurt | ecosystem: Engineered > WWTP > Aerobic digester > Activated sludge | place... | reverse complement strand
TCGGCACCCTGGGCTTCCTCTGCCTCGCCGCGTCCACCAACGTGTGGATCTTCATCCTGGGCATCTCGGTCTTCTCCATCGGCGAGATGACCGCCCACCCGAAGTACTACAGCTACGTGGGCCTGGTGGCCCCGGCCGACAAGAAGGCCGTCTACATGGGCTACGCCTTCCTCTATGGCGTCATCGGCAGCCTCATCGGGTCGAGCCTGGGCGGGATGCTCTACGGCTCCATGCTGAAGCCCCTGGTGGGCCAGCCCGGCGCGGCGGCGGCGGCCCGCACCTTCTGGCTGCTCTTCGTGGCCCTCAACGTGGTGGCCGCCATCGGCCTCATCTTCTACGACCGGGTCTTCGCGGAGGACACGCCGGCGACCAACGAGAAGGCCAGGAAGATCATGCTCGGCATCTACGCGCTGCTGCTCCTGGGGGGCCTGCTCTTCGTTCGGTCGGCGCTCTTCGGCGGGGCGGAGATCTCCTACAAGACCCTGGTCCAGGCCGTGATCATGCTGCTCCTGGGCGCCGGCGGCGCGGCGGTGAGCCTGCGGAAGCGCTGAGCCCCAGGCTCAGGACTGCCTGAAGCTCTGGGAGCGGTCGGTGCGCCGGGCCTGGATGAACCGGTGGATGGGTTCGAGATCGGTGTCCGCGCCCGGGTGCAGCACCACGCCCAGCCGCGTCGGGTAGTCCTGGCCTTCGAGGTAGGTGAGGTGCAGGACCTCGCCGGGGCAGCGCAGGAGGGCGCCGTCCGGCAGCTCGGCGTCGATGTCCACCTGGGCGTGCAGGTCCACCAGGAGGGGTTCGTTCAGGGCCAGCCCCACACCCGTTTCGGTGAGGTTGACCAGCAGGGCCTCCAGCTGCCGCCCGCCCAGGCCGACGCGGACCTTGAGGGGCGTCTGGTCGGGTCCGGCCACGCGGACGTCGCGGCGGTGGTGCAGGCGGGCTGCTTCCCCGGGCCAGCCCAGCCGCAGGAGGGTGCCTCCGGCCTCGTCGTGGGCGGAGGGGAGCAGGAGGGATTCCAAGGTGAGCACTTCCTCGCCCAGCAGGATGGTCAGGGTCACGGCCGTGCCCTCGGCGGGGATCGAGTCCCGGGCGTGGAGACCGGCCAGCTCCAGGGCGGCACCTGGGCTGAAGTCGTGGAGCCGGAGGTCCCCGAGCAGCCGGGCATTGGCCGCCTGGAGCCGGAGGCTGGCGACGGCACGGGTGAGGCGGGCCTGGTGGAGGAACTGCTCCAGGACGGGTGCGGACAGAAACGATGCGTGGCCCATGAATCGTGCCTTTCAGATGCCTTGGCTCAGCCGGTCCGCCAGGTTGCGGTGCAGTCCGGCGGACTGGATGGCCTTGGCCGCGTCCTTCACGTCGTAGTCGAGGCGGTGCAGCCTCAGGCAGCGGCGCTTGGGGTTGTAGGTCATGAAGGAGACGCGGGGGTCCCGGTCCCGGGGCTGGCCCACCGAACCGGGATTCACGAGGTACCGGCAGTGCGGCTGCAGCTGAAACCACTCGCCGGGCTGGAGGCAGATCCAGTTCAGCTGGCCCCTGGCCTCGTCCAGCTCGAAGCAGCCGGGCAGGTGAGTGTGGCCGAAGAAGCAGAGCTGGCCCTCGAAGGCGTCGAAGGCCTGGCTGATCTCCCGCATGTGGAGGAGGTAGGCGTCCTCGTCCATGGGGGAGCCGTGCGAGATCTGGTAGTCCTCGCCCACCCAGAGGGGCCCTACCGGCAGATCCGCCAGAAAGCGCCAGTTGTCCTGGCGCAGGCGGTCCCGGGTCCAGTCCGCGGCCTGCCGGGCGGGCAGGCTGAAGGAGCTGTCCGGCTCCAGCCCCGCGCAGACCTTGTCGTGGTTGCCCCGCACCATGTACCGCGGGCGCCACTCCTTCACCTTGTCCAGCAGCTGGTTGGGGTTGGCGCCGTAGCCCACCAGATCGCCCAGCAGCACGAACCGGTGGATGGCCCGCCGCCGGGCGAAGCGCAGCACCGCGCGCAGGGCGTGCAGGTTCGAATGCAGATCGGAGAGGATCAGGTCCAAGGGATGTCCAGGGGAGGCCTCTCAGTCTAGCAAGGCTGACGCGAGGTCCCGGGAACTGTGACCAAAGGCGAGGAGCATGTCCGCTTGGGACCAGGCCGCCATCCGGGTCCGCCAGCGCGCCAGGAAGGCGGCCCGGTCCTGGGCCAGGGGGCGCCGGGGATCACGCCCCGCCCGGTCCCAGGCCCGGGCGGGCGTCTCCGCCAGCCACAGCGTGGCGAAGCCGCTGGCGGCCACGGCCCCGCGGTTGGCCTCGGCCTCCCAGGCGCCCCCGCCCAGGGCGACCACCGCGGGCGCCGCCAGAAGACCCGGCAGCAGCTCCGATTCCAGGGCCCGGAAGGCCGCCTCGCCGGCGGTGCCGAAGATCTCCGCCACGGGGCGGCCCTCCTGCGCCTCGATGACCTCGTCCAGATCGTGGAAGGGCAGGGCCGTGCGAAAGGCGAGCTGGCGCCCCAGGGAGGTCTTCCCGCCGCCACTGCCGCCCAGCAGCACCAGCCCCTGGCCGGGGCGGAAGGGAGGCCGGACCCGCCAGCGTTCCCGTTGCACCGCCCAGCCCAGGGCGGCGGGATCCGCGGCGCGGTGGACCTCGCCCACCATGGCCAGGGACTCGACGCCGGCCTCGAAGCAGGGCCGGGCATCCTCGAGGGTCAGGCCGCCGATGGCGATGGGGGCGATGGCCTGGGCACGGAGGGCCGCGCAGCCCGCCCGCAGTCCCTCCAGGCCGATGGGCTCGGCGTGGTCGGTCTTGGAGGGCGTGCCCCGGAAGGGGCCAACCCCCGCGTGGTCACAGGCGGGGTCCACCGCAGCCCACTCACCCGGCGCGTGGGTGGAGGCCCCCACATGGAGCCCCGCCAGCCCAGGCAGGGCCAGGGCCTCCCCGGCGGGCAGGTCCTCCTGGCCCAGGTGCAGGCCCCAGGGTGCGAGGCCCTCGCGGGCGGCCAGGATCGCCAGATCCGCGCGGTCGTTCACGCAGATCATGGGCCACCCGCCGTTCGCCGCGGCCTCCGCCAGGGCCGTGCGCAGCTCCAGCCACTGAGTCTTGGCGTCCAGGGGCTTGCCCCGGAACTGGACCAACGGGAAGCCCGCCTCGCCCAGGCGGCGGATCTGCGCGGAAAGCGGCTCCGGGCGCGTGGCGTCGGTGATGGGGTAGAGGGGCGGAAGGCGGAGCATGTCTCAAGTCTGCCAGCCCGGATCCATGGGCGAGGCTCCTTCTCGCGGCAGGATCCCGCGGGCGGGGATTGGCCCCACTCAGGCCACGGGTGACCCCAGGGGCCTGCTCCGGCAGCCCCAGGGAGACTTAAGGTGGGTGCCAGACCTTCCGGGGACCGGCGAGGGCAGAGGAGGCCCCATGGATCGCAAGCAATTCTTGAAGCTGGCCTGCGGACTCGGGGCCTGCGGGTGCGCCACGAGACTGGCCGCCCATTCCCGCGCCCTGGAGGCGCCCGAACCACGGCCCGTCGAGGATCCGCGCCTGGGCTTCACGCGCCACCAGGTGGCGAGGCTCATCGGCTTCATGGGCGCCGGGCTGCCCGCCGAGGCCTGCGCCAGCGTCATCGAGCAGACGGGCCGCGAATGCGCCAAGCTGACCCAGCTCCATGCCCGGTTCAAGCATGACCCCGAGGGCTATTTCGAGGCCGGCAGGAAGAACTGGGGCACCGAGTTCACCTGGGACAAGCTGAAGGGGATCATCACCGTGACCGTGGCCGAAGGCCCCTGCGGCTGCCCCCTGGTGGATGCGAAGCGGACCCCCGCGCTGTGGTGCAACTGCTCCGTCGGGTACCAGAAGGAAAGCTTCGAGACTGTCTTCGGGCGCCCCGTGAAGGCCCGGCTGCTGGCCTCGAAGCTCAGCGGCAGCAAGCACTGCGTGTTCGAGGTCACGCTCTGCTGAGGGCGAGGCGGATCCCCGAGCCTTGCATCGCAGAACCAGGCCCACCGAGGCTGTGCGGGGTGGGCCTGGTTCCGATGACCCGTTGATCCATATGCCTTGAGGCACCCCAGGAGCGACTCACGCAGGACTGACGAGCGGTGACTCGCGCTATCGGAGCGAGCTTGGCGCGCCTGCTTCAGCGGCCTTGGGGGTGGTGGCCTCCTTGGCGCCCTCTCCCACCGCGGGAGGCTGCGGGGGATTGCCAAGGGACACGAGACGCTGGGCGAGGGGCCGACCCAAGAGCGGCTGGACGGTCAAATCCGGGTAGACCACCGACCACATCCCGACGGCGGGCTCAATGCGGGGGGTGGCCGAGTTCGGATCGGGTACCCAGGGGCTCCAGGTGAGGGCTTCCTTCGGGGCCTTGTCGACATACTCCGAGGAGAACCAGGCGAGCCGAGGGGAACCCATCGTCGCGGCATTCCAGGCCTCGCGGCCTCCGGCCACATAGGGAACCCGGGTCGCAGCAAGGGGGCCGAGGTGCATCAAGGAGGTCCAGTACACCTCATCGAGGACGGCCCCGGTCTGGGCGTTCAGCACGCAGCGGAAGGGCAGGCTTGGCGAGGAACGCTGGACCAGCAGGTAGAACTTCTCCGGCGATTCGCCCACGATCAGTCCCATCTGGCATTTGCCGATCTTGGTCGTCCAGGCCACCTTCCCGTCGATGCCGACCTTGGACACCGTGTCCTCTCCGAAGGTCGCGTGCCGGTAGATCAGTACGAACTTCGGATCCGAAGTGGCCAGCAGGAGATCGTTCTTAATTTCGTGATGGGCCACCCATTCAGCCTGGTCCTTATTGATCTCCATCCGGTGGACCTTTTTCCCGTCGGTCGCCAGGAGCGACTTCGAGTTCAGGAAAACCACCCTGGGGAAAATGCTCATGCCATTACGTTCGGCGACGGAGATCCCTCCGTCTGGTTCCACCATGGCGATCGCATCGCCAAAGACGAACCCCAGGTGCCCCTCCGGCCCTCTCCAGGCCCGTTCCCCAGACCGCCCGGGGACATAGCTGATCCAGACGGGCGTGAGGGTTCGCGCCTGGGCATCCACCTTGGCGAGGATGCCTCCGGCATGGAGGAGGAACACGCGGTCCTTCAGATGGAACAGCTGGACACCGGCGCCGGCGGCCTGGATGTCCGACACCAGCTCCCGGCGACCCATTCCCTTCAGGCCGGGTGCGGTGTTCCAAGCGGCGGTGGCCTCCTTGAGGGATTGGGCATTCCAGAGCACCTCGCATTTGCCCGTGTCGCGATCCCAGAGGGAGAGGTCTACGAGGGTGTACTGCATGGGTGGCCCGGTGATGCCCGCGGCGATGGCGTTCCCGATGGCGTTGCCCAGGGCCACGGCCAGGATGCCGGCCCCGGGGACCATCACGACCGTCGGCGCTGCCTGGACGACCTGGGTCTTGAAGGAGATGAACAGGACCGCCTTGCCATCGGGCGTGGCAGCGAAGGTCCCGAATTCATTCGCCTGGCTGGCGGCCGGAGAATCCCCGGGGCCAGATGCAATGACCGTCTCCTTGCCATCGGCCTCACGGAATATCAAGGAGCTGGGAATTTTCTCTGCCTGCCGTGTGGAGAAAACGGCGGACCCGAGGGTCGAATGGACTTCGATCTTCGGCAACTTCTCGCTGGGGCTGTCCGGCTTGGGCGCCGGGTCGAGGGCCGTCTGCGCCACCAGGAGGGCGCCTGAGAAGGAGAGCATCCAGAGAAGTCTTCGCATTGCACCGTCCATAGAAGATATTAGTGGCCACAAAACTGCCAAGAATGGTCTTAGGCTACCAGTCCCCGGTCGGAAGGGTAGGATTTCGCGTTTTGGAGCGATGCCTGCGCGAACCCTGCCGCCAGGCACCCGGCCTCAGGCCGCCTCGCCATCCGCGAACTGCAGGCGCACCAGCTTGGCGTAGACGCCGTCCTGGGCGATGAGGCCATCGTGGGTGCCGCGCTCCACGAGCGCGCCCTGGTCCATGACCCAGATCTCGTCGGCGTCGCGGATGGTGGAGAGGCGGTGGGCGATGGTGAAGGTGGTGAGCCGGTGGCTCACGCGCTCGATGACGGTCTGGATCTTGGCCTCGGTTTCCGAATCGATGTTGGCGGTGGCCTCGTCCAGCAGCAGCACGGCAGGCTCGAGGTAGAGCATGCGGGCGAAGGCCAGCAGCTGCCGCTCGCCGGCGCTGAGCTTCTGGCCCCGTTCGCCCACCTGCGTCTCCAGGCCCTGGGGCAGCCGGTCCACCAGGTCCTTCAGCTGGCTCTGCTCCAGCACCGAGGCCAGGCGGGCTTCATCCAGGGGGCGGTCCAGCACGATGTTGTCGCGCAGGGTGCCGGAGAAGACGAACACATCCTGGAGCACCAGCCCGAAGAGGTTGCGCAGGCTCCGGAGCTGGAGGGTCCTGATGTCTTCGCCGTCCACCGTGATGCCGCCTTCGCGCACATCGTAGAAGCGCATGAGCAGGTTGATCAGGGTGCTCTTGCCGGCCCCCGTGTGGCCCACCACGGCCACGCGGCGGCCCTTGGGGATGACGCCGCTGAGCTCGCGCACGACCTTGCGGCCGCCTTCCTCGTAGGCGAAGGTCACCCCTTCCAGACGGATCTCCCGGGCGAAGGTGGCGACCCTGGCATCGGGGAGCTCGGGGATCTCCTCGCGGTTGTCCAGCAGGCGGAAGATGCGCTCGCTGGAGGCCAGCGCCGTCTGCATCACGTTGTAGCGCTCGGCCAGCTCGCGGATGGGGCGGAAGAAGCGGCTGGACTGCTGGATGAAGGCCAGCAGCAGGCCCCAGGTGATGGCCCCGGCCTTGAGCTTGATGCCGGCGTAGAAGATGAGCGCGGCCAGGGTGCCCGAGGTGATGAACTCCACCACGGGGAAGAACACCGCGTAGGCGAAGATGGTGCGCAGGAAGGCCTGGTAGTAGTCCTCGTTCAGGACCTTGAACTGCTGGTCGCTGCGGGCCTCCTGGCCATTGATCTGGACGAGGCCCATGCCCGAGATCTGCTCCTGCAGGAAGGCGTTGATGGCGGCGTAGCGGCGCTGGGTCTCACGGAAGGCCTCACCCGCGCGGCGGCGGAAGAACTCCGTGGCCACCAGCAGGAAGGGCAGGATCACCAGGGCCACCATGGCCATGCCGGCGTGGGTCCAGAACATCCAGGCCACGATGGCCAGCAGGGAGAGCGCGTCTCCCACGATGGCCACGAAGCCCGAGGCGAACATCTCGTTCAGGTTCTGGACGTCGCTGGTCACCCGGGTCATCAGGCGGCCCACGGGGTTGCGGTGGAAGAAGTCGGTGCTGCGTCCCATGAGGTGGGCGAAGAGCTGGACGCGGAGCTCGAGCATGGCCTTCTGGCCCACCTTGGCCAGCAGGAAGTAGCGGGCGAAGCTGACCAGGAACCCCGCGATGAGCACGCCGAAGAACCCGGCCACCATGGGAGCGGCCCCCTTGAGGCTGCCTTCGCCCATGAAGCGGTTGATGAGGCGCAGGGTGAGTTCCGAGGGCAGCACCTCCAGGAAGGCGCCCAGGGCCATGAGCACCAGCAGCAGGAGCAGGGCCGCCCACTGGGGCCTCAGGTAGCTGGCCAGGCGCCAGAGCAGGGCGTGGCGCATGGGGCGATCATCGGTGCGATCGGATTGGAAGAAGGCTCCCTGTTCGGACATGGGCCCATTCTCCCACAGGACGTGGAGAATCCCGCGCCGACCCTGCTCCAGCACCAGGGATGAGCGGGCGGAACGGGCGCGGCCCTCATGTACACTGAAGGATCGCCCGGAGCCACGATGAACGCCTGGAAACCCGTTCTCTTCGCCACCACCCTCGTGCTGCAAGCCCAGGCCCCGGCCTCGAAGGCCGAGGCCGCCACGGAGAAGCGGCTGCGGCGAGACGTGACCTACCTGGCCGCGCCTGAACGGAAGGGGCGCGGCAACGGCTATCCCGAGCTCGACCAGGCCGCCCGGCGCATCGAGGGCGAACTCAAGGCCCTCGGCCTCAAGACTCAGATCCAGCGCTTCCCCTTCATCGCCAAGGTGGTTCGCGAGCGAGGGGAGGCCTCCCTGATCCAGGGCGACAGCCCCCGGTCCCTCGTGTGGGGCAGGGACATCGAGGCCCTCGGCCTGAGCGGGGACGCCAGCTTCCGGACCAAGGCGCTGGCCTTCCTGGGCTACGGCGTGCAGATCCCCGGCGGCTATGACGACCTGGCGGGCATCGAGCTGAAGGACCGCGTCGTCGTGATCTCCCGCACCGTGCCGGACCTCGACGCCTTCGCCCACCTGCCGCGGGGTGAGCGGGGCCTCCTGGCCCGGCTGAAGAAGCTGGAGACCGCCCGGGTGGCCGGCGTCATCGTGCTGGAGGAGCACGGGCTCCGCCCCCTGCAGCGGGAGGAGGGTCCCGTGAAGGTTGACATTCCGGTGCTCGGCATGACCTTCGATGGACTGGGCGGCGCCTGCGGCGACCTGGCGGCGCGGTTCAAGCGCATCAAGGAGTCGGGGAAACCCGCCAGCCAGGACTTCATCCAGGCCCCCTGGACGGCCCTGTCGCTGGACCTAAAGCTCCGCCGCGAAGAGGCGCAGGTGCCCAACGTGGTGGGCCTGCTCCCGGGCCGGGATCCGAAACTCCGGAAGGAGCTCATCGTCCTCGGCGCCCACCTCGACCACCTGGGCATGGGCGAGCGCCACAGCATGGGCGGAGCCGAGGCCCGCGGGCTGGTGCACCCCGGCGCGGACGACAACGCCTCCGGCACCGCCATGATCGTGGAGCTGGCCCGGGAGCTGAAGAAGGCCCGGCCCAGGCGCTCCATCCTGCTGCTCCACTTCGGCGGCGAGGAGGAAGGCCTGCTGGGCTCCCAGTACTGGGTGCAGCATCCGACGCACCCGCTCGAGTCCGTGAAGTTCATGCTCAACTTCGACATGGTGGGCCGCCTCGATCTCAAGGCCCCCAAGCTGATGATGGGCGGCCTCGGGGCCCCCAAATCCGCGGTGGAAGCGGCCCAGAAGTTCGTGCCGAAGGACTTCTCCGTCAGCGCGGACGTGGGCGCCAGCGTGGGCGGCTCCGACCACATGAGCTTCTCCCAGGCCAAGATCCCCACCTTCTTCTTCTTCACCGGCATCCACGGGGAATACCACCGGCCCACGGATACGACGGATCGCATCAACTTCCCGGGCATGGTGAAGCTGGTGGCCTTCGGCAAGGCCGTGGCGCTGGATCTGGCCAACGCGACCACGCTGCCCGCCTTCGATCCCGAGACCGCCAAGCTGCCCTCCCGGGGCGACGGCGGGCCCATGCGCATCGCCTTCGGCACCATCCCCGACTACGCGGACAATCCGAAAGGCTTCCGCATCAACGGCGTCTCCAAGGGCGGCACCGCCGAGACCATTGGTCTGCAGGCCGGGGACATCCTCACCCACTTCGGGGACAAGCCCGTGAAGAACGTCTATGACTTCATGGGGGCGCTGGGCGCCTTCAAGGCCGGCGACAAGGTCGTGATCCAGTGGCTGCGCGGCGACCAGCCCATGCAGGCCGAGGCCACGCTGAAGGGCCGTCAATGAGGCTGTCGACGCCGGGCGGCTTCGCCACGGAGGTCTTCCTGCTGGAAGCCCCCGACCGCGAGCTGCTGCCGGTCGGGGCGTGGACGCTGGTAGGCGACCTGCGGCTGCGCGAAGCCTGGGCCCAGGCGGGCATGCCCGAGCCGGAACACGCCCTGTGGGTGGCGGTGCCGGAGGAGGAGAAGAAGCTGCGCACGGTGATCCCCTGGCTGGAGCACTGGGCCCGGATCCCCCTCCACCGGGATGCCACCGTGGTGGCCCTGGGTGGCGGCGTGCTGTCGGATCTGACCGGCCTGGCGGCCTCGCTCTTCCTGCGCGGCATCGCCTGGCAGGTGTGGCCCACCACCCTGCTGGCCATGGCCGATGCCGCCCTGGGTGGCAAGACCGGCGCTGATCTTTCCGCCGGCAAGAACCTGGTGGGGGCCTTCCATGCGCCGCGCCGGCTGGTGGCCTGCACGGACCTGCTGGCCGGCCTGCCGGAGCGGCACGTGCAGAACGGGCTCTGGGAGCTGGTGAAGACGGCCCTCATCCAGGGTGAGCTGGCCTGGGCCCAGGAGCTGCTTCAGGAGGGGCCCCTGAAGGTCGCCTGGGTGGAGCGCGCGCTGGCCTTCAAGGCCGGCGTGGTTCACCGCGATCCCCGCGAAGCCGGGGAGCGCCGCCTGCTGAACCTCGGCCATACCCTGGGGCATGCCCTGGAGGCGGCCTCCGGCTACCGGCTGCTGCACGGCGAGGCCGTGGGCCTGGGCCTCCTGGGTTCCTGCCTCCTGGCCGAGGAGCAGGGACTGAAGCCCTTCCCGTCGAGCCTGCTCGAACCCCTGGTCAAGCGCCTGGCTCCCCTGGCGCCCCAGATCGCCCCCTGGGCCGACTGCCTGCCGCTGCTGGCGCGGGACAAGAAGGCGCTGCACGCGCCCGGAGCCAGCCCGGATGCCTCCACCTCCCAGATCCAGTGCGTGCTACCGCGGCCGGGGGAACCCGCCGTGCAGCGGGCCCTCCCCCCCGCGGCCTGGGAATCCCCCCATGCCAGGCTGCTCGCCCTGCTCCACCAGGAGTCCGTCCGTGTCTGACTTCCGCGCTTCACTGCTCGTGGCGCTCCTCGCAGCGGCTCCCGCCTCCGCGGAGGATGTCCGGGCCCTCATGCTCCAGGCCCGCGCCCTCCAGGTCCGGGGCGGCGGCGCCGATCCCAAGGCGGCGGCGGCCCTCTACCGGCGCGTGCTGGCCCAGGTCCCCGAGAGCGCCGAGGCCCACCTGCGGCTGTCCGAGGCCCTCCAGGAAGCGCAGGATGCCGATGCCGCCGTGGCTCCGGCACGGAGGGCCGTGGAGCTGGCCCCGCAGAGCGCCGAGGCGCAGGCCCACCTGGCCCTGCTCCAGTTCCAGCGGGCGCAGAAGGAAACCAGCCTCGCGCCGGAGGCCATCCGGGAACTGAAGGCCGCCACGCTGCGACTGCCCCAGGATCCAGAGCTCTGGGCGCGTCTGGGCGAGGCCTCCGAGCTGGTCAAGGACGGGGAAGGGGCCCTGCGGGCCTGGTTGCGGCTGGGCCGCCTGCGCCCGGGCTTCAATCCGGCCTGGGAGCGGGCCTTCATCCACGCCCGCGCCACCCAGAACTACGAGGGCAAGCGGGAAGCCCTGCTGGCCCTCAATGCCCGGCGCCCCGATGACCGGCACCTGCGGCTGCTGGAGGAGCTGGCCCGGGAGCAGATCAAGTCCGGCTACCTGGCCCATGCCGAGGAGAGCTTCCTCCTGCTGGCCAGCCATGTTCCGCTGGAATCCGGTCTGTGGGAGAACGTGTCCCTCGTGCGCATCCAGACCGCACGCTGGGCCGAGGCCCTCGACTCCCTGGCCAAGGCCGAGGCGCGGAAGCCCAGCCCCACCCTGACCTTCCACACCGCCCGCGCCCTCATGAACCTGGGCCGTTTCGAGGAGGCCGAGCGGCGCCTGCAGGGCATCGTCGCCCAGGAGGTCGAGCCCCAGTGGGTCGGCGACGGCGCGCCGATGCTGTATGCGGAAGCCCTCCTGCTCCAGGGCAAGGGCCGGGCCCTGCTGGCCTTCCTGAAGGAGCGGCGCCCCCGGCCCCACACCGACGCCGAGGCCCAGGTCTTCAAGACCCAGGCCCTCATCAGCCTGAACGACTGGAAGAGCGGGCTGGACGCCCTCAAGGAGGGCATCGCCCGGTACCCGAAGGTGCCCTTCTTCCAGCAGGCCGCGAAGCTGCCTCCCAAGTATCTCGAGTACGCCCTGTTCTCCCGCAAGGAGACGAGGGCCGCCCTGGAGCAGCTGCACCTGGAGGGCATGGCCGCCCTCTGGCAGGAGTTTCAGCGCTGGGACAAGTGTCTCGAGGCCCTGGAGCGGGCTCGCGCCCTCTCTCCCGTGCGCCGGGTGGACATGCTGATCATGCAGAGCCAGGCCTACGACCAGCTCGACCGCCACGCGGAGTCCCTGGCCGTGCTGCGGGAAGCCCAGGTCCTGGAACCGGCCAATCCGCTGGTGCAGAACAACCTCGGCTACCTGCTCCTGGAACAGGACCGTGACCTGGAGGAAGCCGCCGCCCTCATCGAGGCCAGCGCGAAGGCCACGCCTGACAACGGCAATGTGGTGGACAGCCTCGGCTGGGCCCAGTTCAAGCTGGGCCGCCTCGTCGAGGCGGAGGCCACGCTGCGGCGCGCGGCGGAGCTGAGCCCCTTCAGCCCCGAGGTCCGCAAGCACCTGGGCGAGGTCCTGGTGAAGCAGGGCAAGCTGGCCGAAGCCGCCGAGCAGTGGGACCGGGCCCTGGCCTTCGTCTTCCCCGACCGGGCCGTCCTGGAGAAGCGCCTGGGCGACCTGCGCATCCGCATCGCCAAGGAGCAGGCCGCGAAGCTGGACACCGCGCCGCTGCCGGTGGCGCCCCCCGCGAAACCAGATGATGACGAGGACGACCAGTGATGGCACTGGGCGATCAGGACTTTGGCCATGCGAGATCTGCCAGGGAGACCGGAAGGCCACGGAGGAAGGCAGGTGAGCTGGCCTTTTGTTTTTCTTCCTGCCTTCCTGTCTTCGCGGTGACTCTTGGCTTTTGAAAGCAGGTTTCCATGATGCCTCTCCAGTCCCCACCGCCGGTTTCCGCGCCCGCGCCCGCCATGCCTGTCCGCGCCCAGTACGGCTGGGGCTACGCGGGCGCCGACGGGGAGGGCGTGGGCACGCTCAGCCTGTTGATGGAGGCCGCCACGGGCAAGCTCATCCTCGAGCTGCACGCGCCCGGAGAGCGGCTGCTACTGCTCGACGGGGACGCCGCCTCCGGCTACCGCCTGCAGGTGCCCCGGCAGAAAGTCGACCAGCGCGCCACCTACCTGTCCCAGCTGCCGCTGCCCTTCCTCCCCCAGGTGCTCAGTGTGGAGGGCCTTCTGCACCTCCTCCGCACCGGCGAAGGCGCCGGCGTGTCCGTGCTCAAGAAGGACGCCCAGGGCCCCCTCAAGCTCCACTGGCGCGGCAAGGATGCCCGCGGCAAGGACCAGCAGGTGTGGCTGGATCGCAAGCGATGGGAGGGTGGGCATTAGATCCCTCCCATTCTGCGCTGCGGCAGCGCTTCGCTGTGCTCGTCGGTCACCTTCGAGCTCCCTGGGGCAAAGCAGGGTCGCATGGCGGCCGGCGAAACCGACATCAGTCCCGGCAACCGCCACTGCAACGCCGAGGGCCTGCGTGCCGTCAGGGCAAGGTCGCACGCAACAACTTCGCGGGCACGGCGCGGTCGTCGGCGTCGCTGACCAGCCAGACGACCTCACCTTCCACCGCCACCCCTTCGACTTTCGATGGCGTATCGAGCCATTGCTGCCAGCGCAGCGTGCCGTCCGGCGCCAAGCGCACCAGGGCCGAGCCCAGGCAGAGGCCGTCCTGATAGGCATCACCAGTGT
>Ga0268298_10004611_pt1 | contig 13341 bp, 23 predicted proteins | sample WWTPWeurt_MetaG_FD_194462 | JGI IMG/M metagenome (GOLD analysis project Ga0268298, IMG submission 194462) | Activated sludge microbial communities from WWTP in Nijmegen, Gelderland, Netherland - WWTP Weurt | ecosystem: Engineered > WWTP > Aerobic digester > Activated sludge | place... | reverse complement strand
GTGAGGATGGGATATTTTAGCAACGGTGCAGAAGGGATGGACTATCAAGATCGCTATTGTCTGAAGTGTCAGCACGGTGGCAATTGCGCTGTGTGGGACGCTCACATGTTCAGAAATTACGATGAGTGCAATAAAAAGGATTCAATTCTCCACATGCTGATTCCAAAGGAAGGAATCTGGAACGGTAAATGCAAGATGTTTATTAAAAAGCAGGAGGCCGGGGATGAGTAGCAATACCTGCCGCAGTTGCGGCGCTAAAGTAAAATGGATTCAGCTTGAATCGGGGAAGTGGAATCCGGTCGATCCCGAACTGATCTCGTCAGCCGACTGCGAGCATGGGGACATCATGGTCACGGAAGACGGGGAAGTTAGGAAGATCGACCACTCGGAAAACGACTATGAGGTGTTCGACGGGTACGTTTCGCACTTCTCGACATGTCCAGAAGCCGATAAATGGAGAAAGAAATCATGACGCGCAAATACGATCCCGCGACAGAATCAGGAGCATAATCCACAAATGTTACTTTCATGGGATGAATCAAAATGAGCATTAAGGAGCAGATAGAGGCTGAGGCGATAGCGTGGGCTAACCAACGCTGCCCAGAGCAGGGACCGGAGTTTATCGTCTGGTGCATGTGTCGGGATGATTATGTCGCTGGCGCTCTCCGGGCGATGCGTTGGTGCTTGGAGCGGTGGCAGCGGGCGCACTCCTCGGGGAAAACACTTAGCTTTGAGGAGTTTAAGGCGGCACTGGTTGCGCGGGTTGAGCTGGCAGAAGCAGCCAATGAGGTGTTGGGCGAATGAGCAACTCCGGAATCGTTCTGCTTTGCGGGGTAATACTCTGTTGTTACGGCAGCAACCGAGATGGATGTCTTGGCCCCTTGATAGTCCTGTGTGGACTAATGAAGCTGTCTCAGGAGATGACAGCAGCAGCCAGGGGGGTGTTGGGGTGAAGCCAAAAGGCAAATACATACACGATCCAATCTTCTCCACGGACTATTATGTCCAGCGCGGCGGGGCATTGCAGTCAGCCGCCGACAAGTTTGCAAAGCTGATCGGCATGAGGACATGGGAAGAATCGCAGCATCCACGGGTAAGAGGCAGATTTATTGTGTACGAGGGCCATAAAGCGGGCTGTATCTGGATACACGAGAAGGGCGGCACTGGCATTGTTGCTCATGAGGCGACACATGCAGCTAACCGGATAGCCAGAGATTTATGCATGAGGGACTTAGACCAGTCTGATGAGTTTATCGCATATTACACAGCGTGGCTGTGCAGGGAAATTGTGAAGGGATTATTTTAACTTAATGGAGGAAATTATATATGGATGAATTTAGCGGACATAGGGCAGCGATAGAAAAACTCTCTTTAGCTAAGGAACAAGCTCAGCGGGACACTAAAATGACGCCGAATATTATGCCAGAGCCATTAGGTCTAAAATTGTTACGTGGGTGATCAATGAAAAAGCTAGGTTATAAAAACATAGATATACTTTTCAACGAATCTGGGGCAGATAGTTTTATGGACTTCTGGCTAGGGATTGAAACCCTAATAAGATACGCAGAGTCGCTAGCTAGGGATGGTACATTTACGCAGGGGGCGGCTAAATGCGTTATCCTGGACGATCTACAAGAACTTATCACAGGAGAGCCGGGGCCTTGGAAGGTTCCGGGAACTGTCAAACTAACGACACCAAAATAATCTAATTCCCTCTTATCATAAGATAATTACGTAAATATACTTAAGACTGGATTAAGTGTATACGTACCCCTTCCAGCGAGTCGGACAAGCAATAGCGTACTACAATACGCGCAACCCTGCGCGTGCGAAGAATATTAATCTACTAGAACCCGACACGCAATATAACCCCATCGGTATAGACCTAGACGACTCTCCCAGGGACATATGGGCAGCAGTATGTCTAGCGATACACGCAACTTTGAAACAAACAGATCCGATATCAAGAGATGCATTTAAACGCAACGCTTTGGGAGCGGGAGAAACGCATCTACACCCCTCTGAACTTGCTAACATACTAGGGGTAACACCACAGATTATCTATAGAAAACTAAGACAAGTTAGGAACGAACTAGAGGCGGAGCTAATCAACAGGAGGTTAATGCCTCCGCATGAGGACGCATAGGCAAGTCGGCCAACGCCCCACCAAACAAAGTAAATAGGGTACATAAAAATGGCAAGGCCGGAACACGAGCCGACCCCCCAGGAGCGCGAGCTAGTCGTAAGACTAGCTAGTAAAGGAGTTCCGCAAGCATTTATAGCGGCTAAAATCGGCATATCAGATGACACTCTACGCAAGCAGTACGAGAGGGAGTTATCGATAGCATACGCGGACCAAGCTGTCGATCTATGTGGCGCAATGTACGAGAAAGCAATCATAGAGCGAGACACTACTATGATTATTTGGATGACAAAGAACCTACTCGGCTGGAGAGGGGATCAGGGAGTACAACAAGATGCTCCTAAAATTACCGTAGTACTTAACAGGGGACAAACCCGCAAGAGCAAGCGATCCACGATTGCAAATACTGGGACAGATGGCTGAAATACTTACTCCGGTCACCACGCCGGATTGGGTGTTCGACGCATATGAAGATGATACCCAGTTTCGAACATTCTACGTTACAAAAGGGTTAGGATCTGGAGGGACATATGGGTCTGCGATCTGGCACTATCTACAGTGTCTAAAAAACATTGGGGCTCCGTTGTCGTGGTCAATAGCGCCGACGTACCAGCAGATTGCAGACACCCTATTACCGACGTACTCGACTGTCTTACAAGAGGAGTTTCAGCTAACAGAAGGGATCGACTTTGAAGTAATATCGTCGCAACGGCCTAAGATCATACTCAAAAAGACTAAGCAAGAGATTCACTTCAAGAGTGCGAATCGAGCAGACAGACTAGTAGGGCCGAGTATCTCTCATGCCTCCGGCACTGAGCCTGGCCTCTGGAAAGAGGAGGCGTTTCAAAAAACGATAGCGCGCATAAGACATCCAAAGGCGAAGACCCTACAAAGGTTATTCGAGGGTACCCCAGAGGGAATGGGGAATGCTTACGAGTTAAGGGCGAATTTTCCCGAGGGGGTAGACGAAAAGAAAAACGCAGTTAGGATAATCCTACACACAGAAGACAATGAAACGCTTCCAGCTGGCTACATACAAAGCTTAACAGAAGCTTACGAGAGCGACCCAGCAAAGTTAGAAAGCTACTTACGCGGAATCTTCACGGCGTTCACAAAAGGGACAGCTTACTGGGAATACAGGTCAAGTAGAAACGTAGCGCTAGACGCGAAAATAACGCAGCTAGTCCCGATCATATTTTGCTGGGATCTAGGGGTGTCTCCGCTTGCCTGGGTAGCAATGCAGCACCAGCCACACCAGCGCCGAGGTTATCACTATAATAGATACGTAGCGGTGGCGGAAGGCTCAGGACGAGCCCGAGGAGTGTATGACGCTACGGCTGAGTTTATCGCAACATTCGACCCGAAGCTGTATAAGAACACCCCTATCGAGATAGATGGAGGGCACGACGGGCACGTTGGGCAGGTGCTAAACGGAGTCAGCGCGTACTCAGAAGTATACCGAGTACTGAAAAAATACTACTCAAGGGTATCTATAACGGCGGGAGTTTCAGCGCCGGACGTCAAAGATCGGCTTGAGCAGGTAAACAGGCTTCTCCTACACGAGCTATTCGTAGTAGCGCCGCAGCTAAAAAACTTAAGGAAATCTCTAGAATCAACTTCTCTAAAAGAAGGGACTTGGGAGTTAGATAAAAAGAAAAACAAAGATCACTCGCACTTTGCGGACGCCCCAGGCTACCCACTATACGCTAGGACAGCAGGGAAAGACTTACTAAACCCATTTGCAAAACGAATTTTAGGAACAAGCAGGCTATAAATGTCGGAAACATTCTATCAACATCCTGACTACGCAGCACTATTAAAAGTGTGGAAAGTAGCTAAGGATCTCTACGACGGAGATCACGATACGCTAGTAGGCGCTGATTACTTGTGGCGGACAGAGAACGAGTCGAGCAAGTTAGATGGACAAAGAATATTAGGGATCAGGTGTCAACGGACCCGATATTTGAATTTATCGGAAGTATTGGTGTCACTATGGAAGTCGATTTTCTTTAAGCAAGACCCTATCTACTCTGCGCGAGTACAACAGGATTTAGAGCAAGAACTTAAAGACGTAACAGGGACAGGGATGTCATTAACGACCTATCTTAAGGATAGTTTGCTTAGAGACATGTTGCTTTATGGCAGATCGATATCTCTTGTAAACGCACCATTTCAAATACAAAGAACGACGGGGGGAAATCAGGCAATAGGTTTCCGGCCTTATCTACAGAACATAAATCCGATAGCGGTGCCCGACTGGGAAGTCGAGTCCACACTAGGCCCAAACTACGGCAAATTCACACAGCTCCGACATGAGTACGATTATTTGGCACCACGGAAGTCTCTGCGAGACAAGCCCTTGATTACGAGACGCACGACACTATTCTACTTAGAAGGTGGTAAGTTTGCAGCTACAACCTACCAGGCAGTAGTAGAGGCGAACGGAGTCTTAAAACAAAAGGAGGGGCAAACAGTTTGGACCCCAGTCGCAGACGCATTCCTAAGCGAATTAAAAGAACTACCGATCTCAGTTTTGAATGATGAATCGTGGCTAAAAGATGCGAACGAGGAAAATCTTAGATTCTTTAACTTACGATCTACTCTGGATTCTGTTAATTATTACACGGGTTTCCCTAATCGATTTTTGAAGGGCATTTCAAGCGCAGACGCGGATCTAATAAAAGCTCTGACAGAATACTCGTGGACATTATTACCCGAAAACGGAGACGCTTTTTCTATCGAACCCCCTTCCGCCACATCACTAGAGAATGCAGTACGGGAGAGCCTCGCGAATGTCTTCAAAGTAGGGCTCAACATGCTTCGGTCATTGCCATTAGATAGCGGAGTCGCGGAAGCCGCGGACACGATAAAAGAACAAAAAGCAAATACCCAAGCCTTGGTACTATCTACGATAGAGACGTTAGAGAATAAAGCTAACGAGATAGTACGCTTTCTAGGTCTCTACAAGGGGAAGACATACGACAAAGAGGTTACTTTCTCCCGCGATATCGTAGAGGAACAAGTACAGGAGATACTCAGCCTTTATAGCGCGATACAAGATAGCATCAAAAAAATCCCGAGCTGGAATAAGTCGGTGTTAAAAAAATTCGCACGACGCATGAATTTACCAGAAACGGATCTCGACAATATCTTAACCGATATTGATAACACGGATACTACAACTCAAGAGCAGCAAAATCAGACAGGAACCGAAGATATTAGCACGGTAATCAATGGCTGATGGCATTAAAGGCATACAAAGACGGCTGAAGTTAGAAACAAGAGCGACCGAGGCAGAAATAAAAAGTTTTTCGTTGTCCCTTTCAAGGTTTTTTGATTCGAGCTTGTCGCGAGTAATTCACGATCTCGAATCTGGGAAGGTTCAGGGGGCAGAGGCGGCGAGCATGTTAGGTGCTATTCAATCTCGCATGAGCGAGACGGGATTATCTAAAGTGCTCGACCGCCTGCGCCCCATTTATCTAGAAAAGTTAAAATTTATACGCGACGAACTCGCAGAAATAGTTACAGAAAAACCGCTAAGTAACGCAGATACAGAGATGATCGACCAGCTAATACGTTTCGATCTTAGTAAGACTACAAACATCCTAGAAACATATGTAGATGATGTTCGCGCCCAGGTTATGAGGACGGTGATAGCTGGAGAGAAACCAAAGGCCGAGAAGATAATACCGGACGTCTCGGGGCGGTTAGAAGCTAATATTAATACCGAGTTGAATACCAGCATTATGGCATTCAGTCGGTCGGTCACGATTAAGAAGTCCATTGAGTTAGGGTTTGAACTTTTTTATTACGTCGGCCCAGAGGATAAAATAACTCGCCCATTTTGTAGGGATGTATTGAGAAAAGATCCCCCAATTTACACGATCAAAGAAATTCAATCGATGGATAACGACCAGGGATTGAATGTTCTAACTTATGGGGGCGGGTACAACTGTAGACACGAGTTTCGACCTGTATCACCAGAGTTTGCGAAAAGGCTAGGATGGCAGGGATAGAAGTAACGAACACAATCAAGTTGCCCGACATAGAAAAGAACATAGATCAAGAGTTTAGCGCTCTGCTAGAAGAGGCGATCACAGAGATCAGAATACGGACGCAAAGCGGTAGAGATAAGAATGGAAGATCCTTTAAAAGCTATTCGCCCGCATATAAAAAGAAACGAATAGAATCTGGAAGAGATGGGCGCCCTAGTCTCCTTTGGTCTGGTGCAATGCAGGCAGCAATGACTCAAACGGTTGAGAAGCGCAACGGATCGTTTATCGGAACAGTCTTTTTTAACTCTACTTTCGAAGCTTTGAAAGCAAAAGGCAATATAGGAAACGGTCGAGATTTTTTCGGATTTTCACGCGAGCAAATTACTCGCATTACAAAACAACTTAGAAGCATTTTACTGGGAAGAAAATAAATGAGCGACAATAGCAGCCAACTGGAAACCGTAAGCAAAGCAGACTTTGACAAGGTCCAAGAAAGAGCATACCGATTCGAAGGATTGGCGAAGACCCTAGAAAAGCAAATGGAGGCATTCAAGGGAATCGATCTCGAAGCCCTACGCGCGAAGGCAGAAGAGGCCGATCAACTACGGAAAGACGTTGCTACAAAAGATGGCTCCAAGGTCGAAGAGCTTATTAGCAAGGTTAAGACGGAAGAGTCAGCACGATACTCGAAGAAAATCGACGAGCTAGAGCAAGAGGTCCAAAGCAAAAGCACGTTAGTCCAAAAGTTACAGGTGGTACAGCCCGCAATGCTAGAAGCCGCGAAAAGATTCACCTCTAACGAGCTTGATTTAGTCCAGAGCTTAATTGAGCGGGATCTAGTCTTAAATGAAGGCGAGATACGAGTAAAGGATAAAGACGGGAAGGTTAGAGCTTCTACAAAAGACCCCAGAAATTTAATGGGGGTATCTGAGTATTTTGAGGAGCTAGCGACTAAGTACCCAAACATTGCAATCTCCGCAGACAAGGCGGGAACAATGACGGGCGGACAACACAGAGATGCCCCAGTGGGCAAGACGTATACATACGCAGAGCTGCGGGCAATGCCGGATCATGGGCGAGCAGTCCTATCAAAAATGAAACCGGATGAGATCAAGAAAACTTTTACATTTTAAAGCTAATAGGAGAATTTCAAATGGCAGAGAATAGAGACATAGGCGTTTTTTTCGCTGGACTCAGCATAGCGGGGGGAACGTCACAGATTAAAAACCTAGCATATCCTGGTTACTCCCTTACATCATTTACGGCGGGGGATCGTAAGTCCCTCGCAGCGAACGAAGGAACGGCGGCTAATATCGCCTCTACCGTTTGCACATTAATCCAGGAGCTTAAGTACAAGGGAATTATTACTTAAGCAAAGACTAATACAGATTTTCAAACCAAGGCGCCTAAGAGCGCCTTTTTTATTTTTAGGAGATTTCAACAATGGCATTACCACAAGATGGACGAATGGATTTAGCCGATGCGGTAACGATAGGTAACGGGATTAGCTCGTTAATATCGCCCGCGTTTAAAGAGGCGTCTATCGGTATGGGGCTCGTTTATGCGGCCACATTACCGAACGACACCAACGCGATTAAATTTAGAAAGAGTGGATCGTTAGTCGCAGAAGTTGTAGCAGAGGGCGCGGTGTATACCCCGTCCGATGCCAACTCTGACATTAACGACACGAGCGTGACCGCTACAGCCGCAAAGGTGGTAGTATCGTCGCCTCTATCGGCAGAGGTGATTCGGTTCGGCGCAGGGGCGGCGGACTTCACGCGCGTAGGAGACGAGCAGGGACGAGCTATTGCACGTAAATTTGACGATGACTTACTTGCTTTGATCGACTCCATTACCGCTACTGCTACGGCATCATCTACGATGAGCACAGACGCACTTCTCGAAGCGCTCTACAACGTAGACAACGGGAATACTCCGGTAGGCCCGAGAGTAGCGATATTGAGTTATAAGCAGGTGTACGAACTCAGGAAGCTAGTAGCAAATTCTGGCGCAGCGATTTGGGCGTCTCAGTATAACTCTCCGCTATTCGGAACCCCGCAGGCAAACAACTTTGTAGGGAACTTCCTCGGTATTGATATATATCAAACCACAGGATTGTCATCTACCGGTGGAGACTCTCAAGGAGTATTGTTCGATCCTAGATACGCATTCGCAGCAGCAATGGGCGGAGCTATCGACTCAACCGTATTCTGGTCAGGCATGGGTGTTGCTTCTCAGGTGGCGGGTCTTTCCTGGGTCGTTCAATCCTGGATGTTCTACAACGTAGTACTCTACAACGACGCAGCTGCATCAGAAGTTAGATCAGACGCATAAATAAGTAGTTAATCAGAGAGAGGGCTAGGGGTAATCCCTGGCCCTCATTTTATAGGTAGCAAATGGATAGAAAAATTCCGAATCAACCCTGTGTGCAATTTAAAATGATAAAGAAGAAAATTACAGGGGAGGAGTTCTTAGCAGACGTATTTATACGAGTAGATGGAACCCATAATACTCGTTTCGCTATGGACAATTTTTTAAGACAAGGAATGAAGCCAATAGCGGGACATAACTTAGACAAGAGACACGAAGACGTCGACGTATGGATCAAGACTGTAACGGGAGCCTTTATTGACCCCCGACTTAACGAGACCGTTATGGACGAAAAGATAAAGGAAGCTAAAAAAGCTAGGTTAAAAGATGGGGAATAGGCTAGAAAACGATGCCGAATTTCAGCGTCGTAAAACTCAGATGACATCGGACGAGAAGGCGAGAGATGCGCGCGACCGACTGGCCAAGGTTATTCATGAGCAAAGTCAAAGAGACGGCAAGGACTCTACGTTTGATAGTGCTCTACGGAAGGCTACCGAGATCGCTGAATTGGCTAATAAAAAGAAAGGATAGATGAGCTATAACTACGGTAAATCGATAACGCGGAATTTTTACCCGCTTGAAGATGACGAACCGATAGAGTTACCCTCGCAAGCACCAGCGATCTATCTATACAGCTCCTTACCGACACTGGCGGACGCACAGGCTGGAACTGGAGCGATAGCGAGCCACTCAATAAGTTACTGGGAGCCCCAGGCAGTTACACCATATGCTAGATCGTGGACATTCCCTCCCATTGCAAACCCAAGCCCCAATAGTGCTACTAGCCCGCGAGGATACTGGGAAGTAATCAACTTCGTATCGGCGCCAGGAGGCCAACGACAAACCGTTATAAACCAATTAGTACTAGAGCGGACGCAAGCACTACCGGAAATACCAGGCACGACCAAGGCCGATCTTAAGCGGGTATGGCCTGGTATATCTACGTATATTACCGATTCGCAATTAGATGATTTTCTTCAACTTGCTATGGAGGAGATGCAGTCAGATTTCCAAGCAAAAGGGTTTGATTGGGGCACTATCAAGAATCTTAGTCGCGCTAGGTTAGCGCTAGCATTCAAAACAATCGAGTTGGCGAACCTATCGCAATTCAAAGAAGAGAATGATCGATTCCATCTTAGATTCAAAGAGTTCCAAAATAAGTACAACAACGCAATTGCAACGTCGGGGATAGAGAGCGATACGGACGGAGACGGAGCTGCCGACGTCCCAGCTGAGATAGCGAGTCGGACGATTCGGATGGTGAGATGAGCACGACTTTAGAAGTCGAAGCAGCATGGGCACAAAGTGTATGGAACAACAGCTATATTAAACAATATAGCCCTGTCGTGGTGGCGTTTGAGCCTGTAGAAACATCAGAAAGAGATTTATCTTATCTATATCACAAAGGGAAAGTAAATTTCTGGACAAGCTTAGTAACGCGGAATATTACATACCCGATATTCTCCGCAGGGGATAAGGCGCAATTAAGATACAGCGTAAGAGTTAATTATACTAAAGAGCAGGACGCAAGCGGAGAGTCGTATAGAGACGTAAGGAGCGCGTTCGAGACTTTAATAAGCATCGTTTTTAGCAGCCTTGGGAGCGACTGGGGATCTACGGTTGATTATTGGATTCCGGACGAAGACCCCCTGAGTATCGAAGAGGTAGAGATCGCAGGCGCAAAATGTTGGCGCGGAACTATAGTTTTTACAGCAGAGCAATACACATCAAGTTTTTAATTAGGAGATTTCAACAATGGCAGATATTACGGGCGGAGATGTAGTAATAGGATTTAAAGTCGGGTCCGTCTTTGAAACGGCGGTGGCGTGCGGAGCTAGTGACAGGCTAGAAGTATTAAACATTACTCACGGCGAGAACGCCGAGGAATTGTCTACAAACCCTATCGGGTCGGGGACTCCGATGCTTAACGATGCACAACGAGGAGGGACAGACCCTCGGATAGAGTTTACCAAGCGACTACACTACGACGACGCAGCAAACGCGGCGCTAGCGCTTCTTTACGGAACTGACACAGTAGTCAATATGGGAAGCGGCGCATATTGTCATTCTTTAACACTGAATGAAACGAGGTTTAGCAAATTCGGAACCCTCGCAATTCAACCTACCACTACCGAGGTGATGGAATATCCTTCCTGTAGCCCAGCCAAGGCAACAATAACAATGCCTCAACCCCCAGGCTATGTCGATCTAGCAATGACGCTATTAGGTAACAAGTTAGAGCTAGCTAGTGCGGTGAATACATCGGCAACGATGTCGAACTTAACCCTAGCGAATAGTAACAGGATGGTAGCGGATCAGGCAGATTATTTATGGATTAACGCAATCGGCGGGTCTACCCTGTCGTCAAGTGATAAACTTAACTTTACGAACCTGGTATTTGATCACGAATATCAGATAGCAGCAAACAGGGAATACAAAGGGTCAGCAGGGAATGGACAGTTTTTAGTGGCAGGAGATCCCCCGTTATCCTACACCTTAACCTTTACGCTAAAAAATCTAGCAGACCTAACCTACTTCACAGCAATGCAGGCAGGGACAGAATATAAAGCACATTTTCGGGTAAGAGGCCCGCTAATCGGTGGATCTCAATATTATCAGATGGAAGTCTATATACCGCGTATGAAGATAATCACGGATATCTCACGTCCGTTAAACTCCTCCGCGTATAACCCTACGACCTTAACATTCATGTGTTTGGTTGCGGACTCTCTTCCATCCGGGATGACGAGATTAACCCCGTACCTAAACCTTTATAATACTAAGTCGGCAGCATACGTATAATGAAACTACCAAGCTCAAAAACCTTTATAGTAACAATAGAATCAGAAGACGGTAACGCGGAATTTACGTTTCACGAGCCGAAGGCTAATGAAATCTATCTTAAGCAAAAAAGCGAAAAGAAGATCGTAGATGATCTACTTGAGGTTAAAGGCTTGTATAACGAGAACGGGGAGGCCGTAACGGTTGATGAGATTAAAAGTTACGGACCCCCTGTATCGTTTATGTCAGCGCTCTTTATAGCTTACGAGGAGGCGCTAAAGGCGCTGATGGTAGGCCCAAAAAAACTACAGAGCAAGAGCGCTTAATCGAGCGCGTTAGGTGGCTACTGCTCGAAAACCCTAATCTACATTGTAGAAATTGCAAGACACTATCAGCCGATGGACTTGTCCCGTGGTGTATGACGTCGGGCGGGTGCCCGATTGAAGATATAGCAACTGATATATCTCTCAATCGTCAGGCAGATGACTACATTGTAGCAAAACATTTGCAACGCATCAGCGGTGACTCTACGGTCTACCGCATGACGATCCGAAAACTCGGATTATTAAAATCGTTAGAAACCCTTATTGATCTGGAGACTATCTACGCACAATGGACAGCCAAACAGCAGCACAAACAGCAGAGATGATGCGGGAGGGTCTACGCGAGAGTCATAGGCTCCGCTCCTTACAGAATACAAAGTATATTAATCCCACAATTAAAATCAATGCGTCACCAGAGCAGAACGAAGAATACGTAGAAAAGGTGGCAGAAGCGGCACTAAGTCAGGCCGTATCAACAGAACTCAACAGCCAAGAAGACGCAAAGACAGAAGCGCTACTTCTCAAATTCATAGACATATCCAACACGGTCAGAGATCCAATAGCGGAGATGCGTTTAAAAATGCTACTTCCCGAGATCGCCGATCTTATTAATGGCCGTAAAGCAGACAGAGAAAAGGTCCACGGGATGGTGGGCACAATTCTACGAATGAAAATTAAACATGAAATGATCCTTAGAGGGTCAAGCTTTAGGCATAGATACATTTAATGGCAGACAATGAATTGAAGCTTCGCGTCGTCGTAGATGCTGGAGGTGCTATTAGTGTATTTAACGAACTAGGCGAGGAAATAAAAAAGACAGAGCAGAACACTAAGCAAGCGGGGCAGGGATTTAGCGACTTTCAAGCCCAGATAGTATCATTATATTCAGGGCTGGGACTAGCAAAGGAAGCGTTTGGGGCTATCAGCGGAGCAATTGGAACAATCGGGCACTCGATCAAAGAAGGTGCAAGACTCGCAGATTTAGAGGCCGGATTAGACAATCTAGCGAAAAAGGCCGGAACAACCGCAAGCGTATTAACCGGAGAGTTAAACGAGGCGTTTGGAGAGACGATTGAAAACTCAGAGTTAATGAGGATTGCTAACGAGGGGCTCATAGCAAAGTTAGATCCTACGGCATTTGACGAGATAGCTAAAGCAGCTCGAAGTTACGCGGACACAATAGGCGGAGATGCAAAAGAAGAGTTCGAGGCGTTCATAGCGGGACTAGCTAGGGGTGACGATAGGTTTCTGAAGAGTCGGGGTATTCTACTAGATAACGAGCAGGCATTTAAAGACTACGCAGAGCAGATAGGAGTAGCAAAAGATAGACTCAACGAACTACAAAAAGCAGAAGCGATCAAAGCCGCAGCGACCAGAGCATTAGTCTCTCAAGTAGACAGGCTGGGCGAGGTAACGAACGACGCAGGAGACGAATTTGAGAGGCTAAGAGCGATTTTAGTAAACGTAAGAGACCAATTCTATAAATCGATTGGAGGTAGCCAGGAGTTAGCCAAGCAACTAAGCGCGGTCAACGACGAAATCGAGAAGCTAATACAAGGCGCAAAAATTTGGATCGAGATCATAAATAAAAGCGCGGGGCAAACACTGTGGGAAACGATAGTAGGGGCGAACGATACCGCAGGCTATGTCTTTATAAAAGATATTCTCGGAGAGATTGCTGACACGGTCATTAATACAGGGGATGCACTTGATTCAGCAGCTAATAGCG
>Ga0268298_10004610_pt1 | contig 13342 bp, 9 predicted proteins | sample WWTPWeurt_MetaG_FD_194462 | JGI IMG/M metagenome (GOLD analysis project Ga0268298, IMG submission 194462) | Activated sludge microbial communities from WWTP in Nijmegen, Gelderland, Netherland - WWTP Weurt | ecosystem: Engineered > WWTP > Aerobic digester > Activated sludge | place: Netherlands... | reverse complement strand
TGAGCCACGGACCTGCCGCCCCCAAGGCGCCCACCAGCAAGCCGGTTGGCGCCGAGGAAGAAGAAGGGGCCACTGTGGCTGAGAACCCCCTTGAAGCCTACGCCTCGGATCTGGTGGCCCGGGCCGCGGCCGGCCGCCTGGATCCTCTGGTGGGCCGGGAGGCGGAGATCACCCGCATGGCCCAAGTGCTCTGTCGGCGCCGCAAGAACAACCCACTGCTGGTGGGCGAGCCCGGCGTGGGCAAGACCGCCATCGTCGAAGGCTTGGCCCGGCGCATCCATGAAGGCTCAGTGCCCGACCCGCTCAAGTCCGCTCGGATCTACGCCCTGGACCTGGGGGCCCTGCTGGCGGGTAGCCGCTACCGGGGCGACTTCGAGGAACGGCTGAAGGCCGTGCTCAAGGCCCTGGGCGACCAGCCCGGCGCCATCCTCTTCGTGGACGAGATGCATACCCTGGTGGGGGCGGGGGCCACTAGCGGCGGCGCCATGGACGCGGCCAACTTATTGAAGCCGGCCCTGGCCTCCGGCGAATTGCGTTGCATCGGCGCCACCACCTTCCAGGATCTGAAGGGCTCCCTGGACCGGGACCGGGCCCTCTCCCGGCGCTTCCAGGTGGTGGAGGTGAGTGAGCCCTCCACCGAGGACGCGCTTGCCGTCTTGCAGGGCTTAAAGTCCGCCTACGAGAAGCACCACGGCGTGAGCTATTCGGCCGAGGCCCTGGAAGCCGCCGTGCGGCTGGCCGCCAAGCACCTGCCGGACCGCAAGCTGCCTGACAGTGCCCTGGATGTGGTGGACGAGGCGGGCGCCGCCCAGAAGCTGCTTTCGAAAAAGGAACGCGTGAAGAAAGTTGGCCCCGCGGAGATCGAGGCCGTCATCGCCCGCATGGCGCGGGTGCCGGTGGCCTCCGTCAGCGCCGATGACCGCGAAGCCATGGCCCACCTGGAGACCGCGCTCCAGGCGCAGATTTTCGGCCAGGATCCCGCCTGCGAAGCCGTGGCCAGCGCCATCAAGCTGGCCCGCTCAGGGCTGCGCGACCCCCTGAAGCCCATGGGCTGCTTCCTCTTCGCCGGGCCCACGGGCGTGGGCAAGACCGAACTCTCCAAGCAGCTGGCCAAGGCCCTCGGCATCGCCTTCCTGCGCTTTGACATGAGCGAATACCAGGAGAAGCACGCGGTGGCTCGCCTCATCGGGGCGCCGCCTGGCTATGTGGGCTACGAGGAGGGCGGCCTGCTCACGGACGCGGTCCGCAAGCAGCCCCATGCCGTGCTCCTGCTCGACGAGTTGGAGAAGGCGCATCCGGATCTCTTCGGCGTGCTGCTGCAGGTCATGGACCATGCCTCACTCACGGACAGCCATGGACGCAGCGCAGACTTCCGGCACACGGTGCTCGTCATGACCACCAACGTGGGGGCCCGGGAGCTGTCGGCCCGGCAGGTGGGTTTCGCGGAGGCCGGCGGCCGGCGGTCCGCCACCGGCACCATCGAGAAGGCCTTCAGCCCGGAGTTCCGCAACCGCCTGGACGCCATCCTCCAGTTCGCGCCCCTGGGTCGCAAGGAGATGGAGCGCGTGGCCGATAAGCACCTCCGCGAGCTGGAGACCCAATTGGCCGAGAAGGCCGTCACCCTCACCTGCACGCCCAAGGCCCGGGCCTGGTTGGCCGACAAGGGCTATGACCCGGCCTTCGGGGCCAGGCCCATGGCCCGCCTCATCGAGCGTGAGCTCCGCCGCCCGCTGGCGGAGGCGCTGCTCTTCGGGCCCCTGGTCAAGGGCGGCAAGGCCAAGGTGGACCTCAAGGGCGACCGGCTGTGCCTGTCTTTCGGCTGACCGAACAGCTGGTCTTTCCGGATCCGGAACTGGCCGAAGACGGGCTGCTGGCCATTGGTGGGGACCTTGGTGTGGAGCGGCTCCTGCTGGCCTACCGCAGCGGCATCTTCCCCTGGTATGGCGAGGGCGATCCCATCCTCTGGTGGTCGCCGCCAGAGCGTGCGGTGCTTCGACCGGGCCACCTCCACCTGCCGGCACGCACCCGCCGCACCCTGCGCCAGCGCCCCTTCGAGATCCGCTTCGACACGGCCTTCGAGGCGGTCATCGGCCAGTGTTCCCAGGTACCGCGCCCAGGCCAGGACGGCACCTGGATCACCCCGGAGATGCAGGCGGCCTACCTGGGTCTGCACCGCGCCGGCTACGCGCACAGCGTGGAGGCTTGGCGGGACGGTGAGCTGCGGGGCGGACTCTACGGCGTCTCCCTGGGCGGGGCCTTCTTCGGGGAGAGCATGTTCAGCCTGGAGCCCGAAGCCAGCCGCGCGGGCCTGGCAGCCCTCGATGCACGGCTTGCGGCCTGGGGCTTCAACCTGCTGGACGGCCAGCTCCCCCACGAGGGTCTGGTCGGCTACGGCTTCCAGAGCGTGCCGAGGTCGCTCTTCCTGCTGGAGCTCGCCTCGGCTCTCAAAGCCGGGGGCCGTGTGGGGGACTGGTCAGAGCCCTGAAACCTTGGTCCAGTACGCCCTGGCCTCGCCGGTTAGCTGGTGGACTTGGGAGAGGACCTCGGCCCGCAGGTCTGGCCGTCCCAATGACGGCGCGTTCCCAAGGAGGGCCAGGATGTCGGCGGCATCCTGGGGGCTGCCCGCTTCCAGCTTCAGCAAGATGAGTCCACAAGGTGATGCCACCGGGCATGGGAACCCCTCGGATCGCTCCGCGGTCTCCAGCGCGATCCGGGCGGCCGCCCCTCTCCCCAAAATCAAGTCCTGTCTGGGTGGACCTGCGAATCGGACCACACCTCCCAGGGGATCCTCCGAGTCTCCCCGGGTGATTCTTGGCCCCAAGGCTCCCCAGTCAGACCAGAGGGATGGATCCAGAACCCGGGGGTCCAGGGTGAGCAGATTCGCGTCCGCCGTATAACGTGCCACACCCCAGGCAGCGAGAGCCAAGCCACCGATGAGGCAGTGCCCGACGTTCTGATGATTGAGGTGGGAGATGATGCGGAGATCGATCATCGGCCCGTGGCCTCATCTTGTTCGGCCATGCACCGGCTCGGGCGCCGCTGGGCGCGCTTCAGTCGATTCCGAAGGTTCAGCGCGTCAGACTCTGTCGCACCTTCTGGAAGCAGGTGGAGCATCAGTCGCAGCCCCGTTCCGTCCAGGTACAGTTCCTGGCAAAGGGCCAAGCCCTCTGCTGGAGTGGGAAGGGGGTCTGCGCGTCGCACCAGATGAAGGGTAAGTCCTTCCGTAACCAGCATCCACGGCTATCATTCCCACAGGCCACCACCGAGGACTCCCATGCAGACGATCTCGGAATCGCGACTTTCCCCCCGGCACACCATCGCGCTGGTGATGGCCGGTGGGCGCGGCAAGCGCCTGATGGACCTCACGGACCACTACTCCAAGCCGGGTCTCGACTTCGGCGGCAAGTACCGCATCATCGACTTCACCTTGTCCAACTGCGTGAACTCGGGGTTCCGTCGGATCATGGTGCTGACGCAGTACAACTCGCACAAGCTGCTCGAGCACCTCCAGTTCGGCTGGACCTTCCTGCCGGGCAAGCTGAACGAGTACGTCCACGTGCTGCCGGCCCAGCAGAGCTTTGACAAGAACGCCTGGTACAGCGGGACGGCGGATGCGGTGTACCAGAACATTGGCAACATCCAGTCGGCCAATCCCAAGAACGTGCTGATCCTTGCGGGGGATCACATCTACCGCATGGACTACAAGGTGTTCCTCCGGGACCACCTCGAGAACCAGGCGGACATGACCATCGCCTGCCTCGAGGTGCCCCGGGACGCCGCGCGTGGCTTCGGGATCGCCCACGTGGATGAGCAGGACCGCATCGTGTCCTTCGTGGAGAAGCCGGACGATCCCCCGGCGATCCCGGGAAAGCCGGACAAGGCCTTCGCCTCCATGGGCATCTACCTCTTCCGGGCGGAGTTCCTGTATGAGCAACTGCTCCTGGACGCGGCGGATCCCAACTCAGGCCATGACTTCGGCAAGGACATCATCCCCAGGATCGTGAGCGAGGCCCGGGTCTTTGCCCACCGCTTCGAGAGCAGCTGCATCCCGAATGCCGGACACCCTGAACCCTATTGGCGGGACGTGGGCAGCGTGGATTCCTACTGGGAGGCCAACATGGACCTCACCAATGTACTGCCGGCGCTGAACCTCTATGACGAGGCTTGGCCCATCACCACCCACCAGGAGCAGCTGCCGCCCGCGAAGTTCGTCCACGCCGGGGAGATGCGCAATGGTGTGGCGCTCTCCAGCCTCGTGTCGGGCGCCTGTGTGATCTCCGGCGCCCATGTGCACCACTCCCTGCTCTCCAGCCGGGTATTCGTGCACTCCCACGCCCGGCTGGACGGCGCCATGATCCTGCCCAACTGCGACATCGGCCGCCATGCCCGGTTGCGCCGCTGCATCGTCGCCCGGGACTGCCGCATCCCGGAAGGACTGGTGGTGGGTGAGGACCCGGAAGAGGACAGCCGGCGCTTCTACCGCACGGACGCAGGCGTTACGCTGATCTCCCAGCGGATGCTGGATCAGCTGGAGCGCTAGCCTTTTGAAAATTCTGTTTGTTGCCTCTGAGCTGTTCCCCTACGTCAAGACCGGCGGCCTGGGTGATGTCATGGCTGCCCTGCCCAGGGCCATGCGCGCCCTGGGTGCCGAAGTCCGCCTGCTCCTCCCTGCCTATCCGGCCGTCCTGGACGCGGTCGAGCTGCAGGGAGAGGTCACCATCCTGCCGGACCTCATGGGGGGAGGACCCGCCCGCCTCCTGCGGGCCGAGGCTCCGGGCCTGCCCCTCTACCTGCTGGACCAGCCTGCCTACTTCGAACGGCCCGGCGGCCCCTATGGACAGCCGGAGGATCTGGCCCAGCGGTTCGCCGCCCTGGCCTGGGCCGCGGCGCACCTGGGCCGGGTGGGCGACGTTGCCGGCTGGCGACCGGAGGTGCTCCACGGGCACGACTGGCACACGGGCCTGATGCCCGCCTATGTGGCCTACGGCGAGGGCCCCCGACCTGCGACGGTGATGACCATCCACAACATTGCTTTCCAGGGGCGCTTCTCCACGAAGCTGCTGAGCGACCTGTGGCTCCCCCGCCATGCCCTCACGCCCGAGGGTGTCGAGTTCCACGGCGACATCGGCTTTCTCAAGGCGGGTCTTCGCCTCGCGGATCGCATCACCACGGTGAGCCCCACCTATTCCCGGGAGATCCAGGTAGCCGGTGGGCACGGGCTTGAGGGTCTGCTGGCGCACCGGAGCCAGGACCTGCGGGGCATCCTCAACGGCGTAGATCGCACCGTCTGGAATCCGGCCAGGGACCCCCACCTCGTCAGCCGCTACGACCTGAAGCACCCGGGCCGCCGAACACCGAACCGGCCGGACTTCCAGCGCCGGATGGGCCTGCACGAGGATCCAGACGCGCCCCTCTTCGCCGCCATCAGTCGGCTGGATCCCCTCAAGGGACTCGACCTCGTCCTGGACAACGTGGACCACCTCGTCCGCCAGGGCGGGCAGCTGGCGATCCTGGGCACCGGGGATCCCCACGCGGAGGGCGCCTTCCGCCAGGCCGCCCAGCGCCACCCGGGGCGGGTCGGCGTCTTCATAGGCTACGACGAGATCCTGGCCCACCGCGCCTTCGCGGGGGCGGACGTGATCCTGGTGCCGTCGCGCCAGGAACCCTGCGGTCTCACGCAGCTTTACGCCCAGGCCTACGGTGCGCTGCCCCTGGTCCGCCGGACGGGCGGACTGGCCGACACCGTAGTGGGGGCCACGCCGGAGACCCTGGCCGCCGACACCGCCACCGGCTTCCAGTTCGACTGGGCTACGGGCCTTGCCCTGGGTGAGGCGATCAACGATGCCCTGGCGCTGTTCCGCGATCCCGCCGCCTGGCGCCAGGTGCAGCGGCGCGGGATGGCCACGGAGTTCGGCTGGGAAGGTCCGGCCCGTGCCTACCTCGAGCTCTATGCGACCATTCCACCCAAGGGGGACTGAGATGGACATCCACGCGCACTGGCAGAGCATCGCGGCCCATCCCATGGGCGGCTGGCGGCAGGTGGCTGAGCCGGCGCTGCCTGGGTTGGATCCAACCAAACGCCTGCTCTGGTGTGGCATCGGCGGATCCCTGTTGCCCTCGGAAACCCTGGTGAGGGCCTTCGGGGATGAGCGGGCCTTCCGGAACTGGGTGACCCTGGCCTCGCCGGAACCGGCCCCGGACTTCCGCCTCCAGGCTGGCGACCAGCTGGTCCTGGCCTCCAAGAGCGGCAAGACCCTGGAGCTCTGGACCTGGATCTCCCGGCTGCGCGCCCTGCCGGGGCATGGGGACCTGGCTGCGCCCATCCTCATCACCCAGGACGATGCGAACCCGCTCGCCACCTGGGGGCGGGCCAACGGGTGCCGCATCCTGCCGATCCCCGTCGAGGTGGGCGGGCGCTTCTCGGCCTTCACGCCCATCGGGACCCTGCCATTGGCCTGGATGGGCCGCGATGCCGCGGGCTTTCTGCAAGGCGGGCGCGAGGTCGTCGCCGAGCTTGAGGCAGACCAGGGCCCCTGGCGGGACCGCGTGGCCGCCACGGTGGCGCTCCTGCTGGACGCCCACCAGAAAGGCATCACCGAGTGGGTGCTCATGCCCTATGCCATGCGCCTCGACAACCTCTCGGCCTGGTGGGTGCAGCTGGTGGCCGAGTCCCTGGGCAAGGTGGCGAAGGATGGCACCCGCAAGGGCTACACGCCCATCCGCGCCGTGGGGCCCGTGGACCAGCACAGCCAGTTGCAGCGCTGGATGGCCGGGCCCCGGAACCTCGGGGTGATCGTGATGACCCTGGATGGGACGCCGGTAGCCGAGAGACTCGATCCTCCGCCGGGGTCCCCCTATCCGGGCCTAGCCGGGCTGCAGGGCGCCGAGATCCTGCGGGCCCAGGCCGAAGGCACCATGGGGGCCCTGGAAGCCGCTGGCGTGCCGGTGCTGCGCTGGCCCATGCCGGCCCTGTCCGAGCACGAAGTGGGCGCCTTCATGATGGCCTGGCAGGCGATCATCGGCATCCTGGGCATGGCGCTGGAGCTCGATCCCTTCGACCAGCCCGAGGTGGAAGACGGTAAGAAGCGCACCTTCAAGCGCCTCGGCCTGGCCTGAGGCCGAACCAGATCAGAGATCGGTGATCAGGCCCTTGTCCCGCTCGAGGGCCTCCAGGGCCAAGGCTCGGTAATCCTGGTAGGTCGTGTCGTTCAGCTGCAGGATGTCCATGGCCTCCCAGGTGGCCCCGGCCAGGGCATCTGGCATGCCGATGCCCACCTGTAGATCGAATGCCATCTGGTTTCCCAGGGCCACCAGGGCCACCAGGCGCTGGTGTTCCACCGCAGCCTGGAGGGGATCGTGGTGCCAGCGGGCGACGGTCTCGATACCTTCCGAGAGGTTCCAGGACGCGAGCAGGGCCTCGCCCACCATGGCGTGGTCGAACCCGAAGGTGTCCAGCTCCATGCTGAGTCCGTCCCCACCATCCTCCTGGAGTTGTCGGAGCATCGTGCCGTAGCTCTCGGGGAATTTCAGGAACATGACGCTCTTCCCGATGTCGTGCATCAGGCCGGCCAGGAAGACTTCCTCGGCGATCGGGAACCGCATGGCCTTGCTGAACGCGCTGCCGGTGAGGGCCGTGACCAGGGCATGCTCCCAGAGGATGCGCTCCTGCAGGCCCGCGGGACCCCGGGTGAAGAGGTTCTTGACGCTGGAAGCCAGCACCACGCTGCGGGTGGTGGAGAAGCCCAGGGTGAGAATGGCCTGGGTCAGGGTACTGACCTCCCGCATCCGGCCGAACATGGCGGAGTTGGCCACCTTGAGGATCTGTGAGGTAAGGGCCTGGTCCGTGCGGACCAGGTTCTGGAGCTGGTCAGTCGAGGTGTCGGAATCCGCAGTGATCCGGATGACTCGGGTGGCCACCTGGGGCAGGGGCGGCAGCTCCCCGAGATTCTGGATGACTTCGTGTGGCGTCAGGGGCATGGCGGTGTCCGGGCTAGGGCCTCCTGCCCACCTCATCTTCACCCAGCGGTCTGGACATGAGTTCGGTTGAGCCCGGTCAGGCCATGGTCAGCTGAAACAGGTGCGCAGCACTGGCGGCCAGGTGTTCCATGAGGTCGATGCTGTGCGCTGTGAGGCGGCCCGGGCGGGAGTCATTGCACTGGATCAGGCCATAGGTCACATCGTCCCGACGGATGGGAAAGAGGCCCACGGTTTCATATCCAGCGGTACAGCATCGGTTGCGAGTGGGTCCCAGGCTGTCGGCATCAGGGGAGGCAAGCAGTTCGGTTGTGGAGGCCGTGATGAAGCTACCCCGGTCCGTCGCAAAGCGCTGGGCGCGCACCAGCTGGCAGGCCAGAACCTTGCCGCAGAGGCAGGCCAGGAGCGGCTTGCGCTCGGCATCCCTCAGCAGGTGCCCAGCCTCGTCCGTGGCGCAGAGATCGCTCTCCTTGGAGATGAAACCCACCTTGAACCCCAGGTGGGCGGCGTAGGGGTAGCCCGGCCCTGACTTGAGCCGGACGGCCACGGCCTCGCAACCCGACAGGTGCTGGGCAAGGACCACCAGCTGACGGGCCAGTTCCTTGGGTTCGGCCAGCGTGTTGGCCATCTGGAGCAGGTCGAGGAAAGCCCTGCGCTCCAGGTCCAGGCGCTTCGCATTGGATGGTGCATGAGCCAATCCGGCCATGGCCGCCGCTCCTTGGCACCTGTATCGGCTGGACCGACTCAGGCGATAAGGAACGGCGATAACTCCCATGGAAAGATTCGACTGCTGCCTGGCTGGAGCCTAGGCGGGTGGCATCTGGCAGCTGCTGCCGACGGCGGCGGGCAGGTAGAGATGCTGGACATAGTCCTGCAGCATCCGGTCGGCGTTGAAGCGCCAGGCCAGGGTGCGGATCGACTGCTTCTGGCGCTCCACCCAGCAGCGGGGCACGCCGGCGGCATTGCGGTTCCCGTAGTAGAGGGGGACAACCTCCTCCTCCAGGAGCCGGAAGAGGTCCTCGGCATCGCGCTCGTCCTGGATCGCCTGGTTGGCGTGGATCTCACCGGTGCCGATCGCGAAGCCGTTCTCGCCGTCATAGGCCTCGGCCCACCAGCCGTCCCGGACTGAGATGTGGAGGCCCCCATTGAGGACCACCTTCATGCCGCTGGTGCCGCAGGCTTCCAGCGGCCGCTGGGGATTGTTCAGCCAGGCATCGATGCCCTGGTAGATCATCCGGCCCACGTGGATGTTGTAGTTCTCGATGAAGAGGATGCGGTGGCGGAAGCGGGGGTCTTCCAGTAGCTTCGCGACCTTCTGGATGAGCCCCTTGCCGGTGTTGTCCGCCGGGTGTGCCCGTCCGGAGAAGATGAGGTTCACGGGCCGGTCGGGATCGTTCACCAAGCGGTCCAGGCGGTCCAGGTCCGTGAAGAGCAGGTCCGGCCGCTTGTAGGGCACAAAGCGGCGGGCGAAGCCGATGGTGAGGGCGTCGGGATCCAGCGGCAACGGCTCGATCTCGGGCAGGCCGAGCCGGGCCCGCGTCTTGGCATGCCGTTCCCGGACGAAGCGCATGGTGCGGGCCTTCAGCACCTGCTTGGTCTCCCAGATCTCGGCTGAGGAGACGCCCATGATCTTCGCCCAGGTGTCGGGACGGGTGAGGGCGCTCTGGTAGCCCACCCCCAGGTGGGACTCGTAGAGGTGGTTCATCTCCGTGGCAAGCCAGGTGGGCAGGTGGACGCCGTTGGTGACGTGGCCGATGGGGACGGCATCTTCTCGGAGGCCCGGGTAGAGATGGTTCCACATCTTGCGGGAGACCACGCCGTGCAGGGCGGAGACGCCGTTGGCGCGCCGGGACAGCTTGAGGGCCAGAACTGTCGGCAGGAACGGGGAGCCATGGTCGTGGGGATTTACTCGGCCCAGACCCAGGACCTCCACCAGGGGCAGCTTCAGCCCTTCGGCCAGGGTGCGCAGGTGCTCGGCGGCCAGGTCGGCGGGGAAGCGGTCATGCCCTGCATCCACGGGCGTGTGGGTGGTGAACACGGTCGCCGAGGCGACCTCCTGCAAGGCCAGGTGGGGATCCATGCCGTCCGCCTGGATGCGGTGCCGGGCCCGCTCCAGCAGGGCGAAGGCGGAGTGCCCCTCGTTGAGGTGGAAGACGCTGGCCGTGATGCCGAGGGCGCGCAGGGCCCGGGCGCCGCCCACGCCCAGCAACAGCTCCTGTTCGATGCGCATGCGCTGGTCGCCACCGTAGAGGCGGGCGGCCAGGGCCACGTCCTGGGGGTCATTCTGCTTGACGCGGGTATCCAGCAGGATGAGGCGGATGCGTCCGACCTGTACCTCCAGCACGGCGGCGTGGACGAGGCGCCCCGGCAGCTCGACGGCGACCAGGATGGGTTCGCCATGGCGGTCCTTGGCGTGGACCAGGGGCAGGTCGGCGATGTCGAAGGGTTCCACCACGTCCTGCTGCCAGTAGTCGCTGTTGAGCACTTGGCTGGTATAGCCCTCGTGGTACAGCAGGCCGACGCCGACCAGGGGGATGCCCAGGTCGGAGGCCGATTTCAGGTGGTCGCCCGCCAGGATGCCGAGGCCCCCGGAGTAGATGGGCAGGGATTCGTGGATGCCGAACTCCATGCAGAAGTAGGCGATGGGGCGGGACCGCATGGCTCCCGTGTGGGTGAGCGCCCAGGTGGTGGCCGGCGTGAGGTACTCGTGCAGCTGCCGGAGGGCGCGGTCCACCCGGGCCGGGACATCCACATCCGAAGCCCGCCGCTCCAGCTTTTCTGGCGCGATGAGCTTGAGGAACGACATGGGGTTCCGGTGGGCCTTGTGGTACAGGTCCAGGTCAAGGTCGCGGAAGATCGTCCGCACCTCGGGTTTCCAGGTCCACCAGAGGTTCTGGGTGAGCTTGTGCAGCTTCGGGAGGAGCTTGTCCATGACGGGTCCTAAAAGAATCGAGGGGGCGAAGCTAGGCTTCGGGCTTCAGGAAGAGCGCCGCCAAGGGCGGGAGGGTGAGGTTCAGGGATTGGGGGAAGCCATGGGCTGGGATGGGTTCGGTCTGGACCCGCCCGGTGTTGCCCTCGTTCCGACCACCGTAGAAAGTGGAGTCGGTATTCAGCAGTTCGGCATAGACTCCGGCCGCAGGGACGCCGATGCGGTAACCATGCTGGGGCAGGGCCGTAAAATTGAAGGCGATGGCCACGAAGTCGGAGGGATCCGCGGCCCGGCGCAGGAGGGTGAGCACGCTGTTGAAGCGGTCGCCGCAGTCGATCCAGGAGAAGCCGCCCGACTGGCAGTCTCCTTCGTGGAGTGCAGGGTGATGGCGGTAGAGGCCGTTCAGGTCCCTGAGGAGGTCGTGGATGCCCTTGTGCGCCGGCTGGTCGAGCAGGCCCCAGTCCAGGGCCGTGTCGTGGTTCCACTCGCGCCCTTGTGCGAACTCGCCGCCCATGAAGAGCAGCTTCTTGCCGCCGTGGGCGAAGAGCCAGGCATAGAGCAGTCGCAGGTTCGCCATGCGCTCCCAGGCATCGCCGGGCATGCGGCCGTAGAGGCTGCGCTTGCCGTGCACGACCTCATCGTGGGAGAGGGGGAGCACGTAGTTCTCGGCGTTGTGGTAGAGCATCGAGAAGGTGATGTCGTTGTGGTGGTGGGGGCGCGCCATCATGCCCTCGCCTAGGTAGCGCAGGGTGTCGTGCATCCAGCCCATGTCCCACTTGAAGCCGAAGCCGAGGCCACCTTTGTCCGTGGGCCGCGACACGCCCGGCCAGGCGGTGGACTCCTCGGCCACGGTGAAGGTGTCCGGGAACTGGCCGTAGACCACCTCGTTCAGGCGGCGCAGGAAGGCCACGGCCTCGAGGTTCTCGCGGCCCCCGTGGCGATTGGGGATCCACTGGCCCGGCTCGCGGCTGTAGTCCAGGTAGAGCATGGAGGCCACGGCATCCACCCGCAGGCCATCCACGTGGTATTGGTCCAGCCAGAACAGGGCGTTGGAGATCAGGTAGTTCTGCACCTCCACGCGGCCGTAGTTGTAGATGAGGGTGCCCCAGTCCATGTGGCGTCCCTGGCGGGGATCGGCGTGCTCATAGAGGTGCGTGCCATCGAAGCTGGCCAGGCCATGGGCGTCTTCCGGGAAGTGGGCGGGCACCCAGTCGAGGATGACCCCGAGACCCGCCTGGTGCATGGTGTCCACGAAGGCCTTGAAGTCTTCCGGTCCGCCGAAGCGGCTGGTGGGCGCAAACATCCCCAGGGGCTGGTAGCCCCAGGAGGGGTCGTAGGGGTGCTCGGTGACCGGCAGCAACTGGACATGGGTGAAGCCCAGCCAGCTGGCGTAGGGGGCCAGGTCGGCGGCAATCTCCCGGTAGCTCATGAAGGAGCCGTCCGGTCGCCGCCGCCAGGAGCCCAGGTGCAGTTCATAGATGCTGATGGGTTTGGCGTGGGGCCTGGTTTGGCGTCGCGCCTCCATCCAGGCGGTGTCACCCCAGGTGTGGGCCGGGAGGCCCTGGACGATGGAAGCTGTGCCCGGTGCCCGTTCGCACCGGAAGGCGTAAGGGTCGGCCTTGAGGGGGAGCAGGTTGCCGTTGGGGCCGTGGATCTCGAACTTGTAGAGCATTCCCGGGACCAGGCCCGGCACGAAGATCTCCCAGAACCCGTTCGGTCCGACCTGGGCCAGGGGATGGGCCCGCCCGTCCCAGCCGTTGAAGTCCCCCACCACACTGACGCTGAGGGCATTGGGGGCCCAGACCGCAAAGCTGACCCCCGCAGCCCCATCCACGGTACGGGGATGGGCGCCCAGCTTCTCGTAGGCCCGCAGATGGGTGCCCTCGCCGAGCAAGTGAAGATCAAGATCGCCTAGGGTCGAGGCGAGACGGGGCAGTTCCATGGACCATTCTAGGCCCTGGGCGATCGGCGATGGGGATTGAATCGTGGACAGTCTCTAGCTGGGGCTTGGACCTGCCGCCTTCTGCACACCCAGGTAGGCCTCCCGCACGCGGGGATCCTGGGCCAGCGTGGCGGCGGGGCCCTCCAGCACCATGCGCCCGTTCTCCAGCACGTAGCCCCGGTGGGCGATCTTCAGGGCCATGTGGGCGTTCTGCTCCACCAGCAGCAGCGTCATGCCCTGGGCATTGATCTCCTGCAGCGCCCGGAAAACCTCCTTGACCAGCAGGGGCGAGAGGCCCATGGAGGGCTCGTCCAGCAGCATGAGGCGACAGTCGGTCATCAGGGCCCGTCCCATGGCCAGCATCTGCTGCTCGCCGCCCGACAGCGTCCCGCCCAGCTGGGCGCGGCGCTCCGCCAACCGCGGAAACAGGCGGAACACCTTCTCGTACGAGGCCGCGAGGCGCCCCTTGTCATGCTGCGTCCAGGCCGCCAGGGCCA
>Ga0268298_10004609_pt1 | contig 13345 bp, 17 predicted proteins | sample WWTPWeurt_MetaG_FD_194462 | JGI IMG/M metagenome (GOLD analysis project Ga0268298, IMG submission 194462) | Activated sludge microbial communities from WWTP in Nijmegen, Gelderland, Netherland - WWTP Weurt | ecosystem: Engineered > WWTP > Aerobic digester > Activated sludge | place... | reverse complement strand
GCTGGCGGCCAGCCTCACGGTATTCTCCGCTTCGGCCACTCCGAGCACACCGGCCGAGACCCTGGCCAGCCTCGGCAAGATGCTGGAAGAACTGCGGGCTGGTGAAGTTGATGCGAGCCAGACGCGGAAAGCGATCCTCGACGAGCTGACCGCCGAAGCGCAGAGACTTGTCCTCGGCTCCTGACCAGCACAAAAACAGAAGCCACCCATTGCGGGGTGGCTTCGACCCTGCCGCCGAAGCAGTCAGGGGGGGTGCAGAAAACCTATGTCTGGAAGCACCGATCGGCAAGGAATGTTTCCATCCCCAGGCAGAACCGTTCACGCCGGCACTTGACAGACCGTTGTCACGGTGGAACAAGTGTTGTCGGAGAGAAACATGGGACGGGACTTCGCGGACGGGATCAAGGAGCTTCGGGAGGAGCGCAAGCTCTCGCAGAACGAGCTTGCTGCGGCCGCGAACATCTCGCCCGCAAGCTTTTCCAGAATCCTGAGCGGCGAGCGGCCCCTCCGCATGGACCAGGCGGTCGCGTTGGCAAAAGCCCTCGGCGTCACAGTCATCGAGCTGACTGCTGGAACCACGGCTGAAGGGGTCGTCGCCGAGTGGGTGCCCAGGAAGGAGTACGAGGCGGCCGATCGCCATCGAGCCGACGCTGAGCACGACCTTGAGCAGGCCAAACGGGACGTTCAGGCTACCAAGGTGGAGAACGCGAGATTGCGTGAAGGTGTCGGCTCCCTCACGTCTCGGATCGCGACCTTGGAGAGTGACCTGGCTGCCGTGAAGGCGGAAGCCGCACGAGCGGCTCAGCTTGCCAAGAAGAACGGCGAACTGGAGCGGCAGGTTGTGCAGCTCGGGGGCGACGTTGCTCGCCTGACCTCCCACGTCGAGGGGCTCACAGAGCAGGCCGGTGTTCTGGCCGCTCGGGCTGACCAGAACTATCGGGCATGGGCTCAGGCACGGAACCAGGTCCAGGTGCTTGAGAAGACCCTCGCATCGGAGAAGTCGGACAAGGTCGGGGTCGCCTTCGTATCGGCCGCCCTCGGAGCACTCGGTGCTGCGATGATTGCCTCACCCGCAGAGACCGGAAGGCGACGCAGATCGTGAAGACCAACATCTACGTCGATGCCTTCAACTTGTACTACGGTTGCTTGAAGCAGACGGGGTACCGGTGGCTCGACCTTGCGGCGCTTGGGCAGGCCATCTTGCCGAAGCACACGGTCGGCCGCATCAGGTACTTCACGGCACTCGTGTCCTCCATCCCTGGCGACGGGGATGGCGCTCAGCCCCAGCGGCAACAACTCTACATCCGTGCCCTTGAAACGATCCCGAACCTCACCGTCCACTACGGTCACTACCTCACTCACGAGAAGTCGATGCCGTTGGCGCATCCTCCGCCGAACGGGCCGAGGTTCGCAACGGTGGTGAAGACGGAAGAGAAGGGTTCAGATGTCAACCTCGCGACGATGCTGCTGATGGACGCTTTTCAGAAGGACTTCGAGCAGGCCGTCGTCGTCTCGAACGATTCCGACCTCGTGCTGCCGGTTGAGGTCGTGCGCAACGATCTTCATCTGCCGGTCGGGGTCGTCTTCCCGTGTTCTAGACCGAACCGAACTCCCAGCGTGCAGCTCCGGGCAGCAGCAACATTCAACCGGGAGATCAGGGAGGGGACTCTCCAGAAGTGCCAGTTCCCGTCAAGGATGACCGACGGTCGGGGCACGTTTACGAAGCCGCCGAAGTGGTAACCGAAGGCCATGGCCGAGAAGTTCCAAGCCCGTGTGTTTGATGTTCAGGGGATGCAGCTCGCTCTGGAGAAGAGTGGCGAGCCGTGCCTCATCCAGGGCCGAGGTGACCGGGACGCCGAAGCCGCTCGACGCAAGGTCATCTCGCTCCACCCAATTTCATGAACAACGCCAAGATGCCCGCCTTCTTCCACTACTCAAATTCGAAACACGCGGTACTTGTTCCGCAGCGAGGCCCCCGCCGACACGGAGGAGAAGCCGGGAACGCTGTTGGCAGGCCGGCGGTCTATCTTTTCGACCAGGCCATGCCCGAGTTCAGGCTCAACTGCGAGCCGGTGAAGTTCGAGCATCGGGTTGAGATTGCCGAAGCGGATCCACTGCTGGAGCAGGAAGACGCTGAGTGGATGCCTCACACCTGGGTCTACTTCGGAGACCTTCCGGTCGTCGAAGTTCGGGAATGGAACGACGCCACCGGAGCGCACGAGGCTGGTCCGTGACGTCGCCCCCGGCCCCTCCTCCAATCGTCGGCGAATCGTCGGAAACGTCGCTGAACGACACCGAACGGCGTGATACGGTGATCTCCAACCCCTCGGATCACCTCGGTTCACGTTCGTTCGCGACAGAAGCTCCCGATTTAGGTTCCGGTTTCCGAAAGGAAGTGAAGGTTCAAGTCCTTTCTCGTGCACCCTGTTGGAATCGCTGACGTTGTCGATGATGGCGTCAGCGGTGCTTCTTTCCGCCGGTCTGGGTTGCCGACGATATGCCGACGATATCGGTTCAGGCGAGCACCACGTCCCTGAACGCGACCCACGGTGAAGCGTTCTTGGCGAACCAGTCCTTCGCCCTCGTCGTCACGTAGTTGTAGAGAGCACCCTCGGCCCGGAAGATGTCGTAGGTCCCAGTGACCTTGAGCCGGATCCCGGCGGTGCGGTCGATGATGCCGCCGATGTTCGGAACCAGCTCGAAGAGTGGGCCGAGTGCCTCGGCTACCCTCGGGTCATGGGGCTTTCCGAGGATGTAATCCTCGGGCTCGCCGCTCTCCGGGTAGGTCTGCGGCTCGTTCGCCGCTTGGTTCCAGCTTTGCCAATCTAGCTTCACGACATGGGTCTTGATGAGAGGACCGAATGTGAAACCGGTCAGACCGGACGCCTCCAGAAGGTAACGAAACTGCTCGGTGACGACGATGTCGCCAATCCCTGGAAACGTGATCGGTGGGACGAAATGGTCCGGTGCGTTCGAGCTGGATGAGCCCATCCTTGCGACCAAGGTGGGCGGACATGCCCGAGACTAGGATGCTGCCGTAGTCGCCCCATGGCATTCGGCACTTCCCGAGGATGTGGATGCTCACCCGCCAACGGTAGCCTGATCGGCGGTCTGATTGCTCGGGCCAAGCTCTGCCAGTTCGGGGATCACCTCGTGCGGACCCCAACGGACGTGGTCGTCCTTTCGTAACGGTGCGGATCGCCTCGGTTCGCATCCGTTCGCGACGAGAGCAGCCGATTTGGGTTCCGGTACCGCAAGGTGTGTGGGTTCGAGTCCCTCCTCGTGCATCAAGTTGGAATCGCTCGCCTGGTGAATGATTCGCCCGCCGCTCTGCCCGCTCCCCTTGAAGGATGGAAGCCCGTGCACGAACGGATGGCTCCGGAAGATTCCCTGGGCGACACTGGAGGCCGTTTACGAGGTCGCTCGGAGCTTCCTCGAACCGGTACTCGAAGGACGGGCTGGAACTTGGGATCCGGACTCATGGCGCTGGGTTTAATCCGTGGAGGTGGCGATTGAGCCAGGCGTCTAGTTGTGCCAGATGGAACCGAGCCACCGGATCGTTGTAGTTCGACCCGTGAGGTGACCTTGCTCGACCTTTTCGTCCCTCGGCAGATCAACAGGGTGCTCGTCTACCCGAAGCCGATCAGCATGCGCTGGAGGGAGACGAAGCTCCGCTCGTTTTGCGCCGACACCCTTGGTGAGGAGCCTCGACCTGACACGGCGTTCCTGTTCACCAACAAGAAGCAGGACACTCTCCTGCTCTACTTCATGGCCGAGGATGGCGATCAGATCCTAATGAAGAAGCTCGATCGGGGCGCCTTCTTGGTGCCGACTGCCGAGCCGGGGGCTGCCTTCGTCACCATGCGCCGTTCGGCGCTTCCCAGGCTGTTCCGGTAGGCTTGCTGCTGTCGGGCTTGGCGCCTTGATCTGGGTCGCCCTCGACGACAAGATCGGCAAGCAGATCGGTCTGTAGACCCAAGACTATGACCACTTGGATCAACGACAAGGCGCTCGACGACATCCGCAGGGTTGGGTGGCACATTCTGGGGATCGAGGGCGACGAGACCACGCCGAGCGTCGTCCACACGGTTGGGCTCCAGAAGACCTTCGGGCACCCCGAGATGGTCATGGTCGGGCTCAAGGTCGATACGATGATGCAGATCGTGTCGGACCTGGGCCAGCGGGTCGCCGACGGGGTCACCATTTCCGCGGAGTCCGAACTGAACGACGTGCTGGAGGGCTATCCGGTGCGCTTCGAGGAGGCGCTCCCGGTGGCCCACGAGCGCTTCCTGCCGGGCGCCCACGAGTTCTACGGCGAGTCCGGGTTCAAGGCCCTGCAATGCCTCTGGCCCGATAAGGCGGGCCGCTTCCCGGGTGACCGCGATGTTGCTGCGACCTGCTCATCCGTCGAACCACGGCTGGGCGATCCCGAATGGGCCTCCATCTACGCCACCTGGGCGTTCGAGGAGAGCTATGTGGTCGCCTGCTTCACGACCTTCCACGTGATCGATCGGTCCAAGCCCATTCTCCGCGTCACCCACGACGAGGAAGACGGAGCGTGGCAGTTCCTCTGCGGTACAACGAACGACCCGTCCGACGGCAGATTGGTCTGCTTGAAGGAAGCTGTGAAGATCGATCCCAAAGTGGTCGAGCTGGCCGACTTGCCCGTTGGGTGGTGTGCTTACCGTGAGCGACCTGACGCAGAGTGGGTGCGGGAGCCGAACGGGGGCTGCGCTGACGATGACGACCAGGGCTGACCAGGAGCTGCTCGGTCGCCTGCGAGAACGAGTCCGGAGGGAACCTCGGGCTCCCATCGGGGAGCACGACAAGCCGACCTGGAATCCTCCAGCGGCTGCCTCCACGCTTGACCTAGTCGAGAGGCGGGGCGGCTGTCGGCCTACCGCTTCTTCCTGCACGATCCGATTCCGTTCGAGCGGAGTTTGCACCTCTCGTTCGACCATGGCGTCGCCAACGACATGAAGAGCGACCATTCGTCGGTGGTCTGCTGGTACCAGCAGGAGCCACATGCAGCGTTCCCCGAACTGCCTCCGGCGCAGGAGCGGCTGCCAGCATCGGCTTTCCTGAACAGCGTGCAGATCGTCATCCTCGTCGGGGTGGCTGCCGGGCTCCTAGGGACGGCAGCGTGGCTCTTGTGGTTCCTGTTCGCTGGATAGGATGTTGGGTGCCGGGAGTCTGCCGGTGCCCCGGACACCTCTCGCGGTCGCCTTGACATGTTGCGAAATGTCGGTAAATATTAACAAGTGCCTACGAATCGCAACACTTCGAGCCATTCGGGAGAACCAGCCCGGCAGGCGGTCTTTCGGCCTCGGGAGGTCGCAAAGAAGGGGGTATCGAGGACCGCTCTTGGGCGCCTCACCAGAGCCGGGAAGCTGGAGCGAGTCGGTCGGGGTCTGTACGTGTCGGCCGGGGCCAAGGTCACCGAGCACCACACGCTAGTCGAAGCCGCAAAGAGGGTGCCGGCTGGAATCGTGTGCCTGCTCTCGGCTCTCGCGTTTCACCGGATGACGACGCAGATCCCACACGAGGTCTGGCTCGCCATCGACGTGAAAGCTAGGAAGCCGAGAGCCGACTGGCCACCGATGCGGATCGTGCGCTTCTCCGGAAGGGCTCGAACCTTTGGCGTCGAGGAGCACGTCATCGAGGGCGTGGAGGTCAAGGTCACTTCGCGTGCCAAGACCGTTGCCGACTGCTTCAAGTACCGGAACAAGATCGGGATCGACGTGGCCGTCGAGGCTCTTCGGGACTACCTCCGGAAGCGGGGCCGCTCGATGGACGATCTTCTTCGAGCGGCCGAAGCCTGTCGGGTATCCCGAGTGATGAAGCCGTACATGGAGTCGTTCTCGTGACGAAGAACGTCGCCCAATCGGTTCGAGACCGATTGCTGAAGCTGTCGAAGGAGCGACGAGAGGAGTACAACTTCGTCCTGGTTCGCTACGGTTTGGAGCGCCTCCTCTACAGGCTCGCGCAGTCGGCGCACGCTGACCAATTCGTGCTCAAGGGGGCGATGATGTTCACGGTCTGGTCGGAACACCCGCATCGAGCAACCAAAGACCTTGACCTTCTCGGTACCGGTTCTCCGGACCTTGAGCGCCTCGCCGAAGTCTTCCGCGAGGTCTGCACGACCGTGGTCGAAGACGACGGCGTCGTCTTCAATCCGGCGACGGTTTCTGCGGAGCGCATCAAGGAGGATGCGGAGTACGAAGGCGTACGGATCACCCTGACCGGCAAGCTCGGCTCAGCCAACCTCAACGTCCAGGTAGACATTGGTTTCGGGGACGCCGTTACGCCCGAGCCAGAGTTCATCGACTTTCCTACACTGCTGCCTGGTCACCGCCCGAGGCTCCGAGCGTACCCACGGGAAGTAGTCGTCGCGGAGAAGCTGCAAGCGATGGTGAACCTCGGGATAACGAACACCCGGATGAAGGACTTCTTCGATGTCTGGTTCCTGTGTCAGACGTTCGCCTTCGAGGGGCGACTACTTCGGAATGCCATCCGAGCAACCTTTGAACGCAGGGGAACGTCAATCTCGGCGGACCCACCGTTGGCTCTGACCGCCACGTTCGCCATGGACCCGACCAAGCAAACTCAGTGGAAAGCGTTCTTGGCGCGGTCGAGACTGACGGAAAGTGGTCTCACATTGTCCGAGGTCATCGACGTGATCTCCCGGTTCCTGCTGCCAGAATTGGAGCGTGCAGCCAGTGGCTCGACAGTAGCTTCGACGTGGGAGCCAGGTGGGCCATGGCGAACGTGATCGTGCCACGCACCTTGACGCTTCCCCAGGGCGCCCGAGTCCATAACGTAAGGGCCGACATGGGAGACCGCGTGACCTGCCGCCTCGGAGCGGCAACCGTCTACGCGGCCCGGTGGGCAATCATGGAGACAGAGGGGTGAGGCCAGCAGGGGGGCCAGCAGGGTCTCCCTCCAATCGTCGGCGAGTCGTCGGAAACGTCGCTGAACGGCACCGAACGGGGTGTCGGCCTCCGGAGCCCGACGGATCGCTCTACGACCGCGAGTGCTATTCTTCGCTTTGTAGCGGTGGGGATCATGGTCCAGCAACTCCGACGCCATCTCTGCTCGTGGCCCGTCGTTGTCGTGCCCGTCGTTGTTGCTGCGTGCGGCGGGTCCGCAGTTAGCGTTGGGCCTCACGACTCTGGAGCCGGCGGAACGGCTGGAGCCGTTGGATCAAGTGGCGCTGCTGGAGCAGGAGTCGAGGCGGGGCTCGGTGGCGCCGCTGGCGTCGACGGAAATGACGGCAGCCGTGCATCGCGGGTAGCTGCCTGGTGACGTTGGCCTCGGATCAGCCGGGCCCCCTCAACCTCGCCGTCGACTCGACGAGCGTCTATTGGACGAACGCCAACAACGGCGGCGAAGGTGTCAACGTGGCGAAGGTCGGGCTCGATGGGGGCACTCCGTTGGCGCTCGCACCCGGCGACTATCCCCACGGTATCGCTATCGACGGCACGAGCGTCTACTGGACGAACAACTACGGCGGCACGGTGATGAAGGTGCCGCTCAGCGGCGGCGCGCCGGTGACGCTCGCCTCCGGGCAGAGCCATCCCTCCAGCATCGCCGTGCATGCCGACAGCGTCTACTGGACGGACCAGGCCGACCCTAACGCCATCAATCCCCAGGGCACCGTCATGAAGGTCGGCGTGGGTGGCGGGACGCCCGTGACACTCGTTTCGGGCCAGGAAGATCCCCGTGGCATCGCGGTCGATGCCACAAGCGTGTACTGGTCGACGAACTTCGGAGGCACCGTGATGAAGGTCGGCCTCGATGGAGGCACGCCGGTGACACTCGCCTCGGGGCAAGATGGACCCGGCAGCATCGCCGTGGATGCCACCAGCGTCTACTGGGTGAATGACGGTAGCAACACCGTGATGAAGGTCGGGCTCGACGGTGGCGGATTGGTGAAGCTCGCGGCGGGGCAGAACCAACCGGCGGGCATCGCGGTCGACACCACGAGCGTGTACTGGACGAATGGATCAGGCGGCACAGTGATGCGTATCCCGCTCGACGGCGGTACGCCGGTCACGCTCGCAACGGGCCAGATCGCCGCCGCAGGCATCGCGGTCGACGCGACGAGCGTGTACTGGGCGAATAGCTGCTGCGGGACGAGCGGCTCGATCATGAAGCTCACCTCCAAGTAACCCGCCTCCAATCGTCGGCGAATCGTCGGAAACGCCGCTGAACGACGTCGAACGGCGTGATCGACGATCTGCAACAGTGCGGATCAGCTCGGTTCACGTTCGTTCGCGACACAAGCTCCCGATTTAGGTTCCGGTTCCCGAGAGGGAGTGAAGGTTCAAGTCCTTTCTCGTGCACCGTTGAAATCGTTGACGTTGTCGGTGGCGGCGTCAGCGATTGTTCTTTCCGCCGGTCTTCTTCTCCGACGATTCTCCGACGATTGAACTGCTGGCAGACGCTTCCGCGAACGTAATCTGTCAGCCGTGGAGGTCCTCGATGGCCTGATCAGCCACAAGCACTTCGATCCTCACCAAGAAGCTGGACCGGGGCGCCTTCCTGGTGCCGACTGCCGAGCCGGGCGCCCCCCCGGCGCCGCAAGGCGTGTGGGTTCAAATCCCTCCTCGTGCACTCACTTCCTTTCGTTTCGTGTCCGGAAGTCGGCCTTCGCTTCGGTGACTACCGCGCCTTGACCTTTCCCAAAGTCTGGGCGCCCTCCTCGGCGAGCTCGATGAAGAGACCGTCGGCCTCGGCGTAGGGGGCCCCGTCGTCGGCTAGCAAGCGCCCGCGGGTGTGGACCTTGCGGCCTTCGACGCGATCGATCCACGCCTCGATGCGGGCGTCCGTTCCGAGGGGCAACATACGCCGGAAGCGCACGTCGATCTTGGCAGCGACCACGCGGTGGCCGTTCAGCCAGCCCACCTTGCCGATGGCGTCGTCGAGCGCGCTCGCCATGCTGCCGCCGTGGGCGTGGCCGGGCGGGCCTTCGCACCACGGGCCGAACCACACCCGCCCGACCAGCGCGCCGTCGGCGTCTCGGCGGAAGTATTCGACGCGCATGCGTTGGTCGCCGTCTTGGCCGTGGACCCACGAACGGCCGGATTTGGCGGTGATGGGAGAGAGCGGCGTCCAACCGGGCTCGGCGACCACGGGCGGCGGGTGCATTGGAAGAGGGTAATCGCCTCCCCTTGCCAAGCGCGACGGCGAGGCGCAGACTCTACCCCACCCCACCAGGGGAGGGATGGGTAAGGAGCCAGGATGATCACGCTGAAAGTCACCGGAATGACCTGTGGGCACTGTGAAATGGCCGTGAAGAAGGCGCTGGCTGCGGTACCGGGGGTCGAGCGAGTGGTGTCGGTGGATCGCGTGAAGCAGGAAGCCGTGGTGGAGGGTGCGCCAGAGGTCAGCGCGCTGGTGCAGGCCATCGGCGAGGAGGGCTACGAAGCCCAGCCGCTGTCATGAAGCACTGCTGCGAGAACGGCCTCCGTTTGGACGACCGCACGCGCCAAGAGGCGCGCCGGCGCCTGCTCTCCATCCGCGGGCACGTGGACGGAGTGATGCGCATGCTCGACGACGAGTCCGTCTACTGCGTGGACGCCTTGAAGCAGATCAAAGCCATCGACGGCGCGCTGGAGAAAGTCGGTGCCATGGTGCTGAAGAGCCACCTGAAGGACCACGTCGTGACCGCCGCGCAGCGCGGCGACGCGGACGAGATCGTCAACGAGCTGATGGAAGTCCTGAAGTATCGCTGAGCCGAGGCAGGATGGAGCCAGGGGCCACCCGCGAAGTCGAACCCGAGCATCTGGAGCTCGGGGTCAAGGGCATGACGTGCGCGAGCTGCGTGGCGCGCGTGGAGCGCGTGTTGAAGAAGCAGCCCGGTGTGCGCGAGGCCAACGTCAACCTCGGAACCGAGAAGGCGAGCATCGCGTTTTCACCCGAGCTCGTCAGTCGCGAGCGTCTCGTGCGGGCCATCAGCGACGCGGGCTACGAGCCGGTGTTGCTCGAGCCCGGGGTGGACCGAGAGGAGCAGGCGCGGCGCGCGGCGGAGCGCGAGCTGCGGGCCGACTTCCTGCTGGCGGCGGTACTGGCCGTGCCGCTCCTCGCCGTCGCCATGCTGCCCATGGTCGTGCCGCCGCTGATGACGGCAATGCACGCGCTCGGCTCGCACCAGAGCTTCGGCTACTTGCAGCTGGCGTTGGCGACGCCGGTGCAGCTCTGGGCAGCGCGGCGCTTTCATCGCGCTGCCTGGGCCGAGCTCCGGCACGCGAGCCCCGGTATGAATCTGCTCGTCAGCCTCGGCTCGAGCGCAGCGTATCTCTACTCGCTGGTCGCATTGATCGCGCCTGGGGTGTTTCCGGACGGCACGGCCCACCTCTACTTCGAGGCGTCGGCGGTCATCGTCACGTTGATCCTGCTCGGCAAGCTGCTCGAGGGGCGCGCCAAGGGGCGCACGTCGGACGCGATCAAGAAGCTCTTCTCGCTCAAGCCCAAGACGGCGCGTGTCATCGTCGACGGCGAGTCGAAGGAGCTGCCGGTCGAGGCCGTCATTCCCGGCGACACGCTTCAGGTGCGACCGGGGGAGCGCGTACCGGTGGACGGAGTCGTGACCGAAGGGACGAGCTGGGTCGACGAGAGCATGCTCAGCGGCGAGTCGCTGCCGGTGGAGAAGGCGGCCGGGGCGGAGGTCGTCGGTGGCAGCATAAACACGCGGGGCACGTTCGTGTTCCGCGCGTCGCGAGTCGGTGCGGACATGGTCCTTTCGCGGATCATCGCGCTGGTCGAGCGCGCCCAGGGCTCGAAGCCGCCCATCCAACGCGTCGCCGATCGAATCGCGGCAGTGTTCGTTCCCGTCGTCCTCGTGATCGCGACATCGACGTTCGGGCTCTGGCTCTGGCTCGGGCCGAGCCCGGCCCTCGGCCAAGCGTTCGTCGCGAGCGTGAGCGTGCTCCTCATCGCTTGCCCTTGTGCCATGGGCCTCGCGACGCCCACCGCCATCATGGTGGGCACGGGGCGTGCTGCCGAGCTCGGCGTCTTGATCCGAGAAGGCGCAGCCCTCGAAGGGCTCGCCAGAGTGGACACGGTGCTCTTCGACAAGACGGGAACGCTCACCAAGGGTCACCCCGAGCTCACCGACTGCGAGCTGATTGCGGGCCCGGAGCGCGAGCTCCTTTCGTGGGTCGCTTCGGTGGAGCACGCCAGCGAGCACCCCCTCGCGCAGGCTCTCGTCGAGGCCGCGCGGGAGAAGGGCATCGAGCTCTTGCCCGTAGAAGGCTTCGTCGCCGAGGCAGGCCACGGCGTGGAAGGCCGCGTTGACGGCCATCGAATCCAGGTGGGCGCCGAGCGCTACCTCCGCGCGCTGGACATCGATCTGAACCGCGCCGAGGGGATCGGGCCTCGCCTCGCGCGCCAGGGCAAGACGGTGATCTACGCCGCGGTGGACGGCGAGCTCGCTGCGGTGTTCGGCGTGGCCGACGCGCTCAAACCCGGGAGCCGTGAGGCGGTGGCGGAGCTCACGCGTCTCGGGCTCGAGGTCGCGATGTTGACCGGCGACGATCGGGTCACGGCCGAGGCCATCGCCGAGCAAGCGGGGATCACGCGCGTCATCGCCAACGTGCTCCCGGCCGACAAGTCGGGCGAGGTCGAGCGCCTCCAGCAACGGAGCCGTCGGGTGGCGTTCGTCGGCGACGGCATCAACGACGCACCCGCGCTGGCGCAGGCGGACGTCGGCATCGCAATCGGCACGGGGACCGACATCGCCATCGAAGCGGGCGACTTGATCCTGATGAGCGGCGAGCTGCGGAGCGTCGTGGACGCACTGCTCCTCGCTCGGCGCACGTTGCGTACGATCCAGATGAACTTCTTCTGGGCCTATGCCTACAACGTGGCGCTGATCCCCCTCGCCGCAGGCGCGCTGAAGCCGGCCTTGGGTGTAGGGCTCGACCCCATGTTGGCAGCCGGCGCCATGAGTCTCTCGAGCGTGCTCGTGGTGACCAACAGCCTGCGGCTCCGGCGTTTCGCACGCGCGGCGAGCGCCTCGCCGTAGCTGCGGCGTTGATCTAGGCTAGCTGCATGCAGAAGCTCACGTGGCTTTCCGTTCTCGTCGCTGTCGCGTCGCTCGAGGCTTGTGGAGGCTCGACCGACGAGGGTGGCTCGGGCGGGGCGACGGGCGGAGCTGCGGGCTCGGGAGGAAACACGGGGGGCCAGAGCGCGACGGGTGGGACGGGCGCCACCGGAGGGACCGATGCGGGAACGGGTGCCGCGGGGGGAACGGGCGCGACGGGGGGAACGGGCGCGACGGGGGGAACGGGCGCGACGGGCGGCGGCGGCAGCGGTGGCGGCGGTGCGACGACGAACTCGGGAGACTGCAACGACGACGGAGACTGCCCGGGCGGCAAGTGTGTCGAGCTCGTGCCCGGCGGATACCGCGTGTGCGTGACGCCACCGGACGAGGCCACGAGCTGCAAGAACCCGAGCGGCGGGCTCGACGAGTGCTGCAACAGCAGCGAATGCAAGGCGGGCAAGTGCTACGCGTTCCCTCCGACGCCATTTTGCGGCGGAGCGCAGCCCATCGATCACAACGTGTGCGCAGCCGATGGGTGCAAGCTCGGAGAGAGCTGCACGTTTGGAACGCAAGATCCTGGGCTCTGCATGCCGGGCGGGGCATACGGCTACAAGGTGGCGGCCTGCGTCTCGGCCGGCTGCACGCGCGACAGTGATTGCTCGGCGGGAGCAGGGGGCAAGTGTGTGCCCATCGACGATGCGTGTTGCTCTGCGCCTGCGGGCTTCTTCTGCAAGTACCCGAGTGGTTGTCAGATGCAGAGCGACTGCCCGAGCGGACAGCACTGCGGCGTCGAGCTCGACGCGACGACGAAACAGAAGGTGGCAAAGTGCCTTCCCGGAGTGGTTCCCTGCCCGGGGTGATCGCGGTCGGGGACCCTGAGCTGCCTACCTGAGCGCTGATCGCCCTACCGTCGCGCTCAGGGGTCTCGAGCTTCTGCCGTTCACTGGCATGAGCGCTGCAATTTGGCTTGCTCGTGATGGGCAGACTCTGCGTGTTTCCACGATTTCCACGGCCTGCACCCAGACCCGGGACTCGGGCGCGGGTCTCGAAACGAGAGCATTCGCGTCTCGCCCATCTCGTTTTGGGACACAGGAGGCACGGATGGCATCTCTGAGCATGACCGGTTGGTTCGCTGGCTTGGCGGGCGGAGTCGCGCTCGCGGTGGTGGCCTGCGGCGATGACCGGCCGCTCCCTCCGCCCCACGCCTCGGGCACCGGCGGCTCGACGGCTACGACCTGCATCGACAACGACGGCGACGGCTTTGGCCCCGGCTGCGCAGCAGGTCCCGACTGCAACGAC
>Ga0268298_10004608_pt1 | contig 13348 bp, 8 predicted proteins | sample WWTPWeurt_MetaG_FD_194462 | JGI IMG/M metagenome (GOLD analysis project Ga0268298, IMG submission 194462) | Activated sludge microbial communities from WWTP in Nijmegen, Gelderland, Netherland - WWTP Weurt | ecosystem: Engineered > WWTP > Aerobic digester > Activated sludge | place: Netherlands... | reverse complement strand
GAAATTGGGGAAGATGATGAATTACTGGGTTCTTCATTAACAGTTCAAATAAAACCCGAAACAAAAAAAGTCGTGATCTGGTATGAATCAGATCCTTCTTCAAATTCTTTACAGTGGCTGAATCCACAACAAACCGCAGGCAAAAAACTACCGTATTTATATACACAAGGTCAGGCAGTATTAACTCGTACGTGGATTCCTTGTCAGGATACGCCGCTCAAACGCATCACGTACTCCGCTGATGTCACCACGCCAAAAAACCTTATGGCGGTTATGAGTGCAAACAATCCCCAGGAAAAAAACGCGGAAGGGAAATATCATTTTGACATGCCGCAACCAATTCCTACCTATTTGATTGCACTTGCGGTAGGTGATCTCACATTTGCAGAACTTGGACCTCGCACAGGTGTCTATACTGAACCAAGTATGATGGATAAATGTGTGTACGAATTTGCAGATGTTGAGAAAATGGTTGAAGCTGCGGAAGAACTTTATGGAGAATATAAATGGGGCAGATATGATATTATTGTATTGCCTCCTTCGTTCCCTTTTGGAGGAATGGAAAACCCTAAGCTGACTTTCGCAACTCCTACAATTTTATCCGGAGACAGATCACTTGTTTCATTAATTGCACATGAGTTAGCACATTCTTGGTCAGGAAACCTGGTTACCAATGCAACATGGGATGATTTCTGGCTCAATGAAGGATTTACAGTTTATATTGAAAACAGAATTATGGAAAAGCTGTACGGCAAAGAATATGCTGATATGTTGCTATCCATAGAAAATCAGGAACTGGAAGACGAAAACCATGATCTTATTTCCAGCGGTAACGGTGAAGACACTCACCTGAAACTGGATTTGGATGGAAGAGATCCGGATGAGGGAATGACCTCTATCGCTTACGTAAAAGGTTGTCTGTTTTTGAAAACATTAGAAGCCGCTGCAGGAAGAGAAAAATTTGATCCGTTTCTGAAAAGCTATTTTGCAACACACGAATTTCAGCCGGTAACAACTGAAATGTTTGTAGAATATCTGAACAAGAATTTACTTGAACCAAATAAAATTGAATTCAATACAGATGACTGGATTTATGGAGAAGGAATTCCTGACAATTGTGTAAAAATTGAATCAGATCGATTTGATAAAGTTGCTGAAAAAGCTGCAATGGTATCTTCTATTACCTCAGCAAGTGAATTGGGCGTAAAAAGAACGGACTGGTCAACACAGGAATGGATGCATTTTATCCGTCACATACCGGCTGACGCGGATGCTTCGAAAATGGAAATGCTTGATAAAGAATTTCAGTTTGGTACATGCGGAAATTCTGAAATTATGGCTGAATGGTATTTGATTTCAATTCAGAAAGGATATGATAAAATCAATAAACCAATGGAAGATTTTCTGGTGAATGTTGGAAGAAGAAAATTCCTTCAGCCTTTGTATGAAGAGCTCGCCAAAACAGAAGAAGGTTTGGTACTTGCAAAAAAAATCTATTCCAAAGCACGCCCAAATTATCACTCTGTATCATCCGGTACAATTGATGAAATATTAGGCTGGCAGGAATAATTTGATGTTTTTTCAGAGTCAGTTGTAACTTTCGGTATTGTCGATCGTCTGACTTAATAAATATACTTCTCATGAAAAAGATGATTGCTATTGTGCTCTTAATTAACTGCACAGTGTCTTATTCTCAATACGCAATCAAAGGAGTTATCAAAGATGAATACGGTCAGGGAATTCCGGGTGTTCGGGTAGCGCTCGAAAACACAACATATGGTGTACCTGCTAATGTTCAGGGAAATTATTTTATTGAAGTTCCTGAAAAAGGCACATACATTCTGACATTTTCCATGCTAGGTTTTGAAAAAAAATCTGACACCATTCAAGTGTCAGAAAAACTGACTTATCATGAAATTACGCTGGTAGAAAAATCAACAGAACTTGGCACAGTGGAGGTTTACGCAGACAAGCGTGACATTGCCAAAGAAGTAATAGGACATGTAATTGAAAACAAAAAAAATCTGGGCAGATTATATGAAAATTATCAGTGCAATACTTATATAAAAACATCCCTTGAAAAGGAAAATCGATTTCCAATGCTGAAAGGAGCAGATTCACTTGGTAAACAAAGAATGAATCTCATTGAATCTTATTCTGTCACCAGCTTTCAACAAAACTCTTCGTACCATGAAGAGGTAGTTGCGCATCATGATTATGCAGAAAAATCGAACAGTACTGTTGTGATGTCCGTTGATTTCAGTAATCCGGATAATCTCATTCCAAACCAGGTAGTTGAATATAACCCGTATATCTTCTTTGAAAAGGTCCAGGATGGTGATTTTGACATGTATCAGAATTTAATTGATATGCCTAAAGTTTCTTCCAAACAACTTGTTTCTCCTGTTGCACTCAATGCATTTCTTAACTACAAATATGATCTGGCAGGAGTGTTTTATGAAAATGGTCAAAAAATTTATGAGATCAAAGTTGAACCTCGCTTTAAGGAAGGTCCACTTTTTTCCGGAACACTCTTTATCATTGATAGTTTATGGGTAATAAAATCATTAGACCTTTCTGTCAACAGCATGGCGCTGGACTACTTTAAAGAATTCAGAATTATTCATGATTATGAAAATGTTGCCGGTAATTGGGTTCCGGTGAGACGTGAATTTATTTACTCATTGAATGACGGTACTGATTATGTTATGGCCAATACACGTGTTCAGCACAGTAACTATGTTTTCAATCAGGGCTTTGATAAAAAGAAGTTTGCCAATTCAGTGATGTCATATCAGGATGAAGCGTATGACCGTGATTCTCTTTATTGGGCAAACATGCGACCAATTCAGCTGAAACCAGAAGAGCTCGTTTACATTCATGAAATGGACAGCATTCAAAAAGAGTTAAATAGTTTTGAGCGTATTGACAGTTTAAACGCGGCCTACAATAAATTGACCGTTTGGGATTTTTTACTCAATGGGGTTGGTTTCAGAAACCGCGAAAAAGGACAAGAAATTTATTTTTCTCCACTCATCAGTCAACCACAATTTTTTGGATTTGGGCCATATCGTCATAAGCTTTCAGGTATGTATTCGAAAGAATTTGAAAACGGACAAAAAATAGCAGTGAACGGAGAAATTGATTATGGATTTAAGTACAAAGATTTAAAAGGAATGCTTGGAGTTGAATACACCTATCTTCCCAAACATTTTGGATCATTGAAAGTAAGCGGTGGCGATGTTTATGATCTGGTGAATAATTATGAATCAATAGTAAATACTGGGGCAAGCAGCAACTTTGTCAGAAAAACTTTTTTTGCGATTGGTCAACGCTATGAAATTGTAAACGGATTATACGGACGAGTAAGCTTCGATTATTCAACCCGCATAGCAGTTGAAAATCTGGCTAGAGCACCCTGGCTTGATTCACTGATGAAAAATATTGGATCAGATATTCAGGCTAAACCTTTTGAAACATATACGGTTTCAATATTTGAACTAGAATTATTGTACCGCTTCAAACAATCGTATATCTACAAAAAAGGAAAAAAAATAGTTATCGGAACAGAATATCCAGAACTAAAACTGAATTACAAAATTGGTGTACCTGATTTATTTGGTAGCGATGTCAACTTTAGCTTTATTGAATTAGGTGCTTCTGATGAAATAACTTTCGGAACGTTTGGAAAGATGAAATGGAATTGTGTGGCAGGTAGTTTTTTAAGTGATGATATTGATGCCATAAGATTTATTGAGCACAAATTTTTCAGAGGTTCTGACTTTTTCTTTTTTTCCAATCCATTAAAATCTCTTCAGCTTTTAGACAGCACAATGCACACCGCACGCCCTTATATGCAGGCATTTGTCATTCACCATTTCAATGGCGCCATCACAGATAAAATTCCATTAATCAACAAAACCAAAATTGAATTGGTTGCAGGTGGTGGACTATTATTAATTGATGATCTCAATTACAGACATCTTGAATTTTACGCCGGTTTAGAACGAAAATTCAAAATCAAAAAGCAACTCTTTAAAGTCTCAGCATTCTACGTGCTTCGTGAAAACAATGCACCATCCGTGCAATTGAATTTTAAATTTGGAATTGATTTTTATAACTCGTTTAACAACTCGTGGAGTTATTAATTACCTGTAAATAATTTGTACAAATCATTTCCGTTTGCGTAAATCAGCAAACCGAGCAGCAGAATAATTCCAACCATTTGTGCATACTCCATGAATTTGTCGCCCGGTTTTCTGCCGGTGATCATTTCATAAAGTAAGAACATAATATGACCTCCATCCAGCGCAGGAATAGGAAGAAAATTCATAAACGCAAGTACGATTGAAATAAACGCGGTCATCAGCCAGAATGAATGCCAGTCCCAAACTGGTGAAAAAAGAGAACCAAATGTTCCAAACCCGCCAATGTTACTTGCGCCTTTTTTTGTGAACAAGAATTTCATTTGTGCAACGTAATCACCAAGCACCGTGAATGCTTTTGAAAAACCAGCCGGTATTGATTCTGCGAATGAATAATCTTTATGCCGCAACGCGTAAATACTATCAAGTCTTTCAGGAACAATTCCAATTCTGCCTGATGTATCTGTCGCCACTTCAATCATCATTGGCTGGTTCTTTCTGAACAAACTGATTGATACTTTCTCAGATTTATGTTTGGTAATTTCATTCTTAAATTCATCAAAATAAATAGTAGGCACTGAATTAATAGCAACAATGCTATCGCCTTTCATGATGCCGGATTTTTTCGCATTCATGGTTGAATCCATGTCTCCAACAATCGTATAAATTCGTGGAGAAAATGCAATCATTCCTTCTGTCTGAAAAAGATCCCACTCAACATCTTCACTTAATGTTATTTTCTCAGTAGTCCCGTCAGCGTGCTCAACATTTACAACATGCCCGCCGCGTAACATAATGATCGTGTTCACATCTAAAATATCTAATGGAACTTCTCCATCCACATCAATGATTTTATCACCGTCTCTGAATCCATATTCCCGCATAGTTTCAGAAGGTGTAAATCCATTTTTAAGATCTTCCATTTTATAATAGTCTTCACCCCAGATGAAAAGCACCATGCAATAGATGATAATTCCCACAACAAAATTCACCACAATTCCACCAATCATAATGATTAATCGCTGCCATGCTTTTTTGGTTCTGAACTCATAAGGCTGCGGTTCTTTCTTCATCTGCTCCGTATCCATGGATTCATCAATCATACCAGAAATTTTCACATACCCTCCTAAAGGAATCCAACCAATTCCCCATTCCGTATCGTTGATTTTCTTTTTGAACAGAGCAAACTTATAATCGAAAAACAAATAGAACTTTTCAACTCTTGTTTTAAACCAGCGTGCAGGTAAATAATGACCAAATTCATGCAACACTATTAAAATAGATAAACTTAAAATGAGCTGACCAGCTTTTATGAGAAATTCCATTCAATTAAAAATTTAAGGCTCAAAGATAATGTTTAAAACGGTAGACAAAAGACAGACAAACAACCAAAGTATCTTAAGAAAAGTCAAAGATTCTGTTTTCAGAAAAATAATTTACTACAGCAGTCTTCAACAATTCTTCCTGTTCTTCCAATGATAAAGCTGGTACTTTTTTCAGTCTTTCGAAATGCGGCCAGCCGTCTATGTCGGTTTCTATAAACTTATAAAAACCATAGGGTTCCAGAATGGTACAGATAGCGACATGTATAAGATTCATTTTTTCATCTTTATTGTACAACTTATAACCCTTACCAACTTCCTGAACACCAATGATAAATAGAGCTGAATTCAAATCATGCTCACCATCTCCCGCAAATTTTTCATTCAGGAGTTTTAATAATTTAAAGTACCGTCCGGCAATTTCGTGATCCATACGTTAAACAAAATTCTGTTGAAACATTGGAAAACAATGAATCATATGGCCAAAGTTCAGGATTATTTTTGTCAATCATGAACTATCTTGATTTTATACTGATTTTACCTCTTATCATTGGAGCGTGGCGTGGATTTAAAAAAGGGTTCATCATCGAAATATTTACCCTTCTTGCGTTACTGGTAGGATTGTATGCCGGAATTCATTTCTCTGACTGGTTTGCCGGAATTCTTACAAACCACATGGGAATGACCTCAAAATATGTACCGGTAATATCTTTCACTATAATATTTCTGGGAATTGGTGCCATGGTGTTTTTTGCCGGAAAAGCACTGGAAAAGGTTATTACTGCGGTTGCTCTTTCACCCCTTAACAAGGTTGCCGGACTTGGATTTGGAATTTTAAAAATGCTGTTTTTTACAAGTGCGGCACTTGTCATCCTGGAATCGTATGATGAGAAAGGACAATTTCTTCCGAATGATCTGAAATCTGAGTCACTGCTTTATCACCCTGTAAAATCAGTCTCACTCTCAACAATTCCGGGTCTTAAATCAAGCGCTTTATTTATTCAAAATGTGAACTGATCTATTTAAAATTGGTAATAATTTTGAGATCTGAATTCAAACTTTTAGCCACCGGACAAGCATGTGCTATCCGCTCCAGCGTATCGATTTCGTCAGATGTAAAATGATTCGAGCCAAAATCAAACTCAATATGTACTTCAGCAATTCGTCTTGGATTTGCCGCCATCACTTTTTTAACTTGCGATTTGACCGGTAATAATTTTCTGCCCTGCTTATCAAGATGAATGGCAATAATAGAAATCATGCATGATGCAAGTGCTGCAGACACAAGATCTGTGGGAGAAAAAGAAGATGCTTTTCCATTATTATCCAGGGGCGCATCGGTTTTAATTTCTGTTCCCGAATACAGATGGGTTGCCGTGGTAACCAATTCATCTTCAAAATCAACAGTAAAATTAGGTGAATCCATTTTTAAAAAGTTTGTGGGAATAAATAAAGGTTTTCCGTAATTTTGTTTCAATGTACAAAATTGCAACCATATTTCTGATTTCAATTCTGTCAGCAAATGTATTTGGTCAGGAACACGCACCTGATGAAACAACAACGCTGATGCGTGGAGATATTATTGGCAGTTTACATTTCAATACCAGGGGTTGGGGAATTTCAGGATCATACGGTATTCAAAAAAACTATAAATACAAACATACATTTGGGTTTACCTATTCCAATATCCGTCATGAGAAAGAACAAAAGATTTATCCGGATGTCATTATAAATTCAAAGGGCTATTATTACGGAAAGCTGAATTCATTGGTAGCGCTTCGTTTGACAGCAGGAGGAAAAATCACCATGTTCCGATCCAAAAGAGAAAACGGAATTGAAATAACCGCCCGATGGGACATAGGTCCTTCTTTGGGATTATTAAAACCGGTTTATCTTAAGATTGACAAACAAAATGCAATTACGGTTGATGAAAGGTATGACCCGACATTTCACAACAGTGGAAATATCAGTTCACGTTCATCCTGGTTTAAAGGCTTTGGAGAATCAACGCTTCTGGGTGGAATGTACGCAAAAGCAGGCTTTGATTTTAATTTTTCACCCGTTCGTGAAGTCATAAGTGGTGGAGAGTTTGGAATCTATCTGGATTACTTTTTTACTGATGGTATCAATATTTTATACAACAACGCGGACAACAATTATTTTACCGGGTTGTATCTGCAGTTTAATTTTGGAAGAAGACTTTATTAATGGAAAAATCAGCCAATCCAATATCAGTACAAAAACCGAAATGGTTGCGGGTTAAACTGCCTACCGGTGAAAATTATAAAATGGTTAGAGCGCTGGTGGACGAGCATAAACTGCACACCATCTGTCAAAGCGGTAATTGTCCAAACATGGGTGAATGCTGGGGTGAAGGCACTGCAACTTTTATGATATTAGGGAATATCTGCACTCGCTCATGCGGATTTTGTGCGGTTGCAACCGGTAAACCAGAATTGGCAGATCCGTTTGAACCTGCCCGTGTTGCTCAATCAATCAAACTAATGCGGGTTAAACATGCAGTAATTACTTCTGTGGACAGGGATGATTTGCCGGATGGAGGTTCAGAAATATGGGCTTCAACCGTTAGAGCAATTCGTAGAAAAAGTCCCGGAACAACAATGGAAACATTAATTCCTGACTTCGCCGGAAAGTGGGAAAATCTTCAAAGAATCATTGATGTAGCACCTGAAATTGTTTCCCATAACCTGGAAACTGTCAGAAGGCTTACTAAACAGGTTCGGATTCAGGCAAAATATGACCGGTCGCTCGAAGTATTATTCCGTTTGAAAAAAGGAGGAATGAAAACCAAATCTGGGGTAATGCTCGGGCTTGGTGAAACAGAAGAAGAAATTTTTGAAACCATAGATGATCTGGCATCAGTTAAAACAGATGTTTTGACTTTGGGTCAATATCTGCAGCCAACACCCAGACATCTTCCGGTACAAAATTTTGTTCACCCTGAAAAATTTGAAGCCTACAGAGCATATGCCCTGACAAAAGGTTTCCGTTTTGTTGAAAGCGGTCCTTTAGTGCGGTCTTCGTATCATGCTGAAAAACACATCTTTTAATCTGATTGGTATAAAATTCCAATTTCCTGTTAGCTAAAATTTGACAAAGGGGGGATTGTGTTCGTATCTTTGTATTATATTAGTCGCTTGATTTATGCGCCTCATGAAAAATCGTATTATGAATAAAAAACTTATCTTACTCGGATCTCTTTCTGTTGTAGCGGTTTCAGCTATTACTGTATTGAATTCATCATCACCAGACGGAGTGTATACACCCCGTTTTTCGGCTGAAAAAGGCCAGACTGGAATTGATGGAGCATTTGATTTGTATCACATGCTGAAAGGAGACTTTTCAAAAGAAGACTGGATCCGTGCAAAAAATCAAGCTCTTAATATGCCGGCTGATCGCTCGGTTGCTTTCAACTGGTTAGATCAGGGACCAGACAATGTTGGTGGTCGTACACGTGCAATTCTTGTTGACAAAGATGATATTAACCACGTTTACGCTGGTTCAGTTTCAGGTGGTTTATTTGAATCATTTAACCGTGCCAACGAATGGAATCGCGTTGAAGAATTTCAAGAAAACTTAGGGGTTTCGGCAATGTGTCAGACGCCAGACGGAACAATTTATGTAGCAACTGGTCACGAAGAAGAACAGACCGGCGGTTCTCAAAATGCCTATGATTCTGGACACAACGGTTTTGGTATGTATAAAAAAGAAACCAGTGGTGCATTTACTTTGGTTCCAAATACTGAAGACTATAGCTATATTAATGAAATAAGATCGGACACCTTACTCAACATCGTTTGGATGGCAACAGATCAAGGTCTTATTAAGTACAACCCAAGCACTGGAACACTAACTGAAGTTGACGGTGGTATTGGAAACGGACCATGTCATTCTCTTTCTGTTTCACCCGAAGGAATGGTTATTGTTGCAAATATGGGTTCAGGAAAAACAAATGTTTCGACTAACTACGGATCAACTTTTACAGATGTATCAGGTAACGGTGCTGGTGAAATTGAACAGGGTGCCGGACGAGTTGAATACGCCATTTCGCATGAAAAAAACACTTCAGGATCTTACAATGTATACGCTTCTTGTGCCAATTCTCATTTGGTGGGAATTTGGAGATCTACTGATAATGGAATGACCTGGACAGAAATTGCTCCTGCAGCATCTGGAACTCCAGGCGCTTTTGCTCCATTCTCACACAGTGCTACTCTAGGACAAGGTACTTACGACAATATTATTTCAGTTCAGCGCGGTAATCCAGATAGAATTTTTCTTGGTGGAATTGATATTTATTCATGGAACTATAACGGAAACTGGAATCAGATGACACAGTGGTTTTATGCTCCTACAAACCCACAATACGCTCACGCTGATCAGCACGAACAATATTGGGATGAATGGGGAAGACTCTACGTAGGAAATGACGGAGGTATCAGTTATTCAGATGATGGTGGTCAAACTTTCGTGCCTGCTAACCGTGGTTATAACGTTACTCAATTTTATGCAATCGGATTTTCTGCTCATGGTGATGTAATTGGTGGCGCTCAGGATAATGGAGCACAAGCAAATTATCACGATAATGCTGGATACCGTTCGCATGATGAAGTTGGTGGTGGTGATGGTTTCTCTGCTCAGATTTCATTTATCAACAGAAACATTTTGTTCACTTCTGTATACAACGGATCGATTAGTCGTTCATCAGACCGAGGCCAAAATTCATTTCCTTACACACCACCACAATGGACATGTGATCCAGGAGGACTTGAGGCTGGTTGCGGACAGTTCTTTACAAACTTTAAAATGTGGGAACACCCGAAAGATCTTAATTCAACTGATTCAATTAACTATATCCCTTCCGACGCTTACAACGCTGGAGACGTAGTTGATGTACCATCGAGAACAACTGGTAAAACAATTCCATATGTCACACCAACTCAAATTGTGTTTGATGATACATTGGATTATAATCCAGCGCTGACAGAATTTGATACTATTATAACAACCGTTGCTCCATCAACTGAATACAATCTTCAAATTGTTAATCACTATGAAGTATATGACGCTATTCCTGGAGGAGCACCTGTTGATCCCGGCGATTCAATTTATTTAGTTGATATTGACACGACAGTAAAAGTTCTTTCTTATTCCTTGCTGAATCATTATTATGGAACCAATCCATTAAGACCGGGCAAAGTCTATGACATGGAGAATGATTCTCAGTCTTATAATGTGGCGTGGGATACAATACGCGTGCAAGACTATTATCAGAGTTGGTTTGCAATTGGTCTTGGTGGCGGAGGTGATCCAAATGGAGTTTGGATGACCAGAAACGCGCTCAGGCTTTCTGCTGATGCCAGTGAATGGTTCCTTGTAGCTGATATACCAGGTGAAGTTTCAACGATGGAATTTTCACGTGATGGTAATCACTTATTTATCGGAACCTGGAATGGAAATCTCTATAGATTATCTGGTTTCGGTGATGTCTATTCACCGGCAGTTGGGGATACTTCAATTGACTGGGATTTAGGCCATGACTCTACGACATTGACTAATATTGGAACTTTTTCATTACCAGTGACCGGAATTGCTGTTGAAGAGGACCTTGACCACGTGGTTATCACGCTGGCAGGATCATTCAGTTCTTCAAACCTGGTGAGAGAATCAAATAATGCATCAGGCGGATCTCCAACCTGGACAAACATTCACAGCAACTTGCCTGATATGCCATACTACAGCTGTGTCATTGAACGCGATAACCCGAACCTGATAATTGTTGGTGGTGAGTTTGGTGTCTATTATACAGAAAACGGCGGCACAAGCTGGACAGATGGTTCAGAGTCAGTTGGACACGTTCCGGTATATGATATGGGACAAAACTGGAGAACATTCGATGAAGGTTGTATCAAAACAGGTCAGATTTATATTGGAACACATGGAAGAGGAATCTGGAGTACCGATGCATATCTTGCTATGCCAGGTAATCAGGATAATCTGGCTCCGAATAAGTTTGTACCAGATATCAATGTATATCCAAATCCAATGAATGAGGTTGGAAATGTGCAATTTGATCTTGTAGAAAATTCAGATGTTTACATTCAAATATTCAACCTGAGTGGTCAGCTTGTGAAAGAAATTTCTCAATCTAATATGGCTGCTGGTAAAAACACAATCACGTTTGAAACTGCTGAGCTTACAAAAGGAACTTATGTTATCAGACTTACTGCTGGTACAATGGTTGAAACAGCTAAGTTTATCAAACATTAATTATTAAATGACTCTTGAAAAAGCTGTCTGGTTTCAGGCAGCTTTTTTTTTGTTCATTATCATGATACCCAAACTTACCCGTTGATTAATTAACTTTGAAAAAATTTTTCACATGAAAATCTCTCTGAATTGGTTAAAGGATTATCTCGATATAAATCTGACTCCTGAAGAAATTGGAGAAATTCTTACTTCAACCGGATTAGAAGTTGAAAGTATTGAAAAATTTGAATCACTTAAAGGCGGACTAAAGGGAGTTGTTGTTGGAGAGGTTTTGACTAAAACAAAACATCCTGAAGCGGATCGGTTAAGTTTGACAACTGTAGATATTGGTAATAACACCATCCTGAATATTGTTTGCGGCGCACCCAATGTTGAAGCCGGTCAAAAGGTTTTGGTTGCAACAGTAGGTGCCACTATTTATCCAACTACAGGTGAGCCAATAAAAATTAAAAAATCAAAGATCAGAGGAGCAGAGTCTGAAGGGATGATTTGTGCTGAAGATGAATTAGGAATTGGTGAATCACATGATGGAATAATGATTCTCGATGCCAAGTATGTTCCAGGAACTGAAGCTTCAAAATTATTTTCAAGTTCAGAAGATTTTATTTTTGAAATTGGATTGACTCCAAATCGAACAGATGCTGTTTCACATATTGGAGTTGCACGTGATTTGAAAGCATGGCTGAATTTTCACAAAAAATCAAAACTCGCATTAAAATTCCCAGATTTCAGTGAGGCGCAGGTTCAAGCCAGCGGTGAAGGAGTAAAAGTTTCAGTTGAAGATTTGGAAGCTTGCCCAAGATACGGAGGAGCCGTAATCAAAGAAATTAAAATTGAACCATCACCTGATTGGCTTCAGAAAAAATTAACCACATTGGGATTAAAACCAATCAATAATGTCGTGGATATTACCAATTTCGTAATGCATGAAACAGGGAACCCGCTGCATGCATTTGATTTGGAAAAAACAAAAGGCAATGTTGTAGTAAGAAGAGCAAAAGAGGGAGAAATACTGGTGACACTTGATGAGATTTCCAGAAAATTAACCCGGCTTGACCTGGTAATTTGTAATGCAAATGAACCAATGTGTTTAGCAGGAGTAATGGGTGGATCTGAATCAGGAATATCAAATAGCACATCTTCTATTTTTCTGGAGGCAGCTTATTTTAATCCGGGTGTTGTTAGAAAAACTGCAAAAACACATGGGCTCAATTCTGATTCTTCATTTCGATTTGAACGGGGAGTAGATCACACCAATGTTATAAATGCCAGAAATCGCGCAATCCGCTTGATACTTGAAATTTGTGGTGGAACCTTAGTGCAGGTAAATGATCATTATCCAAAAAACATTCCTCTCAAACAAATAGATTTTGAATTTGAACTTTGCAGAAAAATCTGTGGGCATAATTTTTTAGCTGAAGACATCAAAGAAATATTAAAAGAACTGGATTATAAAATTTTAAGTTCAACTGAGAATCAAGCCTTGGTTGAGGTACCTGGATATAGATACGATGTAACCAGACAGGCTGATTTGAATGAAGAAATTTTAAGATTATTCGGTTTTAACCAAATTGCAATTCCGTCAAAATT
>Ga0268298_10004606_pt1 | contig 13351 bp, 10 predicted proteins | sample WWTPWeurt_MetaG_FD_194462 | JGI IMG/M metagenome (GOLD analysis project Ga0268298, IMG submission 194462) | Activated sludge microbial communities from WWTP in Nijmegen, Gelderland, Netherland - WWTP Weurt | ecosystem: Engineered > WWTP > Aerobic digester > Activated sludge | place... | reverse complement strand
GTGCTTATGCTTACGGCGACGGATGAAGTCATGGGTTAGGTAAGTGATACAGCCGAGGAGGGTGGTACCGGAGATGAGGAGACCGAGATAGAACCAGCGTTGGGGGAAGAACTCGAGGGTCATTTCTATGTCATACGAACCATCGGGGTTTTGAGTGCAGAGATTTTTTAGTCTACAGTGCTCGTTGATGTCAATATACCAACCATTCAGGAAACCGTTTAATTCAAAGTGGTGGTCGTCACTGATGCGGTCAGGGGTGACAAAGGGCGACCATGAGCGGATGTTGAACAGGGAAGTTATCCAGGTGTTTTTGTGGTTTACCCACGTGTCATTTAGGAGGTCCGACCTCCTAAATCCGATACGGGGATTGGAGAATTGCGCTTGCCATTGGGGGTGGAAGGACTCGGATAGGGCGAGGTAGAAGGGGGTGGTGGCACCGCGGATGTGCACGAGCTTTTTTGTAGGATTTACGATGTCGAATGTGATCTCGCGTGGTTTGACGAAGGGTGGAATCAACGAGGTGGATATTGTTGTACCCTCGAGATTTAGGAGGTCGGACCTCCTAAATCATGGTGCTTATGCTTACGGCGACGGATGAAGTCATGGGTTAGGTAAGTGATACAGCCGAGGAGGGTGGTACCGGAGATGAGGAGACCGAGATAGAACCATCTCTGTGGGCGGAATAAAACGACAAGTATCTCTTGCGTTTTTACGCCAACCTTGCAATTGTTGGTAGGAGTAACTAGCCACCCATTAGAATAATTGTTTACGAGAAAGTGTTCAAAGTTTTCAGCACCTCGAAAAAAATTTGTTTTGTTTAATTTCTCATCCTGGTTCTTGTAGATTCCCCAACCATCATGGTAGGTTTCCCGAAAGTGTAGAACGTAAGGTTGGCAGTAATGCTCAACCTCAACTTTGTACAAGTGATTTGCTTGTTTACTTATATTTATGACCCGGGCTAGCTTCTCTTGCGCTTGATTATTTTCTACTACGGCATAGGTCTTATCATTTACAGCTTCACGTCTAGATAATTTTAAGTTTCTGTACTCTGCCCAAGCAACATCATTTGTTGATTGACCCGAATATAAGTAGAAGGTAAAACCACTGGTGCCACTCGGTAGATTAAATGGAATTTCGTAATGTGTCCAACTGCCGCTTAGGTACTTTGGTTGTTTTACTGCTTGCGTACTTGACCCAAGATCGACGTAGAACGTGATATTTTTACTGTCGTTCACTCTTGCATCAAACGACATGTTATACGAGTATGCGCCTGATGCCTCAAAAAACTTGTACATACAAGCGTTATGCTTATTGCTTGCTTCAAGATGTAGCCACCACTCACTGCTAGTATGCAGCAATCTGAAAGATGGCGTTTCTTTGTGGTCTATGGCGTTACAGTCACCTTGACTCCAGTCTGTATAATTGTCATCCATTGAGTATACCGTGGACCATTCTCGTGGTTTCCAGTTAATCAATTTTTCCTCCATAGATTCATACAGCCTGTCAGTATGATCAAAGAGAGGACTTATATCAGTCGACTCATTCTTATTGAGTTTTGTTAGCAATAAACTTTTAAACTCTGTTGTCGATGTTGAATTAGACCTGCCAGAATAAAGATAGACACTCGTGCTAGTGGCGTCAGGTGGAAATTCAACCACTGAAACTATGGATACCCACCGATTTTTTGGTACCCTGTGCTCTTTCTTAATGGCTGGCAAGGATGGACCTGATGTAAAGTACACAACAACATTATCGTTGGTAGACAGTACTTCAGTTGAGTATTCGTAACTAGTGTTGGGGTTGATATATAGTGGCCGATATATACAAGCATTATGTTCATTGGTTGCGCTAAGTCTAAATGAGTTGCCTGTCTCAATTATCTTCGCATACCCTCTCTCTTCAGTGGCGTGGCAGTCACCGTGCGTCCATAAACTACTGTAGGCAAATAGATCTTCCGTGTCGCTTGATTTCTCAAATAAACTAAAACCATCATGAGCCGTAATTGACTCACCTGAAATGTTAGGGATATTCGTATATGTCTTATTTGACTTAACCCAAGCATCCTGTTGAGTATTGATAATTACCCCCTCGTCACCATACACAGGCAACATCTTACTGCTCACACTCTTAATGTTAAGTTCTTGCGTGGTGTTATTATAATCAAACACAACCGACGGTGGACTTGCTGAAAATATTGAGATTGGAGCACCTTCATGCAAACTTAGTTGATTTAGATTGATTATACGTGATGCTGCAATTGTGGATACTTTTGTTGAGATAAGTATATTATTATTGTCAATTATTGGAAGAATGTCCCCCCACGTTTGTGTCGGTAACGCACCCGTGCTGGTTCCATAAGTATAAAAAATGCTTGGTACGGTAAATACATTGGGATTAAATGATGAATTGTTCACCTTATACAGTTTGTAATTATTATGTGAACTCGTTAAGAGTAGTTCACCAAACATGCTGCTACGAAAAACAATGTCTTGTTTGCTTATGTCTTTCGAGTCGTACGTGCTAGTTGTTAAGAAATCTGAAGGGATATTTTCCGTCGTTATTATGTAGTTTATATTGAAAATATCCAGCATATGCAAAAGTCGAACATAATCACGTTGTTGAATGAGTGTAGAAAAAAGGCGTGATATTTCTTGCGGGAATGATAATGAACCGCTAACGTCATTAACTCCTGAGAATAATTTGACCGGTGATTTTCCTGAATATATGTTCAAACCATCTGCTGCAACAATGGCAGTATATGCACTTGAGCCATAGGGAATACTTAAAATATTGCTTGAAGGTGGAAGTGTGTTACCTACAGTCTCCATGAATGAGATGTATTCTTGAGGTATGCTCAAAAGCTTTCCATATTGCGTATCTCCATGACCCCGTACGATAATTTCTCCCGTAAGGAATGGCTTTGTGTTAATGAAGACTGTAAAAAGCAGAAGGCCCATGATTAGATTAGACCAAAACACTTTTTTTTGGGAGTGCAATGAAATTATTATTTCTGTTAAAAGTGCAGAATAAATTAAAGCATACCCAAGTGCAAATTTGTCGTAAAAGTTTCTAAACATTACAGCACCCGGGATTGAACCAAACTTTAAGAAAACTTGTTCAAGAAAACCGATCTTTACAGTAAAAAAGAATAGTGATATGAAAAAAGCAATCAATAAAAAAAAACTAAAGTGAGATTTTTTGTGTCTATGCAACAGTAACCCAGTCACTAGTATTAACGGAAAGATTAGATCCAATGCAAAAAAATGACGATACCATGATTCATATGCGCCAAGTGATGGCCAGTTGAAGTTAACTTGAATTTGGTAATGGAATAAATTTAGAAGAGGGTAAATAATCGTGTTACCCTGGGATGTTGCGTTAACGTCTCGAGCAAAAGATTGAGCAAATTCTTTGTCAAATACTTGAGAACCCAAGGAGTTATTGCCAGATAATACTGATTCAAAAAATGGAACCATCCAAAATGCTTGCAGTAAGATTGCAAGAAACACACTTCTAAGTAAGAGTGAAAACAATGCAAGATTATTTGCACTTCTATATAATGCTACCCGAACTATTAGTCCAGAAATTATCAGTGGTAGTAGTACGCCGAGTAACCACGGGACTGCATTTACTGCGAGTGAGCCAACAGCTAATACTAGTGCAAATAGTATGCAATACTTTCGATCCTTAGTCTTAACGTACCTCAGTAGAAGGAAGGCACATGTCGGCAGGAGAGGAATCAACCAAACGGCACCTAGGTACGCTCTGACAGGAGTAATCAGCAATATTGGTGAAAAAACGAACATTGCCGCACCGATAGCAGAAGCAGTTTGCGAATGACTTGAGTGCTCGTGTAGTTCAAGAAAAAAACGCTGAAAAAAATAAAATCCAATCAAAAAAATTGCTGAAAAAAATAAATTTTGAATAAAAAAATCAGGCAGGCCTATCAGCTGTAGAGCCCATAAAACGAACAAGAGTGGAGCCCAGTGATATTGTGTGTTAAGGGAAGGGAGCGAAGAAAAACTTGTCCAAGATGAGTTAACAATGTGCTTAAGCCAATAGTCCGGAAAAAAGTAGTAGAGTCTAGAATCGTCGCCCTCCAACAGAGTATTAGTGCCAAAAATAATATATGGTGCTATGACAAGCAAAAGTACCACGGATGTATTTATTATAAATAACCATTTTTCTTTAAAAAGAAACATGTTTTTGTAGTCCCTCAATGTTTGAGGTTACTTGTGATACCATGATTCCTTATACTTATTTAGGCCGACGAATAGGTAATAATAATAGCGGGCAGGTGGATTAATCATTACTCGTCGCAATAGCGATTTGTCGGACTGCGTTCGTAACGCTTGCACAAGCTTTCTTTTATGTAGTGTTTCTTTGAAATGTACAATATTCCAAAATATTGCATTCCATAAAGCAAATACGTGCTTCCAGCGACGTTGTACTAACCACAATAAAGATAGTATTACGTTGATTAAAAAATATGTCGGCACGATCCAAATCAAGTTCGAGAACGAGAAGTTTTTTAGAAAGCTAATCAGCTTGTTCTTAAAATTATGGAACTGTATAAAACTATTATCAAACAACTTTGAACTCCCGCCCATTGCGTGGTAGCAGGTAACCGCAGGGTAGTACCAGCATTCATACCCCGCAAGCCATACTCTATGACAGAAGTCAGTTTCCTCATAGTAACACCAAAAGTCCACATCGAATAATCCAATTTTTTCGATAACATCTCTTCGAATAAGCATAGCCGCTCCTTTGTTTGAAAAAACTGGCAACGGATTGTTAAATTTTGAATCTGTAGCATCTTGCGCATATCCGTAGTGGTACAAAAAAGTTGATGCAGTCCAGTATGATCCGCATACATCAAGAGTGTCGCGTTTATCCATCAATACTAGTTTTGACTGTGCCGAGCCGACATTTGGGATTACGTCGAAAACACGAATAAAAACCTCCAAATAATCTTCAGGAACAAACGTATCATTATTTAGGAGTAGAATATAATCCCCAACGGAATTGCTGTATCCAATGTTGTTGCCCCCTGCAAATCCAAGATTAGATCCTGTTTCGATTACTTTTACACCAGGGAAGTTCTTGCGCACGTAGGCAACGCTATCGTCCGTGGATGCGTTGTCCACAAAAATAACCTCAAAGTTTTTATACGTTTGCACTTCCAGTGAACGCAAGCATTTCCCCAGCCACTTATGACCGTTCCAATTAACGATAATTATGGAGACAAGTGGTTGAGTCATGGCCTTATAAAGGGAGTGTGCGTGGTGCTCCCCTCATCACCCCAAAAAAACCAGCGGTGTATTTTATAAGCATGTATACATAAAATGCTACAAAGAGTTTCGGCGAGCAAAGTAGCCGCGCATGTATTTTTCGATACGAAGGACAAAAAAAAACCAGTTGTTTTTTTGCGACACCCTTGTTCTTTTGCTGGTAGCGACGGATTGTGCGGCCGTAGTAATAGAATTTTTTCCATACCTCATAGATATTCCTCGGTTCGCCAATGTGATTTTCGACCGCATCCACGTGTGCCCACTTATAGCCAGCAGAGACCATGCGATTGTGAAGATCAAAGTCTTCGCCAGCAACCAGTGATTCATCAAACATACCTACTCCAGCAAATACCTCGTGCTTCATAAATCGAACAGCAACAATGGAGTTGTCGTTTCGATAACTCTCTCGTTCCAGGTAGCGTACTTTTGCCCATATGCTATCACCAACGCTTCGGTTGTGAAGTGCAAGCGCATCATATCCCTCGGCAATTTTTGCAACACATTTTTCAATCAGATCAGGTTCAAGCACATAATCAGGACCGATACGGTATATCAGCTTACCTTTTGACTTCAAAAATCCAAAGTTAAACTGCGTGCTACGCTCGGGTCCAATTTGATAAGTTTGGTCTGCATAGCTTTTTGCAATTTCGTATGTGCCGTCGATAGAAAAATTATCAACCACTACAATCTCGATGTTTTTATAGGTTTGTGCGCGCACGCTGTGTAAACATTGTTCAAAATGCTTTACAGTGTTTTTGCACGCGATAATGACTGACACGAGCGGCTTACTCATGGCTGATGCTGACTTGGCTTGTAATAGCCTACTCCTCCAATACAGAACTCGCACGTCTTCATCCATATCATGCCAACCCCAAGCAGAGGATTGCGGAATAGTTTGAGAGGGTGCTTAAGGAATACGGCATACCTGCCGATAATCCCCATTATACGCTTTCGTGCCGTCGGTATGTCTTTTGACTGCGCGAGGTATGTCCGTGCTTTCTGTGCGTAGTAGTATTTTTTCTTGAGTGTCTGCAGGAGACTTATACGCCCTTCGTTGTGGTGGATGAGGTCGTCAATGCGAGCGAGGTGGCCATGCATTTCGATGCGGTCCGAAAGGTCCCAGTCTTCACCCGAGGTGAGCGCTTCGTTGTAGCCACCCACGGCCTCAAAGTCGGCTTTGCGGAAAAAACGCGCTGCCTCCACTGCGTCTATGCCGATGTAAAAACTCTTTTCCAACTTCTTACATTGCGCCCAAAAACCTTCGCCGTGCGATTCTTCGGGGACGATGACGCCTTTGACTGTTTCGTCCTGTATTTTCTCCACACATCTCGCGATGACGTTTGGTGAAAGAGTCATGTCAGAGTCGATGATGAGCACGTATTCACCTTTTGCATTTTTTACGCCGAGATTGCGTTGTGCGCAGCGGTGGTCGCCCGGCTCGGGGAAGGTGAGCACCTGATTGGCAAAGGGTGCAACCACTTCACGGGTGTTGTCGGTGGAGTTGCCATCGATGACGAGGATTTCAACCGCGGAGTTCCTAGTTCCTGGTTCCAAGTTAGACAGACCCCCTAGTTCCGAGTCGCGAACGGATTTCACGCACGCAAGCGTTTCGGCAGGGCGGTTGCGGGTAGGAATTATCACTGAAACAAGTGGAGAGGTCATGTTAGCGATGCGTTTTGAAATCCAGGAGCACGTGTCCAGTTTAACTTCACCGCCCCCCAAGGGCGAAGTTTCTGACGTATTGAATCGCTCATTCAGCAAATCAACTGCAGCTCTCTGCATAATGGTGTCAGTAAATCTTTCGAGATTTGAAACGTCGATTCTTTTGTGATGTCGTATGCCGTTAGAGCCATCCCCGAGTACAGAGTGTGCGCACTTATCTCTTAAGGTGAAAGCGTAATTAACAATAGTTTTTTCACTTAGCTTAAGAGTTGCGTACTGATCTTCATACTTCTCAAGATATGATTTGAGCAATAGCTTCGTGTTCTTCTTATCGTTTATTCCATATTTATCAAAAAGCTTAAATAATGACAGGTACCGATATGTACTAGGGTAGTACTTGCTATATGAATCAGCCATCCACATAAAATCATCTTTATGCAAGAAGCTGACCGCAACTGTTATTGCAAGCTGTTCCATCGAAAAGTCTGAAGAAAGCTGAAGCGGGGGAAGTTTGAGGTGACCTGTAACCCCGCCACTTATTTGCATTGAAAGTGGATATGGTGTCACAAAAGGGGAATAGGACATTCGAAGCGAAGCCAGTACCAGTTGCCGCATTGTGTATAGTTGATTCAATTCCTCCGTAGTGAAAATTTCTGAGGAATGATCAAAAAAAGTAAAGCGAAAGTAGGAAATAAGATTTGGATCTTGTTTGTTTAGAAAGAAGTCCACATATACATCAGGTTTTCCGTCGGTTCGCGCCACCTTAATAGACCGGTTTGACTGCTCGTTCGTGTCAATATAAATACTTTCTGGCACTGGATTCAAAAAGTTGTATTCATAAAGTTTGGGAATACGCTCGGAGGTAGATATAGATGCCGAACACTCGTTTTCCTTATTCCCTATTTCGATTTGTGTGGTGGGGGAAGGCATGAACGAAGTGACGAGTGATGACGAAGTAATGAGTAACGAGTTGGCGAGTGCGATGGCCACCGAATCGATACTGCGTTTTATATAAAAAAACGTGGCATTACACCACGAAACAATCCGTATTCAGCCAGACAACCACATGAATAGTATAGCACGATGTGCAGTCTTTGGCCAGTAACCGAGTGAGTGAGTACCGAGTGCGATGCTAGCCAAGTAAACGAACGGGCGCAAGGGGAATGAAAGGGGGAAGACTATAGGCGCAGGATCCTTTTGAAGTCCGAGTATGACCGGTCGAACGTGATCTCTTTGCTCCATTCCCACGCCGCAATGCGGAGGGAGGGGTAAGCTGGTGGGTGTGCGTCCGAGTGTCCGAGTAGCGAAACGATACTGTCCGCAAGGGATTCGGGTGTGTTTTCTTTTGTCACCATGCCCGTTTCGCCATCTCGGACACTGTCGCGAAGGCCATCGACATTGTATACCACAGCCGGCGTGCCCTGACTGTTTGCTTCGGTCACGATGAGTCCCCAGCCTTCCTTTACCGAGGTCACCGCTATCGCATGGCTCTTTTGCATGAGCTCGATCTTCTCTTCTTTAGAAACACGACCGAGGACTTCGATATCGATGCGGTAGGGGGATTGCTCGATGTATCGCAAAACCTTCTTGCCGTAACCGCCGATGGTGTCGCCGGCAATGATGAGGCGTAGCGAACGAGTGTCGAGTTGCGATGAGGGATGCTTGATTTCCCCCCGTGCGGGAATGACCGGTGTGGGCGATTGCGATTTGATGATCTCAAATGCTTTCACTATCTCCAGGGTGCGTTTCATGGGGCGAATGGCGCCGAGCGAAAGTAGTGTTGGGCGTTCATACTTTTCACTCTTTGCGAGTGTAGGTACCGGTTTAAGCTCGATACCCTCGCTGATGATGTGGACATTCTCCGCCTTGAAGCCGTGGCGTATGAGGTCGGCCTTGGTGCTTTCTGAAACGGTAATGACGGTGGTCGGGCGATCGGGTGAGTGGGTGGCGAGGAGGCGAAGGTAGAGTGGCTCGAGGAGGTACCCAACGAGCGAGACCGGGAAGGGCATTTGGTAAAACCAAATCTCGCGGGCAAGCTGATGGACAAACAGGACACTCGGCTCTTTCACGTAAAATTTCGCAAAGAATGGAATGGTGTTAACTTCGTCTATCACCAGATCGGCCCACCCTCGAAGGTGCTTTTTGTAGTACGATCGGGCGTGCCGGTAGACACTAAAGCGACCACCAATGCGGATGATCTCGAAACCGTCGCGCCGTTCTTTCGGTTTGCAGCTCTTGTGCCCGCCAACGAGGAAGGTGACGTCGTGGCCCTCTTTGGCGAGGCGTTTTGCGAGCTCCTCGTTTACGACTTCAGCCCCACCGGCTTGGGGGTGCCCCGTATCTTTCCAGGTAAGCCAGAGGATGCGCATGGTTACAGGTGGGTGGATGACCGAGTAGCGCTCCGCATGAATAAACGGGGGCGACTCGGTTACTCCTCGGTTACTCGTACGGGGCTTTCAGCCCGTGCGTAATCGTCCTCGTACCGCACAATGTCGTCTTCGCCGGTGTAGGAGCCGCACTGAACCTCGATGATAACGAGTGGTTTGTGGTGCAGGTTTGCCAGTCGGTGTACGTGGCCTTTGGGCACGTAGCAGCTCTCGTTTTCGTTCAGGATACTGTGGCCGATATGGTCGGGGTGGCTTTTTTCGCGAATGGTCACGGTAGCGGTGCCGGACACCACCACCCAATGCTCACTACGGTGCTCGTGGCTCTGGAGGGAGAGGCGAGCGTTCGGCATAACGATAATCTTTTTGACCTTAAACTGCGGCTTATCTTCCATTACGTAGTACATACCCCACGGGCGGACACCCACCTCGACGTACTCCTGCTCGCGCATGCTTTCGGGGAGGTTTTTGACGGCACGTTCGACGTCCACTGCTTCTGCCGGGTTGGCGATGCGCTTCACGTAGCTCGAGCTGCTGTGTGTTTTTGCACCGAGGCCGTCCACGACCTTCACACGGTGCTCGTCGAGGACGGCACGCTCGGGGATCTCGCTTGCGAAGCGATCGCCGCCTTTGGTGAAGATGATCTCTGTAACGTCCTTGCGAGCATGAAGCTCGTTGAGGAGTATACGGAGCGTTTCGACCACCGAGCCGTCGGTGTCGATAGAGAGCACTACACGGTCGACCGGTTTCAATGCTTCTACCACGCACATACGGTACGTTTCGTCTTGGAAGCTCTCTTGCCCGCGCTTCAATTTTGCCTGGCGATCATTGTTCACGATCACAATAAGTTCGTCAGCGAGCTCCTTTGAGAGCTCGAGGCACTCGATATGGCCAGGATGGAGCGGGTTGGCGTACATTGAGGTGATGGCAATGCAAGACATACAGCAGTTGAAACTTAAGAGTTCGGAGTGGCGGTGTCTGCAGACGAGATGCCGGATCGCCGCGTTTTGCTCGCAGTGACGGCAGACGAGGACGACGAGTGGGGGCGATCGGAATCGGCGTGGGTGGTGCGGGAGCGGACGATGTACAGTGGGCGGTCTTGTGTTTCTTGGTAGATGTGGCCGATATAGAACGAGAGGAGGCCGAGGGCGATGAGGATGATACCCACAAGGAAGAGGAGGATCGTGGCAAGAATCGCCGGGCCGCTGAAGTGAAAGCCCCACGGCATGACATAGCGGTCGAGGAACATAAAGACGCCGAGCGCTCCCGCAAGGAGGGTGATCAGTACGCCCAGGTACCCGGCGAGGCGCAGGGGCACGAGCGAGTGGGCGATGAAGCTTTCGGTGGCGAGTTTGACGAGCTTCCAGAAGCTGTAGGTGGCCACGCCGTGCTCACGTTCCGGCGCGGCAAAGTATACGTAGTCGCGTTTGAATCCGAGCCAGTCGATGAGGCCACGTGTCATGCGGTTATGCTCGGCAAGTTTTTTGAACTCGTCGATGACGATGCGGTCGAGGAGGCGGAAATCGGTCGCGCGAGGAGTAATGGTTGTTTCGCTCAAACGGTTCATGAGCTTGTAGTAGATGACGGAGCCAAGCTTCTTGGCTCCGCTGTCGCTTGCGTTGTTGTTGCGTACGCCCACCACGACATCGGCACCCGCGTGCCACTTCACAAGAAAGTCGGGGATAAGGGCGGGTGGGTGTTGGAGGTCGGCGTCTATGGCGAGTGCCGCGTCGCCCAGGGCCTCGTGGAAGCCCGCCGTGGTCGCCGCTTCTTTACCGAAGTTGCGCGAAAATTCGATGATGCGGACGCGCCCGTCTTTCGCGGCAAGCGCTTCGAGGTGTGTTTGGGTGGAGTCGGTGCTGCCGTCATTCACAAACACAACCTCGAAGCGGTACTCGGGAAGGGTGGTAAGGGTTGCGCAGAGTGCGTCAAAAAAGGGCGGGATCGCGACCTCTTCATTGTGGACAGGTACGACAACGCTAATGCACTTCGGTACTGTCGTGGCCTGTGTCGCGAGTCGTGGTGACTTGGTGGAGCGAGGTTTCATGTCGTGTGCCTAATGCGTTCGTTGCAGGTCGAGCGTATGTGAGAGTGCAGGCGATGAGTGTGATGATGCTCCCGCCAAGAAACGCATACACAATGTCCGCAGGCTCACTGTGTTTGTATACTAAAAAGACCAGTGTGGAAACCACACCAATCGTACTTATTATTATAACAGATTTTCTGCGCAGTGCAAGGGCGTAGTTAACAAAAACACCTATCAGTGCAAGGGCGAGAGTGTGGAGCGCAAGAGTGGGTAGAAGCGCCGCGAGTGGTGCGTAGTGTGATCCCACCATGAGCATGATGATAGGAGTGGGAAAGAGCGCCAATAGGATGAAGCCGGTACCCCCCACGAGCATGGTGAGAAAGAGCGCCTTTTTAAGTACCCGTTTGTTGCGCGTGTTTGTTTCAGAGAGTTTTACATGCGCGAGGAGGACGCCACCGATAGAGCCGGTGGCAAAAAAGATGATGCGGGCGATAATCGAGATGCCGCTGTAGAGGCCAGCCGTGTCGGCCGGGAACAGATATTTTGCAAAGGTGATGTCCGCGGTTGAAAAAAAGGTGAGAAGACCTGTAGCAAAGAGAATAAGAACGCCATAGTGGAGCTCGCGTGTAAGCTCGGGTGTGCGGCGGATTTGAATAAAACAGGGCAAGGCCGTGTAGGCACCCGTTTTAGCGTAGACATAGATAAAGGTGGCGATGGATGCGAGCAAAAAACCTCCCAGTGCACCAAGGGTAGCGTAGCCGAGCGCGACAAGTGCCATGGCGGCCAAGAGTTTGCCGCCGGCCCCTATTGCGGCGGCATTGGAGGCTTGAGTAAATCGTCGTGATGCCTGAAGGTATGATTTACCGAAGACGGTGAGTGCGGAAATAAAGAGGGTCGCCGCGATAATGACGACACCCCACAGGGATGTTAGTTTAAAGGTGCGTGTAAGATAGGGCGCGGTACAGAGCAAGACAAGCGCCAAGAGACTGCCGATGTAAGTGGTAAGGAGAGAGAATTGGCGGACCGACGGACTTGTGTGGTCGTGGTCGTTCGCGTAAAGGTTGAGTGCAATCATACTGAAAATGCCGAGCGGGATGCTGAGTTGTGCGAGGAGGGAGAAGAGCACCTGCACTTCGCCGAAAGCCTCGACGCTCATCATGCGACTCATGATGGGATGATAGAGGTAGTTTAGGAACGCAACCATCATAGAGCCAACAAAAAAGACGGCGTTGTGTCGTACAAACTCATCGCGCAGGAGCGCGAGGATGCGGGATTTCATGCGCGTACCATAGCACAGGAACGTAGAAAATATAAGAATGCGGAATGGCAAAATGGGTGACCTTTCGAGTATGAGATGTTTCGCTTACCGTGCTCGACACCCGAGATTTTAAAAAAACGAATGTACCAAATAAGCCGCAAGGCAAGGAATTTCAAATTTTAACGGGCTTGCTTGGTTTTGCAGGTCGGATCTACAAATTCTTTCGCTCCGTTCCAGTGCGCCGATGTCTCGGTTTTCGCGCCCCACTCGCCGCAGTCCTTGCCCCGCTTTGCTCCGGCGCACAGACAAAAACGGCTCGCTTTCGCGAGCTCGATTTTGTTACTGTGCGCCGGGAGGGATTCTTCCATTACATGGACGGTACATGTGTCGCGTCTCACTTCGTCCTCGTGCCTCGGACTCGTTACGACATGCTCCACATCTTCTCATCCCTCACGCGAGCAACGCAGGTTGCTCGCTCCGGCGCACAGACAAAAACGGCTCGCTTTCGCGAGCTCGATTTTGTTACTGTGCGCCGGGAGGGATTCGAACCCCCGTAGCCCGAAGGCGTTTGGTTTACAGCCAAATGCAATTGACCACTCTGCCACCGACGCGGCCTGTGCCTTGACGGACCTCATAGTAGCACATCTTGTACGCTGTATGCAAAACGCTCATTGGTAGGTTCGGAAAAGGTTTTTCATGGCAGGGTGTGAACTACGCGATGTTGTATTTT